>Ga0315288_10009393_pt1 | contig 12324 bp, 18 predicted proteins | sample YL17G11_20_MG_FD_203454 | JGI IMG/M metagenome (GOLD analysis project Ga0315288, IMG submission 203454) | Sediment microbial communities from Yellowstone Lake, YNP, Wyoming, USA - YL17G11_20 | ecosystem: Environmental > Aquatic > Freshwater > Lake > Sediment | place: USA: Wyoming | collected...
AGAGGTTACCGCCCACGCTCGTCAGCCCCTCGGGGAGCGGGTGCTTGTAGCCGTTCAGGTCGAGGTTACCGCCCACCTTCCGCGCGCCAGCTTCCAGTGGCATGTTGATCATCACAAGAGCGGCCGGATCTCCACCGAACTCCTCATCGACGAACTCTCTAATCTTCGGCTTGTACTTCTGGAGCCCCTTCCAGAGCGCCTCGTCGCCGCCTTCGTCCAGGACGGTTTGGAGCGGTGCGCCGAGGCTCGTGTTCTGCTTGGCGAAGATCTGCTCGAAGTGGCCCCCGTGTTCGTCATCCGGGTCGACCTTGAACTCCATGCTCACCCGAGGCGACCCCGACGGTGTGCGCAGGCTGAAGATGCGCGACTCGCCGCTTTCGATCTGCTCGACGTAGCTTGGCCCATTCCGGTCTTCGCGTAGGCAGTTCTGCACGGCGACGCCTTCGGCGAAGATCTGCGCCTCCGCCACCAGCTCCTGCACCGTCCATCCGTCGGCGAACCGGTAGATGACCTTGCCCTGCGGCACCGGCGCAGCGTCATCCGGCTCGAACTTGGCGGCGGCGCTGAGCGCCTCGGCGACTGTGAGCTTGGTGAGGTCCGGCTTCGCGCTCGCGACCCACGTCGCGATGTTCGGCAGCTTGGCTTCGAGCATGTTGACGAGGTCGACGAACTCGCGCTCTGGCAGGCGGCCCTTGGCGACCTCGCGCATGGCCGCGTTCAGCTCCTTGGCGACCCACGGGATCAGCGTCTCGGCGGGGTGACCGGTCTCGGCGAAGAGGTGCTCGACGGGCTCGCGTGTCTTGGTGGCCGTCTCGACAGCGTCACGGTCGATGCCGACGGTGTGCGCGACGACGTAGGCCGTCTCGTGCAGGACCTTCGGGAACTGCTTGGCGACGTAGTCGATGCGCTTGCGCGGGCTGTTGCGCGTGAGGGTCACGGCCTCTTCTCGTCCGGCTCCAGCGTGTCCGCGAGTGTCGGCGCAGGCTCGGCGGCGACCTCAGTGATCGCAGCGACCGCCGGAGGGGGAGGAGGCCGCGACGACGGTCGCATGCCGAGCTTCTGTCGGATCCACGGTGCGAGCGACTCGACGACCTTCATCACCTGCCGAGTGGCCGCCTCGACCAGCTCGTGAATGGTCGAGTTCCCCATCCCGGCGAATCCGAACCAGAGTGCAGCGCTCGTGCGGCTGTCGGCGAAGTCCGGATGCGGCAGCTCGGGAATGAAGCTCAGAAGCGCGCCGACCACGAACGGGTGCGAGAGGCGCGTCGTGTACCAGAGTCGGAAGAGCAGCGGCAGCTTCGGGTCCATGGCCTTCGCCTTACCGTCGACGAGATCGGCCGTCTGCGCCCAGAGCGCCTTGACGATCCTGTTCGCCGTCAGGCCGCCGCCGTAGATCACGAGCGCGACGACGATGGTCGACCAGAGCTGGCCGAAAAACCAGGTGGCATCCTTCGGAACGGAGGGGTCCATGACGAAATCGTACATCAGAACGATGCGCTGGGCTTCGGAGCGAACAAGAACCGGCGCGCCGCCAAGCTCGCGTGCTTCTTCATGCGCCTGTAGCGGCTATCCTCGGGCGGGCTGCCGGCCGAGGCGCGAACCGCGTTGCCCCACACCTGGGTCCAGAAGACCGCGTGCGCGAACTCTGCGCGGACCGCATCCAGCACCTCGGGACTCAGCGCCATCACCATCACCCTCGCCCCATGCACTCGACGCACGAGCACGAGGGCCCGTGCGCCTGCCACAGCGCCTTGCGGCGCAACCCGTGCCACTTCGTGCGGCACTCGTCATCGCAGAACACGAGGCGCGCTGGGTCGATGACCCAGAAGAAGGTGGAGAGCACCTTCACCTCCGCCTCCATCGGACGCTCGACCACGCGGCGCTTGCCCGGCGGCTGCGCGCAGTATTCGCACTCATCACCCACCATCGCCTCCGTCGAGGAGCAGCTCGTTCTGGTTCAGGTCGTCCTCGCCTCCGACCGCCCGATGCAATGCGACGAGCGATGCCTTCGCGAGAATCACCTGACGGGCGAACTTCCAGAGAATCCAGATCGCCGTCTGCTCTTCGAGCGCCAGGCTGACCGTGACCGCGCCTTCCTCGCGAGAGACGGTTCGTCCCATGCGGGTGATCAGGTTGTCGACGACCTTGAATGCGTGCATGAGCTTCATGACGCGGGGGTCTCCTTCGGAGCGCCAAACTGGACCATCGTCGCCAAGAGTTCATGCGGGTCATAGATCGGCAACGGCTCATTCGCGTCAGTGAGGTGCACCGACATGGCCTCCTGCTTCGCGGCGATGACCAGGCGCGCCTGCCGTTGGGCCCTGACGTCGTCATCCAGGTCCGATGGCAACGCGTCCACGTCCGCCACCAGCTTTCGCACGCGAGTCAGGTCGAACTCGAAGTCGATCATGAACTCCGGCTGCTCGGTGAGCATGTGCTCCTCCGCTCCGCCAATCTCGTCGAGACGAAAAAGCGCATCCACCTCGTCTTCAGCCAGCACAAAAGAGACGTCGCCGTTGGGCCAGTCACACCGGTAGATCATCATAGGATCGCGACCCTAACGCGCGCCCGTACGCGCGTCAAGGTTCTTGCAACATACGCTACGACGCTTTCTTCTCCTCGCGCTCGGCTCGCAGGATGCGCTTCCATTCGTCGACCGCGCTCTCGAACCTGAATGGCGTCATCCGGATGCAGTAGTGGCACGCGCGAAGCGGCGGGTTGCCACGGAGCCTGACGGACGGGAGTCCACAGCCGGCGCAGACGCGCTCGGCCTTCACGCCAGCGTGAGGTCCTGCGGCCGGAAGACCATGCGCTTGCCGCCCACGTTGACGTAGACGAGTTGCACGCGGTTGCCGATCTCCTTCGGCTTGAGGCCCATGAAGCTCCCCGTCGTCGTCACCCCGAGCTTCTCCTGGAGCCTCGACGGCACGCGGACAGCGAGCTTGGTTCCCTTCGTCATGCGGCCGTTGTCGGCCAGGTCGGAGATCTTCATGGCCCACATCATGTCTGACACGTTCTCACTACGCAAGAACCTGTGCCACAATGAGTCCCATGGCGAACCTGACCCTCCATGCTGTGCCGCGCACCCCAGAGGAGATCGTCCGCTTCGGAGCCGGGGATGCCGGCCGGGCCAAGACGTACCTCCTCGCGCTCTACGGCTTCCTCGCGAGCAAGCCTGAGAACACGCGCAAGGCGTACCAGCGCGGCATCCGCGAGTTCTTCGAGCTGTGGGACTGGCGGAGCCCCGAGCAGATCACCGTCGCCGAGGCCGCCTACTACAAGAAGTGGCTCAAGAGCCGCGACCTGAGCGACTCCACGATCTGCCTGCGCCTCGCCGCCTGCCAGAGCTACTTCGACTTCCTGATGCAGCCCACCGGCGCCTCTGGCGTCGCGCTCATCACGAACAACCCGTTCCGCCTCGTGACGCGCAAGGACTGCACGCCCGCGCCGTACGGGCGCTCGACGCCGACCGAGTGGCTCGACTTCGAGAAGATCCTCCGGGCCATCCCCGACGACATCGCCGGCAAGCGGGACCGTGCGATGCTGATCTTCTTCGCGAACACCGGGCGCCGGCGCGCCGAGGTCGCGAACCTGAAGGTGAAGGACCTCAACCTCACCTCCGACCCGAAGACGTACGTCGCGAAGGTGAAGGGCGGCAAGCTCCAGACGTACGAGCTGTCGGACGCGTGCCACAGCGCGATCCTTGACCACTGGATCAGCGCGAACCGCCTCAAGACGCTCACGCCCGAGTCGTCGGTGTTCGGGCCGATCAACCAGGGCGGTGGCGACCACGCGCGCGACCCGAACCGGTGCCTGACCGTCGACCAGGTGCATCAGATCCTCAAGCGCAACGCGCGCCGCGCCGGGCTCGATCCGCGCCGCTTCAAGCTCCACGGCCTGCGGCACATGTTCGCGCACGACATGGACACCGCGGGGATGCGGCTCCAGGAGATCCAAGCTGCGCTCGGACACGTGCAGATCAACACGACGCAGATCTACACCGGCAAGATGCGCGGCCCCGCTGCGGTCGGCGTGCAGAAGCAGATCGATGCGATCCGCCAGAAGGCGTCGCGCGAGGCCGAGGCGGCGCTCGACTAGGCCGAGTACGCCGTCGCCTGGATCCTGTTGACGCGGAGCCAGTCGTCGATCACGCGCTTGGCGCACGTGAAGCGTGGCTTCTCGACCTGCTGACCGGCGACGCGGGCCACGTAGAACGCGCGGGGTCCCGCTGGAGTCGGCTTCGCGATCTGCACCACGTCGGCGACAAGAGTGCCACGAGCATCGCGCCAGACGAACATGGGACGCATCACAGCCTCCTCAGTAGGCGAAGCGAACGGGGATCAGCACATTCGCAGGCGTGGGAGCGCCGAATGTTACGAGCGTCAGGTCCTGCGTCGCATCGGTGCCGAGGTTCGTGAGGAGCGCGGGGACCGTCGGGTACACCGCGCCGGCCGAGTAGAGGTGCGTGGTCTTGCCTGGGATCGGCTGGATGGTGAGCAGCGCCCGGAGCTGCTGGAACCACGCGTGACGCTCAGCCGGCGTCGGAACACCCGGACCACCCGCGAAGCCATGGAGAGCGCCGGGGAGCGAGCTTGGCAGAAAACGCAGAAGCGCAGCGCCTGGGAAATACGGTAGGACCTCTTGTTGGATCTGCAACACCTGGTCCTCGAAGTAGACCTTGATGCTGTATCCAAGCGTCGTGGCTTCCGCGACTACGATCGACGCGGAGACGAAGTCGTCGCCTGCCACTGCAAGCTCGACGTCGACAGTGGTCCCCACCGTAGCGGAGACCTTCACGAGGTCGGCGTCGCTCAGTGGATTGATCCGGTTGGCGCCGCTGAACTGAACCTGCTGCCCGCCGGCCCGAATGCCGACGGCAGCGAACCAAAACGGCAGCGAGAGACCCAGCGACGAGTTCACCCCGGTCGCGTAGGAGGCGAGGTTCACTCCGAAGTTGAAGTCCTGGAAGAACGCCATGTCTCCGATGGTGTCGGGGATCGGTGTGCCGCGACCCCGGTTCCACGAGGTCTTCCAGAGCGAACCCTTCTTCGACGTCATGCCGCTCTCCTGGACTTGCGCACGTAGTGGTTGATCACGGCGAGCGCGATCGCGCCCGCACTTCCCGCCGCGAGCCACGGCAAGATCACAGCGGCCCTTGCGGTGACGAGCGCGCGAGCGGCGGCGGGATTACCGGCCCCAGCTCCGCGTGCGTACGCTGCGGCGACGCGGGCGCCCCATGGCGACGTGCGCGAGCCGTTGTAGCGGTACGCGAGGTCGCTGAAGTTCAGCGCGCGAGCAGCCGCCGCAGCGTTCGGGTTGTGCGCGAACCAGGACACGAGCATCCGGTCGCTCGTGCCAGCCGGATCGGAGTCGAACGTGCCCACCGGGTTGCTCGGCGCGACGCTGAGCAGGTGCTGCCCGAGCACCTGGTAGAGCCCCCACGACGCCGAGCGGATCGCAGCCTGCTCGTTGATCGTGCGAGCGTGCTCGAACGCGGCGCGGTTCGTGTGGGCGGGCGTCAGGTCGACCTGTCCACGGGCCGGCGTGTAGGGGACCGACGACGTGGCGGTCGGAACCTGGCGGAGGAACAGGTTAGGCTCGAACCTGACCGCGTTCGCGTGGGCGCCCGACTCGATCGATCGAATCGCCTGGAGCACGCCGACGGGAATCTGCGCTTGCGCGGCCAGATCCACGTCCGACCCGAGCGAGCCGAGGCCATGCACACCGCCTCGAACCAGGGTCAGATGGGGGCGCCCCGGGCGCTGTACGTGCGCGTAACTCATGCCTCTTCCTTCCACCCGCGGAGCCGCGCCTTGCGACGGTTCGGAGCCATCATCCGCCGGCTCCGAAGGACGAACAGTACCGTCGCCACGGCCGCGAAGCCACCGGCGATTCGGGTCCAGTCAGCGCGCGACAGGGGCACCCCGCGAGTCTACACCGGAGCCCCTAGCAGGTGCCACGCGGGGTTCTTGCAACATACCTTGCGCGATCGCCAACCCTCGGGCAGCATCTGCCCCATGCTCGACGTAGCCGACCGTGCCGCCTTCCTCCGCTGGCTCGACAACAACCAGGAGGACCTGCTCGACGCGATCAACCAGCGGCCACGGTCGATCAAGCTCTGGGTCGCCGACTACGCGAGAGCGATGAAGTCCGCGACCGTCGAGATGGGCATGGACCGGGGACACGCGGGTGTCTTCAGCGACAGCGAAGAAGAGATGGGTCTGCACGATCCCGAGGCAGAGGACGAGGAAGAGGGTTACTGATGAGCGACGACGAGAAGGGTGAAGACATGCACAACGAGCTGTTCTGGGAAGACATGCCACGCGCGGCCAGGCTCGTCGTGTACGAGCACCTACGCGCTGTGATCGCATCGCACCGGAAGGACTCGGCCATGGCTTCGCTGCTGCGCGACGTCGCGCTGAAGGGATCGCCGGACTCCGGTCCGAATCCAGTCGAGGTGTTGCACGAGGTCGCGGGAACGGCGTTCGTCGTCGCGCTCAACACGCTGGAGGCATCGGACGAGGAGCTGTGCCCCGACTGCGGCACCTACCACGACGACGGATACGTTCACGTGCCGTCCACGAACCCGAAGGATCTCTCATGACGCGACCCTTTCGCCTCGAAGAGGACGAGCGCCGCTATTTCGCGCTCCGGTCCGAGTTCTTCATCCGGCTCGTGCAGAGCGGCGTACCCACGCAGACCGTGCACGATATTCTGCGCAACTTCGGCAAGCTCGAAGACGCGATGTTCTTCGAGGGCGTCAGGCAGGGCATGGCGGTCTCCCTGCTTGCGGACGCTGACCAGCAGGGATGGGACGCCGTCACGGCGCACGCGACGACCTACGGCGATGCAGCCACGCCGCTGACGCGCGTCGAAGAGTCCGATCCGGAGTACCCGACGTTCCACACCCACCCGTGGCTGTCGAAGGACCCGATGCGGTTCGGACCGCTCACGCTCACCGAGGCTCACGAACAGCTCGGACCGGATCTCGGCGTGAAGGGGGCTCCGGCACGACCGCGCGAACCGGCCGCGCCCAAGCCGTTCGATCCGGCGACCGCGCCTGGGATGACCGACATGATGGCGATCCCAGACCAGGACGACGGGTTCGATCCAATGGCCGCGCTCGACCGGCTCGCCAACGGCGAGGATCCAGAAGCCGTACTCGGCGAGCTGGCTGCGCTGGGCCAAGCCGGTGTCGACGTACAGCTACAAGACCTGATCGAGCTTCAGCCGGATGCGGAGCCCCTCCACCGACCCGCGCTGCTCGACAACGTCCGCGACATCCTCCTACGTCTCGACGCGCCGCCGCAGGACTGGCAGAGCATGATCCTCATGCTCATGCGCGAGACCAGGCACGACGCCGGCTACCTCGACAACCTGATGTCCACGCCGATGGGCATGACGGTGGTCTCGCAGGCCAAGCTGTTCCACCTGCACCCCGGCGCGATGCCGGAGGTCAAGCCCGCCGTCCCGGGGTAGACTCTGGGCGTGTCGAGACTCGTAGCGAATCCGGCTGAGCTAGGTGCGGTGCAGCAGTCGCTCACTCGGGCGCCGGCGTTCCTCGAAAGCATCGGGATCACATCATCGGACATCGCTTCGATTCTCTACGGACGGCCGCTCAGCATGTCGCGCGAGCAGTACGAGACGGCGCTGATGAAGTCGCCGGTGAAGCACGTGGGGCAAGGGCACTACGCGCACGTGTTCTCGCTGCCCAGCGGCGCGGTGCTCAAGGTCACGACAGATCCCGACGACGCTCAAGCGGCGGAACTCGTGCGCCGGGCGATCAGCAAGGGCGAGAAGCCGCCCGGCCTGCCGTACATCGAGCACGTCAAACGGCTGCCCGACCCAGACCCTCACATCGACCCCGAATACGGCCGTGGGCCGCGCACGCTGTACGCGATCGTGGTGGACTACGTGACCCCGCTTCACGCGGAGGAGTCGGCTGGTCTGAAGAAGTGGCTCCGCTGGATGGCGAGCGAGGACATCTGGACCATCGACGAGTCCTTGAAGCGAGGCAACTACAAGCTCGACGAGCCGCCGGTCTTTGCTGATCGGCAGATCGTCGCGAAGCTCGACCAAGCGATGCGGGGGGTGAAGTGGCTCCGCGAACGCGGATTCGAGGTGAACGATCTGCACCTCGGCAACTTCGGGGAGACGCAGGACGGCGAGGGCGTCTTGATCGACTTCGGCGACTACTCGCGACAGGCAGAAAGGGTACCCCGCAAGGTGCCCATCAGGGTGGCGTCAAACCCTAAGCTCGTCGGCTTTGGTCCTGGCGGAGCGCTCGAAGCTGCCGCCGGTCTCGCCATGAACCCGCTGCTGAGGCCCCGCGATGACATGGCACACAACGGTCGCAGGCCGACCGAGGCGCAGGTGCGCGAGGTCTGGCGCGCCATCGGCTCGCCGCGGGTCGACATGGACGAGCTGCGTATGGGCATCGAAGTCGAGCAGGAGCACACGTCTGACTTGCGTGAGGCCGGCAAGATCGCAATGGACCACCTCCGCGAGTTCCCCGACTACTACACGCGGCTGACGAAGATGGAGGCGCGGGCGAAGGCCGGGTTGGCGCCGAATGGACGTCGTTCGATGCCGAAGGTGCACAGATCCTTCGATCGCCACTTCGACGAGGCCGAAAACATGTTCCCCGATATCGGCACGATCGAGCTGCACGAAGACGACGCAGCGGGCTCCGACAACGGAGCGGGCAGCGAACGCCAGTTCGGCTACTGTGCCGACGAGAATCCGATCCGCATCGCGTTCGCGCCGAAGACCGAGAAGCTGCCCCAGGCGTACGTCGACGGTCTCATGGCGCACGAGTTCGGGCATGCGATCGAGTTCCGATACGGCGTTCCGCACCTCGAAGACCTATGGGGAAAGCTCCCGAAGAGCATCGAGCGTCGCGCCGACCGAATCGCATGGCACGTCTTCGGTGTGCCGATCCAGTACGGCAAAGGCGACATTCAGTGCATCGGCTGCGGCGGCAAGGCGACGCGACCACGGAGGCTCGGGTAGCTACCTCGCCTGCGAGAACCGCTGCTCGATGGAGATCTGGTGCATCTTCTCGATGCGCTTCTCCAGCTCGGCGCGAACGAGGCGCCCCTCGGCAAGGCAGGCGCGAATCTCCTCGTGCGTAAGGACGACTGTCTCGGCTTTCTGGCGCTTCCTTGTGGACACGCGCGGCTTGTAGCACGCTCGATGCGTGAAGCGCACGAGTCGTAACCCCACCCGACGCGTAGGTCCTCGCACCGGCGCGATCCCGGTGCGCGAAGCGGACGTCCAGCGCATCCTAAACAAGATCTTCCGCAGCAGGCAAATCCGCGACGTGCCGGGGCATCCGGGCTACGTGATGCTTCACGAGGTGAAGGGGCGACGACTCTTCGACCGCCACGTGATCAAGGTCCGCGACAAGATCGAAAGCTACGCCACCGGCAAGAAGGAGCCCCTGGTGGTGTCCGTGTTCGACAGGGAACGGGTCTCCATAGAGCACTCGACGTCCGGCGGATGGCAGTCCTCCAGGCTGGACGAGAAGCTGATCATGGTGCCGAAGAAGGTGCGTGTTGCGCGCTTGAGTCGTGCGATCGAGGCCATGGGCAAGCGGGTGACTCCGAAGCGGATCAGCACGCTGCTCGGCACACATGTCGCGCGACGGAAGTGGATTCCCGGGCGAGAGGTTCAAATCGCGCTCGTCGCTCGATTCGGAGAGCCGTTCAAAAAGGATTGGCTTCGCGAGCGCCTGGGTGATGTCCTGCGTCACGAGCTGGCTCACGCCATGGATGAGACGGCGCGTCAGGATCAGATGGCGCGCTGGGCCGACAGGGACGGAGACGAGTTCGAGCGGGACACCGCCGGCGTCGTGCTCGGCCTCGGTCTACCGAGGCGGCTGCTGAACGTCTGGCACGACGTGAAGCGTCCCGAGCGCAAGAGGAAGAAGAAGGTGCTGCGTACGTCACGCGAGCCGCGGAAGCCGCGCGTGTTCGATGCCGCCTACTACAACGAGCCGAAAGAGGTGACGGCGCGGATCGTCGAGATCTTGTACGAGCTGGATCGGGAAGATGCGCTCAAGATAGAGCTGGAGCTGTTCGGGACTAAGTACGGACGGAGCAACCAGTTGCTCGCCGCGACGCGCTGGGCGAGCCCGACGTTTGCGCGACTCGAAATGTGGCTGACGCCCAAGAGCTTCGCCCGCGTGATGAAGGCCATCTACGACCGCTACCACGCCGAGCCGTGGTTCCCGCAGGCGACCGGCGTCTACAAGAACCGCCGTCGGACGAGCCGTCGACGCACCAGCCGCCCCTGAGCTACGCTCTGGCCATGCCCCAAGCAGTTTTGCTGATCGGCGATAGTCAGGCCGGCTCGCCCGGAGCCGCCGCCAAGGCCGCGCTCGAAGCGCGAGGCTTCACGGTCACGCAGATCCACAACGACGGCAAGTCCCCGCCCGCCTACGTGAACACGCCCGCGCTGTGGAGCCAGTACACCGCGGCGGCGGCCGGCAAAGACATCGTCGTGCTGCTCTTCGGGCACAACAGCACCGCGGGGTCCGCCACGCGCAATGCGCTCATCCGCATGAAGACCGGCATCCACGCCCCGGTGCTGATGAGCGGGCCGCCAATGTACCCGAACGCCCCCGATCAGGTGATCGGCACCGCGCTCCGCGACCAGAACTCGCGCATCTTCGGCGACCGCTACATCGACGCGTGGCCGAGCACGCCGCCGTCCCTGCCCAGGGACGCGCCGGGCTGGCACCTGACCAGGACCGCGGCCCAGGGGTGGGGCCAGGCGATCGCCGACGCGACCGTTCGAGCGCTGGCCCCAGGAGGGGTCGCGACGCGCCCTTTCGGCCTTAGCCCCCTGGAGATCGCCACGGCAGTCCTCGGGACGGCCGCGGTGGGTGTGATCGTCACGCTCCTCTGGAGGCGGCGGTGACGCTTCAGCGGCGGCTCGAAGGCGTCTACCGCCAGTACGTGGCGCGACGCCCCGACGTCGCGTTCCTGACGGGCGAGGTCGTCTACGGGGTGCGGAGCAATCAAATCCCCGGCTACATCGTGGCGTACACCCCTGGTCAGTGGGACAGGAAGTTCTCGCAGAGGACCATGGGCTTCGAGCCGATGGACCAGCTCCGTCGCGACGTTGAAGTGCTGATGACCGGCGAGGCGCTCGACAAGCCATCCATCAGTCTTCACGACGCCGTCGCGTGGTACTTCGCCCACTACGTCGCCGGAGGCACGTGGTACGGAGGCCCGGCGCTCAACGAGAACACCCGATACGACAAGCTCGTGCCGTGGATCGCAAAGACGCTCGCGTCCGCTGAACCCGTGGCCGCTGTCAACAACGTCGCCTGGCGCCTCCGCCATGGGTTGAGCACCATCGCCGACTGGGTCGAGGCCACGCGCCCCGACGTCATGCGGTTCACGCTGAACCAGGTGAACCATCGTGCCGCGCGTTGGCATGCCGCGCTAGAGCGCGAGGCGCTCGGGAAGGCAACGGAGCCGGGCGACATCGTCTTCCGTTTCGAGGACGGGTGGACCGTGCAGAAGCTCACCACGCGCGAGCAGCTCAAGTGCGAGAGCGGCGCGCTCGTGCACTGCGTCGGTAAAGTGTCGTCCTACGGCGACCGAATGCTGCGCGGCGAGATCGACATCTACTCGCTGCGCGACGCCACCGGAGTGCCGAGATACACGCTCGAAATCGGTCGTCGCTACCGTGACATCCGCAGCGACGACTTCGACCTCGTCGTGGCGCAGGCCAAGGGGCTCCAGAACAAGCGGCCGAAGAAGAAGGAGGACTGCGAGAAGATCCTGGTCTTCCTCGAACACCTGGGCGTGACACCGCGAAACGAGCAGGACCTGGAGCACTGTCTCAAGATTCCATGGAAGACGCTCAAGCGACCCGCCGGCGGCGGCGTACAGCGCAACCGTCGGACGTCGCGGCGACGAACCTCACGTCGCGTCGCCTGACGTAGCATGAACTTGTCGGACACTCCGGCACCGGCTACCCTGCGGACGTGTCCAAGCCCTATCGCGATTACTCGTGGGTGGTTCCGAACAAGCTCGCTCAGGGCGCGTACCCCGGCGCGCACCCGGGTCTCTTCCAGGCGTTCGACGTCATCGTCTACATGGCCGAGGAGGCGCAGCCCAAGATCCAGTGCCCGCCGGGCAAGGTCGCGCTCTACGGACCGATCGACGACGACATCTACCGTCCGGTGCCGCCGCAGGTCGGCCAGCAGCTCCACCTGCTCGCGCAGCAGTGCGCCCAGCACGCGAGCTACAACAAGCGCGTCCTCATCACCTGCATGCAGGGCAAGAACCGCTCGGGGCTCGTGATGGG
>Ga0315288_10009394_pt1 | contig 12324 bp, 16 predicted proteins | sample YL17G11_20_MG_FD_203454 | JGI IMG/M metagenome (GOLD analysis project Ga0315288, IMG submission 203454) | Sediment microbial communities from Yellowstone Lake, YNP, Wyoming, USA - YL17G11_20 | ecosystem: Environmental > Aquatic > Freshwater > Lake > Sediment | place: USA: Wyoming | collected...
ATCAACTGCGTGATGAAGGGTGGCAAGAAGAGCGTGGCGGAGAACATAGTATATGCTGCCTTCTCCAAGATAGGCGAGCGGACCAACGGCAATCCTCTGGAGACCTACGAGAGGGCATTGAAGAACGTTTTCCCGACCCTGGAGGTAAAGGGACGAAGGGTGGGCGGTCACACCTACTCGATTCCGATGGAGGTTCGGCCGGAGCGGCAGTTGGCGCTGGGAATCAGGTGGCTGATCTCGTCAGCGCGCTCTCGCCCCGGCAAGACCATGATAGACAAACTCGCCGATGAGATCATGGATGCGGCGAACAACACCGGCGCGACAGTAAAACGAAAGGAGGACACGCACCGTATGGCGGAGGCGAACCGCGCCTTCTCGCATTACCGGTGGTGAACTCTCTCGGCAGAGGTTGGTAGTAGGGACGCGCCATGGTTGACCTGAGCATAATCAGAAACGTCGGTTTCGCCGCGCACATTGACGCGGGCAAGACCACCACCACCGAGCGCGTGCTGTTTTACGCGGGCGTAGTGAAGAGGATGGGCGAGGTGGACGAGGGGACGGCGACGATGGACTACATGCCGCAGGAGATGGAAAGGGGCATAACGATCACCTCCGCCGCCACAACCTGCAACTGGCGAGAGCACAAGATCAATATTTTGGACACCCCCGGCCACGTGGACTTCACGGTTGAAGTTGAGAGGTCTATGAGGGTTCTGGACGGGGTGGTCATCATCTTTTGCGCCGTGGCTGGGGTTCAGTCCCAGTCGGAGACGGTCTGGAGGCAGGCGGATCGCTACCGCGTGCCGCGGCTTGCCTTCATCAACAAGATGGATCGCGTCGGCGCCGATTTCCACGGGGTGCTTCACGACCTGAGGAACAATCTCGGCGCCCGAGCCGTGGCAGTGCAGATTCCCATCGGGGCGGAGGCCAGTTTCGAGGGAGCGGTTGACCTCCTGCAGATGAAGGGAATCAAGTATCTGGATGACCTGGGCACGCAGAGCGAGCCGACCGATATCCCGGAGAGTCTGCGGGAGATGGCCACGACGTTCCGACAGGCCCTGGTGGAGGCCATGGCGGATTTCGATGACGAGGTGATGCACTCTTACGTCTCCGACTTGCCCGTGGCTCCGGAGCCATTGGCGAGGGCCCTGAGAAAGGCCACCCTCGAGTGTAAGGTAGTTCCCGTCTTCTGTGGGGCAGCCTTCAAGAACAAGGGCGTTCAGCCCCTCCTGGATGGCATATTGAATTTTCTCCCCTCGCCGGTGGATGTTCCTGCCATCATCGGGAAGCATCCCCAGAGCGGCCAGCCAGTGTCCAGGAAACCGGACACAAGTGAACCTTTCTCCGCTCTGGCCTTCAAGATAGTGGTTGACGCCCACGTGGGAAAATTGGTCTATGTGCGCGTCTATTCCGGGCGGCTGGTCAAAGGAACTTCCGTGCTGTGTCCCAGCACCAATACCCGCGAGCGAATTAACCGCATCCTGCGCATGCACGCCAACCACCGGGAGGAGATTTCCGAACTATCGGCCGGAGACATCAGCGCGGTGGTCGGCCTTAGAGAAGTGACTACCGGCGACACCCTTTGCGATCCCAAGCACCCCGTAATACTCGAATCCATATACCTGCCCGAACCCGTAATCTCCTTTGTCATAGAGCCGAGGACCCGCGCCGACGAGGAGAAGATGGCGCTCGCCCTCTCCCGTTTGGCGGTCGAAGACCCCACTTTGAAGATGAAGGTGGACGCCGATACGGGCCAGACGGTCATCTCCGGGATGGGTGAACTCCATCTCGAGATCGTCAAGGACAGGCTGGAGAGGGAATACAAGATCCGGGCGAATACCGGCCCACCCCAGGTCTCCTACCGGGAGACGATCACCACCTCTGCGCCGGGAGAGGGGAGATACATTCGCCAGACCGGCGGCAGGGGACAATACGGGCACGTCATTCTCGAAGTTTTCCCCCTGGAAGATTCCAGGGAGCGCATGGTCTTTGAAAGCCACATAAGGGGTGGCGAGGTTCCCACCGAGTTCATCTCAGCGGTCAAGTCGGGCATAACTGATGCGCTCGAATCCGGCCCGGTAAGTGGATACGTGGTGACCGGAATCAAGGTAGTCTTGTTGGGTGGCTCCTATCACGAAGTGGACTCTTCCGAAATGGCGTTTCGCATCGCGGGCTCGATGGCGGTGAAAGATGCGATCGAGAAGGCTTCTCCGGTGCTCCTGGAGCCCATAATGCAGGTGGAGATCATTGCGCCGGAGGACAACTTCGGGGACATAATAGCCGACGTGAACAGCCGGCGGGGAAGAGTCAGCGGGAGCGAGTCGCTCGCTGCGGGGCTTAGAACCGTTGCTGCTGCAGTTCCTCTTGCTGAGATGTTCGGCTATGCCACGGCGCTGCGTTCCCTGACCAGAGGGAGAGGCACCTACACCATGGAACCGTTGCGGTATGAACCGGCGCCGAGCAGCGTTCCCGATGTCCTTCCCCACGGGTCTCGGGTGGCCCTCCGCTGAACGAGAGACCGGGGAAAATCCCAGGCAAAGCCACGAGATTGGGTTCAGATGGATAGAAGTATGAGAGTTGAGACTGATAGATTTGTGAATTGCTCGAACGCAACCGTTCGGCGATTTCCCGGCAGGGAGAGGAAATAGGCCCGAGGAGGGCGAAGAGAATGGAGTTTGAAGGAGGAAAGATAGATGGCCAGGCCGAGGTTTGAGCGAAAGAAGGAACACGTAAACGTGGGGACGATCGGGCACGTGGATCACGGGAAGACGACGCTGACGAGCGCGATAACGAAGGTATTGGCGAAGGCTGGGCTGGCGAAGTTTCTGGAATATGGGGAGATAGACAATGCGCCGGAGGAGAGGGAGAGGGGGCTGACGATAGCGATATTTCACGCGGAGTATGAGACGGAGAAGCGGCACTATGCGCACGTGGATTGTCCTGGCCACGCTGACTACATAAAGAACATGATCACTGGGGCGGCGCAGATGGATGGGGCGATTCTGGTGGTGAGCGCGGCGGACGGGCCGATGCCGCAGACGAGGGAGCACATTCTATTGGCGAGGCAGGTGGAGGTTCCGAAGATAGTGGTATTTTTGAACAAGACGGATCAGGTGGACGATCCGGAGCTATTGGATTTGGTGGAGTTAGAGGTTAGGGAGTTGCTGACGAAGCAGGAATTTCCTGGTGACGAGATACCGGTGGTGAAGGGGAGTGCGCTGCTGGCTTTGGATAGCAAGGGGGACATGAGCAGGAATGATGAGGTATGCAAGCCGATCTGGGATTTGATGGATGCGGTGGACTCTTACATACCGGTGCCGCCGAGGGACGTGGATCTGCCGTTTCTTTTGAGCGTTGAGGACGTGTTCTCGATAACAGGGAGGGGGACGGTGGCGACGGGGAGGGTGGAGAGAGGGAAGGTAAAGGTAGGGGAAGAGGTAGAGGTGGTGGGGCTGCATGCGGAGCCGCGCAAGACGGTGGTGACTGGGGTGGAGATGTTTCGGAAGACTTTAGACGAGGCGGAGGCAGGGGATAACGTAGGGGTTTTGTTGCGGGGGGTGGACCGGGAGGAGATAGAGCGGGGGCAGGTGGTGGCGAAGCCGGGGAGCATCACGCCGCACACGAAGTTTCAGGGGGCGGTTTACATTTTATCGGAGACGGAGGGTGGAAGGCACACGCCGTTCTTCGACGGCTACCGTCCGCAGTTTTACTTTCGGACCACGGACGTAACGGGCAGCGTGCACCTGCCGGAGGACGTGAAGATGGTGTTGCCTGGGGACAACGTGACGGTGCAGGTGGAGTTGATCCAGCCGGTGGCGATGGAGCCGGGGCTCCGGTTCGCCATTCGAGAGGGCGGGCGAACCGTGGGGGCGGGAAGAGTAGTGGAGATAGAAAAGTAGGAGACAACCAGTGGCCGACGAAAGAATCCGCATCAGGCTGAAAGCTTACGACCATCGGCTCCTCGATCAATCCGCGACGAGGATTGTAGAGGCGGCCAAGAGCACAGGTGCCAGCGTCGCCGGCCCCATTCCTCTGCCCACCCACAAGCGCATCACCTGCGTGGTGAAGCCCACCGCATTGGGGCGAAGCAGCAGGACCATGGAACATTTCGAGATGCGCGTCCACAAGCGGCTGATAGATATACTTGACCCCACGTCAGACACGATAGATGCCCTGATGCATCTGGACCTTCCATATGGGGTCAGCGTGGAGATAAAAACGTAAGGGTGATCTTGCTTGCCCATCGGAATAATGGCTGAAAAGTTAGGCATGATGGGGCTTCTGTTTCCCGACGGGAGGCGGGTGCCGGTAACCGTTCTGCAGGCGGGTCCCTGCCGGGTGACGGCGGTGCGGACGGTGGAAAAGGATGGATATGCGGCGGTGCAGTTGGGTTTCAAGGAGGCGAGGAGTTCGCACCTGACGAAGGCGCTGGCAGGACAGTTCTCCTCATTGAACCTGACGCCCCCCAAAGTTCTGAAGGAGTTCAGGCTGGCCGGAGATTCGACCCCCGAAGTCGAGAGACCGAAGGTCGGGGATGAGGTGAAGGTGGACACCTTCCAGGAAGGCGTGCTGGTGGACGTTCGCGGGGTGACGAAGGGGAAGGGTTTTGCCGGCACGATAAAAAGGTGGCACCACGGGCGAGGGCCGACGACTCACGGCTCCAAGTCGCACCGACGGCCCGGGTCCACCGGTTCCACGGACGCAGCCCGGGTGCTCAGGGGAAAAAAATCCCCCGGACACATGGGGGACGCGACGCGGACCACGCGAGGGCTGACTATCGTGCGGATAGACGCGGAAAAGGGGCTTATGTTTGTGAGGGGGGCCGTGCCGGGCGCCAACGGCGCCTTGTTGGAGGTCCGACCGTCGCTCAAACAGGGCCGAGGATAAGCGGAGAGATTAGATGCAGCTGGCGATAATGAATCAGGCTGGAACAGGTAAGGGAGTGCTCGAGATCCCCGAGGAATTGCTGAGCGCTCCGTCTTATCGTCACCTTTGGTGGCAGGTCGCCGAGGCAGAGGCGGCTAACCGTCGGTCGGGCACCGCCTCGACTAAGACGCGGGCCGAGGTAAGAGGCGGAGGGGCAAAGCCATGGCGACAGAAAGGGACTGGGCGGGCACGACAAGGGAGCAGGCGGGCTCCCCACTGGGTTGGAGGCGGCGTCGCGAGCGGGCCTCGGCCCAGGGGTTACGACAAGAAGGTCCCCAGAAGGCAGAGAAGGGTGGCGTTTTACAGCCTGCTAGTCGAGCGGCTGCAGGGGGGAGAGGCGCTGGTGGTGGAATCGCTTCAGGTAAGCGAGGGAAAGACGCGGGAGGTAGTGAAGTTGCTTGGGACGCTCATAGGAGAGGCGAAGGACGGAGAAGCATCATATCCCAAGGTGCTCCTCATTTTGCCCGGCTCGGATGAGAAGTTGAGCCGGGCAGCCGGCAATGTGGCGAACGTCAGGGTGTGCGCCTTGCAGGGAATGTCCTTCTCCGATCTTCTGTGGGCCGACCGTCTGATACTCGCCGCGGCAGCAGCGGAAGAAGCCTTGGAGGAGGCAGGAAAGTGGTTAGTGAAGCGCACCGCGTCCTGATCAGGCCGGTATTGACGGAGAAATCCACGGCGCAGGCGCAAAAGGGACAGTACACCTTTGAGGTTTTGCGCAGCGCCAACAAGATTCAGGTGAGAAAGGCCGTAGAGGAGATATTCTCGGTGCAGGTTACTGAGGTAAACACGATGAACGTGCATGGGAAGCCGCGGCGAAGGAATTGGCGCGCCAAGATGGGCAGGACCCGGAGCTGGAAGAAGGCCATCGTTTCTCTCGCGCCCGGGCAAAGGCTGCCCGTCTTCGACGCAACAAAGTAGCGATGGGAATTAGGCATGCCACTTAAATCTTTCAAACCGACCACTCCGAGCCGCCGCACCATGACGGTGGTGAGAAATCCCCTGTTAAGTGGGGAAAGGCCGGAGAAGAGCCTGGTTGCGCCGCTCAAGAAGAGCGGGGGCAGGAACAACCAGGGACGGCTTACCGCCCGCAACCGAGGGGGCGGACACCGCCGGCTCTACCGCATGATAGATTTCAAGCGGGACAAGGACGGCATTCCTGCCAAGGTGGAGCGGCTGGAGTATGACCCCAACAGGAGCGCGTTCATCGCCTTGCTCCTTTACGCGGATGGGGAAAGACGTTACATCATTGCCCCGGAGGGGGTACAGCCAGGAGACCGGATGCTCAGCGGCGAGACGGCGGAGATAAGGACCGGCAATTGTCTGGCCCTGGAAAGGATCCCCGCCGGCACGGTGGTGCACAACGTGGAGTTAAGCCCGGGACGGGGCGGACAGATGGCCCGCAGCGCGGGAAGTTCCGTTCAACTGATGGCAAAGGAAGGCAAGTTTGCCCACTTGCGGCTGCCCAGCGGGGAGGTAAGGTTGGTTTCGCTTCGCTGCCGAGCCACCATAGGCCAGGTGGGGAACATGGAGCAGCAGAACGTGAGGTTGGGGAAGGCGGGGAGGGCCCGCTGGCTGGGGAGAAAGCCGCACGTTCGAGGGGTGGCAATGAATCCGGTGGACCACCCGCACGGCGGGGGAGAGGGCAAGACGGGGGTGGGCAGAAAACGACCGGTGAGCCGCACGGGGAAGCCTGCCCTGGGCGCCCGCACACGCAGGAAGAAGCAGAGCGACCGCATGATCCTGAAACGGAGGAAGTAGAAGATGGCAAGATCGGTCAAGAAGGGCCCGTATGCTGACCCTACCCTCCTGGCGAGGATCCGGGAGTTAAATGAAAAAGGGGATAAGAAGATACTCCGCACCTGGTCGAGGCGTTCGACCATCTTTCCCGAGATGATTGGGCATACTATCGCGGTGCATGATGGGCGGCGACACATCCCGGTTTTCATTACCGAGAATATGGTGGGGCACAAATTGGGCGAATTTGCCCCGACGCGCACCTTCCGTTCGCACGGACACCACGTGGAGCGCTCGACCGCGCTGCGCTGAGGCTGATGAGAATGGAAGTAAAGGCCAGCGGTAAGTATCTGAGGGTCTCGCCATCCAAGGCCAGGCGAGTGGTAGATGTTATCAGGCAAAAAGATTACGAAGAGGCGGTGGCGGTGCTGGACCACCTTTCCAGCCCAACAGCCGGGCTGGTGAAGAAAGTTCTATCCTCCGCCGGAGCGAATGCCGGACACAACTATGAGATGGAGAGGGGCAACCTATTTGTGGCCAGGGCCTATGTTGATGAGGGACCGATCTTAAAGCGGTTCCGGGCCAGAGCGAGAGGTAGAGGTGATCGCATTAGAAAGAGAACCTGCCACGTAACGATCGTGTTGGACGAGAAGGAAGGGGGTGAGGTAGGTGGGACAAAAGGTTAATCCTTACGGGATCCGTCTGGGAATAAAGACCGATTGGAAGTCCACCTGGTTCTTCGAGCGGGATTACAAGAATTTTCTGATTGAGGACTTGCGCTTGCGCAAGCTGATCACCAACTATTGCAAACGGCAGCACATATCCGGCCTATCCAGGGTGGAGATAAGGAGGAAGATCCCCACGGAGATATGGGTAACGGCGCGGACGGCGAGGCCCGGCCTGCTGATTGGCAGGCAAGGAAAAGGGATTGAGGCCCTTCGGCGGGAGTTGGAGCAGGCGGTGGGAAAGCAGGTACACATAAATGTGGAGGAAGTGAAGGACTTCCGCCTGGACGCCCAACTTATTGCCGAAGGGGTGGCCGAACAGATAGAGAAGAGAGGATCGGTGTCCCGGGTCATGAAGCGGGCCATCCAAGATACCATGAAGGCTGGGGCGAAGGGGGTCAGGGTGAAGTGCGCCGGCCGGTTGGGTGGGGGGGAAATCGCGCGCAAGGAAACCCAAAAGGAAGGCAGGATACCGCTGTCGACCCTGAGGGCGGAGATCGACTACGGTGTGACAGAGGCCAAGACGGCATACGGGAACATAGGCGTGAAGGTTTGGCTTTGCACAGATGACGGGCGGGAATTGCCGCCGGCCCCAATCGGGCCGGTCACCAGGAGGGAGGCTTCCTTTGCCGGCCCGGCCCCTGCCGTGAGCCGTTCCGCGCCAACCGGAGATGGTAAAGAGACCTCGGCAGTTGTTCGGTCGGAAGGACCGACCCAGGTGGCGGAAAGCTTCGAAGCCGGGCAAGTGAAGGGGGAGTCGTAACGGATGCTGATGCCGAAGCGGGTGAAGTTCAGGAAAGAGCACCGGGGATCCATGAAGGGCAAGGCGACCCAGGGGGAATCGGTAGATTTCGGCGACTACGGCATCCAGGCGATGGAAGCGTGCTGGATGACCAACCGGCAGATTGAGGCGGCGAGGGTCGCGATCAGCCGGCGAACCCGCCGGGGCGGGAAGGTATGGATCAGGGTTTTCCCTCACAAATCGTTCACCAAGAAGCCGGCCGAGACGAGGATGGGCAGCGGAAAGGGCGCTCCGGAAGGCTGGGTGGCGGTTGTGAAGCCAGGGAAGATCCTCTTCGAGATGGGGGGCATGCCGATCGAGCTGGCGAAGGACGCGGCGCGGATAGCATCCCACAAACTTCCCATCAAGACTCGTTTCGTGATAAGGGAGGGAGTGCAAAGTGCCTCAGCCTAAAGGCAGTGACTTCAGAGGTCATAGCCGGGAAGAGATTTTGCACAATCTGGCCAACTACTACCGCGAGTACTACGACCTGAGGCAGCAGCGAGCCCTTGCCCAGTTATCCAACCCGAAGCGTATCAAGATGGTCAAGAAGATAATTGCCCGGCTGAGAACGGTGTTGAACGAGTTCGAGGGGTAAGGAAGCAGCATGCAACGAGCGAAAAGTTCAGTAAAGGAAAGCGAAGGCTACGTAGTCAGCGACCGGATGGAAAAGACGGTGGTGGTAGAGGTAACCAGGCTTACCCGCCATGCTCTTTACAAGAAGGTTTTGCGCAAGAGCCGCCGCTTCAAAGCGCACGACGAGGGGAACACCTGCTCGACAGGAGATCGGGTGTTGATCCGGGAGACGCGCCCTTTGAGCAAGGAAAAGCGCTGGCAAGTCGTGAAGATCATCGAGAAGGCCCATTAGCAGGGAGAGACGCAGGTGCCGAGGTTGAACCCGGGGGAAATCAGAAATGTGGCTCTAGTCTCGCACAGAGGGGTGGGCAAGACCTCTTTGGCGGAATTGCTGCTTTACGCTTCCGGGGCAATTGACCGGCTGGGCTCGGTGGACGGCGGTGACAGCGTGTGCGACTTCGAGGCCGAAGAGATAAGGCGGAACATAACGATTTTCCCGTCCCTTTGCCACTTGGAGCATGGCGGCAAGAAGATAAATCTGATTGACACGCCTGGCTACTCCGACTTCATTCCGGAGGTAGAGGGGGCCCTGAAGGTGGCGGAGGCGATGATACTGGTTGTGGATGCGGTGTCGGGGGTGGAGGTTGAGACGGAAAGGTTCTGGCGACTCGCGCGACGGGAGAACCTGCCGGTTATGATCTTCGTGAACAAGTTAGAGAAAGAGAACGCAAGTTTCTCCCGCTCACTGGAGCAGATTCGGGAGACTTTGAGCAAGGATGCCGTCCCTTTCTGCCTTCCCATCGGAGAGGGCACGCAGTTTAAGGGGATTGTGGACGCAGTGGCGGGACGAGCCTTCCTGGCGGGGCCGAAGGCAAAAGAGACGAGCGCTGAAGTTCCGGTCGAGATGGCTGGAGCCGTCGAGGAGGCCAAGGCAAGGATAGTCGAGAGCGCAGCGGAGGCGACCGACGAGATAACCGAGAAATACCTTGAGGAAGGAACGCTCAGCGAGGAGGAAGTTCGGACGGGAATCCGGCTTTGTTTCCGTTCCCAGAAGATGTTTCCGGTGTTCGCGGGTTCCGCTTTGGCTGGGGTTGGGGCTAAACCGCTGCTGGACGCCGTAGTTGATTTCGCGCCCTCTCCGGCCGAGGCCAAGACTGGGGCCAAGAAGCCGAACTCGGACGAGGAAGTAGAGATCGGCGCCGACCCGGAAGGGCCGTGCACTGCAGTTATCTTCCGCACCATTGTTGATCCCTACATTGGTCGCCTCAGCCTTCTTCGGGTGTTGTCGGGAACCCTCATGCCGGAAATGCAGGTCTTCGTCTCTCCGAACGGAGCGAAGGAGAGGATATCCCAGCCGTTCTTGATGAGGGGCAAGAGCCAACAGCCGACGGACTCGATCGGCGCAGGTGATATGGGGGCCGTTAGCAAGTTGAGCAGCGCCAAGACCTTCGACACGCTGTATTCGGGGGCGCCGGTCGCCGTCCCTGCGCCATTCATTCCGGAGCCGATATTCTCGATGACGGTTACGCCCGGAGGGCGAGGCGACGAGGATAAACTGATGGTTGCGCTGGCCAGGATTCAGGATGAGGACCCCTGTTTCAGTTACCGAAGGGATCCAGAGACGGGCGAGATAGTCATCTGCGGGGGCGGGCAGCTTCACCTGGAGATCATCGTGGATCGGCTGAGGGATAGATACAACGTGAACGTAACTACGGGCAGTCCGACGGTGCCTTTCAGGGAGGCGATCACCAAGACCGCGGAGGCGCAAGGCAGGTACAAGAAGCAGACCGGCGGGAGGGGGCAATATGGGGACGTCCATGTTCGCCTTGAGCCGTTGGCGAGGGGGTCGGGCTTCGAATTCACCGAAGAGGTAAGAGGCGGGGAGGTGCCGTCACAATACTTCCCGGCGGTGGAGAAGGGGATCATAGAGGCAAAGGGGAAGGGAATCCTTGCCGGTTACCCGGTGGTGGACTTCAAGGCAACCCTCTTCAAGGGTTCCTTCCACCCGGTTGACTCTTCAGAGTTAGCGTTCAAGATCGCGGGCAGCATGGCCTTCAAGGCGGCGATGGAGAAGGCAGGGCCGATCATTCTGGAACCTTTGATGGAGGTTGAGATCGTGGTGCCGGCTGATAACGTGGGTGAGGTGATCGGAGAACTCAACGCCAGGAGGGCGCGTCTGAGCGCGGTCGAACCCGGCCCTTCCGTTCAGACGATTAGGGCGCTGGCGGCGGTGGCGGAGATGCTGTCCTTCCCAATGGAATTGAGGTCCATGACGCAGGGCCGAGCTACCATGACGGCAAGATTTTCACACTACGAGCCGGCTCCGGCACATGTGGCCGAGGGCGTGATCGCGCGCAGGAAAGAGGGGGAATCCGAGTGAGCCTGGCTCCGTGCTGGGCTTGGCGGAGACCCGGGAAGCAGGTGGTATGGGCATGATTTTCCCGATGACGAAACTAAAGGTGGCGGACAATTCCGGCGCCCGACAGATTATGTGCATAGGTGTGATCAAGAAGGGAGACGCCCTTGGCGCGACGATAGGGGACGTCATCTCTGCCGCGGTCAAGGAGGCATCTTCCACGGGCTCCATTCGAAAGGGAGAAGTGGTGAAGGCGGTGATCGTGCGAACGAGAAAGCCACTGCGGCGTCCTGACGGCTCCTCGGTGCGGTTCGACGAGAATGCGGCGGTGTTGGTGGATGCCACGTTGAACCCAAGGGGGACTCGCATCTTCGGCCCGGTGCCGAGGGAATTGAGGCAGAAGAATTTTCTGAAGATAGTGTCGTTGGCTCCGGAGGTAGTTTAGGGCAATGAAATTGGGAATCAAGAAGGGAGATACCGTAAGGATTCTCTCCGGGAAGGACAAGGCGAAGACCGGGAAGGTACTCACCGCGCTGCCCAGCAAGGGGAAGGTCATCGTAGAGGGTATCAACGTGGTGAAGAAGGCGATGCGGCCGAGCCGGAAGATGCGCCAGGCAGGGATTTCTGAGATCCCGCAGGCGATGCGGGTGTCCAAGGTCATGCTTGTCTGCGCCCGCTGCGGTCGCCCGACCAAGATACGGCGCGGCCTCCGTCCAGAAGCGGGCAGGGTGAGGATATGTTACCGCTGCAACCAACCGGTGGAGGAGGCAGTCTGATGGCGAGCCGCCTGAAGACAAGATACCAGGAGGAGGTTGCCCCGGCCCTGATGAAGAGGTTCGGCTGGGATAACGTGATGCGGGTTCCGAGGCTGGAGAAGATAGTGCTCAACATGGGGGTGGGAGAGGGCGCAAAGGACGCCAACCTGATAGATGCGGCCGCCAAGCAGATGGGACAGATTTGCGGCCAAAGGCCGGATGTGCGGCGGGCAAAGAAATCCATCTCCGCCTTCAGGCAATTGAGGAAAGGCCATCCCGTCGGATGCCGCGCCACCCTGCGGGGACAGAGGATGTATGAGTTCCTCGACCGGCTGATCTCGGTGGCCCTGCCGAGGATAAGGGACTTCCGGGGGCTGCCTTTGAACGCCTTCGACGGGCGGGGGAACTATTCCTTCGGCATCCGGGAGCAAGTTATCTTCCCGGAGATAGACTACGACTCGATAGACCGGG
>Ga0315288_10009395_pt1 | contig 12322 bp, 11 predicted proteins | sample YL17G11_20_MG_FD_203454 | JGI IMG/M metagenome (GOLD analysis project Ga0315288, IMG submission 203454) | Sediment microbial communities from Yellowstone Lake, YNP, Wyoming, USA - YL17G11_20 | ecosystem: Environmental > Aquatic > Freshwater > Lake > Sediment | place: USA: Wyoming | collected...
ACAAGGAGTACGGCGACAACGGCGAGCTGCACGCGTTCTACGCCGATGACCTCCTCGGACCTTGGTCACCGCACGTGGGGAACCCAGTGAAAACCGACGATAGCAGTAGCCGTCCGGCCGGGACGCCGTTCACGCACGAGGGGCGCCTGTACCGCCCCGCCCAGGACTGCTCTTCGGGCTATGGGCTGCGCGTCGTGCTGAACGAGATCGTCAGGCTAACGCCGACCGAGTTCGATGAGCACGTCGTCACGACCGTGGCCCCGGATGCCAGTGGACCCTATCCCGACGGCCTACACACGATCTCGACCGCGGGGGACTGGACGGTGATCGACGGCAAGCGCCGCATTTTCTCGCCCGGGGTGCTACTCCTGCGCATCGTCCGGCACCGGTCCTAATGCCTTGCGAAGGGGGCGAGCTGTGGGTGGGTTGGGAAAGCGAGTCTTCGTGATCGGTACGCGGGGCTTCCCCCACGTGCAGGGGGGAGTCGAGCGTCACTGCGAGGAGCTCTACCCTCGGCTCGGCGCCAGGGGGTACAGCATCACCGTCTTCCGACGTCGTCCCTACGTGCAGCCCGCGCCCCCGGACGAACCGTTCACGAATGTGACTTTCGTGGATTTGTGGTGCCCGAGGGTCCAAGGCGCCGAAGCACTCTATCACTCCGTAGTCGCGGCCCTCTATGCCATCGTCCGGCGCCCCGCGCTCGTCCATGTCCACAACATAGGTCCTGGGCTAGTCGTGCCGTTGCTGCGCTTGTTCGGCCTGAGAGTGCTCGTCACGTACCACACGAAGAACTACGAGCACGACAAGTGGGGTCCTCTGGGCCGGGCGCTGCTTCGCCTCGGCGAGTCGGTGACGCTCAACCTCAGCCACTACGTGATCTTCGTCTCCAAGGTGGTTATGGAGAACATGGGCGAGCGGGCAAAGCGCCCGCACTCCTATATCCCGAATGGCGTGGCTCCCCCAGCGCTCGATGCGTCCGACTGCCCTCTCGAGGCTTACGGGCTCCGAGAAGGACGGTATCTCTTGGCCGTCGGGCGGCTCACTCGGGAGAAGGGGTTTGACATTCTCCTTGAGGCGTTCCGGGGCGTGAAGACCGACTGGAACCTCGTGATCGTGGGGGGAGCCGACCACGAGACGGACCACAGCCGGGCCCTGCGCGAGGCGGCGCACCGGGACCCGCGGGTCGTCATGCCGGGCCCCCTCTTCGGCGAGGACCTCGCCGGTCTCTACCGACACGCGGGTTGCTTCGCGCTGCCATCGCGCGCCGAGGCCATGCCGATCGCGCTGCTTGAGGCGTTCTCCTATGGACTGCCGACGGTGATGAGCGATCTGGCCGTGAGTGCCGCCGTTGCCGAGGGGCAGCCGTTCGCTCGCACGTTCGCTCAAGGCAGCGCCGCCGACCTAGTGGCCGTTCTCGAGCAGGCTCTCTCTGACGAGGCGTTCCTGGCCTCGGGCCGCAACGCCTCGACCTTCGTGATGCAGCGGTACAACTGGGATAGCGTGGCCGATGAGACTGCCACCGCCTACGACCGAGTGGTGGGGGTGCACGTCACGCAGCCGGCAGCAGACGGTCGGAGCGATGGAGATAACTGACGTCACGCCAACCCACTATGAGGAAGTGTGCGATTTCGTCGCTGCGCAGACCGGCAGCCCGTCCAGCGGCGGAGCGCGGTATGCGTGGCTGTACGGCGAACAACCCCATGCCCCGGATGCCGGCCCGGTATCGCTGACAGCCCGTGCCGACGGACGGGTTGTCGGGCACCTCGGGGTCCTTTGGCGCCAGGTGGTCCTGCCCGGCGGCCTGACCCTTGTTGCGGAGCCCATTGACTTCCACGTCGCGCCGTCGGCCAGGGGGCTTACAGGGCTGGTGTTGGCGAGGGCTCTCCTGGACCGCGTCGGCGTGGTCGCCGGGTTCGCCCGTGCCGACATCATGGCGCTCTGGTGTCGTCTCGGGGCCATCAGTGTCTCTCGCGTCGGCGTTCGATGGGTCTCGGCCGTGGCCCCCGGGCGCGTGTTGGCACACGGTCGCGAGGGCAAGCTCCGACGCCTCGCCCCGCTGGCCCAGGGCGCACTGCTGCCTCTCCGGTTCGCCCTACGGGCCCTGGGTATCTGTCCGGCCAAGCCCGTCGACGACAGTTGCTCCCTGGACTGGCAGACCATCCCGGCGCCCTTCTCGGATGTGTTCAGCAGTGAGTGGCTCGCGTGGCGCTGCAGAGATCGCTGGCACAGCCAGGCGTGCTCTCCCGAGCTGCTCGTTGCGACACACGGGGATCGGCCCGTGTGGTGGGCTCTGATACTGGACCACTGGCTCCTGGGGCCGTTTGGGAGGATCGAGGCGCCCGAAGACGAAGACGGAGATGGTCGGCTCACAGCCGTGGAACTGCGCTCACTGGGCGTCGCCGGGATAGCCGTTGACGACTACGAGTCGCGCGGAGGCACCTTCTACCGCTCAGGTTTCTGCCCCTCTTGGGGGTCTGCGCCCGGTTACCATGTAACAGCAGGGCGTGGGCACGAGGGGGTTTTCGAGCAGATCAGCCGGGTCAGGTTCCGGTACACCGGTCTGTGATCGCGCGGCTCACGTCGCGCCAACATGGCTTCGCACGAAGGGGTGATGGGAGATGGGCCGGTGGCTTTCACGGCGTGCGTTCCTGAAGACAGGGCTTGCCGCCGCTGGCATCGCGACGATGGGCGGTTGTGGCGTACAGAGCAGTGGCCCACGCCCTGCGGGCGACTCGTTGGCACCGCAGGACGACGGGAACCCCTGCGGCACCGACTACGAGATCCTCCGGCGCAACCTCGGCCGTACGGGGGAGGGGGTGTCCATCTTTGGCATCGGGGGACAGAGGATGAGCGCGGCTGACGCCCCCCAGATTCTACGCGCCGCTCTCGACGCAGGGGTCAACTACCTCGACACTTGTCGGACCTACGGGGTGAGCGAGGCGAGTTGGGGGCCCGTGGTCGCCGAGCGCCGGAACGAGGTGTTCCTCGTGTCAAGCTGCGATGCGAGGACCCGCGACGGCATCCTGGCGGACCTGGATGCGAGCCTGGCGGCCCTGCAGACGGACTACGTCGATGCGTACCTGCTGCACGCCCTATGCCGCAGCCCCGCGACCGAGGTCACCGACGGTGCTATCGACGCGTTCGAGACAGCCAAGGCCGATGGGCGTATCCGCTTCAGTGGCTTCTCGCCCCACGCCGACGACAGCACCATCATGGGGTACCTGGACCGCTACGACTTCGATATCATCCGGCTCTTCACTACCATGAGTGCCGACGTCGACTACGTGAGTCCCCTCGCGAACGCGCGGGTCCGCGACCGCCTCCTGGAGCGGAACATGGGAGTCCTCGGCATGAAGGTCTTCACGAATGGGGGCATCTTCGCCGAGTTCCCGGATAAGACCGTGGCGGACTTCCTGGGCTATGTCTGGGACAGCTTCCCCATACACAGTGCTCTGGTCGGGGTGAAGACCACTCGGGAGCTAGACGATGACATCGCCGCCGCGAGGGACTACACGAGAAGTCTGTTCCCGCAATAGCGACCCGCGAGCCTACTGCACGGTGATCAGGACGCTAGCCTTGCCTACCAGCCCGTCGTTGTCGGTGGCTCCCAAGGTGGCCGTGTAGGCCTTAGCCGAGTAGTAGCGGTAGGTAGTGTCGGGCGAGATGGCACTCGCGTAGTCCCATGAGCCGTTCCCGTCGAAGTCCCACTCGTAGAGGACGATCGTGCCATCCGCATCAGATGCCGTGCCGCTGAATGAGACCAGGGAGCCCGTCGCCGGCGATGTCGGTGTGGCGGAGGCGGTGACCGTGGGCAGGATCCACGCCTCAGGTTCCAGTCGCAAGCTCACGGGCTGGTTCACGCCCTCGCGGATGTCCACGGACGACATGGCTTGGGCGAGCCGCACGAGGGACTCGGTGAACGCCTCAACCTTCAGGGAACGGTCCGGGCCCGAGGGAACGTCCATCGCCAGCGTCGCCGTTCCCCCGCCTCCGGACCCAAGAGAGATGTCCTGCGTGATGGGGCTACTGATGCCTTGGCCCGTCACGGTCGCGCGGACGAACCTTGTTGCCACGGGGATGACTCGCGGACTAACCGGGACCGCGTACAGGCTGTCAGGAAGCCGCAGAACGATGACCAGTGTGCCCACCGAAGGAGGCGACGAACCGGAGCCGCCTGATGGCGCTCCCTGGACCGTGCACCCATCGAGCATTGTGAGGATGGCCAGGCATACCGCAGCCCGAAGCACCCCACGCGTCCTCCCACAACAGAGATGGCCGTGCATGGGCAGGCCCTCCCAATCGGTGCCGCGCGCCCAGATGCTAGGGCGTGAGCTCCGGCAGGTACTCGCGGATCTCTTTGTGTAACAAGGAGCCTGGCTGGGTTACAAAAACTCCCCAATAGAGTATACCATACGTGACGGAACACTGGGAGAGTGTCGTGTCGGCTTGGCGACGCACGCTCTCCATGTCTGGTGGGAGGCGGCTATCATGCGTTCGGTTCGAGCCCGGGCACTGGCTGTGCTGATCACAGCGCTTGTGTGGGGGGGCCTGTTCGCTGGATGCGCGACGAACTCGCCAAGCGACGGGGGTTCCCCGGGGGGGAACGGCGACCCCGGCGGGGGCGGCCAGGTCGATGACGCCTCGTTGGGGACTGTCCGGCTGGTGATACGGGTGCCGGAAAGTCTCGTACAGCAGCGTTTGTCGCGCCTTGTGCCGGATGCGACCCGCCTCATCCGGGTGACGATCTCCGCCACCGACCTGTCGGCCAGCATCGTGAAAGAGGTCGCTCTCACCGAGGGACACGGCGCCACGGAGACGGTGGACATCCATGTGCCGTCAGGCCAGCACCGGAATGTGCTGGTCGAGGCCTTCGACGGCTCGAGCAACCTGCTGGCCAAGCAGGTCACAGTGGTGGACGTCCTCCAGGCCGTGATCACCTCCGTGGCGATCACGCTGGCGCCCGAGGCGTGGATCTATCCCACTGTTACGGCGGCGGCCTCGCCGACCAGCGTACAGGTGGGGGAGTCCGTCTCGTTTTCCGGCTCCGGAACCGATCAGGATGGCTCGATCGCGCTTCATGAGTGGGACTTCGATAGCAACGGGACATGGGACTACTCCAGCGCAACGTCGGCGAGCACCACCCACGGGTACGGTGCAGCCGGGAACTATGCGGCCGTGCTGCGCGTAACCGACAACGATGGGCTCACGGGGGTGAGCGATCCCGTGAGCGTCGCTGTGGCCCAGCGCCTACTGGTTAGCCCGCTGACGGTGGACTACGGTGAGGCGGGCCTGACGATGAACCTGCTCATCGATGACACAGCGGTCTCCCCGTCGACGAACCTGAGTTGGTCGATCACTGAGAGCATCGCTTGGCTTACACCGTCGGCGACGAGTGGTACCATCACAAATGGCGGGAGCGCCACGGTGACTCTCACGATCGATCGAGACAACCTCGTGCAGGGGACCTACGAGAAGACTCTCGTGGTCTCGACGCCGAGCGACGGCTCGGCGTCGGTCACGATCAAGGTGATCCAGAGCATCATCGAGATCATTGTAGACTAGGTATGGGCAACGGGGGCGAGAGGCGCTCAGCCGTCCTCGCCCCCCGGCCATAGCTGTTCGAATCGGCGCGGCGTCGTGTCGAGGCGTTTCCAGCTTGCGCACGATGCGGACGTAGTCGGCCAGGATACGCGTCGAGGGGACCTAGATGACCTTGTCGGTGCAGCGTTCAGTGCGGGAAGAGCTCCCCCGTCCGGAAACGCAACCGCGACGGGCACCCGCAAGGCGCGCGCTGATTGTCTGGGCGCTCTGCATGGTGGCCGCCAGCCTGCCATGCGTGGGGCTCGCCGGGTGTGGACCGGCGCCCCAGACCCCCGGGGGCTCGGACGACCCATCGCCACCGGCGGGGGGCCTCGGCACGGTGCGGCTGGTGGTTCGCCTGCCGGATCGTGACGTTCCAGCCGCGCGGCTCGTACCGGCGGCGACGCGACTGCTCAGGGTTACCGTAACCGCCACCGACATTTCGCCGGCCATCATGAAGGATTTCCCACTGGATGCGGGGCACGGGGGAACGCAGACGCTGCAGGTCTCGGTGCCGTCCGGAACCGGTCGGACAGTCGACGTGGAGGCGTTCGACGACTCCTCGCCGACGCGGAACCTGCTCGCACAGGCCAGCACCACCGTTGACGTCATCGCGGCCCAGATCACCCAGTGCTCGGTCACGCTCCAGCCCGAGGGGTCGATCTTCCCGACTGTGTCCGCCACGGCCATGCCGGCGACATGCCTGATCGGTGAGATCGTCACCTTCGGCGGGAGCGCGAGTGACTCGGACGGTGCCATCGCACTCTACGAGTGGGATATGGAGGACGATGGGACCTACGACTGGTCGTCCACCACCGGCCCCGGCACCACGCACACCTACTCGACCGTCGGGACTCACACAGCGCGTCTGCGGGTAACCGACAACGATGGTCTGCAGAGCACGGCAACCGTCACGGTGGCCGTGTCGGATGGCACTGAGCGCCTCAGCGTCTCGCCAACGCTGCTGAGCTTCAGGGACGATCTCGTGCGACTCACGCTCGTCGTGGATGACCTGGCCAGCAGCCCCGGAACGCCACTCAACTGGAGCATCACCGAGTCCATCGGGTGGATCGAGTGCTCTGTCACCTCCGGATCCATCACGAACGGAGGACAGCAAGAGGTGGAGGTCGTCTGCGACCGCTCGAGTCTTGTCGCCGGCTACTACGAGGGAACGTTCGTGGTCTCCTCAGACAGTGGCAGTGCCGTGGTCACGGTGCGCTGCATCCGCACGTGCGCTGCGGTGATCGTGGAGTAGTGAAGATCGATGTGCGGGATCTGCGGTACGGTTAGCTTGCGGCCGGGCCCTCCGGTTGACCCACAGCTCATTGAGCGAATGGTCCGGGAGATTCGGCATCGAGGCCCGGACGGCTCGGGTACCTACACCGATGCGCACGCGGCTCTGGGACACGCGCGGCTCAGCATCCTGGACCTGACCGGTGGCGGGCAACCCATCGCGAATGAGGACGAGACCATCTGGATCGTCTTCAACGGTGAGGTCTTCAACTACGTCGAGCTCCGCCAGGACCTCGAGTCCCGGGGCCACCTGTTTCGCACGCGCAGTGACACCGAGGTGGTCGTCCACGCCTTCGAGGAGTATGGGGCCGACTGCGTGGATCGTTTCATCGGAGACTTCTCGTTCGCACTGTGGGATGTGAAGGAGCGGCGGCTCTTCTGTGCGCGGGATCGTGCAGGCGTGCGCCCGTTCTTCTACACCGTGGCGAATGGCACGCTGCTCTTCGCCTCCGAGATCAAGAGCCTGCTGTGCGACCCACGGATACCGGGTCGGCTGTCGCCTGTCTCGTTACTCCAGACGTTCGTGTTCTGGGCGCCTCTGTCGCCACGCACGGCATTCGAGGGCATCTCGGAGTTGCCGCCCGGGCATACTCTCGAGGTAGTCGACGGGGGCGTCCGCGTGCGCCGCTACTGGGACTTCAGGTTCGATGCGACCGCAGAGGCCCCCGACCGCTCTGAGGAGTCTTACGCGGATGAGCTCCGGCACCTGCTGGCGGACGCAGTGAAGCTTCGCCTGCGAGCGGATGTGCCGGTCGGGTCGTACCTCAGTGGCGGCCTGGACTCCTCGATCGTCACGGCGCTTATGCGGCATGTGGGCCATGACAACATGAAGACGTTCTCCATCGTCTTCGACGACCCGGCCTATGATGAGAGCGCCCACCAGTTGCGCCTTTCGGCCTTCCTCGGCACCCAACACGAGCAGTTCGTGTGCCGCCGCACGGACATCGCGCGCGCCTTCCCGAGGGCCTTGTGGCACTGCGAGACGCCGGTTCTTCGCACCGCCACGGCTCCCATGCTTCTCCTCTCGGGGCTCGTGCGCGAGTGCGGCATCAAGGTCGTTCTCACGGGGGAGGGCGCCGATGAGGTGCTGGCCGGTTACGACATCTTCAAAGAGGCCAAGATCCGCCGATTCTGGGCCAAGCAACCGGAGTCCAAGTCGCGTCCTCTTCTGCTCCAGCGCCTCTATCCATACTTCGCCATGCCGTTGGGCCAATCCCAGACGTATCTTGAGGCCTTCTTCGGCGAGGGCCTGACGCACGTCGACGACCCGCTCTACTCCCATCTCCCGCGCTTCCGGACAACGGCGAGGAACCTGCTTTTCCTGTCGCCGGACGTACTCGCCTGCAGCAGTGACTCGGACGAGGTAGCCGGCCTGCGGGAGCACGTCAGGGCAAAGGTGGCCGGTCTGGATCCCCTGTCTGCGGCCCAGTACATTGAGGCCACTACACTGCTTCCCTGCTACATCCTCAATTCGCAGGGGGACCGTCCCATGATGGCCAATGCGGTGGAGGGCCGCGTACCGTACCTCGACCACCGGGTCATCGAGCTGGCGGCACGCATTCCGCCGACCCTCCGCCTTCGTGGTCTGGACGAGAAGCACATCCTGCGCCGTGCGACGGCGGACCTGTTGCCGCCGGCGACCCAAGACCGGAAGAAGCAGCCGTACATGGCGCCGGAAGCCCGGTGTTTCCTGGGCAACGACGCGCCGGAGTACGTCGCCGATCTGCTGTCGGCGGAGCGACTTCGCGAGGATGGGTACTTCGACCCGAAGGCCGTCAGTGGCCTCGTCGAGAAGTGCCGTCGGCGCGACGTCGTGGGTTTCCGAGACAACATGGCATTCGTCGGTGTGCTCTCGACGCAGATCATCCATGCGCTCTTCGTGCGAGGCGAGACCATCTCGCCATAGTTCGACAAGCGCTCGCCGCGACGCGCGTGACGGGGAGTTGGGGGTGCGTCGATGCTCCTACAGGGCTTTCTGGAGCGGGCCGCCGAGCAAATGCCGGACACGGTAGGCCTGGTCTGCGACGAACGGCGCGTGACGTATGCGCAACTGGATGCTGAGGCGAATCAGCTTGCCCGCGCGCTGATGAGTCTTGGTTTGGGGCGCAACGATCGGGCAGTCATTCTCTGCCACAATGACGTTGCGCCGGTTCTGGGCCTGTGGGCGACTCTCAAGGCCGACGGCGTGTTCGTCATCGTCAGCGCCTCCATCAAAGCCGATGCGCTCGCCTACATCGTCAATGACTGTTCGGCGCGGCTGCTGATAGCCGAGGCGAGCAAGGCGTCAGTGGTTGAGCAGGCGCTGCCATCGTGCCCGTCGGTGGTCGGGGTGGCCTGGGCCGACGCCCCGGCAGGCACGCTGCCGCCCACTGTCGGCAGCCTTGGTCTGCCGGAAGTGCGGCAGGCGTTCGACGCCTCTCGCCCGCCAACCCGGAACATCGATGTGGATCTGTGCGCTCTCGTCTACACCTCCGGTTCCACGGGGCGACCCAAGGGGGTCATCGAGGCCCACCACAATGTCATATCGGCCTGCACATCGATCACCGCGTACCTTGGGAACAGCGAGGACGATGTCATCCTCGGCGCACTGCCTTTCAGCTCCAGCTACGGGCTGAACCAGATCCTCACGGCGACCCGCGTGGGCGCGCGCGTCGTGGCTGTGCGGTCCACGGCCTTCCCGTACCCGATCATCGAGGCCATGCAACGGGAGCGCGTCACCGGGGTGCCCGGGGTGCCCACGCTGTTCGCGACGTTGCTCTCCCTGAGCATCTTCAACGGGGCCGAGCTGCCACACGTCCGCTACATCACGAATGCAGGGGCGGCGCTGCCGGTGCCCTACGGCCGGCAGTTGCGCGCGGCGTTTCCCGAGGCGCGGGTCTACGCCATGTACGGGCTCACGGAGTGCACGCGTGTCTCGTACCTTCCCCCGGAGGATATGGACCGCCGTCCCCGGTCCATTGGGAAGGGGATGCCCAACGAAGAGGTCTACATCGTGGATGACCTCGGTAACCGCGTGGGGCCCGGTGTCGTCGGTGAGTTGGTCGTCCGCGGCTCCAATGTGATGCGAGGCTACTGGGGTTGCCCAGAGGACACGGCTTTGCGCTACCGGCCCGGCCCATGGCCGGGGGAGACCGTACTGTACACGGGCGACCTCTTCACTATGGACGAGGAGGGGTTCCTCTACTTCGTGGGTCGTACGGATGACATCATCAAGAGCCGAGGGCAGAAGGTCAGCCCGCGCGAGGTGGAGGACATTCTCTATGAGCTGTCTCAGGTCTCAGAGGCGGCCGTGGTACCTGTAGATGATGGGCTGGTGGGGCAGGCCCTCCACGCATACCTCGTCCTCAAGGATGGGCAGGCCCTGTCGGAGAGTGGGGTGCTGCGTCACTGCGCCGGGCGCCTCGAGGAGTTCAAGGTGCCCCAACGTGCATTCTTCAAGGAGTCGTTCCCGCGGGGGGCCACCGGCAAAGTGGACAAGCGCGCTCTCAAGCCATGACGCGCTCCTCTCGCCGACGCCCCTACCGGGGTGGACTGCCAACCAACAACGGCAGCTCCCTCATGTGCTGGGTGGAGCGGACCTTCGACTCGAAATCCCGGTAGGCACGCTCGACCCCCTCGGCGCTGAGGCCAAGGCCCATCGCAGCCTCTGGAGCCGGCACGTCATGCTCCCAGGCGTACAGAAGCGGGTCAAGCACAGAGAACGGCAAAGCGAAGAAGAACTCCTCCTGGCTCTGCTGGGCGCTGTAAGTGTCTGAGGTTGGGGTCTGTGTGCGGATCACCTCGGGCAGGCCAAGATGGGCGGCCAGTTCGTACACCTGGGTCTTGTACAAAAGCCCGATAGGCATGCAATCGACGCCGATATCACCGTACCGCACCATGAAGCCGAGAACGTACTCGTCGCGGTTGTGGCTGCCCACGTGAGCGTAGTTGAGGGCCTCAGCGTGGTAGTACGCTCGCACCATCCGCGTGCGCTGTTTCATGTTGGTCGCGGCGACGATCGCCAGGTAGCTGTCCAGGCTCACCCGTTCCTCACGTGTCACTCCGTCCGGCCCCTCGGCACGGACGCGAAACACGTTCAGGCGCCCGGTCTCGAGCAGGCCATGCCCGAGGACCAGCTTCATCTTCCATCCGTCGCCGTACTCCGGGATCGCGGCCCGGACAGCGTCATCGCGGCGCGCATAGCAGCCCTGGGCCTCGAGGGCTGCGCCGATCGACTCCACGACGAGGTCGAGGGCCAAGTGGTTGCAGAGCAGTTGGGCATAGGCGAGGCTCTCCGGGCTGGAGTCACGCTCCGGCAATGCCAGAGCCCGCACCCTCTCAGGGCCGAAGGCGCGGACACATAGCGCGGCCGTCACCGAAGAGTCGATGCCTCCGCTGACGCAGACAACCGCGCCGCGGCGGCGCAGCCGATGCCGCACCTGCTGCTGGAGTGCGGCGATGACCTCTGCACATACGCGCCGGCAATCGATTCGGAGAGATTCCCTCGTAAAGGCCATAGGGTACCGGGCTCCCTTCGGGGTCAAGCGCTCGGGGGGGGTGGGCTGAGCTTCCTCAGCACGTACCGCTCTATGCAGGCGATCGAGTCCAGGTTCTCCGGCACCATCTCCTCAGGCTCGACGCTCACACCGAAGGAGCTTTCGAGGAAAGCGATGATCTCCAGAACGCCGGTCGAGTCGATGTGACCGGCCGCCAGAAGTGACGTGTCCTCCCTGAGGTCGGCGGAGTCCTGCCCATACAGGAAGCTGTCAACCAGGAACGCTCGAACTGTGCCCGCGATATCCACGAAATGCTCCCCACTCCAGACGCCTGAACACGACGGCCTCGGCGCAGTCTGCAGAGGCCTGTGACGAGTGTCGCACAAGCGTCGCACTCGGGCAACCCCAGAGCTACACAGTTGTGGGAGCAATGTAGTAATGTCCGGTGTTCGCAAAGTTGCGGTGCACCCCAGACGGTAGACAGTGATGGAACTTCGGATTAGTGGGGCTCGGGCTCCGAAGGAGATGGTGTCTTGTGGCACGAGTGGGAACCGTGGAGGGAGCCCACCCCGATGGCCTATCGGAAGTTCAGTCCGCAGTTCAAGCTTCAGATCATCCGCGAGGTCGAGGACGGCGAGAAGCGCGTCAGTCAGATCTGTCGCGAGCGCTCGCTCTCGCACCCCACGGAGTCTGCGACTCCGCGGGGACCCCGCTCTCAGACTCCATCGTCCGACGCTGGGTCGAGCAGCACCGCGAGCGCGGTCCCGACGCCTTCCGGATCGGCGATCCCAAGGCCGAGGAGTTGGCGGCCGCCCAGAAACGCATCGCCGAACTCGAAGCGGCGCTGGGTCGAGCCACCCTCGAGGTGGACTTCCTCCGGCGATGTGTGAGACGAGCGAACCTCCCTTTGCCGGAAAGCGCGAGATGGTAGAGTCCGAACGAGAGGACGTCCCTGTCTCGCGCGCCTGTGAACT
>Ga0315288_10009398_pt1 | contig 12319 bp, 10 predicted proteins | sample YL17G11_20_MG_FD_203454 | JGI IMG/M metagenome (GOLD analysis project Ga0315288, IMG submission 203454) | Sediment microbial communities from Yellowstone Lake, YNP, Wyoming, USA - YL17G11_20 | ecosystem: Environmental > Aquatic > Freshwater > Lake > Sediment | place: USA: Wyoming | collected...
AACCCGCCCCTGATACCAATATCCCCACCAGCTCCTCAGCTAATAGCCGTTTCTGGGATTTCATCTCGCTGACGCCCGAATCAACCCACATGATTACCTGGCTCTTTTCCGATAGAGGAACAGTCAAGAGCTACAGGAAAATGGAAGGATTCGGGGTCAATACCTACAAGTGGGTGAACGCTAAAGGCAAGGCGGTCTATGTTAAATATCATTGGAAGCCCATGGCGGGGATAGAGACGATTGACCGCCACGAGTCTACCCGACTTGCAGGGGAAGACCCCGACATCGCCACCCGCGACCTGCATGCCACAATAGCCTCAGGTAAGACTGTAGAATATGAGCTGAATGTCCAGATTATGGAAATTGCCGATGAGTTGAAGCAGGACTTCGACCCCCTCGATGCCACCAAGACCTGGCCCGAGGACAAATTCCCGCTGATGCCAGTGGGCAAGATGGTGCTGACTCGCAACCCGCAGAACTACTTTGCCGAAACGGAGCAGGCTGCTTTCTGCCCCGCCTCTATCGTGCCGGGGATCGAACTCTCCGCCGACAAGCTGTTGCAGGGCAGGGTATTCTCCTACGCGGATACCCAGCGGCATCGCCTGGGGCCCAATTACCTGCAGATCCCCATAAATCGGCCTCTGGCGCCGGTCAACAACAACCAGCGCGACGGATTCATGCAGTACGCGCCCTACGGTGGAGGAACGGTTAATTACGAACCCAATACTCTGGCAGGCGGTATGCCCAATGAGGCACCAGCTACACCAAATGAAAAATATCACCTCGAAGGGGCTGTAATACGCAGGAAAATCAGTGTGACCAACGACTTCGAGCAGGCAGGTCAACGCTACCGTTCCCTCGGCAAAGTGGACCAAGCACATCTGGTTGACAACATAGTTGATTCTCTGGGGAAAGCAAACAAGCAGATTCAGAAGCGCATGGTGGAGAACCTTACCAAGGCAGATAAGGAGCTTGGCAAGCGCGTGGCAAAGGGATTGAAACTCTAGCGAATGGTAGTCACATGTCCTTGCGAGTCCGCCTCTGGCGGACGACGAAGCAATCGAAAGGCGCGATTTGAAAAAAGCGTTGAGATTGCTTCGCTTCGGCTCGCAATGACATCAATGGTGTGTATTTGGGTAGATTGGAGCACCTGCTTCACCTTGCTCAAAAGCGGATGCCTCAGATTAACTGAATGAGGTGGATTTGATGTTTGGACACAGCTTTTTTGAAATACCTGTCTATAGATGTTCACTTAACGTATACCTCACTGAATTGAAAAAGAACAGACAAAACTATCTCCAATATATCAACACGATATCAGGAGTTCCCCGCGAAGAAGCACCCGAATCCTATGCAACCGCTGAATATTGGTTCGAACAAAAGCACGTTACTCCTTGGCACTATAATCAGGCGCTAGGCTGGCTTCGTCTTGATAAGGATCATTCATCAATCAAGGCGGAGTATTACTTTGTATCAGCCAATAAGGTCAGCAAACGTTTGAAGCACAAGCGGTTCTTTTGGGAAGGCAAAGCCTTTGAACTGCATCCCGTCCCCCGTGATTCATCATCAACAATCTTCGAGAGTGTTCTCAATGCCATAAAAGATCTGCAAAAAGAGCAGAGATTCAAGAATAGGTACATAGACCTTGAAGCATTTAGAAATCTTGGGCCATTTGTAAACTGGAGAGCACTTTTGGGGTTCGGAGCAGCGTCACCAGACCCAAGTTACCTTAAAAAGTGAAGGTCGGTATAGAATGGCATTCTGTTGAATGACCAAATAAAGCCTTAGTAATCAGTAGATGGAAGAAGGATATGACAATCGACCCAATCTGCGGAATGAATGTGGATGAGAAAACGGCTCTCAAAGTGGAGCACGAGGGCAAGACGTACTATTTCTGCAGCCCGGGATGCCGCGATAAGTTCCTGGTTGAGAAAGGCTTGGAGAGGCCTCCTTCTGCTGAAGAGAAAACACCCCGAGAGCGCGAGGAAAGCAAGGAGAGCCTGGAAAAAGCCACTATCCCTATAACCGGGATGCACTGCGCTTCCTGCGCCGTTGCTATTGAGGACTCGCTGAACAAGGTGGAGGGTGTCTCCAAAGCTGCGGTAAACTTCGCCACCGAGAAGGCTTATGTTGAATATGACCCCAGTAAAGCAAGCCCCAAAGCGTTGGAGGAGGCGGTAAAAGAGGCGGGCTACAACGTCCTCAAGGAAGAAGCTCAGACGCTCAACCTCAAGGTCATCGGCATGGACAACCCCCACTGCCTGGGCACGGTAGAGGCTGCGCTCAAAGGGGTCAGGGGCATCGTCTCCAGCCAGCTTACCGTGAACGAAAAGGCAAGGATAGTCTTCGACTCCACCCTCACGTCTAAGGAAGCTATCAAGAAAGCGATTAAAGACGCCGGCTACACGCCCGTAGAGGAGACCACCGTCGACCGAGAGAAAGAGGCGCGGCAGCGTGAGATAAGAACCCTTAGAATTAAGTTCTTCGTCTCTCTGGTCTTCGCCATACCCCTGCTCTACTTCGCTATGGGACACCATGTGGGTCTGCCCATCCCTTCCATCTCCGATGGGTATATGGTGCTGCTGCAACTGCTGCTAACCACGCCTATTATTGCAGCAGGTTACCAGTTTTACACCGTGGGCATCAGGGCGGTGATAAAAAGCCGGCGCGCCAGCATGGACTCACTCGTCGCCCTGGGCACCGGCACCGCCTATCTCTACAGTTTAGCCTCATCCATTTTGATCTGGATGGGCAATTCCAATTACGGGATGGACGATGTTTACTACGAGGTAGCCGGGCTGCTTATCGTGTTCATCCTGCTGGGGAGGATGCTGGAGGCTCTGGCTAAAGGCAGGACCTCGGAGTCCATCCGCAAGATGCTGGAGCTTCAGCCCAAAACCGCGCTGGTAATCAGAGACAACAAGGAGCAGGAGATTCCCGTCGAGGAAGTCATAGTCGGTGACACAGCCATAGTTAAGCCAGGAGGCAGAGTTCCTGTAGATGGCAAGGTAATTGACGGAAGTTCATCGGTTGACCAATCGCTCCTCACCGGAGAGAGCGTGCCTGTGGAGAAAAATGTGGGCGACGAGGTCATAGGCGGCACTATGAACCAGAGCGGCTGGCTCAAGTTCAAAGCCACCAAGGTGGGTGCAGATACAGCCCTGGCCCAGATTGTGAGACTGGTCGAGGAGGCTCAGGGCAGCAAAGCTCCTGTGCAGAGGCTGGCTGACACGGTGTCAGCATACTTTGTGCCCACCGTCCTGGGCATTGGCATAATTACCTTCCTCGCCTGGTATCTCTCGGGGTCTGAGCTATCGTTCGCCCTCACTGCATTCATCGCTGTAATCATCATAGCCTGCCCCTGCGCCTTGGGACTGGCTACACCCACCGCAGTGATAGTGGGCACGGGCAAAGGCGCTGAGAACGGCATCTTGATAAGAGATGCGGCAACGCTGGAGAAAGCCTGCCAGGTGGACACCATCGTCTTCGATAAGACAGGCACCCTGACTAAAGGCAAGCCTGTGGTCACAGACATTGTCCCTCTATCCAACCCACATTCCTCCGAAGAAATACTGAGGCTCGCCGCCGCGGCCGAGAAGCGCTCAGAGCACCATCTCAGCGAGGCGATTGTGAGCAAGGCTGAGCAGCAAAAGATAGCCATCCCGGAGATAGAGAGCTTCATTGCCATCCCAGGCAAGGGCGTGGAGGCGAGATACAATAAAACCACCGTGCTCGTGGGCAACAGAAAGCTTTTCGCCGAAAAAAGCATAGACATAGTAAATGCCGATGTACGCATATCGCAACTTGAAAGCGAGGGCAAGACAGCGGTGCTGGTGGGGTTGGAAGCAAAACTTATAGGCATCATAGCCATTGCCGATACCCCCAAGCAATTCGCTGCTGAGACGGTTGCCTGGCTGAAGTCACAGGGCAAGCAGGTGGTGATGATAACCGGGGATAACCGCAGGGCGGCGGAGAGCATAGCCCGCAGTCTGGGGATAGACCGTGTGCTGGCGGAGGTGCTTCCCGAGGATAAAGCTAACGAGATAAAGAGGCTTCAGGAAAAGGGAGAACGGGTAGCCATGGTAGGCGACGGCATAAACGACGCCCCTGCCTTAGTTCAGGCGGATGTGGGCATAGCAATCGGCTCGGGCACCGACATAGCTATCGAATCTGGCGGGATAGTCCTGGTAAAGGACGACCTCAGAGACGTAGCCCGTACCCTGGAGTTGAGCTGCTATACCATGCGCAAGATAAAGCAGAACCTGTTCTGGGCTTTCTTCTACAATGTCGTGGGTATACCCATAGCCGCCGGGATACTTTACCCCTTCACCGGCTTCCTGCTCAACCCCATAATCGCTGGCGCAGCCATGGCGTTCAGCTCAGTGAGCGTGGTAACCAACTCCCTGAGCATGAGAAGGTACAAACTTAAAAAGATGTTGTAGTTGCCCAATTTGGGAAAAATCATCCATACAGCAGAAGCTGGTCTGTGATTTTGCTTCTGATATCCCTGCCGGCGATAACCCTATAGTAGTGCTCAGTCTTCTCGTCCTCGGGCAAATCGCTCATCTTGATAGCCTTGTAAGCGTTGAGTATCACCTCACGCTGCATCAACAAGCCGTGGTGTATTAGATTGATGTCCCACATCGGTCTGCGGCTAGCCCACCAGAACTGGTCGCTCTGCATCGCCCTGTCCAGAAGACCTCTCGCTATCTCAGCATAGTATTTCACCTGCTCGGTGGTAGCCGCTTTCACAGCCTTTTCGGTCATCTCGGTAGCAATCCTCAGATGCTGCCACTGCAAATGGTGAAGAGCATTGTCCTTAGCCTTCCACAGTGGATATGGATTACCAGCATTAATATCATCCAGCGTCGTGCTCCAGGATGAAGCTCTCGGCTCCAAAGATTGCCCCGGGGGGAATAGCTCCATGAGCCTGCTGATAGTAACCACCTCTATCTCCGGTTTCTCCGTCTTGCCGGGCGCGCCGAATATCTCCTTCTGGGTATCCACCATGCGTTGCAGGTGTCTGACACCTCGGCTTATAGGCTCTGAGGGCTTCAAAGCCTCATAGACCTCACCCAGGAACATCTTCTCCCAGTTCTTGATATGATGCCCGAAGGTCTCAGCATCCATGGCTGTTACCACATAGATGTCCTTATTATTATTACCCCGAAGCTGCCTCAACTGTTCGAGGAAACCAGCGGCATCCACACTGCGAAACGAAATCTTGTTGCTCAGAATATCGTCGCGGAAGAACACTACAAGCTTCTGTCTGCCCGCTGATATGCCATGAACGGCATCGCTGGGCCAGTCCACGGGGCAGGCAACCCCGCTCAAGATGACCCACTTGTGCCCTGTCTCCAGCACCGGCTTCACAATATCGCGGCTGTAAGCCATCTCCGGAGGGAAGAAACCCTGAGGCGAATAGCAATCCCCGAAGAACTGCTTGTTGGTCTGGTGGTTGTGCACTATCTGCCTCATCATCTCATCCTGACTGATGAGGGGCAGGATGGGATGATACTTCGCAGAGCCGGTGAACTCCAGTCGCCCCTTTTCGCACAAATCACGCAAGCCTTTAATAACATCCACCATCCCATGCTCATCGAGCAGCTCGGTGAGAGCAGCATTGATATTCACCGTGACTTTGGCGTGGGGCAGCTCGTGAAACAGCTTCACCAGAGGTCTGTAGGACTCCTCACAGACCTTCCTCAAAACCCAGTGCACCTGGTTCGTCGGCTGATAGAAATGCAATAACGGCGCCCAGTAAATCATAACTTCACGTCACCTTTCTAAGGCAAGCGTTCATTTATTAGCCCAATGCCACACTCAAGGCTGTAGCTAACCGCACGATATCCCGGTTCGCCCTCCTCAATCGGTCGCTCAATATCTGTGTCAGATTGCTCATTATCTTAAACCCCAGCACCGTATCCGAATCACAGAGCTTCGCCAGGTCAGCGCCGTGTACCTCCAGCGCTATACACTCCTTCGTCGCTGTTATCGTCGCAGAACGCTCCGACTTCGTCAACATCGCCACCTCACCCACCACTATCGGCTCCGCAGTGTCCATCTGCATCAAAGTCTTCTCGCCATGCCCTGCCCCTTCCGCAAACTGAGCTAAAGTCAACCTCTTGCTCACCTTCACCGAACCTGAATATATGATATATATAGTCTCACCCACTTCACCCTCAGTGATTATCGTCACCCCCTCACCCCACTTCACCTCACGCCCCAGCGACAGCACCTTCTCCATCTCCTCTTTCGTCAACCCCCTGAATAGCGACGCCCGCACGACCTTATCTACCGATACTCCCATCGACTTCCCCCTTGTCCCTTTGATACAGTAACCAGCCTACTTCCCTATCAATATCGCTATTTCACCCTGCTTTACAACGTATTCATCTCCAGGATTCAAATTAGCCTGAGGCATCTCAAGCTGCGAGCTCAGGTACTCCTTACCCGCTTCCTTGAACTTCCGCTCAATGAACTCATCTATCAACGAATAATCCCCCCCGAGCACATCCTCCACGCACAACGACCTCCCCAGACAGTACAGCCCTATCAGTATCGCATTCTGTCTCTCTTTGAAATAAGCGGCAAGCTCCCCGAATTTCCTTCCTATGTATTCAGCAGGTATCGGCTTCTGCTGCAGAGCGCTACCCTCCCGCTGCAAAAGCAACTGCCGGGCAGTTAACACCACACCCTCCGATAGCGCCGCTAGCACTATCATGTACGGGTCATGCTCACCATGTACTATCACCTCGCTGGCGCCAGCCCGCCTCACGTGCTGAGCCATCTTCCCTTCCAGTATCTCCACACACACCCGCGCCTTCGGATTCACAGCCCTCACAGCCAGCGTACCCAATATCACCCTCTCATCCGCACCGGATTCATCACCCTGGGCTTTGTCCGTCAATATTATCACAGTTGCAGCCTGACGGACGTTAGCGAGATCGAGCACAGCCTCATTGGTGAAGTCTCCATTCACAAACTTAGGCTTCCTTGCCTTGTATCTCAACAACATCTCATTCATCTTCTCAGGCGTCAGCGAATTCACCAACACCACCTCACGCAGTTCCTGCCCCACCACCATACTGTCTAATACCGTACCTATGTGCTCGTTCCAGCCACAGATTATCGTATGACCTTTATTCCTTATCTTTTCCAATCCTCTTTCCTCCCTCAAGCGCTGTGTAACCATATAAGAAGCTATCTTGGCAGTGATCAAAGGGATAAGGCTTAGCCCGATGAGAATCAAGACAAGAGAGATGGCACGCGCCGCAGGCTCCATGGGGTAGACACCCACATATCCGGGGGTCTTCGTCAGTACAACTACCATCCACCACAGAGCTTCACCTATGGACGAAAAACCCCTGCCTACAGGTTGATTGGGATTGTTGCGCTCGATGAGATAGACGCCTACAGCGCTAATCAGAAGTATCACTACTATGACCAGGATTAGCTTTAAAACAAGGCTCTTTGTGGCGCGCTGGCGAAACCAACTAAGCGCAGATTTCAAAAAACTGTATGTAGACTGCATGGTCCTCAACTAAATCTAGCTTGTTCTTTTCACTCTCAGCTTAAAATATTCACTAAATGAATCTTACTGCAGCTATATTATACTTGTCCCTGAGCGAATTGCTTATCTCACGCTGCTCCTGCTCATCCATGACAGGCTCGATCTCAGACAAAGGCTCGCCTTTCTCGTTCGTGCCGTACTTCCACCTCACCACATAACCCTTTACATTTGTGCTGCCCAGATGCATGGCATAGCTGCGGTCGCAGAACGAAATCGCTGAAGCCTCCACATTGAGATATAGCACCTTTCGCCCCTTATGCTCCAGGAAGCCCTCGGTTACGCTGTAAGACCTTCCCTCGAAGCCGATATCCTTCCCCTCGGGCAGATGCGCATATGTATAATTCATCGCCAGTTCCCCTGAACCTGCAACCCCATCTTAGCCACTTCATTTTATGATAACGCACGGCTTTAAACAAGAAGGGGGTACAGCACAACCAGACCTTACCCCTTCGCCAGATGCAAGAAATCCTTGCAGGGCAACTCCCGCGCCAGCATGTCCTGCAACCCCTGCGCGGTCAAGCCCCGCACAGCCACAACCTTGTTTCTGCTAGTTTGACCCCGGATTATAGCAAATGCGCTCCTGGGTAACCCCAGCGTCTCCGACAGAAGCCCGAGCAGCGCCTGGTTGGCTCTGCCCTTCTCAGGCACCGCATTAACCTTCACATAGAGAACGCCCTCTCTGAAGCCTGCTATCTCGTTCCTTTTAGCTCCGGGTTGCAGCTGAATCTCGAGCGTTATTTTCTTCTCAGGCACACTACACCTCGGGAAGTGGTTAACCGAAGACAATGCCACAAATAGATACAAACGATTCGCCCTGCTGGTCTGCAGGACACTGCGCATAGCCAGTGACCTCACCCTTCGTCTCGCCCAGAAGACGCAGCGCCAGGTATATGGACGATAGTCCGCAGATTCTCCTGCGGTCCCTCTCCTGCTTCACCTGCCTGAACATACCTTCGGCATCACCTTGAGTGATAGCGTTCATTAACTCGGTATCGGCAGCAGAGAGCCTTGCCCTCTCCAGAATGTCAAAAGGATAAGGGTCTCCAAAAGCCGGACCCACATGAGCCAAATCAGCAGCAGCCACTATGAGGGTGCGCCGGTTAGCGGTAGCCTTTCTCATGCTATCGACAAAACGCGCTACCGAATCATCCTCTCCCGGATGCCTATTATCCTCGATAAACCTGTGAAAGGAGCCGCAGAGGACAGGCACAAGCTCAACCTTCATATCCTTCACTAAATAATGCAGCCACACAGCAGCCGCTTCCACAGAGTGTTCATTTCTATGACTGAACTCCTCGGCAAATACCTCATCCTCGCCCAGAGCAGAAGCCACAGCATCTACTATCTCCCCGCACGTGTTCAGCACACCGCAAGGCGTGGAGTAGCTCTGCCTTGTTAAACTTATCAGCTTCTGACCATTGAAATGATTGGTGCCTAGTATGATAACCACCTCCGCAGACTGCGCTGCCTTCGCTGCCCGCCACCATACCTCAGCGTAAACAGCACCGCCGCGCTGATAGTCAATATGCGGGCTTACCAGACCGCGCACATTGGCAATCTCAGGCGCATCCTTCTTCTCAGGTGGCAAAGCATCGAAATACTGCCCCAATGCGGCTTCCAGCCCCTCAGGGTTAGCAGGATAAACCCTGTCTGCCATGACAGGTGGACGTGACGGCGCGCACCTGTACTTCAGCACTGCCTCCTCATACGCCTTAGCGAAGTGCTCGTTGTCCATCATCAGCGCCTTGTCGAGGGCAGCGAACAGCTTCTCCAGATAACCGGGACCCACCCTCAACCCGGCTCTCAACTCCAGCACCGCTCTCAGGGTGGAGATGTCACGGGTTCCATCGCATAGCTCCAGCACCGGAGCCAGGCTCGCGGGCAGCACTACACTGCAATCGCTCAACCCTGAAGGGTCGGAGAGCACCAGCATCGGCTGTCCCTGCTGCTGACCACGGCTAACCTGCACCTGCCTCAGTTTCGGTCTAATCTCGTCTGCCATACTTTTTACCGCAAAAGGGCAACATAGCTATCCAGTGCCACGCCCAGAGAATCAGCCACAGGCTGGCACTTGGCTTTCAGGAGATAGAACACCTTCCCCTGAGGAGGCAACTCGGAGAGAGTCTCCCAGTATCCCATACCCTTTGCTAGCACCAAGGGGGCAGCCTCGAACGTCGCCTTAAACTCAGCGGAGGCTATCTCCATATCGACACCCGGGGTATCGGTGCCAGTGGTCATCACTCGAGGAAGCTCCTTCTCAAGCCTGTACCTCTTCAAGTCAGCTAATGTAACATCGTTTTGAACTGGAGATTCCTTCACCACATAGGTAACAGAAGCGAAACCGCCCAGCTTCTTCACCAGAGGTATATCGAAAAAAACCTCTCCAGCATTGTCGGCGAGGTAGAGCATCTCTTTTGTTTTTCTCAGTTTTCTCTCAAATCTGGCTATATCATCAATGGCGAACTCTACCGGCAGCGCCAGTCCTTCCTCGATCTCCTTCATGTCCTTGAAGAAATCTATGTTGTTACCCCGTACCGCCAGAACAAGGTAATCCCTGAGGCTGCCCTCCGGATTAGCCTTCCAGCCCTTGCGGATGCTGCGAGCCATCTTCACTTCAGCTTCCTTCATCCGGCTATAAGGGTCTGGGTTGCCGGTCACAGCCCTCACCACACGGTGCAACGGAGTAGCCGTGGAAATAGAGGGCCTTTCAGTGGAAAACTCGCGCCCCAGCAGCTTCAGCCCTTCCTCTATAGCCTTAGCCTTCAGAACAGGGTCCTCAGTGGCAAGATCCGCAGCCTGGCGCACCAGCCGACCCAAACAGGGATAACATTCTTTAACAGCTTTCATTTCATTGAGGAGATTGAATCGGTGACTCGACTGTTACCGCTGGACCTTTGCCAGGTCCGTAGCCCTCCAAACAGGCTACTACCCCGAACACATGTTGTCAAGGAATTTACAGCCACTCCCAGAAAATTTTTGTGGCAAAAGTAAGGTGCGCTTAAGTATGGTTCTCTTGACAAAACCAGTACTATTCCTGTACGATGTTCTGTACAAGATTATCAAGGCTTGTTCATAGCTGTAGGAGGTTTATAAAGATGGGCTGGCAAGATTTTGCGCTGCTCTTCGTGTGTGTCTTGGGAGCCTGTCTGCTTGCCGCCTTTATCGAAGGACAATGGAAATCGCGCCAGTCTTCCTACTACCACGGCAAAGCCAAGCCCCGAGGGAGCAACTTTCACAAGCACTAGCCACGGCTTATCCACACAAGCCACTATAGAATCCTGCTATTCCCTATTCGCAAACAGCTAACACTCTCAATTAGTTCCTAATACCACCACAGCTACAACCCGAACTATGCCCAAGCAAGAAGACAACCCTGTAGAAGAGTAGCTGAGTTGAGAAAAGGGCAAATTGCCAAATCCCAACTGTCCATTATAATAGTGGGGTCATGAATGCCTTCTCTCCTTTCACAGAATAACTGCAATCTGTCAAAGAGGCTTCTTTTCACTGGCATAGATTCTTAGGTCAATGACTAGAATGGGGGAACAGAAATGGGAGCACCCGTAAGTCCATTACCTCATCCGGAGCATCTTAGTGATGGGACTGTATTCCCTCTCACCACAGTGAAATGCCCTCCTATCAGACCGGGCAAGTTGAACCTGAAAGACTATAGCAAGCCATTGGTGCGACAACTGAGCCCTTTGGATTTCTCGAAGAGCGTTCTGGTGAATTTGATTAAACGGCTCGGCACTCTTTACATACTTCAAGATGGGCTGTGGTTTGGCAGGGTCGCCAAGAAGTGGGGGGACAAGGTAGCCTGGGGCAGGGAATTCAGGCTCTGGGAAATCCATAACAAGTATAACGCCTATTACACTGTAGACGCCCTGAATATCCAGGGCACTCCGGTGGAAAAATGCCTCAAAACGCAGCAGGTCAACGCCGGTTACGGTAGCTTGCTATATGACACTGAGATGGATCTCCTGACACCAAATGTGGGCATCGCCACTAACAATCGCTGCACCACAGTGGAATATTTCCTCAATCGTGGCGAGGACTTCAGGATATACAAGATCTGCTGGTCTATAGACCAGCCCCTATTTCAAGGATGGGCTAAGTGCTTCGACCCCGGTATGAAATGTATGCCCCTCAAGCTCATCCCCCGCATGAGAGAGGACGAACCTTACTGTAAATGGGTTTTCTGGCTGGGCGATATCATGGCAGGCGACCCCAGAGATTACGTATCCGAAATGAAAAAGGAGATTGAGGCAAAAGGAGCACCATCGAACCTCGAGGACTACAGCGGACCCCTCTACCCACGAATCGGCATCGAGAACTTCCGCAAGGAAACAGTGGCGAAATTGCTGGTGCAAAGCTCCCGCCTCTTCAGACTGATTGACGGACAGTGGCGCTCGCTTGTCCAGGAGCTATACGGAGACGAAATAGCCTGGGAGCTGCAAGAAAAAGTGTGGCGGGATGCATCCTCATTCAACTCGAGATACCTGGCAGAAGCCCTGAAGGTGAAAGGTTCACCGGTTGAGCAGTGCCTGAAGCTACTGCAGGTCAATCCGGGATTCGGCTTGCTCTATAACTGCACCTTTGAGCTTAAAAACCCGAATGTGGGGATAGTCAGCAACTACCGATGCACCACACGGGAATACCTTGAGAGGATAGGTGGAGAGACTAATCTATCTCACATCTGCGGGGATATGGAGCAGAGGCTGCTCCAGAACTATGCGGCGCAGATTGACC
>Ga0315288_10009399_pt1 | contig 12318 bp, 8 predicted proteins | sample YL17G11_20_MG_FD_203454 | JGI IMG/M metagenome (GOLD analysis project Ga0315288, IMG submission 203454) | Sediment microbial communities from Yellowstone Lake, YNP, Wyoming, USA - YL17G11_20 | ecosystem: Environmental > Aquatic > Freshwater > Lake > Sediment | place: USA: Wyoming | collected...
AGGCTGAAGGGTTCCGATTTTCTAGAGTATAACGCGATCCGGCTAGGTATCAAAGAGCATGTTCATTGCGTTAGCCGAAAGTCTGAAGGGCGACAGCTAAAGGGGGCGAGTGTTCCCCCAGTCAAGAACCCCAATGAAACACTTTCCGGCCATGTGCACAATTTTGAGCACATCTTCTTGTAGAGCAGCCGTAACCTATTCAATATACGTCAGTTATAATGATCAGCCAGCTGCCTTCTAAGCAGCGGGTCGGGGGTTCGAGTCCCTCCAGGCGCGCTCCCATTTTCCCCGAGAGATCTGCCCTTTAGCTATCATCCCCCGTACCCTAAAGTTGTCACAAGTTTGTACATCGCTATACCTTTTTAGGCGTCTGCTGAGCGGACATTGAGCACGGTCAGAGCGGAGGGGGTGTAACCGAATAATGGAGGGTTGACATTATTATTGTCAGGAAAGGCAGCGGGTTCCTGATCCGGTCCGTCGGGGATCGTGTTCAAAGCTCTGGCGAAGTGATCAGGGGAACCTTTTTCCCCACGGATGCGTCAGACTAGGTGAGGGAAGGAGAACCATGATCACGCGCATAACGAGAATCGTCCTTTCGTCCGCCGTCGCCGCTCTCATCTTCTCGGCCGTCGCGGCCGCCCAGCACAAGAACCCCCCTCCGGAATCGATCTGGTGGGCCGAGCGCCAAAATGTCACCGTCGATAATTTCGCGGCTGATGGCCTGATCCTGGATATCGGCGGCGGCGGAGAGGGGATCATCGGCCAACTCAAGGGCCGGCAGGTCGTGGCCATCGACCTCCTCAAACAGGAACTCGAGGACGCGCCAGACGGGCCCCTGCTCAAGATCGTGATGGACGCCAGGGATCTGAAGTTCCTCGACGGTTCCTTCATGACGGCCACGGTCTTCTTCACGTTCATGTATATCAACCCCGCCGATCACGAGAAGGTCCTCCGTGAGCTCCATCGCGTTCTCGCGCCCGGCGGACGGCTTCTCATCTGGGACGTCGTTTTTCCCCGGCTGGAGGACAAGCAGAAGACGACCGTTCTGTTCCCCTTCACCATCAAGCTCCCCGACCGGGAGATCGATACGGGCTACGGGGTCGGTCTCCGGGAGGGGGAGCTCGGGCTGCCCCATTTTGCAGAGCTGGCCGGCAAAACCGGCTTCGACGTTATTTCCAAGAATAGCGCACAGGCCTGGTTCTTCCTGGAACTCGCCAAACCGGCCGCCAAGTGAGATCCGAAGAAGACGCCCGCTCTCCCGAGAGAGGCCGGCGTAAACGCGGCCGGCTTTCCAGGAGTATATAATCGTGAAGAGACACATACGACGCCGTCCACATCCGGCTGAAGAGACGTGACCCCATGAGCCGAACTCGTTCCACAAAAATCATCGCGATCTTCCTGATCCTGGCAGGGTCCTCGATCCTCAACCCGGCCCTCTCCCAGGACAGGGGACAAAAATCCGAAACTCTTCCGCCCGCCAATGTCTCAAGCGGCCAGGGAACGGCAAATCCGCGCGATCCCGTGCTGAATTTCGAATACGTCTGGAACCGCCTTGATCGCAACTACGGGCAGTTCGGTACCAAGCACGTGGACTGGGACGCGCTGTATCGGACCTATCGCCCCCAGGTGACATCCGCTACAACGGGCCAGGAGCTATGGGATATCCTGCTCGCCATGCTGGGTCACCTCAACGACGCTCACGTGTGCCTGGCCGACGACACCCGCCGTACGTGTTGTGGTTTGACGGAGGGGCTCAAGCCCGGCGACTTCTCCCTCGACTTGGTGAAGTCGAAGTACCTGCAGGACAAAGCCCTGGACGCGCTGAAGGGCAAGTTCACATATGGTTGGCTGACGCAGGCAATCGGCTATGTGCGCGTCGGCGACTTCAAAGGCGAACTCGAGCCGATCACCCAGGCGATCGATAGCGTGATCGGGCAATTTGCGGGCGCTCGGGCCGTGATCGTTGATGTCCGAGACAACCCGGGCGGCACGGGCAGGGCGGCGGAACTCGTGGCGGCCAGGTTCGCCGACCGAACCCGACATTATATGCGCGTCCAAACGCGCTACGGCCCGAAGCGCGACGATCTGACCCCGGCGGAGTACCGCAACGTCGCGCCGGACGGCAAGGTCCAGTTCTTAGGCCCCACGGTCCTTCTAACCAACCGCATCACCGCCAGCGCCGCCGACGGTTTTGTGCTGGCCATGCGCGTATTGCCACACGTCACCGTCGTGGGCGACCTCACCGAGGGAGCCCTGTCCGCACAGTTCCCCGACCGCCTGCCCAACGGTTGGACCCTCTTTGTCGCCTTTAAGGTGGCGAGGGACAACAACGGCGTCAATTGGGACGGGATCGGCGTGCCTCCGGATCTGCGCATTGTCAACACCGCCGCCGATATCGCCGCGGGAAGGGACCGCGTGCTGGAATTCGCGTTGCAGCTGCTGGAGAAGGGCGCGCCCGCGCCCCAGGACGAGGCCGACAGCCTCGTGAACCTGAAAACCTCTCTGGTCGAAGCCTATGTACGTTGCGCAGGGGAGAAAGGGGTCGAGGCCGCGACCACCGAGCTGAACCGAGCGCGGGTCGCCGGCGGCAGCGCTCATTACTTCTCCGCAGACGAGGCCATGCAGCAGGCCGTTCAGTACCTGGGCCGCAAGGAGTATTCCGCTGCGATTGGCCTGTTGCAAGCCTGCCAAAAGGACTTTCCCCAATTCGCCAGCACCTACGTCCGGCTGGCTAGAGCCCACCTCGGCGCAGGCGATCTCGCGGCCGCTGAGGCGGCCATGAGGATGGGCGAGCGGGTTGAGCCCATGCTTCCCTGGGAAGTCCCGCAGATCGAGCAGATGAAAATAGCGATTCTCAAGCAAAAACAGGGCTCCGCCGCCGCCATCCTGGGGAAAGCCCTCGCCGACGGCGGTCTCGCCGCCGCGGAGAAGGCCTTGGTGCAACTGACGAGCCGGCGTGAGAAGGACGGTCCGGTCTTTGATGAGGCCGACTTCAACGCTCTCGGCTACCGGTTGTTGCAGGAAAACAGCCTCGAGTTCGCCCTCTATGTCTTCACAAAGAACGTCCAGCTCTATCCCGGCTCGAGCAACGCTTACGACAGCCTCGGTGAAGCCTTTGTCAAAGCCGGCCGCAAGGCGGAAGCGATCGAAAGCTACCGGAGGTCTCTGGCCCTGAATCCGGGCAACGCGAACGCGCGGTCGAAACTTAAGGATCTGGAGAAGAGGCCATAACCACGTTATTCCTCTTTTCCGGGTCGCGAGAGCGGATAACGCCCTATCCTGGATTCATCTCATGTGGCAGCACAGGAATATCGAGTTCATAGCCTCCTCAAGCGGCCGGCCGGGCTGACGGGCATCTGATACACGTAATCCGGGGATGAAGGCCCTTCCGGGCCGTTCGTGCGCACAATTCTGAGCACACTCTCTTGCATGCTCATAACCTATTAATCCCGCATCAGTTAGGACTGTAATCCTGCTGCCTTCTAAGCAGCGGGTCGGGGGTTCGAGTCCCTCCAGGCGCGCTCTCAGCCCTCGTCGGTCGGGGCGCGCCGTCCCGCCGATCCCGCTTGGGAGCTAAGCGCCGGCCGCGCGTCGGCGCCGCCGGCGCCGGATCAGAAAAAAAGCGCCGCCAATCCCACCACGGCCCCGGCCATAACGACCAGGAAAAGTCCAGACAGGTTCAAATAGGCCGTCCAGGGCGACTTGCCGAAGTACTTCTTGAGCTTCGGCAGGGTGACGATCGTGCGGGCCATCTCCTTCGGCGGGAACTTCTCGATCTTGCCGATGGCCAGGGCGTACTTGCCCTCGTTGTCGGGACTCGAGACGGTGACGACGTAGGTTCCCGCGGGCACTTGCTCGTCGTACTCCGGCCCCAGCCGGTAGTGGTCGCCCCCGAAAGGCTCGAAGAACGGCCGCCACGCGTAGGTCTTGCCGTCCAGGCGGGCCAGGATATCTTCTCCCGGTCCGGCCTCCCGGGAGATGACGGCTTCGTAATCGGTGTCGATCCCGGGCATATCGGGAATGAGGATGTTGACGTAGAGCCGCAGCGGGACGTCGCTGCGGATGTAGTACGATTGCGGATTCCCGGCCAGCCGGGCATAGAACGCCTGGGAGATCTCGGGGTTGCGGACCTCGATCGACGGTCTGTCGTCGACGAGCCGGGGTTGATGGGCCAAGGCCGTTCCTGCGACGAGCAAGGACAGCAAGATGGGACTCGACCATTTTTTGCTGCTGCGCATGGAGACATTATAGCCCAAGCGGGATCACTTTACAGCGCGTCGAGCGTGAGACCATGGCCACTTGGCCGGCCTGGCCGTCCACGGCCTCGGCGGGTATGAGGCCAACGCGCCCGTGCCGGCGTCCGCCCGGCCCACGACCACGCCTCCTTGACACGATGCGGACGCCACGATACCCTTGACCCTCAAAGGACGGGTATCAATGGAGACCCTGATCGGCAAGCACTGGCACCATCTCCCGGCGGCGGAGGTCGTCGACATCTTGAGCGGGGACGCCGCCCGGGGCTTGGACGTCTTCGAGGTCGAGCGGCGGCGCCGGCACTTCGGCCCCAATGTCCTGACCCCGCCGAAGCCGATGTCTCCCCTGGTCCGCTTCCTCCTCCAATTCCACAGCTCTCTCGTCTATATCCTGCTCGCTTCGGCCGTCGCTACGGGACTGCTCAAGGACTGGGCCGACGCGTCGACCATCTTCGGCGTCGTCCTCGTCAACGCGATCATCGGTTTCATCCAGGAGGCCAAGGCCGAGAAAGCCATTCAGGCGCTGGCCGAGACCATGGGCGCCGAGGCCACCGTTGTCCGGGCCGGCGAGACGCGCAAGGTCCCGGCTGCCGACCTCGTCCCCGGTGATACCGTCGTTCTGCAGGCGGGCGACAAGGTGCCGGCCGACCTGCGGCTCGTCGCGGCCCGCGACCTGCAAGTCGCCGAGCACGCCCTGACGGGAGAGTCCCTGCCCGTCCCCAAAAAGGCCGAGGACCGGACCCCGCGCGACGCCCCGCTCGGCGACCGCCTCAACATGGCTTACGCTTCGACGCTCGTCACGTATGGCCGGGGCACCGGCTTGGTCGTCGCGACCGGGGACCGGACCGAGGTCGGCCGGATCTCGCGGCTGATCTCGGATGTGCGGACCCTGGAAACGCCGCTGACACGCAAGATCAACCGGTTCAGCACGGTCCTTCTCTATGCGATCCTGGGCCTTGCCGGACTGACCTTCGCCGCCGGCCTCCTGCACGGCCGGCCGGCGATCGAGATGCTCATGGCCGCCATCGCCCTAGCCGTCAGCGCCATCCCCGAAGGCCTGCCGGCCGTGGTGACGGTGACCCTGGCCATCGGCGTCACGCGCATGGCCCGCCGGAGGGCCATCATCCGCCGCCTGCCGGCGGTCGAGACCCTCGGGAGCGTGACCGTCATCTGCTCCGACAAGACGGGGACCCTGACCCAGAACCAGATGACCGTCCAACGCATCTTCGCCGGGGATTCGCGCTACGAGGTGACGGGCGCGGGCTATGATCCGGCCGGCGAGGTCAGGCCCGAGGGGGGAGCCCCGGGGGCCGTAAGGGCCGACGGGCTCGATCCGGCCCTGGCCGAGACCTTGACCTGCGGCCTGCTCTGCAATGACAGCGCCGTGGTCCATTTGGAGGGGCTGAGGACGGTCGAGGGCGATCCCACCGAGGGCGCGCTCATCGTCTCCGCGGGCAAGGCGGGGCTGACGCCGGAGGCCGGGAGGTTCCCGCAACGCCTCGACGTCATCCCGTTCCAATCCGAGTACCAATACATGGCGACGCTCCACGACGAAGGCCCCGCCCGGCCCCGGACGATCTATGCCAAGGGCTCGGTGGAGGCCATCCTGGCTCTTTGCGCGCGGGCCATGGGCCGCGGCGGAGCCATCGAGGAGCTCCGGGCCCCCGGGATCGAAAGCGAGATGGAGCGGCTGTCCGAGCTCGGTCTCCGCGTTCTGGCTTTCGCCAGGGGAGAGCTCGAGTCCGGGCGGTCGAGCTTCGACCACGGCGACCTGGGCGGCCGCCTGACCTTCCTCGGTCTCCAGGGGATGATCGACCCGCCGCGACCCGAGGCCGTGAGCGCCGTCGCGACCTGTCAGGGCGCCGGCATCATGGTCAAGATGATCACTGGCGACCATCCCCTGACCGCCGCGGCCGTCGCCGGCCAGGTCGGCTTGCTCCAACCTTGCCTCGCGCGCGAGTCCCCGCCCACGTGCGTCCTGACCGGGCGCGACTTGGCCGGGATCGATGATTCCCGCCTGCCCGCGGTGGCCGAGGACACGGCCGTCTTCGCCCGGGTCAGCCCCGAACAGAAGCTGCGGCTGGTCGAAGCCCTGCAGGGTTGGGGCCATGTCGTGGCCATGACCGGGGACGGCGTCAACGACGCTCCCGCCCTCAAGCAGGCGGATGTGGGTGTGGCCATGGGCGTCACCGGCACCCAGGTGGCCAAGGAATCGGCCGCGATGGTCCTGACCGACGACAATTTCGCCTCGATCGAGGCGGCTGTCGAGGAGGGGCGGGGCGTCTTCGACAACCTCATCAAGTTCATCGCCTGGACGCTGCCGACCAACGTCGGCGAGAGCCTGATCATCCTGGTGGCCGTGCTGGCCGGCCTGGCCCTGCCGGTGCTGCCGGTCCAGGTCCTCTGGATCAACATGACCACGGCCACGTTCCTGGGCACGACCTTGGCCCTTGAGCCGAAGGAACAGGGGCTCATGGGCCGGCCGCCGCGCGGTCCGAAGATGCCCATTCTGACAAAGGCCCTCGTCCGGCGCATCTTGCTCGTCGGCTTGCTCATCCTGGCCGGGGCGTTCGGCCTCTACGAATGGGAGCTGGCGCTCGGGTCCAGCCTTGACCAGGCCCGGACCGTGGCCGTCGCCGTCGTCGTGGCGGCCGAGCTGTTCTATCTCTTCAATTGTCGCTCGCTTCGCGTCTCGCCGTTCCGGATCGGATTTTCGGGCAATCGTTGGGCCCTAGGCGGAGCGGCGCTCATGATCGCCGCTCAGGCGTTTTTCACTTACGCCCCGGTCATGAACCGATTCTTCTTGAGCGCCCCGGTCGGCGCGGTGTCATGGCTCCGGGTGGGCGCCGTCGGCCTTGCCGTCTTCCTGGCCGTCGAGGCTGAGAAGGCCCTGGTCCGGCGGCGGGACCGACCCGGGCCGCCCTCGCCCCTCCCTCCGCTTCCTTGACAGGGCTTGGACCGCGAGACTCTCATTCCGCGCTCGAACGCCTATAACGACGCTGCCGAAGGCCTGAGGTTCGAATCCGAGACAGAGCGGTGCTTCAGGATCATGACAGATGGGCGAAAAAAAAGGGCAGCCCCCTGTCCGGAGGCCGCCCTCTAGGAATCCAGAAAAACGAAACGCAGGCGGTGCCGGGATTACTTCGGCAGGATCACGGCGTCGATGACGTGAATGACGCCGTTAGAGCAGACGATGTCCGTCTTGACGATCTTGGCGTTGTCGGCCATCGGCGCACCGTCCTTAAGGCTGATGGTGATGTTCTGCCCTTGAACGCTCTTCAACGAGCTCATCTTCAGGACATCAGCGGCCATGAACTTTCCGGATACGACGTGGTAGGTGAGGATCGACGCGAGCTTCGCCTTGTCCTTGAGAAGGGACTCGACCGTCCCGGCGGGAAGCTTTGCGAAGGCCTCGTCGGTCGGAGCGAAAACAGTAAAAGGGCCAGGTCCGCTGAGGGTCTCGACCAGCCCGGCGGCCTTGACGGCAGTCACCAGCGTGTTGAACAGGCCCGCGCCGACGGCGGTCTCAACGATGTTCTTCTCGGACACATCGGCCGTTCCGCCGGTCATGGGCAGAAAAGAAAGTCCGAAAACCAGGGCCGCGGCCATAAAACCGCTGAGAAGCTTTGCTCTCATTTTAGAAAACCTCCTAAATATATAAATATTAGAGAAATACTAGTATATCAGGCCGCCCTTCCTGAGTCAAGCGGTCCGGTCGGGTGGACTGAAGCCTGTTGTTTTGATATGATGACGGGGATGAACACGCGATTGACACGGACCGTGCCCAGCCTGCTGATTGCGGCACTCGCCGGGCTGGCCTTAATGAATGCCTCCGGGGATCCCGGCTTCGGTTCCGGAGCGGAGGAGGCGGCCATGCAGGCGACTTCGACTTTGCTGGTCGACGATTTTTCCGGTGAACAGGGAACCTCCGCCATAGGAACGGAGTGGCGTCTTTTTACGGACCGGGTCATGGGCGGAGTCTCCGATGCCACTTCAAGTTTAGAAACCATCGAGGGGCGCCGCTGCCTGCGGCTGCGGGGGCGTGTTTCGCTGGAAAATAACGGAGGTTTCATCCAGGTCGCGCTTCCGCTGACCCAGGGCGGCCGTCCCTTCGACGCTTCTGAATTCAAGGGAGTACGGGCATGGGTCCGCGGCAACGGTAAAACCTATCATATCCATCTGCGCACAGCCCAAACCCGGCTCCCCTGGCAATATTTCAGCGCGGCGTTCGACTCAACCCCCATCTGGCGGCCGGTCGACCTCCCGTTTGACGGGTTTAAGCCGGAAAATCTACAGGCCAAACTGGACACCCGGGGCCTCGAGCGGATCGCCGTAGTGGCTATCGGGAAAGAATTTGAGGCGGATGTCGCCGTCTCCCGCCTGGAGTTCTACCGCTGACCCGCAACGCTTTGCCGCGCCTTTGTGATGATCCCGTTGGCCAAATCGGGGAAAATGAGCTTGTGCAGGGGTTTGGTGAGAAGCCAGTATAACCTCCCCCATAGTCCTTTCGGATAATAGTGGGCCGTGACAACCAGCCGGCTGCCTTCTATAGAGATCTCCAGCCACGCCTTTCCAGGGACCTTCATCTGGTTGACGAGAAGCAGTCTTTTGTTCGGCTTCAGGTCGACGACTTTCCAGAAGTCCAGGCCGTCGCCGATGCGCAGCCTGTTGGGATCCCGGCGTTGAATCGGACTGTACAATTTGATTAGACCGGCGGCTCGCTGCTGGCCGGGCTGACGGGCAGGTGATTATTAGGGCTGCCTGTCCCTTCCTGCGAGCCGCGGGCCGTCCCGGACCTGCAAATAAAAATGGCCCCTTTTTTGCCGCTCCAAGAATGTTTCTCGATGTGCTGGACAATTCGGGGATGAAAGCTCCCCAGGAGCCTCCCGTGAGCACAATTCTGAGCACACCTTCTAAAATAGAGCTCGCATATCATTCATCTCCCATCAGTTAAGACGCTAGCCCTGCTGCCTTCTAAGCAGCGGGTCGGGAGTTCGAGTCTCTCCAGGCGCGCCACCGTTTCCCCGATATCCCTTTCCTTTTCCGATCCAGGGCGCTATTGCATTTCGCAAGGTTGTCCTTTATGCTTGAAAATCAGGAGGGAAGGTCTTATGGGACCCCTGAACGTTCTCGTCGTCGATGATGAACTCAATATCCGAAAGACCCTGACCATCGCTCTCGAAACGGAAGGCCACACGGTCACCGCGGTCAGCAACGTTAAGGAGGCCCAGGCCCAGGCCGGGCGCCGGTCCTTCGACCTCGCCTTTATCGATTTGAGGCTGGGCACCGATGATGGGCTCGACCTCATCCCTTTGCTCCTGGCCGCGTCGCCTTGGCTCAAGGTCATCGTTATCACTGCCTATGCCTCCGTCGATACGGCCGTTGAGGCCATGCGACGGGGCGCTACCGATTACATCCCCAAGCCGTTCACCCCGGCCCAGATCGACCTGGCCGTGCGTAAAGTCTTTCAAGTCCGGTCCTTAGAGCAGAAGGTCGCGGCCCTGCAAGATGACCTCGTGCGCCAGCATCCCGAGATCGATTTCGCGAGCAAGAACCCGCAGATGCAGGAAGCCGTGAAGCTGGCGCGTCAGGCCGCCGCCTCCGAAGCCAATCTCCTCCTTACGGGAGAAAGTGGGACCGGCAAGACGGTCCTTGCCCGGGCGATCCATTCCTGGAGCAGCCGGGCGGCCAGGCCCTTCAATATCGTCTCCTGCCCTTCGATCCCCTCCGAACTCCTGGAGAGCGAGCTGTTCGGGCACATGAAGGGGGCCTTCACCGGGGCCGTTCGCGATAACCCGGGGCGGATAGCCGCGAGCGATGGAGGGACGCTCCTGCTCGATGAGATCGCTGACCTGCCCCTGCCTCTTCAGCCGAAGATCCTCCGCTTCATCCAAGACCGGGAATATGAACACGTCGGTGATGCCGTCCCGAGAAAGGCCGATGTGAGGCTGATCGCTGCGACGAATGCAAAACTCGAGGACGCTGTGAAGGCGGGTCGCTTCCGCGAGGATCTCTATTTCCGGCTCAACGTGATCTCGATCGAGATTCCCCCTCTCTGGGAGCGGCGCGACGACATCCCCGTCATTGCGGAGCGACTGCTGGCTTTCCACGCCCGCAACAACCACCGGTCGTTCCTCGGCTTCACGGCGGAGGCCCTCGAGGCGCTGGCGGCCTATGCGTGGCCCGGGAACGTCCGCGAGTTGAGCAACGCCGTCGAGCGGGCCGCCATCCTGTGCCGGACCGATCGCATCGGCCGCGAGTGCCTCCCGGCCAACCTGACCGGCGCGGAGGCGGAAGCTAGGATCGGAGACGTCGTGAGCCTCGAGAAGATCGAGGAGGCCCACATCCGCAGGGTCCTGGCCACCGCCAGATCGCTCCAGGAGGCCTCAGCCATCCTAGGCATCGACCAGGCCACACTCTGGCGCCGGCGCAAGAAATACGGCATCTGATTCTCTCGGCGGTCCCTCCCTCGGCGCCTTGCAGAATGCAATGGCCCAAGCCGCCATTCATTGAATCCTGCAATCCCGCTGAAGACGCCTGATAGGCAAGTCTATAATTATCAGCCTCATACAGACGATAGGGGGTTGGTACGGATATTGCATTTAAGAATCCCCGTAAGGAGACTTCAATGCTAGGACTCCGCCACAAGATCTCGTTAGGTTTCGGTGCGCTCCTCGTCATCATCCTGGTCATCGGCGCGCAGAGCATCCACCATCTGTCCCGGCTGGGCGTTTCGATCGACGTCATCCTGCGCGAGAACTACCACAGCGTTCTGGCCTGCCAGCAGATGAAAGAGGCGCTGGAGCGCATCGACAGCGGCTACCTTTTTGTCCTTCTCGGTCATACCGACCAGGGCAAGGCTCTTATCCGCGACAACCGGGCCTCATTCGAGAAGTCCCTCGAGGCCGAGCTCCACAACATCACTCTGGCCGACGAAGGACCGATGGCCGCCCACCTGCAGGACCTATACCGCCAGTATCGTGCCGTGCTCGACCGCGCGCTCGCGCCCGAGCCCGTTGCGGTCATGAACAAGGCCTATTTTGAAGAGCTCCTGCCCCTGCTCAGCCAGATCAAGAGCCAGGCCGACGCGATCCTCCAGCTGAATCAGAAGAATATGAGCGATGCCAACGACCGCGCCCGCCACGATGCCGCCACCGCCCGCCGCCGGATGTACATTCTGCTGGCCGTGGGCGCGGCGCTGGCAGTCGTCTTGATCTTTTTCACCCGCCGCTGGATCCTCCGGCCGATCCACCGCTTCATCCGGTCGGCCGACGAGATCCGCCGCGGCAACCTCGACCTGGTCGTGGCCAGCGACTCGCACGACGAGATCGGGCAATTGTCCGGGTCGTTCAACTCCATGGCCGCCAGTCTGCGCGAGTTCCGGCGGACGGACCAGGCCAAACTGATGCGCATCCAGAAGGCCACCCAGCAGGCTTTCGACAGCCTGCCCGACGCCGTGGCGGTCGTCGACCCGGACGGCAAGGTCGAGGTGGCCACCGAGTCGGCCCGCTCCGTCTTCGGGCTCAAGACCGGCGCGAGCGTCGAGGACCTGCCCTTCGGCTGGCTGGTCGATCTTTATCATGACGCGCGCGGGAGCGGCCGGCTCGCCACGCTCGAGGGCGGCCGGGCCATCCAGCAGTTCGTCCACGGCGAGGAGCGCTATTACCGTCCCGAGGCTGTGCCCATCCTGAACGGCGACGGGGAGGCCACGGGCATGGTCCTGGTCCTCAAGGACGTCACCCAGCTCCGAGAGCAGGAGGAGATCAAGCGGAGCGTCGTCCGGACCGTCTCCCACCAGCTGAACACGCCGCTGACCTCGATCCGCATGGCTATCCACCTGCTTCTGGCCGAGAAGGTCGGCGGCCTCAACGAGAAGCAGGTCGAGCTCCTGCTCTCGGCCCGCGAGGACAGCGATCGTCTCCACGAGATCCTCAGTAGCCTCCTCGATATCAGCCGCCTGGAGTCGGGCCGCTTGCGCATGGAGCTCCAGGCCTTGGCGCCCGGCACCATCGTCGCCGACGCGATCGAGCCCTACCGGCGAGAAGCCCAGGATCGAGGGGTCAGC
>Ga0315288_10009400_pt1 | contig 12318 bp, 12 predicted proteins | sample YL17G11_20_MG_FD_203454 | JGI IMG/M metagenome (GOLD analysis project Ga0315288, IMG submission 203454) | Sediment microbial communities from Yellowstone Lake, YNP, Wyoming, USA - YL17G11_20 | ecosystem: Environmental > Aquatic > Freshwater > Lake > Sediment | place: USA: Wyoming | collected...
CCGTGAGCCTCCAGAAATTCATGATCCTTTGCCGATGCTTGGATGCATTGTATCACTACCTACACCCTATTCAACTATTACTCGGACAGACTCCTAGAATTCCAATTGCCGCGCCAAGCCATATCACTATTGGCAATAGACCGTGTAACATAGAACTCAGATTACCTTGAGCCACATAAGCAGCACCAAAACAAAGGGCACAATTATGAGCAGAAAGCCAAGATGTCTCAGTTTCAGTAGGTGTTCATGTGATAACCCGCTAATTGAGCCTTCTGTATCACCCGCAAACAGAATGCAGACCCACCCGAAAGCAACCACAATGCCCAAACCTAAGCTCACCAAATACCGGTAGCTCGTGAAAAACTCAAAACCTATTGTTGCCCTTGCTTGATGGATTATATAGGCTACTACAACAAACCCCATCAATCCTGGAACCAATTTCGACCTGCACATCGGTCCTTCCCTCTATTTGCTCTCGGCTTCTCGTGATAGTAGTCACGCCCAAAATAGCGGACAACCATTTATCCAATCACTCCTTCAGGCCTGTGAGGTTGGGTTCGATTTTTTCGTTTGCGGCGATTATGTCGTCCCACATAACCAGTCCGTTTTTCCGCCCGGCTTCTCGCCCTAAGATAGTCGTCAAGGTGCTGTTCACGCCGGTCTGCGCAGTTGGGTTATCATACATCCCCTCAGTGATACTCTTGTGGAACGTATCAAGATTGCTTCGGATTCCATCGTTATAGAGCCCTGTTATCTCTCCGCCCTTGTAGCCGCCCCTGTTGCCGCGTATTCCCGCGTTGCCTTCGTAGTTGATCTCGGCATAGCCAAATTGGCCGTAGGCGGTGCAACTGCACACGAATCCGTGCGTATTCCTCAAATGCTCGCCGCGGTGATTGAGAATCAGGCCGTTCTCGAACTGATACGTAATCGAATAGACATCGCACGTATCCCCGTGCGGCTCCGGCTTGACCATTCTGGCGCTGCCCATCGCGCTTATCGGCCGGGCGCCGGCAAGCCCGCCGGTGCTTGGGCGGGCAAGCCACAACGCCGCATCAATCGCGTGAATCCCCGCGTTGACGAGCATCCCGCCGCCAAGGTCAGTGTCATTGACCCAAATCAGCCCCTGCAGCCGGCTCTCGATAGTCTGCGTCTTAGGCGGGTCGTCAAACGCCTCGTCCGTATAGATGGAGCTGAGCAGCCCTATCTTGCCGATAAGCCCCTCCTGACATTTCTTCACGGTCTCAATGTTGAACGGATGCGTAGGCACCTGAAAATCAACTAAGAACACCCGCTTCTCCGCAGTCGCCTTCTTGGCCGACTCAGAGATCGACCGGCAGCCCGGCACATCCACCGCAACCGGCTTGGCAACATAAACGTGGCAGCCCGCATCCACCGCGGCAGCCGCGTGCCCCGGGAAGAAGCAGGGCGGCGTCTCGAGAAACACGGCATCGACCTTGCTCGCAATCAACCTTTTGTAACCCAAGAGGCCAGAGAACCGCCGCTCCTCTTCAACGCCATAACTCTCGCCGGCAGCCTTTGCGACCTCCGGGAAATAGTCCGCAACCGCAGTAATCTGATAGCCGGCGTGCTCTTTGAGCATCCCCGCTATCAATCTCCCCCGGCCGCCCAACCCGACGCACCCGACCTCAATCTTCGAGTTCGCCTGCGTCCCCCGAACCTGTGCAGGCTTGACGATGCTAAAGGCCGCCGTCGTCGCCACACCGGCCAAGAACTCCCGCCGACCCAGATTATCCTTACGCTGATCCGCTTGTCTTGTCATTCTATTGCCCATTTGAAGATCGCTCCTTTCCAGCAACACTTTGCCCACGTTGATATTTCGCGCCGAAGTATTTTCTCCAGACCTCATGCGCGGGTCGTTTGGTTCCGGCGCCGTCCACCAGCCCGCAATCCCGCCACGCCGCCGCCCAGTCGCCTGACATACCAACCTTTATTTTCTCCCAGAGTGCGTCGTAGTCCTGGTAGAGAAATTCAATCACAAAGAGATACCGGTCACGGCCCGCGGCGCTCAGAACCGATTCGATATACGCAGCCTGGCTTTGGGGACTGCCCGGCAGAGTCACATTGAAATCCTTCAGATGTGTCTGCTCCGCGGGAAAACCCGTCTCCGTAATGGCAATGGGCTTGTCGCCGACGAACTTGCGAATCCAGTCGAAGGCTTCGACGGGCCTCTCGGGCGCTCCGAGGGTCTTCATAAACGGGTAGAAGCTGATTCCGGCTATATCAACATCGGGGAGAAACTCCTGGACCTTCCTGCGCTGGACTTCGATATCGCTCCAGCCGTCCTGGAGCATATTGTGAAGCGTAAAAGTGGCGAAGATCGGCATTTGCGGATAGTCCTTCTTCAGCCGGCTGTACACGTGCCTGTAGAGCCTGACGAATCCGGGCCATTCACCAGGCGAATTGTGGACCAATTCGTTGACCTCAATGCCGATAGCCAAATAGTCCGGCCTGAAGTATGCCGCCGCCCGGCGACAGTAGTTCAGATATGCCTTCATAATCTCAGGGTTGTCAAATGACTTGTTCTCAAATGCTTTCGGCAAAGGCATATTCTCCTTCTCGCCGTGGTACAGAGCCATGCCTTTGCGGAATGTATTCAGAGGCGTAACCGCCACAAACACCTTGAAGCCCGCGGGCGTGTTATCTTTCCGCGTCTTCCAGCCGTTGCGCAGATGCTCCGAAAACAGCTTATCGTCGAGCGCTTCGGGCCATGGAACTCCATCGTCGAGATGATGGCAGATGATATCCGCGTATGCCGCAATACCCTTGTAGGTGCTCTCCACCGCCGCCGGCGTAATGTCCGGCGGAAACGGCGTAAACCCCATGTAGAATGGCCTGGTCTTGACCGCCATCGGGGTGACCGACGCCGTATCCACGACCTTTTCGGGGGCACTGGCGGCCTTTCCCATATAGGCAAGCCCGCCATTGTTTGGGCGGGCAAGCGTCAGGTCGTCGATGTGAACGACCGAGCCGCCGGCCCCGACGCCGGCGGTGCCGAGCGCCTTGAACGCAGCGAAGACGAATTTATCTCCGCCGCTTACAGGCATTGACACATCGAACCTCTTCCAGCCGTTCCCGCCCGCCGGAAGAACCGTATCAACGTTCCACCGGGTGAAAGTGTCATTGGCCAGAATGACCTGGATGCTGAACTTGGACTCCAACGATGAAGTATCCACGAAGCCGGAGAACTTCATCGTGTCCGCTCCGGCCCGTGTGTGTGGCCCGCAAGAGACGACGATGAACGTGCTGGCATCCTCGGCAGTCCCGTCGTCCTTGACGTTCCACCCGACAGGGTTCCACTCGAGAGAGAATGAGCCGCTCCGGCTCTTTTTGTTCGTGGCCGCAATCGCGTTGCCGCCGCTATTGCCGGTAAACCACGGATAACGCCCCATGGCATCATTCGCCGCCTCTGAAAGGTCGCCCTTCTCGAAATCACCGTTGGAGAGCACATTGCCCGAATCGTAGCCCGCGCCCCAAACGACAGCAGACAGACCTGCGATAATCAGGAGAGCTCGCAGCATTCCTGTAGTCCTTGATATCACGTTGGAGAACCCCTTCACCTCTCCAGCAGGAACCAATGCGTCCCGCGCTCCGCCGGCAGCTCTACAATATAACTTCCGTTCGCGTATTTTAATGTAAGCCCATCGAGCTTGCTGCCGTCGCCGGCCGGCGCAACAATAATGTTCGATTGAACCCGAACGCTTGATGTCTCCCACAAGTCTGTTTCGTGCCATCCAATGCTCCTGCTTGATAAACCCAACCCCGGCATTTACGCCTTGACGTTTGATTCAGCCACTCTTAAACCAATCCCGGAGCCGTATCAGCCCCATAATACCCAAATCCGCCGGTCGCCTTCAACTGTTTTTGTCCGTCGGCGTAGCGGCCGCACCCTGGACAAATCGAGGCCCGGCCCGTTCCAATTCCTCGTTCCGGCGCTTTCGACCGGGGCAATAAGAAGAAGCGGTACCCCCCCAGACTGATTAAGTGCGGCGGTGTTTAGGACGATTAAAACTCATATCGCTGTGCGTTTCAGACCCCAGGCACATAACAAAGGGGGACCTAAAATGGATTTGAAAACGATACTGGCCAAGGCTACCGAAGAAGGGGCCTCGGACATTCTTATCATTGTCGGCATGCCTCCGATCATAAGAGTCAATACCGAGCTGATGATGATGAAAAACTTCGGCGATGTCGATTCCGGCCACGCCGAACAAATACTCGCATCCTTGTTGGACGAAGAGAAGATCAGACTCTTCAACGAGAAGAAGGACATTGACTTTTCCACAACCTCCGATGACGGCACACGATTTCGCGTCAACGTCCATTATCAAAAAGGCTCTATGGCAATGGCGCTGAGGGTGATCAAATCCACGATTCCCGACCTCGAGACTCTCGGTCTGCCGCAGATCGTGCGGGACCTCGCTCATCTGGCCCGCGGACTCGTCCTGGTCACCGGCCCCACTGGATCGGGCAAGAGCACCACGCTCGCCTCTATGATCGAACAGATCAATAGAGACTACTCAAGGCATATCATAACAGTGGAAGACCCTATAGAATACCAGTTCACCAGCAACGCAAGCATAATTGAGCAGCGGGAAATAGGGGTGGACTGCCCCAGCTTCGCATCCGGCCTGAGGCACGTGCTTCGCCAGGACCCCGACGTGATCCTCGTCGGAGAGATGCGAGACCTCGAGACAACCAGCGCCACCATCACTGCCGCTGAGACCGGACACTTAGTCTTTTCAACGTTGCACACGCTCAACGCCTCTCAAACGATTGAGCGAATTATCGACATCTATCCTGCGAATCAGCAGAGCCAGATTCGCACGATGCTCGCAAGCACTCTGCAGGCAGTGATTTCACAGACACTATTCCAGAGCGCCGATGGGTCAGGCATGGTCCCGGCCGTGGAGATTATGATTTGCAACCCGGCGGTCCGCAACTGCATCCGCGAGAACAGAATCTTCGAGATTCCCAATATCATCGAAACAGGCCAGCGACTCGGTATGCAAAGCATCGACCAGAGCATTGGAGAACTGCTCTCAAGGCGGTGCATCCACGAGAACGACGCCCTTGCGAAATGCGCCGACCCCACGAGAATGCACAACTTCCTCAGCAGGAATGTCGCTGAGTGGGCCTAACCCGCCCACTGACGGAAAGGCGCCTGTAAAAAACCCCTGCATTGCGCAGGGGCAGAGGAAAGAAACAAAAGATACAAGATTATTATAATCGTTTTCCCGGCCGCTTTCAGGAATTTCTGCCGGATTTCATCGCCTAACCAGCAAATTCGCCGTCTGGGACTCGGTAACACTGTCTCGCAACCATTTTCCCGGCAGCGCTCCCAATCCTGCACACCTGGCCTCATCCCCTCAATGCCCTGAGGCAATCCGAACACAGCAGTTGGCCGGAGTCGATTCTGGACAGCTCGTTTTCCGGAATCTCCGCCTTGCCGCAGCAATCACACGCCGCGGTTTTTTTTGCACTGCTAAGAGCCTCCTCCAATTTTGCCTCCGCCTCGGCTCTTTTCTGAGACTCGGCCATTGCCTTCTCTTCCGCCGCCGCCCTCTTATCCGATTCGACCATTAGCCGCTCTTCGGCCTGCGCTTTCTTCCGCGATTCGACCATTGCCCGCTCTTCCGCTTGGGCTCGCTTCTCTGATTCGGCACGGACACGCTCCTGTGCCCCGGCGGCCGCCTCATTGCACAGCCTCAGCCTCTCCTCGCAGTCCGCTTTCGCCCTGGCAATCATAGCCACAACCTCGGACTTCATCCTCGCCACCGTCTCAGCCGCCTCGGCCTTGACCTTGGCCATTTCCTCAGAAGAAGCCCTGGCCTTCTCTCCCGCCCTGGCTTGCACCTGGGCCTGAACCTCCGCGCGTATAGCCGATTCCCACATCTCGCGGGCCACCTTCTCTGCTTCGTCGCGGTCCGCAGTGGCGAACCGAGCACCTTTTGGCTTTAGACCCCGGGCCTTGACTCTGGTCTCTCCCGGCAGCTTAACCTTCCACCACCAGCGATTATTCTTCTCGTACAAGCTTCCGGGAAGGGCAACTTTGAATGATTTCTCAGTCATCTAAAGACCTTTCGCCTGCAAAACAAGCTCTTGTTGATGCCCCGCCGCCGTGCAGAACCTGCCCCGGTAACCACATCTGTGGTAATACCTCTCTCACGGTTCTCCTTATCCCAGCCGCACCGGCAAACACGTTTTCCCATCTCGCGTGCCGCAGCAATAAAACGAGAGTTCTCACCAATTACTGGACCTTCTGTGTCCAGCTTTCCCCATTCACTTCGAATTCGACGCCAGCTCTGCCTATTCTCACTACCGTTGCGCCCAATACTGCATCGCCTTCGTGCACTATCGTCGTTCCAATAACTGCAGACGGCCGGTCGTTACTAAGAGCTATGCCTCTGACCTTCAACTTTACGGGTCGTTGGCCCCCCTCGTCGGTCGCCGCCGCCCCTGAGTCAAAAAAGTCGGCGATCATTACGCGGTAAGTCCCCAGCCTGAGCCATTCACTCCCCAGGAAAGGAACGTTATAGAACTTGTTGAGAACAAAAAGCAGCACGATGGATAAAATCGGCACCAACATCGCCAGAGTCGTCTGCCGCGCTAAACTAGCACGGGGTTTCAATGCAAACGGCTTACCTTGCGGCGCCGCAACGGGTTGGACCCAAGTCTTCTGCGACGCATCTTCGGCTCCGTCATCGAAAACAGGTGCAGCGCCTGCAAAGTCCAGGTGCTCCAGCTTAGGCGCCTGAAGTGTCTCGGACGCCTCAGGCCGGCGCTCGACACCAGCCTTCTTCGCAATCTCCACCCCCTGGAAGTCAAGGAGCCTTGAGATCGTTCGTTCCACTAACGTATCATCCTTCCGGCGATCATCCATCACCTGCCTCCTAACCTGACACCAAGCTGCAACATTCAGCAGCTCAACCACCTATAGACAGAAACCGGCAGTTCCATCTCCGGTGCTGTTTCCAGGTCCGCAGCGCCGATTCACTTGCGTGCTGGACAAAGAGACAAAAACGCCATTCGCAGGCAAAAGCCCGGTGAGAGACAACAGCGAGTGTTCTCACCATCCTCCTTAAAACAGCGAATATAAGCGTAGTATAACCGCACATAGCCTTCTTGTCAAGGAAAAACCACTCCAAATACCGCATTCAGGACGCCCGTCCCATAAGACACCGTTCTCCGGCTGGCTGTGGGCCACATTCCGGCAATCACATAACAGTGTGTCCTTCTTTCGTGAAGGGAGCCCGGCTGGCCAACTAAGTCAAAATACTGTGGGGCGCTGCCGGCTCCCTTTTTCTCATCTCAACCACTCACCCGGAGCGGCGCCGATACGTTGAGTAGCCGTGCGGCCGCCCGCAACGTCGCCTGAACAAAAAAAACAAAGCCCTTGCAGTTGCGCAAAGAGCTTGATAACCTGACAAGTCAGAACTCTACTTGGAACATCCAAGCAGCCGAAATAATGGTTGTAAGATGACGTGCGTCTTGCAGCAGAAAGTAACTATACGTTTCGAGAACTCATTTGACAGGAGACAAAAGATGAAGCGATACATTTTGAGCTTGGCGCTGGTAAGCATGCTTCTTCCAACCGCTGCATTTGCCGGTGAAGCCCACCCCTTGGCGCAAATGGAGCAGCAGATGCAGATGCGCGATATGGAGCTGAAGATGGCGCAGCGCGAAACCGAGGTGAAGTTCAAGGAAGAAATGGCGAAGCTCGAACTCGAACAGCGCCGCCTCCAGATGGACCGGGAGCGAAATGATCTCGGCCATTGGCGCCCTCACAGGCAAGCAGCTCGTCCGGTACTCTGCTTGTGGTTGATCGGGTGTTTCGTTGTCCACATCCTCGCGGCTGTCTGGGTTTGCAGGGATATGCGCCAGCGCAGCGCCTGCTCCGGGATATGGATAGCGATCGTGCTCCTGGCCGGTCTCTTCGGGGCGCTCGTGTACGCCCTCGTCCGCCTCGGTGACATCAACAACAGAAGACCACCCGAATAGCGCCGACCTCTGAATCATTCCATGCCGAAAGAAAGGCGGAATGTGAGGCAAGAAGCCGGAATTCTCAAGCAAGGGTCGTGCGCCCGACAGGCCGAGAAACCGGCACACTGCCGATGTGTGACAGCCCGTATCCGACGGGCAATCGAAGTGCTACGTCTCCGGGGACTTTCCTTCAGCCTGTGGCCAACAGGCGAGATGAAACCTGCATAGCGGCGTTTTGTGTACCTCTTTCAGTCGGCTCAGCCATACAAACAGGATGTACGTCGCACCGCTTGAAGGACCGAGTACTCGTCGTCGGCAAACTGGAAAACCGCCGCAAGGCCGGTACGCTCGAAAATGTCCTTGATCGCCTCGGAGACGCCGAATAACACGAGATGACGACCGGATGACGCGAGGTACTTGTCCAGTATCATGAGTCCGCAAATGCTCTCTGATGTCAGCACCCGGACTTCGGAAAAATCAATAATCACGTCGCGATTGCATCCTTCAGAGGCAATTTCGTTCAGAGTCTCAAGCTCGGTGCCCAAGTGCGGCTCTTTAGGCAGGGAAACAAAAAGTACATCCTCCGGGTAATTCTTAATTCCCACTATGCATCCCCCATTCTTAAAACATCATTCTCATCTGATCACGATGTCTTATCGGACATCCGCGGCAAACAAGTTCCCTATGAATAGTATAGCACAGAAATCCAATAGTCAAAACCGGGTATCCAAAAAACGCCCACGGTTCCACTTCCCGGATAATCCCGGCGCTATCCAGCGCCGCCGGCAGCCTCGCAGCACCCTGGAGAATCCTCCACAATGAAACAGATCGTTAAGCTCCGAATCTCCGCTGATGCACTACATCCTGCTGCGGATAGACATCCTTCAAACCTTGCAGCGAATGTCACAGCCCTTGCAGTATATGCTTCAATGCGCTCCGCGCCGTCACCGGCGTTTTCCGCGCGGACGCGACGAGAGAACGCTTCTAAACCGCGACCAAACGGACGCCTTGCATCTCCTCTGACAGGCTATCTTCTCGAATAGCGCTATGGGATCTAAACGCACGTGTTCAACCGTTTGGTTTGCCGTCTCTATGCTTGCCGGACCCCGCCCCTTGGCCTCGTCTGGAATCTGCACACCCTCAAGAATCGTCGAAAGTCCCCTCTGCAGCCCCACACTCCGTTTTCCCATCGTCCTTGCTCCTAAGTCGAATATCTTCTTTCACACTGCCGGAGACTTCATCGCCGAAGCCCAAGCCTGCGGGGGAGCGGAAGAGATATTCTCACCACTCCTCCACAGGTTTGCAGCAGTCTGACAGAGAAAATGGGAATTGTCAAGCCTGGAAACTACGGTATTTTAGGCAAAAAACGAATTTTCTTTCGCGGTTATGCCCGTCTGGAAAACGACCACCGCACTTTCCCACCCGTGATATGCGCCTCTACATCCGCGCCGATACGGCAATTTCGCCAAAAACAGCCCGCATAACACCCATTGCATCAAGACCCGCGCGGTTATGAAAACGACAGATCTTCTCATCCCTGACCTGAGAATTTCAAGTTTTTTTGACCGCTCAAGAAAAAATCTCGAAGAAGAATATTTCGCGTTATCGGGGTTAAGCCGGGCAAGTCATCACCTATGGGAGAAGAGATCAAGACCGTCAAGGTGGGGTTTGGGGATGGCCAAGAAAGTCCGGCAGCCTACATATCCTTCTCGCTTTTGCCTGTGTTGAAACTGTCCCTTATCGCCACGGATGAGGCCATCGGAAAAAGCTTCAAGATTAACCGCGCACTGTGCCGATGCACGATGTTAGACCTGAAGAACAGATGGCGTAGCCAAGAATCATTGACCCGGATGAAGTTGGCAACAAATTGAAAAGTGAACAAGAGAAGGTTGCTAATCAATTTAGCCCCGCCCCTGTGCAGCACCGCGTGAGTATTTCAGAAACGTACAAAAAGTATATAAAGGAATATCTCGACCCGTGCCACAGGGGCCTTTTTCTTTCTTGCCTGAATCCGAAAGAATAGTATCGCATTTCGTAAGTCCCGCTACTACGGCGTCATTTCGACCGGAGCGACTCGCAGCATGGCCCCGCCCCCGTCATTTCGACCGGAGCGACGCGGAGCGTCGCGCAGCGGAGAAATCTGCTGTTCAGACGTACCGGCTTCTTCGCATAGTCGTCCTCTTTGTGAAATGTGGTAATAGTCACAACCAACCACATCCAATCTCCCAATCGCAGCCGCCGGCTCGAATCTCATTTGAGCGGGTCCCACAACCCCGGACTGTTCATGACCTCATCGCCCGGAAGCTGCCCGCAGTGCCCGTCCCAGTACAGCAGGTTCACGCGGCCGTAATGACGATACGCCGTCATCCCGTAAGTCTCATACCCAAGCCAGTTCTCTCCAAACTCAGGGTACTTCTTGCAAAAGGCATAGCCGATCCACCAATCCAGGGCGTCGGCCATAAAAAGCTTCTCAGAAGGCCGTTTCACCCACCCCTCTTTATCGAACAGGTCGCCGCTTACTCCTCCGATCGCCGCGAAGTAGTCCCCATCGACGTTGACCCCATAGCTCCTGTCAATTGGATAGAGTCCTTCTTCAGGATGTTTGATCGCATAGCTCGCCGCAGGACAGATGAACTTGCGCGGCACGTTCGCCTTCCACTCCTGAATATCCGAGAGCCTTCTCTTTTTATCCTCCGGCCTGACAAGCGGCAAACCGAGTGAGCGCCGGAAATAGTCGTTGTCATACCACGGCCACGACATTAATCCCGAGGGATCCGAAGGGTCATAGCTCGTGTGCGGAAGGTACTTCCCGGTGTCCGCCAGATACTGTTTGTGGGCCAGCGACAGATTCCGCAGAATGCTCATACAAAGCAGCTCGTGGGCCTCTCCCCGAGCCCTCTGCAATGCCGGAAGCAGTATCGCCATCAGCAGCGCGATTATCGAAATGACGACCAGCAATTCAACGAGCGTAAAAGCCCTCGTTTTCCCGCCGACAGTCATTACGTTACCCCCTAAAATTCACCAAACCTCTGCCCCTCTGCGGCACATACATAATTATACCGTGTCCGCCGCAAAAAAGCAACGCACAAACAAATCAACGGGTGCACCTTATGATAGTAGGTGGATTTTGGGGGTCAGAGTATGGACTGTGGATAAGGCCACCAGCCAGAGCGAAGCACACTCACACGCGTCACCCCGAGCTTGCCGAGGAGTCTATTGAACTTCTCCGATACACAATTTTACCCCACCAGTCCTTCTACAGGCCAGACAGCCAGCGCTCAGCTAAGATTGCAAAGTCGGCAAAAGTTACATGGTTGTCCCCATCGGCGTCCGCACCATAGAAGGGCTGTGAATAGATTGAAAGCCAATCTTCGCAGAGCACCTTCAAATCTCCGCCATTGACGCCGTCCATGCAGATCCGCCATATATCATTTGGACCGTTAATGCCTTCACCGACAAAATCACAACCGGCTGAGGTGAAGGTCGTCTTTGACTTCATCTCTGCCGTACTCTTGCCTCTCCCCCCGGTTTCAACTCAAACGGGTGTATTTGAGTCGAATTGATATACCCGTTCAGCGGGTTGTTCCTGAGCCTGTCGTAAAGGTCCATACTGTGCCAACGGTTCTGCCTCCGGCATTGACCTCATCGATACGCCAGTAATACTTGGTGTTGTTAGACGTGATGTCGGGATAGAATGACGCAGCAGCCTGGTTGCATCCAAACGGCGGTGGATTGCTTGTGCCGAAGCAAACATCGTGCGATATGGCGTCAAAGCCAGCATTCCACCTCAAACCAGCGGTCGTGCTGACGCCTGTGCGACCATCGACCGGATCTGGATTGGTTGCCTGGTCGGGTAAGCCTGTTGTAAAGGTCCATACTGGACCAATGCTTTTGCCCCAGGCATTGACCTCATCGATTCGCCAGTAACACCTGGTGCTTGGAGCGATTATGCCGGGATCGAATACTGTTGCGGTCTGGCTGCGTATGAAGGGCGGCGGACTGCTGGTACCGAAGTAAAGGTCGTGCGATGCGGCAAAACACCCGACCGTCCAGTTCAAATCCGCGTTTGTGCTGACGCTTGTTGCCCCGTCGATTGGGCTTTGATTGCTTGCCTGACCAGGAGGCATACCTGTCAGCCAGTTATCATTCTCAACAGTCAAGTCCAAAGAATCCACGATAGCATCGAAGGTTAAATCCGCCCCGGCACATTCAGGCTTCAACCAGCAACCGGCGAGATACGCAAAATCAACGAAGTCAACATAATCCGGACAGAGGAAATCTCCCGGCAAATACTGCCAGCTTAGCTTGGGATACTCA
>Ga0315288_10009402_pt1 | contig 12317 bp, 11 predicted proteins | sample YL17G11_20_MG_FD_203454 | JGI IMG/M metagenome (GOLD analysis project Ga0315288, IMG submission 203454) | Sediment microbial communities from Yellowstone Lake, YNP, Wyoming, USA - YL17G11_20 | ecosystem: Environmental > Aquatic > Freshwater > Lake > Sediment | place: USA: Wyoming | collected...
CGGACTTGATATCCATCGTCCAGCAGCAAGAGAGCAGCTTGAGCAGCTCGGAAAACAGCATAATCTCAACATTTTCATAGACAAGCAGGAGAAAGACCCAGTAAAGACTTTCAAGAAATTCAAGGCAGAGCTTGAAAGTTATGATGCAGTCATTATTGACACAGCAGGCCGTCATTCTTTAGACAGCGAACTTACAAAAGAAATCAAAACCCTTGTAAAGGAAATCAAGCCAGATTATACTCTCCTCGTGATTTCAGCTGATATTGGCCAGGCAGCAAAGAAACAAGCAAGCGAGTTTCAAAAAGCAGCAGGCATAGACGGCGTGATAATAACCAGGATGGACTCAACAGCAAGAGGGGGTGGTGCACTGACAGCATGCCACGAGACAAAAGCTCCTGTCTTCTTCATGACAACAGGAGAAAAGATTAATGATATTGAAACTTTCAATCCAAGTTCATTTATTTCCAGAATTCTTGGCATGGGAGATCTTGAAGCATTGATGGAAAAGATAAAACTGGCGGCAGAACCAGAAAAACTTGGAAAAATCAAGGAAGGCAGGTTTACAATGCAGGAATTCCAGGAACAATTGAAAGCAATGGAAAATGTCGGTCCTTTGGGAAAAATAGCTGAAATGATTCCAGGCCTGGGAAGTTTGCTTGGCAACAAGACAAAAATTCCAGAGAATATGATTGAGATGCAGGGTGAAAAAGCAAAAAAATGGAAATTTGCCATAGACAGCATGACTCCGGATGAGAAAGAAAATCCCGAGATTATCGAGAAAGAAACTTCCAGGTTGCAAAGGATAGCGAAAGGCGCAGGCATCAATACTTCTGATGTCCGGGCTCTTCTGAAGCAGTACAAAATCCTGAAAGAATTCGTGAAGTCAGGCTCGCAAGAACTTTCCCAGAAGCAATTAATGAAATTCGCCCGCAAGTTCGGAAAGAAAGTCAGGATGTAAAATGAAAATCATAGCGCGCGGCGCAGAAGCAATAATTGAACAGGAAGGCGACGAGATTATAAAAAAGCGGATAAAAAAATCCTACAGGATTTCTGAGATTGATGAAAAGCTCAGAAAACTTCGAACACGCCAGGAATCAAGGCTTCTTGAAAAAGTTTTCTCAGTCACCAGAGTTCCAAAAGTCATTAAAGTCGATGAAAAAACAAAAGAAGTTGTTATGCAGTTCATAAAAGGACAAAAGCTTGCAGAGCACTTAAACAATTTCTCCCTGGAAAAGCAAAAAGAAACTTGCAGGGAAATAGGAAAAGAAGTTGCAAAATTCCATGACATTGATGTAATCCATGGCGATTTGACAACATCAAATATGATTCTGGCAAAAGAATGCGGCAACGATGTTGTATACTTCATAGATTTCGGCCTGGGCTTTAAGTCTTCAAGGGAAGAAGACAAGGCTGTTGACATTCATTTATTGAAACAAGCCTTGGAAGCAAAACATTACATGAACTGGCAAATTTTGTTCAAAGAGTTCTTAGAAGGTTACAAAACCAGCAAGACATCAGAAAAAGTCTTGAAGCAGCTCAAGAAAGTTGAAGCCAGGGGAAGATACAAAGAACAGGCATAGCAAAATATATTAACTTCTGTGCAGGTATAATTATAGCAAAAAGAGGCTAAATTATGCGCACGCACGTCGCTTTAAATAAAGTTCTTATAATTACCCAGTGCAATGGGAAATATTGCGCAATGAAATGTGATGCTGATTTTGATGAATGTTTCAGTGAAGATGAAAAGTTAAATTTTAAATTAATATACGAAGCAGGCATAGAGACAGAAAGAGAGTACGAGGCAGCAGGTGAAATTGTTGAAAGGGCAAACAGAGAAGGCAGGAAACTGGTGCCATCTGAGATAGAGGCTGCCTTGCTTGCAGCATAATTTTATAAACAAACTTATTTTTCTCCAGATATAGCCCCATCGTCCAGCGGTCAAATCTGATAATTTTATTATTAGAGACTATGGATACAAGCCTTTGGTCCAAATCATAAGATTTGCCTAAGGAAGAAAGCTTGGGACCCAGGTTCGAATCCTGGTGGGGCTATTTTATTCTTTCGCGTCGATAAAACACGATTCTCCGACGACAGCTAAAAAACCAAAATTTAAAAAGCATGAAATCTGCGTGATAAGATGACTAAAGCAAAAACAGAAAAATCAGACGCTAAAGAAACCAAGGAAGTATCTGAGATTGAAGAAAAGATAGTTGAGCTCGCGAAAAAAGGCATGACTTCTGAAAAAATCGGCATTGAGTTGAAAAAGCAGGGAATTTTTGTTAAATCAGCATTAAACAAGAGGATTAGCAAGGTTCTGAAAGAGAAAAAGCATTATGTTGATGCTGACCTGAAGCATATTGAAAAAATAGTCGAAAGGCTGAAGAAGCACATTTTAACGCACAAGCACGATTATCCAAGCAAGCGCGCTTTATTGATAAAAGAAGCACATTATACTAAATTAAAAAAATCTTGAATTAAAAGAGGCAAACAATGCAGCAGTACATAAAGGCTGCATCTTTAAAATTTTTAGAGAGCAGCAAGAATAAGCATATTACAATAATTAGTCATTTTGATACCGATGGTATTACTTCTGCTGCAATCATGACCCGGGCGCTTGCAAGAATGAAAAAAAGATTCTCTGTGAAAATAGTCAAGCATCTTGAACCAGAACTTTTGAAAGAGTTGAACGGTGATCTTGTACTGTTCTTGGACTTGGGCAGCTCGTTTCTTGAAAGACTATCGCATCTGAACAAGGAGATAATAGTTATAGACCACCACGAAATTCCAGGCAAGATTCCCGAAAATATTACAGTTGTCAATCCAAGAATTTATGGCGATGAGGAAATTAGTGCAGCCGGCCTGACATACCTGTTCTGCAAGGAACTCGACGAAAAAAACAGAGACCTCGCAAATCTTGCCGTTATAGGCATGGTAGGCGACATGCTTGACAGAGAGATAGGAAAGCTCAACAATGATATATTGAAGGATGCGGAAATCAAGGTTAAGAAAGGGCTTCTCATTTATCCTGCAACACGCCCGCTGCATAAGACTCTTGAGTATAGTTCTGGATTTTACATCCCAGGAGTTACTGGAAACTCCAGGGGTGTTTTCGAACTTTTGAATGATGCAGGTATAAAGAAGGAGAATGGCTCGTTCAAAAGCATCATCGACCTGAATGAGGAAGAAATGACACGTCTTATTACAGCTGTTCTCTTGCGGAAGCAGGACGCAGTTGACCTTGTAGGAAATATATACCTTGTTAAGATATTCAACAAGCTGGAAGACGCGCGCGAGTTGTCAGCAATGATAAATGCATGCAGCAGGCTTGGCAATAGCGAAACAGCTCTCGCGCTCTGCCTTAACAACAAGGATGCAAGAGAAAAGGCAGAGGGAATATACGCAAAGTACAAACAGCACATAATCCAGGCATTAAAATACGTAGAAGAAAACAAGATTGAAGGCAAGGGCTACGTGATAATAAATGCAAAAAATATTATCAAAGACACTATAATCGGCACTATCTCGAGCATCATAGCCTCATCGCACTTGTATTCTAATGGCACAGTTATACTGGGCTTGGCATATGACAATGACAAAATAAAAGTCAGTGCAAGAGTTTGCGGCAGGGAAGGAAGAAATGTGCGCGAAATACTTGAGTCAGCGACAAAAGAGATTCCAGAAGCCGAGTGCGGCGGCCATCCGATGGCAGCAGGCTGTTTAATAAACAAAGCAGTTGAGCAGGAATTTATCAGCAAGGTTGTCAAGGCTCTTGAACTAGAAGTCATAAAAGTATAGCAGTTAAACAGCCAGAAACAGTCATCATTATCAATCTGTAGACAACTACGCCTTTTCAAGCGGATTTAATATTAATTACTATTAAGAATCAATTCAGAAAGTCAACTAACAATAAAGCTTTAAAAGACAACTTCTCCAGATAATATTATGCAAGAAGGAGACCTGGTAATGTGCACTGTAGACAAGATAATTGGAACTACCGTATTTGTAAAAATAGAAGGTGACGGAGAAGCCACTATAATCACAAGTGAAATCGCGCCAGGCAGGATTAGGAACCTTCGCGAGTATGTCATTCCTGGAAAGAGGATTGTATGCAAGGTTATTGGCGTCGAGCCCAAGAACATAAGATTAAGCCTGAGGCGAGTAACATCAAAGGAAAAGAATGAGATATTTGACAAGTATGAGAAAGAGAGAAACTCATTGTCTATCTTAAGAAGCATAATCAAAGAAAGAGCCAATGAAATTTCATCCAAGATAAAGGAGAAAGAGCCTTTCATTTATGATTTTTTCTTAAAAGCCTCGGCAAGCCCGGAACTATTGAAGCCTTATCTCAGCAAAGAAGAATCAGAAAAACTTCTCCAGATACTAAAAGAGAAAAGGGAAAGGGAAGTTTTTGCCAGAGAGGAGTTCAAGCTGTCAAGCGACGCCCCAAACGGCTTGTCCTTGGTAAAATCAGTTCTTAATCCTTACAAAAATAATATAATATATCTCGCAGCCGGCAGATATCTTGTAACAGCATCAGCGACAGACTACAAAAAAGTCAACCATGAAATTCAAAGAATTCTTGATGAAATTGAAAAGAAAGCAAAGGAACAGCGCCTGAAGTTTGAAAGAAAAGCAAAGTAAAATGAAACTGAAGAAATGCCCAAAGTGCTCAGCCTACACACTAAAAGAAGAGCACTGCAAAGAAAAAACAAAAGACGCTCATTATAAATACAAAAAGTTCTCTCAGAATTAAGCCAAAAACCGCGCGTTAATTCGCGCAGGCATCGCAGATGAATACATTATCTAAACGTTTAAAATATTTGAGATTAATGACTGTATTTCAAAACAATTTCTTCTGATCCTCATTCAGGACAGCCTTGCCATATTCACCGTCATACCCTGGAATAACTTTTATTTTTCCCTGCCTGTTAAGAAGAATCTGCTCAACCAGCAGCAAATCAACTTTCTCTTTCAAAAGCTCTTCTCTTGAAACATTCAGCAAAATATTGAACTCATTTCCAAACTTTTCAATCAGCCCATTATAAACATTCCACGCTTTCTTGCTTATCATTCCAGTACTATAAACAACAGATATTATCTCTGACAGGGGCAGCATCTTCCAGTATTTTTTCCTGTTCTTATTGCCTTCAGTTGGCTGGTTAGTAAGTTCTTCAACACGATTCTCAACACCAATAACTAAAGGCTTGTGGCAAACCGGACAAATCCCCCCAAGTTTCTTGGTTTCCTGCGGCGAAGAAGAGAAATTGCATGCTCTGTGCCCATCCCAGTGATATTTGCCGTAAGCAGGGTCTGTCTCAACAGTCCCTAAAATTTTATTTTCTCGTATCGCATCAATTATATCCTTGTAAGCATCAGCTTTGGTGAATATTGTCGCCTCGCGTCCAAGCCTCCATGGCCAGAATGAATGCGAATCAGAAAAGCTTACTATTGTTTTATCATTCAGCTCTTTGATATGCCAGTTCATTTCAGGATCAGAAGACATTCCTGTCTCAATCGCGTGTATATTATGAAGCTGGGAGCCAAAAGCCTCCTTCAAGCTGTCAAACCCGGATTCGCTTCCAAAAACACCAAAATACGGCGTCCATACGTGTGCAGGAATAATTTCAATATCATCAGAAATTGCTTTCATGTCTTCTACAAATTTCTCAGCAGGAATTCCAAATATTGGCCTTCCGTCATAATCCCTTCTCAGTTTTTTCTTGTCAAAATAATCATTAATCTTGTCAACAACTTCAAATGAAGGTGCAAGCAGAACAAGATGAACGCTTCTTCCTCTTGCCTGCGTGTAAATCAGGCTTATCTCTCCTGTCAGAAGAAACTTGAATCCTGTTTTTGAATAAAGTATTCCATTTTTCTCAGCCAGATTCTTCCTAAGTTCTTCAATCCAGACAGGATGAGTAAAATCTCCTGTTCCAAGCAAATCAATCCCCTTTATCCTTGCCCATTTCTCCAAACTCTCTAAATCAAGATTTTTTGAAGTAGCCCTGGAATACTTGGAATGAATATGCAAATCAGCAAAAACGGGTTTTATGTCCATTATTTGAAAAAATAAAAGAAGTTTAAAAACTTCGCTATCATGTAGTATGCATGAACGCGAATCTAAAAAATGCAATTAAAAATTCAGAGAAATGCCATTCATTGTTCAGCAAACTAAAAGGTTTTATGTTTTCTTCAAGCAAAAAACCAAGGCTTTTCATTTTCAGCAAAGAGCAGCCAGTGCAAATTCATACATTTTTCTGCCTTTTCCCATTGAAAATAATATATTTCAGCAAGAACCTGAAAATTACAAGGCAGGAAATTGCAAAACCCTTCAGAATCCTGAAATCCTGCAGGGCAAAATATGTTCTGGAAATTCCATACAGGAAATGATTAAAAATGCATTATTTTATCCTATATCATTGCCCCTGTAGTTCAGCCTGGATAGAACGCAAGGTCGCGAACCTTGTAACCTCAGTTCAAATCTGAGTAGGGGCGTTTCATTCTTAGATTTCTAGAGAAGTAGAAATATTAAAACAAAATTAGAAGCCATGTCCGCTTGAGAATCCTCCGCCACCGCCAAATCCCCCTCCGCTTGAGAAGCTCCCAAAGCTGCTGCTTGAATGGCTGCTCGAACCGCTTGATCTGTCGCTGCTGCTATAGTCTGAAGATGAATGATATCTTGGGGTTCTAGTGCTTTGAGATGAATCTATTTTTCGGTCAATATCACTTTTACTCATTGTTCCGAGCATATAAGCTACAAGCAAATGGGTTACATTAAATCCATCTGAAAAAGAAGAATAGCTTCCTTCATAATCTCTTTCCCTGAATCTTTTTTCTATCTTCCTAACATCATCCAATTTTGTTGCAAGAACATCTCTTTCTGCTCTTACACCTTTGGCTTTGTCTTTTAATTCTCGTATTTCTAGATCAATATAGCCTATTCTGTCTGCAATTTTGTCGTCTTCTGTTCCTTCTGTCTGTTTAGCTCTTGACTTTAAGTCTGCAATTTGTTCTCCTTTTAAAAATGTTTTAATTTTTTCTATAGCCCGAACATGATAAGGATCTTTTTTGCTGTCTATTTCTTCTCTTTCTCTGGCATAAGAGGCATGTTGTTCATCTTGTTTTTTGTCTTTTTCTATTAAATCTTGTCGCTGGGTCATTAATTTCTCTGCCCGCGCAACTATTTCTGGTAAACCTTGCTGCTTTTCTGTTCTTGACTCTATTCTCTTCAGGTCCGATACTATCCTGTCTAATTCTTCTTGCCTTCTTGCAACTTCTTGCTTCATCATTTCAGGCATTGATTTCAAGAAGTCATAACATTTTTTATTTTCAGTAAAATTAACTTTTCCTGCAGCCCATGAATCTAATCTCTTCCTTAAGCCGCTGCCTTCATATTGAAATGTTCCGTAACCTGTTCTTAGAAGATAACTAAATAGTTTGTTTTGCTCAAATGCAGGAAGTTTTCTTCTTGCTTCTTCTTCAACTTCTGAGATTCTTTGGTTATTCTGCTGGAGTCTTGCTTCTGCTTTTTTCGCCTCTTCATCCATTTGCGTATACTTTCCGTCTTTTTGCAAATCCTCAGCTATTGCCTTGACAGTTTTATCTCGTTCTTGGGCTTGCTGTTCTATTTGTGTTGTTGTCGCATCAATTTCTTCTTCTAACCTGCAATTTTTCTTCCGGTTTTCTTTCATTAGTTTTTCTAAATCAATTCTTCTTTCTTGCTTTTCCCTAAAAACTCTTTCTACATCTTCCCTTATTTCTCTTAGGGTAAATCGGACCGCCTCAGCATCAAGCTCCGGAAGATAATGGGCTGCAAGAGAACAATAATGGTCTTCTCTTTCAACTGTCAAAACAGTTATGTCTTGTTCAATTTTGTAAAGTTGCGATGCCGCATGCTCAGACTCGGATTCAATCTCTCTTATCTTTCCCTTAATTTCTCCGTGAACTAAATTTCCGCTTATTGACATTTTTTTACCATCCGGTTATTTGACCTTCCTTGGATACGCCTTGCATTGTAATCTTTTCTCTGAGATAACCCCTTTCCTTTTTTCCAACAACATTATTATTGATTATTCCATTATCGAGTTTGTCTTCTTTAACTCTCTCATAAACTTCTTCAGGAACTCTCTCGCCCCACATTTGCACTCTTTCAGTTTTCCCGTCTTCTTCATTTCTTATGTCCATTGGAATAACATTTTCTCTGGAATCTGCTGCTTCTACTATAATATAATACCCTGAAACTCTTTTACCCCGAGCATCAGTATAATATCTGTCAATGCCGCTCTTCACTCCTCCTCTACTAACTATCCTTACAACGTATTCCTGGTTTAATGTTGAATCAAGAGTTTGTAACCGAGAAACTGCTTGAGAAAGTCTTTGAACATCAGCAGAGGATACATACTGTTTTGCTTCTTTGTAAAGAGCTTCTCCTTTTTGTGATGCTTCTTCTTCTTTTGCTATAGCCCTTATATTTTTGTATAAAGTTTCTGTTTGAGAGGTAAAATTCGAGAACTGTGAAATATCCTTTTTAACTCCAGCAAGTTCTTGTTCTTTTTTTCTTGCTCCTTCCAGGTTTCTTCTTTCTATTTCTCCAACCCCTGTAGCATAAGCACCCTCGGCTCTTTGAGAAAATGCTTCAAGAGGCTTTAAACCACGAATTACCCCTATAAGAGTGTCTAGACTTCTATGCGTTAAAATTAAACCCTCTTGAGTCTGTATTATTACTTTCCCTTCTTGAACCAGTGTTCTTGTTGTACTGAAAGACTCTTCTAATGATGCTAGATTATTTTTCGCCTCTGGATAATTCTCTCTTGTTATGTCGTCTTCTGCAGTTCCATCTGAACAATATTTCTGAAAGAAAGGAGTCATCGAGCTTAGCCTTTCCTGAGCATTAGACAATTGTGATTTTACTTTGTCACTTTCTGCTGCTGGAAGTTTATCCACAAAGGGAGAAGATGATATCTCTTGAGTTTTTATTAAAAGTTTTTGTCTTTCTTGATAAGCAGTTTCAACTGCTTTTTCTACTTCTCTTTCTTGTGATCTTAAACTAGCAGAATGTATTCCACTGGCAGTAAGCCATATAGCTCCTGCTGCAATTCCTGCTACAAGAGGGGGCAGTCCAAATTTTCTAGCTAATCTCTTTCTTTCAACATAAATTTCAGCAAATTTTGTGCCAAAATCTCTTTCTGGCTCTTGAAAAGAATACAACCCTTGGAAATAATTGCTTACTGCAGTTTCAATTTGAAAATCAGTAAGCTGCTCTCCAGTTACTTCTGCTGTTTTTAAAAGTCTTTTTTTAAGTTCCTCTCTTACTTCGCGAATATCAAGCTGTTGGCTAACCTCTTCTTGTTTATTTCTTACAGTCGTAGCCACATCAACCATTCTCAAGAATTCATCCAAGTTCAATTCATTTGTTTTAGAGGGGTTAGTTTGTTGAACCATTGTTCTTATTACTTTGATTTATGTTTATAAAGATTTCTATTTTGCTACCATTTTAAAGTGTATACAAAACCAAAGATTTATAAAGAGATTCTTATAATATTTCATATAAAATGGCAGCCATACAAAAATATCTTGACGGGGCAGTCGATGTTTTGAAGAAATTCGGATTTCTCGATAGAGTGCAGGAAGAATCTCAATTAGCTGTTCTTCTTGAAGATGTTGTTCAGGTTGATGAAGCAAGAGTTGTTGCTATTGCAAAAACAGTAAGGCACATGAGCGCTTTTAATGATCTTGTAAGAGAAAGGGTTCAAGATATGAAGGTTTCTGACAGGTATGCTGATATTACTCAAAAATTTGATTCTATAAGAGAAGATGCAAAGAGAGTTCTTGCTCAATTGTCAGATGGAAAAATAGACTTTAAAGAAAGAATGAGCAACTGGTGGATGAGACTTAGAAGAGGGACTACTCATGATAGATTTGAAGAAATTAAAAAAATGTATCAATCTGTTTCAAGAGACACTAAAGGACAACTTGAAAATGAGGAACAGATAATAGATGCTTATATTGACTTTAGGTTTGCATTAAAAGAAGCCGAGATTCTCAGCCAGGAAGTTTTGAAAAGACAAACAGAAATACTTGAGGCTTCAAAACAGGCAGTTAAAACAACCAGCAATGCTGTTAAGGCGTATCGGGGCGATGCTGCTGGAAAGTCAAGATTAGAACTGCAAAGAGATGAAGCAAGAAGAGCATTTGAACAAGAAGATAAGAAATACCAGCTTATCAAGGATGTTGCAGAAAATCTTTCTGTGGGTTATAATGTTGGTGAAACCCTTGTAGCCAAGCTTAAGCAGACACACGACATTAAAGATCAGGTTCTCAGAAGATCTGTTACTTTTTTTACAACTAACGAACATGTTTTTACAACCTTGGATGCAGTTTATACCTCGCAGCTTGGTTTGCATGAAACAACCCAGACACTGGAAGCCATGAAAACCGGAGCAAATAAAGGTTTAGAAAGTGTTGCAGAACTGGGAGTAGAGCTTGAAAGATCTGCATTAAAAGCAGGTTATGGCTCTGTTTATAGCCCCCAGTCCGTCCAAAAGCTTGTTGATGCAGTTGTAAGTTATCAAGAAGAATCCAGGCAGACAATTAACCAGCTTAGGGAAGAAAGCACGCAAAACGCCGTAGAAATTGCAAGAATAGTTGACGATGGCAAAAGAAGAGCAAGCGAAGCAATATCAAAGTATGATTCTAAAAATTAGTTTCTGCACCAAGAAACCTAATTTATAACTAAATAATATAAAAATGTTTAAAATGATCGTTTCTTTTTATTTTTATCATAGGGTCATATGATAAAAGCTTGAGCTTCTGGTTTGGCATTTTTTTAAAAACAATCTGCTGAACACGCATATTGTCAAAAAGAAAATATTTGTAATAAGTATCATAAAGGTCTTCTACAAAATAAACTCCCGGTTTCAAATTATTGAACATAAGAACAAATAATGCAGCAAAAACTCCCACAATAACCTGGGTGTATGTTGCATTTGTGCCTATGATAGAAGTGTTTGGAATTGAATTAGAGTAATACACTTTTTTGTTAGGATAATCAAGCATCACCCCTATGTTATCAGAGCCTTCAAGCGGCTCTGTTGTATTGTCTGCAAACTTAAGATTCTTGATAGAAACCTTCTTTTTCTTGTTATACAAGCTTATGAGGGACTTTATTGTTTCAGGAGTCACAGAATAAATAAATTTTGAGGGAATATTGTATTTGTAACCTATAGAGAGATTTTCCTCGTGCAAGACTGTCATGCCATACGGATATTCTTTTAGGTTAAGTATTGGTTTTAAGATTGGTCTCATGCTTTCCCTGTTTTTCAAAGCATTTGGAAGAAGGTCTTTTACATTTCCCCTTCCCAGGACTATTCCTGTCGGGTCGTTAATAGACTCTACAAGAAATTCATGGGCAGACCAGGTTATAGAAGGATACCATTTTTTGATGGTTTTTGAGGTGTCATATTCAAAATGTACTACTTCATTTGGAACTCCGAATTTTTCTATTCCATGTCTCACCCACATATTAACTACTCCGGGATTCATTCCTGTACACAAGATATGGGAAGCATTTCTAAAAGTGTTTCTCCTCTCAAAAATATCAGATATCAGCTCTTTTACTGTTTTTTTGTAATTATTCATTGAAGTGTTTACATAGATTATACTCGCCTTATTTGTTGCATCAAGAATTTCTGTGCTGTTTTCATCAGTAATGTCCAAAACAATATTTATTTTATGTTTTTTTAATATGTCAAGATACCTTTTTTCCTTTCTGGGAAGCTCTATCTTTTCAAGAATAAATGTATAGTCTAGGAGCTGGTGGTCTACAAACGGGTCTTTTAGTAACTTGCTGCGTTTATCAAGCAAAATTAATTTTCCAAATAATTTTCTATAGGCTGTTAAATGATGAAGAAAAGCATTTGCTACGCCTCCGGATGCCCCGAGAACCAGCAGGTTGGGTTTGTTTAGCATAGCATGAATTTGTGATTTTAATTTATAATCTTGCCATTTTCCATTACAATCATTTTTCTTTTCCGAAGCTCTTGGAAAAATGGTTCTGGCGGAACAATTTCTTCTGGAGCAAAAGCTCCCCTTTCTTTGATAATTCCTTTTTTAATCATCTGAGCCATTATGCTTGCAGGCATTCCTGTATCGATGTTGCAGCCAGCATCTTCCCATCCTTTCAGGGTTGGTACAATGCACTCCATCAGGATTTCTTTCTTTTTCCCGTTTCTCCTGCCACTAACAAAAACCCATAAGTTTTCTTTTTCTGTATATCCTTCAGGAATTTGTATTTGCTTAAGCACTTCTGTCAGGAATTC
>Ga0315288_10009403_pt1 | contig 12317 bp, 14 predicted proteins | sample YL17G11_20_MG_FD_203454 | JGI IMG/M metagenome (GOLD analysis project Ga0315288, IMG submission 203454) | Sediment microbial communities from Yellowstone Lake, YNP, Wyoming, USA - YL17G11_20 | ecosystem: Environmental > Aquatic > Freshwater > Lake > Sediment | place: USA: Wyoming | collected...
GAGGTCTTTAAAGACATCCATATTCAGCTTATTGTTATCACTAATTAGTCTAATCATGTCAAAGCCCCAAAACTACAATAGGGAGTATTTCTACTCCCTATTATACATCACTTATTAAAGACTTAAGGATTACTTGGTACTTCATATGTAAAGAAGTATCCCTGTGTACTTTTGCGCTTACCGCCCAAAACACTTCTTATATGGCTGTCTTTTATTCCCAACTCTTCTCCGCATATTCTAGCATTTATCCAAGAACCCATATATTCATTATCTATAAGTCTATATACATAAAATGGTTTGCTTCCATGGGCAAGCGATAACTTTAAACTATATTCGGGATCAGAGGATTGCTTAATGTTTTTATTCCATACATCTGGATTATAAGACATATCTTGTCCTATATATTCTTCTTTATATATAAAGGTATACCCACGCATTGAATTTTTGTAATGTTTTAAAACTTGTAATATGCCAGCGGGATAACCTGGATACGATGTTTCTTCTATAAAAACACGCTTCTTGTCCCATTCTCCAATGAATTCACCGGTTTCTTTGTTAAAAACTAAAAAAGGTTTAGATATACTTTGTGTATCAGAGCATTTAATCCCACTAGATGGAGCCACTACATTTCCACCAGGACTGATATTATAGCCGTTTTGACAACAAAGTGACTTGTACTCTGCGATTAAATCTACTTCTCTTTGATTTGCTTGTTCTAACGATAGGTCCTTTTCTAAAATATCAAAACTTATGTCACTTTTGTATTTTTTTATAGCTCTATTGATAGGTTTGTCATTTTTATGCTTAATGCCTCTATACAAGTGTTGATTTCGTCTAGTTTCAAAATCTTTTGTTAACCCGATATAACATTTACCATTTGGAAAGTTTATTCTATAAATACAATACATTTATATATTTTAACCTCAAACTAATAAGGGAAGCCACGTGGCTTCCCTTATTATACTATCTTTTATATAACTATATCAAATTACTTACGAATGTGAATTGATGCCGACGCGTTAGCGTTGCCGCCCGAAGCGCTTCTCTTCTTAACCTCAACTCTAATTTCAAGACTGGCAGCACCAGGGATCTCTATGCGGCCTTCATTTGCCCACATTTCTGCCCAGTTTGGCATTGCTGAAGAGTTCATTGTTCGTTTGTAAACTACTGTATCGACGCCATCAAAAGTTACGAGGCGAGCATCTGCGTTTTGATCGCAACTCCACTGATATCCAAACACATACGCTGTGCCAGAAGTATGGGCAAATGAACATGCTGTCACCCAAGGCGTTGCTGCTGCCACTACAGTGACTAAGCCGTCTCCGCCAGCGGCAAGAGCATCAGTTACAGTGTATTGCTCAGAGCCAATTGGACTAATTGTAGCGGTTGTGCGAAGAGCACCAGTAGAATCAGTGGTAAACGGAATATAGTCGCCATCAGCCGCAAGCGCAGTACCTGCGTCATTTCTGACAGCGAGTGGCATAAGACCAGTATCACCACTGGTATGAGGAGTATCTTCAACGTGAGTAAGGTTGGCAATATCTGTCTCAATGTTGTTGAGACTAGTATCGATGGTAGCAAGTGTACTATTTGTAGTAGTGAGCTTTGTATCGATTGAGCCAGTTGAGGTCTCAATGGCGTTAAGGCTAGCGTCAATAGTAGTGAGAAGAGAGTTGCCAGAAGTATCAGTTACATAAAGTTCGCCAAGTGCGTTAACTTTAAAGTCAGCATAATCGCCGTTAGTAGAGGTAGAAGTAGCTAAGGTATCTTGACGAACAGTGAGAACATGAAGACCAACATCACCAGAAGTATTAGGTGTGTCTTCCATGAATTCTGCGTCACTTGGCTCTACAGAGACAGAAGCAACAACATTGATGCGACCATACTTGTCCACTGCGATAGGAGAATAGTCACCGTGAGCAGAAGTCCAAATGGTGTTAGTGGCGCCACCAGCTAAGTTAGCAGTTTGAGCAGATGGAACCGTTGCGCCCGAACCAGTGAAGGACACTTGGTTGGCAGGGTTGGCGGCGTTCCATGCAGCAACTACAGTAGAAACATCATCTACGCCGTCGAATACTAGCGAGATCAAGTTACCAGAAAGTCCGTAGTTTACCGCAGTAAATACGTTAGGACCGACGGTGATAGTAGCTTGAACGCCATCATCACGTACACCTAATGAAAATAAGCCTGCATCACCAGAAACATGAGCGCTATCTTCTAGATAACGCCCTGAAATAATTAGACGTCCGCTAAGGTCCAATTGCAATTCAGCAAGTTGTTGATCAACATAGGTTGGCAAAGCGGAAGCTGCTCTACCTACAAGTAAACCGAAATCATTATAGTCGGCCATTTTAAAAGTCCTTTCAATCTAAAAAGTATAACTAAGGAGTATTATATCAAAGGGGCAAGTGTGGCTAGAGATAGTAGTTTAGGTCGATCAATGGGTAGGCGTACTTATGTATACCAGCTCTATTCCTTTAAATATCAAGATTGATCTTTAACAATGTATTTTTTATTATGGCTTTCAACTAACTCATTGATTTCTTTAAGCTTTGGATTCATAATTTTACTTGTAAACTCATTCATCTCGGCCTTAAGAGCCTCTACCTTAGAATGAATATCTTTGATTTCATCAGAAGGTGTGTATTCTTCTAATACACCACATAGAACTTGAACATTCATACTCTTAATATCGAATTGTACGATCATGCTAGGTAACCTTCCATATTTGTAAAGACATCGAACGGGGCATTCAACATACGATCAGGTTGCACTTCTACTGTAAGTACGGCGCCAAGAGGTAAAGGTCTATGTTCGTGAAATATAAAAGACGCTTGGCGTTCTGCAGGTGAAGTTCTGAACTTCCTGATAATTGTACCGTTAATTTTAACAACTGCATTAGCCGTAGTGCTAATAGATGAAATTATTGCTGATATTCTAGTATTGGCATTAGTAGAAGTATAAGAAAATACCTGTTGATAAGTAGATAAAGTTAAAGTGCTTGCAGCTTCTGAAAATAAAGGATTTAAGTGAGCAGAAATAGATATATTGTCGCCAGTTTTGGCATCTAGTGAAATATCTAACGAGTCGACATTGATTGTTGCATCAACTGGAAGTGGACTATCTAAAGTATAGAAATCACCATATGGATCTACAAGTACAACGCGTCTAGCAACTGTAGGCTCTTCTTCATATGTTATGCGCTCTACTTCTTGCTCGGGTACTTTGGATCTTGGTTGAACAACAGCTTCAATGGTAGCTGAATCGGCCGTTGTAAATAGAGAGATATCACTTCTAGCTTCTATTCTAGAATTTACTGGTCCTAGATATAAAGTGGTAGAATTTTCTACTCTATTTACTTGATATGTTTCTTGGAGAATAGAAGAAGATTTGAGGATAACTAGTTGTTTCACTTTAAAGTGAACAGTATCCGCAATAGTGACCCGGCCATCAGTACCTCCGTCAGAGATAAAAGGCTTAGGGCCTATGAGTTTCCAAAGTTTCTCATATGCCATATAAATTTTCCCGTGCGCCAAACCATTTAAGGAAGTCTCTAGACCCTTCTAGAAACACCTATAATTCTTAGTCTTTCATTCTAGCAAGCTTAGCCAAAAGCTGCTTTTCATCACTAGAAGCTAATGAATTTCTTTTTTGAAGTTCTTCTTGAGGAAGAAGGTCATTGAAAGACATTCCGCTCTCCCATTCAATCCCATGAAGTGGAGACTTAGCGTCGATATACTCATCAAGAGTTTGTGGCTTTTGAGCAGTTTTTGCATGCTCAAGCGCTCTCATTAATTGTTGAGCTTTTGCTAAACGTTCATGAGGCGGATATTTTTCTAACTCGGCCATTATTTTCTTGACGTCGTAACTCATTTCTTTTCCTTATGTAGGTCTAGAATTTGTTGGGCAGACCTTTTTATTTTACCTGCTGCCTTTTTTTCTTTAGCTTCATGTTCCGAATCATTACGATGCGGCTCTTCATCTGCTTTACACATCTTTGCTTTAATTAAATCAAAAGCGCTTTTAAGCTTTTTAGCTTCTGAAAGTGCATTGAAAATCTCAAAAGCCTGTGGATGAGTTTTGGTAAGAAGATGCTCATCACCACCGCCTTCACCTTTTTGAACGTCTACTTCATTTTCTGGAAGTCTCTTAACTCCAGTGGTTTCGCAAGAAGGGCAATGCCACCAGGTTAAAGGTTCCACATCATCTGTGTGTCCTTTAAGTTTAGGCGTTCCTTTTTTGCATCCAGGACAGGTTGATGGGACTTCCGCGTATTTTGTTTCTTCTTTACATAAATCTTCAGATTGTTTTAATGTCTGTTTTACAGGACGATTTGCTAATTTTTCTTGCAGCGCTCTTTTTTCTTCATCATTAAAAACTTTTACTGGTGCTTTTTCATTGGCGATTTTTTGTCTCTTGGCTTCATTCTTCTCTCTAGTTTGTTGAATACTAGAACCAGAAGTTGTAAAAACATGAGAGGCCTTGTTTTGCCCCACATGATCATACTGTTCGCCAGTACGATTAGCCTTACGCTCAATGTTGTCAGCAGTATTATATTGACTAGTGGTTTTTCCGTCTAAGTCTTTTATTTTTCCGTAGTTGCTCATTTAGAATCCTTCTTTGCTGCTGGCTTAGCTGCTTCTGGTTTCTGCTTAGCTTTTTGAGCAATTTCTAAGCGTTTTGCTTGAAGCTCATGCTCTTTGTGCTTAATTTCCATTTCCATCATCTTCTTAGCTTTTTCGCGTTCCATTTCAAGCATAGCTTTTTTATGTTCGCGCATCATCTGTACATCTGGAGTTGGATCTTTTGCCTTAGCATGAGAAAGTTCTACGTCTCTCATTGCCTTCATATGATCTTTAGCGTGTTCTCTATTATCTTCATCATGTTCAGGATCTTGGGGATCAATCTGGGCCATCTCATGAGCATGATCTTGAACAGTATTGAGAGCATCAGTTGGCATATGATGTCCCCAAAGAACAAAACCAATTTCTTGATCTGTATATCCTTCATCTTTAAGAGAAGCAATCAATTCGTCGTCTGACATATCTTCTTGGGGTTGTTCTGCATCTTGAGATTGCTCAGGAGCTGCGTCTTGCTGCGAAGCAGTGTCATCAGGTGAATCTCCACCATTTTCACCGTCTTCAGGTGCCGGCGTTGCAGAAGCATCTGGTTGTTGTGGTTGCGCTTCTTGTTCTTGTGAGTTGTCTGGCGACTGTTGAGCATCTGGCTGTTTAGCCGGTGCTTCACTTTCTGCTGGTGCCATTAAACTTTTCATGTCTGGAATAGCGGAGTTGGAAACGACGGCTTTTTGTAAAGCTTCTTTTATAATATTCCATCGACTCTTAAGAAGTGACGGCTCTTTTTCTAATAGTTCTTTGCCAGGAGCTCGTTTGATGCTTCCGTCTGACATTTTTTCTTCTACCTTTTTCATCTTGCGTTCCATAACAGCCAAGTCCTTATAATATTCAGGACTTTCGGTTAAGTGATCTGCAGCAATTTCGCGTGCAATTTGCTTATCTTTGGTATGTTCTTCAGTTTCAACTTTGGCACCAGCAGCTAATTCTTTTTGTGAAAAAGAAGACATTTTCTTCTTATCTGCTTTTCCACCTTTTAGTTTGTCTTTCATATAACTGCCTATAATTATTGTTATATATGTTCTAGCAATAAACGTTTTTGATAGTAGGTTTTCATGGCTTCCATCATACGATCGCGCTCTTTTTCCAATGCCTCAATGCGTTCAGCGAAATGTCTAACACCTGCACTACCAGTACTTTGCGATACTCCGTCAATAGAAACACCTATGCTGGAATAAGGGAATAACACCGGTCCTAGCAAACTTAGGATCTGTATAGCTGCCATAATTTCAATTAGCTTACTCATACCAGCGGGAACTTTATCTTTCTCAAATCCAGCAATGTACCTTACTCTTACGCCACCAGGAAACGAGCCTGCGGACAATGCTGCCATAAGTGCAGCATATTGAGTACCAGAAAATGCTGTCAAGAAATAACCTGGAGTAGTTGTACCTAAAGCAGGAATTAGTTGAATTGTTCCTTCTTGTCCTTGGACATAAACAAACTCTAACGGAAAATCTATTAGAGGTCTTTGCGAAGGGGTATCATTAGCGAACACAATTTCAACTTTTTTAACAGTTTGAATAGGAGCATGATGGAGCTTCGTGTAGTTGTAACTCCATTGAAAGATGTCCCCGATATAATCATGTCTTTCCACATATTCCACTGGAGTTATCGAAATATCTAATGTATGTTCAAGTTCTGAAATAGCGGCGTTGATAGCGCTAGTAATAGCGGCGTCCGGAAGTGTCTGTCCAGTCAATGACGACTTAAGAGGAATTCCGAATAATTGGTTATCTTTGACAGACGTGGCATCTGGCAAAGTTGCAAATCTAGTAACTGCTGGCTGTAATTCTTCAACTGCATCTAATGGAAAAACTGTTTGCGGAGGTGTTAAGGTAATAGACATAAATTATTCACCGCCTTCAGGTTTTTTAATGCGATTAGAAAGTGTACCTTTATGAGCATCTATAGCATTCAGGCGCTCAGCTGCTTCTGGTCTCTTATTTTCTAAATGTTTCTGCCAGCGTTCGCGCTTAGCTTGAGCTGCAGCAGAAGTACGTTCGATAGCTGGTTTAACTTTTTCATTAACGAATTCTTTGTTAGAAGAAGCGAATTTAGAAGCTTGATGTGCATTGGCTTGTGCCATACCACCTTCTTCACCTTCACTTTTACCCGATAGTCCTAAATGCTGAGAAGCAGCCTGAATGCCGCTACCTGACATGGCATTTTTATCGCCCATTTCTTCTTCATAGGTGCTTTGTATATCGTCTTTCTGATTATCTTCATTGTCGTTGTGCCACATTGACGATGAAGATTTAACAGGTTCCATGTCAGAAATTGCTGGACCACCAGAAGCAATATCTTTTAATTGATCAGCACGTCTTTCTAAAGAAGCTGCCATATTGGAATGTTTTTCAGAAGCCACATCTGCCAACGAGTGAATGCCTGCAACTTTACTTTTGTTTTTAGGATCAGACAGCCACTTGGATGTAAAGTCATTAACAGCATCTTCTTTGTCAAAATCGTCTGTAAGACCTTTATAAGAATCGCTGTCCATAAATTGTTTTTTAGCTGATTCAAGAGGCGAATAGGCTTTATCGGCAGATGTTAACAGCTTTCCAGTGGAAGCTTTAACTGGATTCATTTCTGGTGCCGCTTTAGCGTTAGTCATCTTATCATATTCAGAAATATGCTTAGCGGCAAATGGCTTAAGGTGCTCAATCATTGCAGGCGTTAAATCTTCTAGATTTCCACGATTATCTTGAGCTTTCAATTTTGGTTTCCAGTTGCCAGTAAGAACATCAGCCTCAGCGTCTGAATGCCCTTTTGCTTTATATTCATCTTTGGAAAGTTTAGGAGTGGTGGGCGGTTGCTTCTTAGCATTAACTGCAGCTTCTTGCTGAGCAAGCCATTGAGCAGCCGCATCATTTTCCATGCTTTTATCTTTTTTAGCTTTAAAAAGATCTGTAACTTCATTTCTAAGTGAAGCCAAACCTTTTATTAAATCGCTACTCATTGAGCTGGCTCCTTTTTAGGAGAATGGACGAGTGGACCAGGAGATGCTAGACGCTGTTCATATCTTGAAGCATCTTCTGGAGACTTGTCTCTAAATGACTTACGCCAATCTTTAAATTCAGGCGAAGCGTGGAAGTCGTGATGCTTTTGAATAAATTCTGCTTGCAAAGGAGAATCCTGCAAAGCAGCTTCATACTTAGAATCAAACAGTGGATACTTGTCTGCTAAATGTGCTGCCACACTACCCTCATTATGCTTGGTAGGTTTTCCAGCTAATGTAGGACGCTCGGGCTCATCAACTGAATTGATATCTAAATATCGCCCATTAACTTTAATATGTTCTAGTGGATATGAACCAGAATGACCATGTGCAGCTACTTGCTTAGCGTAATTTGGAGTATCCGTAGCAGGCGGTGCATTTAACCAATTAAAGTCTTTGGTTTTTGTATCCCATTGACGTGTATCATTTTTGTACTTACCATTTTCATCTTTAGTAGCATACGTAGGATGGTTACGTTCCCATGGAGCGGGATTGGGTGCATCTACTTTAAACTTCTGCCCCATTTCGTTATCTGGAACAGTGCTCTCTAATTTATTAGAATGCTTGATAATTTTAAAAATTTTCTTTGCATGCTCATTAGCCCTATCTTGATCACCTTTATCTAAGGCATCTTTATAGTGCGAAGCGTGATGTGACAAAGCATCATATACCATGTTGCCAATAGAGTCATTATATGTTTGGCCAACATGAAGCGATTGAGGAGAAATCTTGGTGTTCTTTTTATTAACACCAGCCATTTTCTCAAGAAGTTCATACGCAATATCATAAATATCAGCAACTGAAGTACTAGCTACATAATTACGTAACTCTTCGTTGATACATTCTGCTTTTTTTAATAAAAGCGTTTTAAAACTAGACATAAGCTAGTCCTTAGCGAGATGGTCTTTGAGGTGTATCTGATTCTGAAGCAACCTGAACACGTGAAGCGCCTGTAATAACTACTTCAATTTCAGCACGTTCGGAAGTTCGCCAACCCATGCCAACATTGAACCATTCAACTTCATTGGCGCGAAGTGTGCAAGCGATAACATCATCAATTTTAACCTGTACGTCTGCAGCACCAGCAGAAACACGAAATGTTTGCTGTGGCATAAGCCAAATGGTAAATGGGCCTGCTCCGTTGTATTCTTCGCGTAATAACAAAGCAGCATTTACATTACGCTGAGCGCCAGAAGGTAGATTTACTGGTTTCATTATATTTCTCCAATAATATTATATAGTTTGAATATAAACAAGGGTAGCAAAAGCTACCCTAATTATACCAGGTATTTAGTGTTCTTACAAGAGGTTACGATAATGGGCGTTATTAGTTGCAATTTGCGCTATGTTTCCAGAAGACTTATAGTTGGCCCAAGGTTTTCCGTTAATAATATTGATAAGTTGCACACTTCCATCTTCATATAAAAGAGCAAATGTGTGCATCCACGAACATAAACCCTTATTGTAACTAAGATCTAATAAAGAAGATGTACCAACTCTATAAGTATTTCTAAACATAGCCGGCGCGTGAGTGTGCCCAACAACACTTATGGGAATCGACATAGAAACATTATGAATGGAAGTGGGACGTCCATTGATGATTTTGTCACCGTGGTGAGAAATATCGACACCAGCTATAGAAAAAGAAACATCTCGTTCCATGAAAGTAGTTTTTTGTAATCTTGGCATGTTTAATTTTTCATAAGCTAATTTTTCTATAGCTATCGGTAAAGCGTAAGGAATATCGTTGGTTTTCCAACTAGTTTCTACAACTGCTCCCGCTACAACTGCCAAATCTTGTGATGATAAAGGATGGGAGGTGTATTTGCCATTTTCTAGTTCACGATCAATAAACTCGTCGTGGTTAGATCTAACCACATACACTTTCTCTACACGTTTTTCCCACTCATGTAAATCGTGAGTAATTCCAGCTATTTCCATCGCAACATCAAGTTTGCCTAAACGCGCTAAGTGGCCCAGTGCAATATTTTGGTGTTTTTGATGTGGATTGGTAGAATGACCATCACCCAAATCATGCAACACTACTGCTTCAGCTTCTGTTTCTTCAGCGACATCAAAAAGTACAGAAGCCGCAACAACATCAGTATATCCTGAATGCCAATCACCTGGAATAATCGCCTTAACCTTCATGACAGCTTGAGAAGGGTATCTAACACCTTTATCTATAAATGTCTTTTTGTCTTTACATGTTAAATGTCGTATGTGAAAAAGACCATCTTCATCTATTTCAACAACTACAGCACCATGAGCATGATCAGCTTCTGCAATAGCTTCCTGTTTAGTTTCTAAAAAATCTTCGCAGTAAACCGAGTCAGAAATTGTACCAGTAGATGCCAAAATATAAGGAAGTTCGTGTTTGGCAGATGGGCGCGTTTCGAGGACTTGTTTAGTTGATGGAATAATCATACTTTTGTATTTATTGGCCAAAGGCCCTAAACCGATAACTGGATTGGCAACTTTAGGATTGATGAATATAGGTTTAACGGTAAGAAAAGAATGAAGCGGTATTTCAGAAAGTGCTATCGTAAAACCCAATTGTTTTAATTCAACTAATAGTGGAATTGTAGGAGCATCTTGATCAAATGAAGGTTCAAAATTATTATATTCGTATATAGCTTCCGCAACGTCTTTCTTTCGTATACCTTGAGGAATAGCGATAAGTTTTACATCATTGATGGCGGCATAACTCTTTAAGGCATGAATGACATCATAATTTAAACTAGCATTAATATCTACCGTGGTAACAGCGAATCTACTGCCTTTAACTTCTAACGGTTCTAGTTCTGGAATTTCTTCGCAAACATGGCAACTGCCACCGCAGCAAATGTCTTCCATTTCAGCGATAATTTCATTAGAAGTATTTACTAACTCTTTGGCCCATTTATTGAGACCATGATAATGTCTCTTATATTTTGAAATACCAAGTGCGTCCCAGTGTATATCGCCAGCTTGTTTAAAAGCTTCTAAAATTTTGTCTCTATATTTTTGTGTTGCTTTAGAATTTTCTGGTGCTTTATTTGTTCCGCTCATACGCCTAAAATCCTCATAATGTCTTGTAAAACTTCATCTTTAGTTTTATCAGAGACATCTACAGTGTGAACATTATCCGCTGTACTTAATATACTATTGAAATTCTTAGAAACCTCTTCCATAAAAGAAATACCTTTTGCCTCTATAGCGTCACCTGCTTCAAATTCATTCTTTGCTGAAATAGCTGTTTTAAGTCCATCGCCAACTGGTCTAGTTAAGAATATCACTTTGTCATAAAGGTGTGCTGGATGATCAATGTCTTCAGGAATGATGTATTGGGATAGGTTGATGAGTTCTTCTAATGAATTACCGCAAGCCAATCCATATGCAAAACCGCTAATTACTCCACGGTCTTGAATAATAAAATCATACTCGTTAGAAGAAGGAATAAGAAGTTTGTCCCTATGAATACTTCTAATCGCTTGACTAATTAGTTCTCGTGCTTGCCTAGTAAGAGAGGCATCATAGGCTTTATCGAGCATAATACGCCGCAATTCCATTGTGATAGGAAGATGGGGCGTGCCGGGTTCTTTAGTAACTAATACCTTAAAGCCCTTTTCCTTCAGGTAATTTGAAAGAGCTTCAACGTTAGTAGACTTGAAAACTCCCTCGCAGCCCTCAAACACAACTGAAATTGCTGACATATTAGACTACCTCTTATTTACGTTTACTCACAAAACAATCTTTTGGTTTAAAATACCAACATTTTTTAATAAGTTGAGCTAATTCTGATGAGTTATATTCTTCTAGAAATACGTTATTTTCAGTAATAACCCTAAGACCAGTTATGATTTTATTATTATAGCCATCAATTAGATCTTGACCAAATGACACGCTTCCTGAATTCAAGCGCTCATTTGTAATTTTAAGAGAAGCGTACATATTAAACTCCAAAAAAGATTTCTATTTTCTTAATAGATTATACTTTGCTGATTTGATAGAACTATTTATTGCTCTTTTTTCTATTTTCAGAACGCCAAAGAGGCTGAAGATTAGTATAGTGACAACCCTTTCTAAATTCTTCTAAATCAGTAAGATCTAATTTACTTAATGGAACAACATGATCAATTTCCCAACCGCTTTCACCATAATTATCCCAAGTCATACTTTTTCCTGATATAGAACAGGAACAAAATTGGGATTCGATGTATACGCGAGCCTCATCAATAGAGCAGCCCAAATCACCAACAGCAGAACCGTTTTTAGCTTTGCCAGCTAAAGCAGAATATAGCCTAGAACGTAGATTGCGCGCCAATTTAGCGTTAACATCATCTTTTTTTGGTGTTATATCGATTTGTTCTTGACGAGAACGAATTTTTACATTGGCTTGCGTTAAAATTCTTCTAACAACAGTATCTGAAACACCAAATTTAGCAGCAACCTTATTAGCGGATAACCCTTGTTCGTATGCTGAAATAACTAAGGCGTCATCGATTACAATGCGAGAGTTAATCATCGCTTCTTCTTTAGATAATGGTTTTAATCCCAATTCTTTAAAAACAACTCTAATGGTTTCAGCCGATGTTCCTAGATGTTTAGCTAACTTTTCAATCGATCCTTGATTTTCGTATAACTCTTGTAACTTTTTACTATCTTTTAGCTCAGGGATCGAGTCGCGGGTTATTTCAGCACGT
>Ga0315288_10009404_pt1 | contig 12316 bp, 8 predicted proteins | sample YL17G11_20_MG_FD_203454 | JGI IMG/M metagenome (GOLD analysis project Ga0315288, IMG submission 203454) | Sediment microbial communities from Yellowstone Lake, YNP, Wyoming, USA - YL17G11_20 | ecosystem: Environmental > Aquatic > Freshwater > Lake > Sediment | place: USA: Wyoming | collected...
CGATCAAGCCGCTCGGAAGCCGCCGGATCTTATAAATGCCGAAGGTTTTAAGTTTGATCTGACGCAGGGACTTGCCGGAGGTGTCGAAGATTTGAAGGCGCAAGTTGCGCGCTTCGGAAACATAGAGCAGATCTTGTTGATCGATGTCGAGGGAAAAGGCCGACTGAAGCTCGCCCGGCCCTTGTCCGGCCCGGCCGATCGTCCGAAGAAATTTGCCGTCGGGGCCGAGCTTCTGGATGCGGTTGTTGCCCAGGTCAAGGACGTACATGTTCCCGGTCGAATCGACGACGATGTCATACGGGGCGTTGAAGGCCAGGTTGGGGTCCGATTCGTCGAGGCCGCCGATCGTCCGGACGAGCTCGAGCTTAACCGCCGGCGCACTCCCCCACCGGCCGCCGCCTTTCTCGTTATGGACGATCCGGACGCCGCTCGCGGTCTCGATTTTCTGTCCCGCGGCAGCCCAGGGGGACGCCCATAAGGCGACCGCCGCAAACGCCATAATCCCCGCTTCTCGACGCACAAACATATTCCCCTCCTCCCGTCAAATCTTTCCCGCGATCCCTCTTCCCTGTTCCTTTATCGTCGTTCTCGATTATATGAGCCTCGTCGCTCTCAGTCAAACGAAGTCTATATCTTCACTTGAGAATTTTCGAATCGGTCTCGACCGTGAAGAAGCGGTAGTGATCATAGCTCAGATCGGCCTTCCACTTCACCGTCTTGGGCATGAAGGCGCTGTCCGATGTCGGGTAGAGGACGCGAATTTCGAGCCGGCTCGGAAAGAGCACACCCTTCTGCTCGACGTCATAGACGTACGTCGTGGTGAAGACCGGCTTGATCAGAAAGGCCGTGGATTCGATCAGAACATCATCGAATCCTTCGAGCGGGACGCCCGAGATTTCGCTCCTCAGGATCTGAGAGGTCGCCCGGTCCACCCAGATTTTCGCGTATTCGACGCCGTTTTCGCTCCCGCTCTTAGGGGTCGCTTCAAGGACATACGCCTTCCGCCCTTTGACCCGATCTTCATCGAGGATCCGGTAATAAAACAAACGTCGGCGGTCCTCCACAAGCAGTCGAGCCGGGGCAAACATGGGGACGAGGATCGTGAACCGTTTCTCCTCAAGCAGCTTCGTCCGGTCGAGCCTTTTCCGGCCGTTCTCCTTGAGGAGGACGCGCCGCTCTTCGGTTCTTTCTTCCTTTTTCACGAACATGTAATCGCTGACATAGCTGTTCTTTTCGGTCCGCGCCGGATCTCTCGTCGGAAAAGATATGAAGCTGACCGGCCCTCCACCTCTGGTCGCCACCGCGATTCCCGCCCATTTTTCCTTCAAATGGAAATTGAAATGGACCTCTTTGATCGTCTCCTCACAGACGAAATCGAGGGCCGAGCCCAGGAGCCTTCGGCAATATTCGCCGCAAGCCGCGAGGACCCTCCGAAGCTCTTCTCCGGCCGGGGACGCCGCCTCCGAGGCTCTCATGTCGTTCTTCCGAGCGCTCTCCATTTGTAGAGGATAAGTCTCGGGATCGAACGTGACGACGACCGTCATCACGACCGGAACGCGTTTTCCGTCTCTGATCGTCGGCACATATCGCCATTGCCTGAGAGCTTGGACGGCCGCATAATCCAGATATGGGTGGACGGATTTCGTGACCTTTAAACCCGCCACTTCTCCATCTTCGTCGACTGCAACCTGGAGCTCGACTTCGCCTCTGATCCCTTGACGTCTGAGGTCCTCCGGATACGCGGGAACGACCTGACGGACTGGCTTGGGTGCGGCGATGATCTCCGACGTTTCCGGCGCGGCCTCGATCGTCGGCGCGTTTTTTCCCGCTTTTTTCTCAGCCGAACGGACGAGAAACGCCAGAAAGAGAGCGCCACCCGCGGAAGGAATGCCGACGATCACAGGATCATTGATGCTCAAGGCGATCGTCCCGTCGAATATTTTTTCCAACTCTCCTTTTCTCGCCGCCGCCCTAACCATCTTGGCCCTATCTTTCTCCATGGTCTCCCCGGTTTGAAGGAGGCGGTCTTTTGACTTATAGACGACGGCCGTCAGCTCAAGCGTATCCGGGGCGATCCGCCGGGGCTTCAGGTCGAACTCAAAAGCGCCGAGCGCATGGAGGATCCGGTCGCTTAACTCGGAGCTCGTTCCGTCCCAGGTCTTGGAGAAAGCGAAAAGATCATCCAGGATTTCGAGATCCAGAGAGTCGATTATGGCTTCAACGAGGGCGGCCGTGAACGCCGCTTCAGTCCCGCCCGCTTTGGATTTGATCGAGGCGAGAAACGGCGTTGAGGACGTCGTCCAGACGGTCTCTTGCTTCAATCCCGGCCGCCCCTCCTCCCAGGCGCCTCGCAAAACATGAACCTGAACGACGAGTTCCTTCACGCCGGCCACGGGCGGAACGCGCAGGGAAAAAACCGCAGTTCCGACAATTACGGCCTTGATCATCAACGATCCGTGATTTCGCATTGCCGTCCCTCACCGTCGGAGGCACTCCCGGCGGGGCTTTGTTCGGGCCGATCCGTTCTCCCGCGAGTCAGCTCCCGGTACACCGTGAGAGCCAGGCTCGGCCACCCCCATCGGCTCGAGTCCTTGGGCGGATCCTGGACTCCGAATGCCCGTTTGACCTCGTCCAGAGTCTTCCCGGCATCGACCATGGCCATGACCCGGGTGTGCGTTTCCTCCACGGATTTTAAAATGATCTTGAGTTCCTCGCGGTTGATCGGCTCGGCATGGCTCGGAATGAACGTCGTTATTTCCGGTCGATGATTGAGAAGTAGACTCAACGCCCTGACCAGTCCGTAGACATGCCCGCCTTTGAAGTCCTGGATCAGAGGATCGCGGGCGCCGAAAACGACATCCCCGACGAACGCGATCTTCTTCGCGAGAAAGCAGACGGCGATGTCGCCGCTTGTATGAGCCGGCCCGAGTTGGAGAAATTCGATTTCCTCTGGGCCGAAACGGATGGTGAGTTGGTTGCTGAAAGTGGCGGCGGGGACGAAAGACGAAGTCGGCCAAGACTGATAGAGACTCGCAGGCGCGTCCATCTCGAGATAAACCGGTAAACCGCCATAGAAGAGCCTCTCATAGGACCATTCCGCGTACGTCTTATAGCTGCACAGGACTTCGGTTCCGTCCGGGTATCCGGCGCGGCCGTTGAAGACATCGGGATCGCTATGGGTGAAAACAACCCGAGTGATGGGCTTCAGCGTGATTTTTTGAATTTCGTCGACGACCTTCCGCGTCGCTTTCACGGTCGTTTTCGCGTCGATAGCAAGGACGCCGTCTCTGCCCACAAAAAATCCGGTATTGGCTCCCCACTCGCCTTTCGTCATATAAAGGCCGCCGCCGAGGCTTCGGATCTCGAGAGGCGGGGCCTCCGAACGCGCGCGATAATCGTACGTTTGCGGAATCGCGGCGCCGGAAGAGAGGACGACGAGCGAGCCGACGAACACAAGGACCCGGCGGATTGAAAAACACGTCCTCATTTCGGATTCGGAGCGCGGCCCGCGGCCGGGGCTGGAAGAGGGGTGCCGCTGACGGCCTTCAGCTTATAGTCGACCGACATGAAAAAAATCGAGGGGATAGGCTTGCCGGAAGCAAGATCGGGATCGAACGTCCATTGGCGGAGCGCGTCCAGAGCGGACTTTTCGAGATCGGGATTTGCTTTCCGCCAGACCCGGACGCTTGTGACGCGTCCGGTTTTATCGGTCTTAAGGAAGAGAGTCACCGTCCCTTCGATAAGCTTGTCCTTGCACGATTTCGGATAAAGGGGCGTGACCTGGAACCTCGGCTTAGGCGGGATGTAAAATCCAGACGGCCAGATGATGTCGCCGTCCTGGATGAGTTTGTTCAAGTCGCGTTCGGACTCCGGCCTGGAATCCTCCCGGATTTGGATCGAGAGAAAGTACGCGTGCCCATTGACGGGAAAACCTAAGACAACGGGGTCGGCCGGGCCGAAGGCCAGGTCGGTATCGAGTATCTTTTCCCCCTCGTCCCAGGCCGAGTTGCCGACTTTGGCCGACGCAGCCTTGTGACGGGAGACTTCGATCCTCAAGGCGATCCTGCCGTCCGCGAGAAGCCGGGGATGATAAACGAAGGGGTACAACGTTCCTTCGAGGACGATCGCCTCGTTGAGATCCTCTTTGGCACCGTCCCAAACGATCCGGCCGGAGCTCAAATGGTCGACTTGAGCGAGCTTGAACACCCCGCGGAGCTCCGTCCGCATGGCCGAGACGAACGACAGCTCCGCCTCGGCGGAGAAAGCGGAAGGCGGAGCGGGCAGGAACACGGGATCGGAAAACGACTTGATGATGACGACCGAAGCGGGCAGCGGAGTCTTCGCCTCCTGGGTTCCGCGAAAAAGGCGGGATTCGATCAGATAATTCTCCCCGGCGCGCGCCGCCGGCACGAGCGCGAGAACGACCGTCAAACCCCAAACAACGGCAAGAGGAATTTGTTTTTTCATCTTAGCCCCCGATCTCCTTGGACGGAGCGATCCAAATGAACAGAGCCTTCGGCGTTTGATAGATATATGTCTTGGCCCGCTTTCCCCCGACCTCGGCCGAGAACACCTGGACGCGCGGGGCGGCCGCGGCCGGGAGATTGAGCCGCCCTGTCGGAGATTCTCCCTTAGGGGCTTCGCGGCGGCCGTTCCGAACGACGACCAGCCAAACGCCGGCCATGATCGCGAGAGATACGGCCAACGTCGAAGCCGGCGCCCAAAGCCATTTTCGGCGAGACGCCGCCGGGCGGAGTTTTGCCCGCATTTGCGCCGGCGGCGAAGGCAAGGAAGCGGCGTCTTTCGCCTCGATTCCCGCGAGGACGCGGGGCCAAAGTCCGGGCCCACGGGCGATCCAATCCGGGTTCAAAGCCTCCCGGATCAATCGATCACCGGCCTTTAATTCGGCGGCGCAGCGCGGACATCGCTCCGCGTGCGCGCTGATGAGCACACTTTTCCAGGCCGTGAAAGACGCCAGGGCAATGAGGATCTTATGGATTCGACACATCGGGATTCCCTTTCAGCCATTTCCGGAGCTTGATCTTCGCTTTAAAGACATAAACCCGGGCCGTGCTTTCGGCGCACCGGAGGACGTCGGCGACCTCGGCGGCCGTATATCCTTCGACCACGTCTAAATAGAGGGCGAGACGCTCCCGGGCTCCGAGTTTTTCGAGAAGCGGACCGACGACGGCGGCGTTCTCCAGGCGGAGCTCGGGATTTGGACCTTTGGAACTCGGATTCGAGGTCTCGAAAGCCCGGAGCCGGAATTTCCGCTCCGTCCGTTCCTTTTTCAGGCGGTCCAGGCATTCGTTGGTGACGATGGCATAAAGCCAACTTTTAAACGGCCGAACGTGGTCAAAGCTGGGTAGATTCAAATAGGCCTGAAGAAAAGCCTCTTGGGCGGCGTCTTCCGCCTCGGCTTGTCGTCCCAGGACGCTCCAAGCGAGAGACAGCGCTCCGGCCTGGTATTTTGCGACCAGCATTTCGAAAGCCTCCCTCTCGCCGGACCGGCAACGGGAGATGATCGACGCCTCGTCCATGGAAACTCGCCTCCCTTATTATAAGAGCGGCGCCCCCAAAACGTTTACTCTAAAATAAATATTTCCCTGTAAGCAAAATAATTATATACCTTTTTTGCTTATACGCAAATATAATTGACTCGCTTCTCTGTCCCGGGTATAATGGCATCGTGATTAAAAACAGATACTTAACCAGAAACGTCATCGAGGATCTTCAAGAAAAGATGGTCTTCGTCGGCGGAGCCCGTCAAGTCGGAAAAACGACATTTGCGGTAGACCTCGTGGCTGAATCGTTTAAGCCGGCGGTCTGCTTCAACTGGGACAATCGGGTCGATCGTAAAAAGATCCGGGCCTCCGACTGGCCCGGGTCGGCCCGGCTGCTGATCTTCGACGAAATCCATAAAATGAAGCGCTGGAAAAGCATTATCAAGGGTGAGTACGACAAATTCAAAGATCGCTACAAATTTTTGATAACGGGAAGCGCAAAGCTCGATGTCTATCGGAAGGGAGGCGATTCGCTTCAAGGTCGCTATCATTACTATCGTCTTCATCCCTTTTCGCTTGCCGAAGTCCTCGGCCGCTCTCATCGACCGGACGTTCTTAAGGAGCTGCCTCTGGAAGACCGTGACTCGATTCCCGAATTCGACGCCTTGTTCGAATTCGGCGGATTCCCGGAGCCGTTGATCAAAGCAAATCCGAGGACTCTGCGACGGTGGCACAATGAAAAAATCGAGCGGATGTTCCGCGAGGACATCAACGAGATCGAGCAGATCCGCGACTTAGGATCCATGAAATTGCTGAGCGATCTGCTTCCGGAACGCGTCGGTTCGTTATTGTCGATCAATGCCCTGCGCGAAGATCTCGAGGTCAGCCACCGGGCGGTTTCCCGCTGGCTGACCCTCCTGGAATCTTACTATTATCATTTCCGGGTGTACCCGTTCGCCCGCGCGGAAGTCCGGTCGATCAAGAAAGCGCCGAAACTTTATTTCTGGGACTGGTCCGAGATCGAAAATCCGGCCGCCCGGTTCGAGAATATGATCGCCTCTCATCTGCTGAAATTCGTCCATTGGCTGCATGATGCGGAAGGATATAAAGCCGAGATCCACTTTCTGAGAAACGTCTTCAAGAAAGAGGTGGATTTTCTCGTCACGATCGGCCGGAAACCCTGGTTTGCCGTCGAAGCCAAGCTCTCCGAGCAAGATCTTTCGCCGGCGCTTCTCTATTATAAAGAGCGTCTGGAGATCCCGCAGTCCTTCCAGGTCATAAAAAGCCCGGGCGTTCACCGCATTCGCGAAGGCGTGCACATCGTCTCGGCTCACCGATTCCTGGAGAGCCTCTGCTGACGATGAACGTGTTTATCCGATCCCGCGCTTCTCCAGGCTCGCGCCCATGGCTTTTTCGAGCCTCTCGACGGACAGGATATACTCGACTTTGGCCCGCAGTTCCGTCGACCGGGCGTTGGACAGGCGGTCCTGAAATTCGAGGACGAAATAATTGGTCGAGAGCCCGACGGCCAGTTTCTTGGCCTCGGCATCCAGGCTTTTTTCGGCCAGCTCCGTGGCCAGCCGATAGGCCTGGAGGCGCTTGGCGTTCGTCTCGATCGTCCGGACCGCGTCGCTGACTTCGAGGGCGATCTGCTGCTCGAGCTGCTTCAGCCGCATCTCGCTCTGCCGGAGATCGGTCTTGGCGTAGCCGACGTCGGCCTTGGTCGTCAGGGCGCTCATCGGGATCGAAAGCGTCAAGCCGACATTCCAATTGTTGTAGAGGAACTTCATGGCGTCGCGGATCGCGTCGGTGCCGCTCCCGGGCTGTTTGCCGATGACCTGCCCGAGGAACGGATTGTCGTCGAGGTAGAGGATGCGGTCGCCCGAGATGCCCGGGCTCCAATACGAAAACTGGAGGTCGAGGCTGGGAAGCGTCTGGTTGCGGGCGACGTCGAGATTGAGGGTCTTGGTGTCGATCGAAGCTTTGAAAGCCTGGAGGTCGGGACGGCTTTCCATCGCCTGTTTCAAGGCCTCGTCGAGGCCGATGGCGGATTCGACGAAGGCCGGCCCATCCGCCGGCGCGATCCTCCGCGCCCGCGGATCGACCTCGGCGGCGAGGTTGATGACCGTTTTCAGAAGCTCTTCGGAACGGTCGATCAGCCCCTCGGCCTGGATGAGGTCGGCCTCCCTCTGGGCGACCGAAGCCTCGGCGTTCAGGACCTCGAGGGGGGCGAGGCTCCCGAATTCCACCTCTTTCTTGTTCTTCGCCAGAAGGTCGCGGCCAAGATCGAGGGACTGGCGTTTGACCTTGGCGTTCTCGATGGCGTGGACATAATTCCAGTAAGCTTCCTGGACGGCGTAGATCGTATCGAGCATGGTGCTCCGGAGCTGGTGGTCGGCGGCCAGGAGGCTGTTCTCGGAGGCGATGATCTGCCGGCGGGCCATCTTGGGACCGAAATTGCGCAAAAGCGGCTGGGTGACGTCCAAGCGGAGGGTGCTGCCGAAGCGGGGATTGATGAGTTGGAAGGCCTGGTTCGTCTCCGATCGGTAATTCTGGAGGGATAGGGTCACGTTGCCGCCCGTGGGGATGTATTCGACGACGGACAAGCCGTAATCGCTCATCTTACTGATGCTCGTCCCGGAGCCTTGGAGGAACCAATAGGACGGATTCACGGTGCGGTTGCCTCCGTAGCTCAGATCGAAGCGGGGTTGGAAGATCTCCTTGGCTTTGAGGAGCGACTGCTGGGCTAGGTCCGGGCCGAACTGGTCGATGGCGATGGCCAGATTGTTCTTGAGGGCCTTGGCGATGGCCTCCTCAAGGGTCAGATTGAGGACTTCTTTGTCCTGGCCGAGGATGGGGGCGGCGAAGAACGCCGCGGCAAGGGCTAAAGCCGCGAATTTTTTCATGAATAACCTCCTGGTCGTCGGCAGACCGGCATTCTCTAGAACATACGAAATAAAACGCCGGAAGTTCAATTTCCCCCTTATCTGACCGTCGAACACTTTTGTTTCGACTTAAATCCCTGAGCTTACTTGCCTCCGGGAACGGCCTTCACTCCAGATCGGGTTTGTAGGTCCGCCCCTCCTTGCTCCTTCTCGGCGCCTCGGCTTCTTGGATATACGACCTTTCACCATGATCGTCGATTGGCGTTGCCGGTCTTCAAAACCTCGGCGCCCGAAAATCCGGGAGCCTCGAAGAGCGTCTGCGGGGCGGCAAACCCTCATCACGTTCCGGCCGATCCCGAACTCGGGTAAGCTCAGAGCAGCCCGTCGATAGTAAAAGTGTTGGACGGTCAGCCCCCTTATACTCGAGAACGCGAACCGTGAGAGCATGAAGGCGATGATTTGCCATCGCTCGCCGGCAGAAGGGAAATCCCCCCACACCCCCCTTTGCTAAAAGAGGGAGAGGGGGGATTTTCAGGGCGACAACTGGAGGGAAAAGACGGCCAAGCCGAGCGTCCGGGTGTCGCCGTTATGATGGATCGCGTCGGGGACGAACGTCGGCGAGGCGACCTCGATCCGGTAGAGGCGGCCGGGCGTAAAGTCGAAGGCGGCCTCGAATTCCTCGCGGATCCCTTTGCGAGCCTGGAAGGAGAATGAGGCTGGAGAGGAGAATTCGTCTCGGCCTCCGTCGTACAAGAGGATCGTCAACGCCAGGGGGACATTCTCCTCGAATTCCGAGAGGAACGAAATCCGGATGCGGCGGGCGGGAATCCGGGCGAAGATATAAGACCAAGCGTGGCCTTTCGTCCAACGGCCGCCGACTCCGTGGAGTTCAGGTTCGAAGCCCCACCAGCCCCGGCCGAATTTGTCGACCGGTTGCTCGTCGGCGGGCAAGGGGGCCGTGTCGAAGATGAAGACATTCCCCTTGCAGCGCCGGCAAACCCGCTCTGCCATGGCATCGCGGCGAACGGCGGCCCGTTTATCGGACGCGAGCGCCTCCCCGGCCGTCATCTCGTCGATATTCCCGATCCTCATCTCGCCTTCGTAATCCAGGCAGCAGAGGACGAAATCGCCGTTGGCCAGGAGGCCGAAGCTTTCGGTCATGGGGCACGGCCGCGGCTCGGCCCGTTCTTCGATGTAGATGAATTTGTCGCGGGGGAGTGCGGCTTTTAGGAACGCCCTGTCGCGCGTCCAAAGCTCGATCGATTTGAATACGAGGAAAACGTTCGGAAGGGCCATATAGCCCCAGAAGATCTCGTCCTTGAGGCGATGGAAATCGGGAGGGAGCATGGCCCTGGTCGTCGCGATCTTCGTGCCGATGTGCTCCCGGTAGATCGATGCGGCTCTCGCCCGCTCGTCGGCGAACGCTCGGCCGTGCTTCTTCTCCATCGTCCGGGAGAGTCGGTCGAGGCGCCGGAGAATGCGGTCGATAAAATGCCGTTCCGCCTTATCGCTCGGGAAATTCCGCCAAAGGTCGATCCCGCCGTCGGCCTGGATGGTGGGATCGTGGGCCAGGACGAAGTTCGTAGCCACATGGATTTCAATCCGCGTCCCGCTTCCCATCCGGAACTTCTCCTCGATGACATCGAAGATCAGGGCGAAGAACTTTCGAAAAGGCAGTTTGGGGTAACCGCGCATTTCATAGGACCGCTTCGTCGCCGTCTGGAGGCTGAGGGCGAGGGTCACGTTGGGGTGGCGGAGGATTTCGCCTTGGACGGATTTGTCGCCGAGGAGCGACATGTTGGTGATCAGGGTCACGGGATGGCCGGCCTGCTCCAAGAGGTCCAGATATTCATATACCCGCTTGTTGAGCAAAGGCTCGCCCAGGACGTTGAGGAGTACCGGCGCTCGGATCCCGAGAGCGTGGAGCTGGTCGAGGAAGCGCCGGACCCGCCCGTCATCGATGTGCCCTTTGGGCCGGCCCAGGACGTCGGACGGGCAGAAGGAGCAGTGCATGTTGCAATGGCTCGTCAGTTCGAGAAAAAGCGTCCGCGGCGGATCCGGGGGCCGGAGATCATTCATCGCCCCGGATTTTATGCCATCGTCCATGGCTTGTAAACCGCTAGCCCCCTGATCCACTCGACGAGCTTCCGTGCGTCTGGGAATGGCCGGAACGTGATGAGGGTTTGCCGCCCCGCAGACGCTCTTCGAGGGTCCCGGATTCTCGGACGCCGAGGTTTAGAAGACCGTCAACGCCAAACGATGATCACGGTGAAAGGTCGTATATCCAAAAAGCCAAGGCGCCGAGAAGGAGCGTCGAGGGACGGTCCTTCAAACCCGATCTGGAGTGGAGGCCTATTCCAGACGCAAAGACGCCTAAATATCAACCTTCCATCAAATGGTCGAGGGCAAGAGGGGACCGCTCTTGACTTTGGCGGTGGCCCGCCATAAAGTTCCGGGCGATGAAATCGCTCCGCCGGCTCGGCCGCCTGGCTTACTTTTTCGGCCTCGCCGCCTCTCTGGCGGTGTTCCTCCACTTGCGAAGCCAAACCGCCGGATTCTCGATCCGGGATCATGCCTTCCACCCCGACGTCGCCCGGATTCTCATCTCGACCGCCATCATCCTTCTTCTCTTCCTCGGCCTTTGGGCCTTGTTCAGCCAAATCTGGACGAAGAACAGCCGGCTGAAATACAAGGAAGCCCTGGCCTTGGACCTGCCCACCTACGCGCCGGCCGTATTCTTCGTCCTCGCGCCGTTCGCTCTCTCTCATTATTTGACGGGCGATGATCTTCTAACCCGGCTGGGGCTCCTTCTCGCGGGCGTCCTCGCCGCCGTCCTCTATCTCAAAGCCGTTCGAGTCGCTCAAGCGGAGCGCGAGGGCAAATCGAAGTGGGGCGAATCGCTCGACCGCTTCATCGATTGGCCGCTCGGACGGCGGATCGCGGTTCTTTTCCTCGTCGCTTTAGCGATTTACGCCGGGGGAACGCTCCTCATCACCGCCCGGGGCGTCTCTTTCGGCGGAGACGAGCCCCATTATCTCCTCATGACCCACAGCCTCCTCCGCGACGGCGACCTGGAGCTTTCGAACAATTACGAGCGCCGCGACTTCGAGGCGTATACCGTCCCCGGAGCGCCCATCCGGCCACACCAGGTTCCGGGACGGAAGCATGGAAACCAATATTCATTCCATTCGCCCGGAGTTTCCGTCCTTCTCCTCCCCTTCTATGCCCTGGGGCTGGCTTTGGGAAAAGGCGCCCTCATCTTCCTTATCCGCTTCGGGATGGCCGTTTTCGGCGCCCTTCTTGGGATCCAAATCTACCTCTACGCCCGGAGGGAATGGGGCCGGGAAAAACTCGCCTTGGGGCTCTGGGCCATCGCCGGATTCACCTCGCCGCTCTTTTTCTACTCGATCCACGTCTATCCCGAGCTGATCGTCGCCCTCCTGGGGCTCGCGGCCTTCCGCCGGCTGCGCTTCGAGACCTCCTTCAAAAAGAGGCAAATCGTTCTGATCGGGGTCTTTCTCTCTTCCTTCGTCTGGTTCCATGCCCTGAAATACTTTTTCATCCAGGCGCCTCTCTTCCTGTTCGCCCTTTGGGCGATCTGGAAACACGGCGAAAAGAAAGGCCGGATCGGCCGGGTCGTCTGTCTCGTCGCACCTTCCGCGGCCCTGTTCCTCCTCTATTTTCTCTTCCAATACGCGCTCTACGGATCGATCAATCCCACGTCCGTATCGTGGCAGGGCGCCATGGACGGCAAACAGTCGCTAGGCTTTCTCAAGGGCATCCTCGGCGGAATTCCGTTCCGCTTCCGCTGGGAAACTTTGGCCGGATACTTCCTTGACCAGAAGGACGGCCTCCTGCTCTATGCTCCCCTCTATTTTTCGGCATTCCTCGGCTTGGCGGAGATGTTCCGGCGGAGAGCCAAAGACG
>Ga0315288_10009405_pt1 | contig 12316 bp, 18 predicted proteins | sample YL17G11_20_MG_FD_203454 | JGI IMG/M metagenome (GOLD analysis project Ga0315288, IMG submission 203454) | Sediment microbial communities from Yellowstone Lake, YNP, Wyoming, USA - YL17G11_20 | ecosystem: Environmental > Aquatic > Freshwater > Lake > Sediment | place: USA: Wyoming | collected...
CACGCCGCTGACCTCGCCGCTGACTCCGCCGCTGACTCCGCCGCTGACTGTGTTTTATCGCACGGATCATTCAGCCATGCTTTAGCAGCCTCTATCGCCCCGCGGGGACGCTCGTCATTCGGAGATCTTTTCTCGAAATTGTCAATGCATAATTCCGCCGAATATATCGCCATCAACACAGAATCCTTTTTCTCCCACTTCCACGCCCGAACGATCCGCATTCTTTCAGACGTGATCTTGTCTTCACCAACGATACTTATCCCGTCAATCTCCACTTCTGCCAATACTTCCATATTGACGTAATTCATGGCATCCACAATATTCTCACAGCAGTTCAATCCCTCACATATTTTTTTCGGAACCGGTACTGTTCTCCATTCTCCAACAGTCCACTCGGACTTGTCTTTGTCTGATACAATTTTCCCATTGTCATATTTTAGGGATTTCCAATAGCGTGTTTTTGTTGGCATACTAACGTATTTGCGCCAATGGTTTATGAAACTATTGGTTTTGCGCCAGTGGTTTACTCATCTTCTAACAAATGTCTTGCCTTCATTTCAATCTCACAGAGATCAGAATAAAAAGAGAATGCCAATTTCTGCATCGGGTCTTTGAGATTGTCTATCACAAAATTATTCTCCTGCATTATTCTCAAAGCTTTGGGCTGTAATGTCTGCGCCCATTTTGTAAATGCCAAGAGTTCTTCATATGTCGGTTTCATTTCTTTCCCCGTCCCCTAATCCGCTTCCGGGTCTCCCGTATCACCCGGGCAAAGTGCCGATCCCAGTTCGTGGGGAGGGAGGACATTATACACTCAGCTTCTGCTGCCCAACGTGCAGCACTTCCTGCGTCCTCGTGCTATTACCCTTCCGAACCTTCCAGCGCACTGCCGGTTCCGGCGCTTTGAACGGATACCGCGCCCGCGCCCACCGCACCGGGCAATAGTGCATCTGCTCAATCCATTGCCCCGCGTCATTGCACCAGCCCCCCAGGACTTCGGTGCGGTGCTTTGTCGGCCCCGGCTTAAGGAGTTTGGTTACCGGGTCCTCCTTGAGCTCTGCATACGGGATTGTCAGGCGCTCGGTGCTGACATGGCGGCACGGGGTTGATGTGAGAGCGCAAATGAGGAGCGGGATCATTCAAACCACGCCCCGATCTTTCCCTGTCCCTGTGCGTTCTTTATCCGGATCTGTGCAGCATCATAATAGGATTGCTCTTTCTCAAAGCCTATGAACGAATGCCCCATACGTACCGCTGCTACCAGACACGCCCCACTACCAAAGAACGGATCACAGATCACATCCCCCTCTTTTGCGTAATTCTTGATGATCCATTCAAAGAGTTTAACGGGTTTCTGCGTTGGATGAACGCGCTCTTCTTTATGGGTTGGATCTTCCTGCAGCATCCCGTTCCAGCGCCATTTAAACTTTCGAACCGCCATCTTAAAAGAAGTCCATGCAAGTTCACAGTCTGCGAAATCGTTACCCCCATTATCCTTATCCCACACAATCCAGCAGGGAGACGGGGGCAAAGTAAAATAGTTGCCTCCAAAGATAATCTGGTTTTTAGATATTCTGAATATTTCATCAAAATGTTCTTTTCCTGCAGGTTGGTTATCCCAATCATAATGACCGTAATCTGTGGGTTTTGCGAGGTCTCCCCGCGTTAAATTGTGCTCGTTGTTCTCTTTTATTCCATATGGAGGATCAGTAATAACCAGATCAATACTCTTATCCGGTATCTCTTTCATCCCTTCGAGGCAATCCATACAGTAGATTTTATTGAGGTCAAGCATCACGTCCACCCCTCGTTATGCACCTTATCAAACTCATATTCCGGGCAGGGTTCCTTCTGCTTGGCTTTATGATTCTGTGGACAGTGATGCCGATACCGGCACTCTTTCCCTTCCTTATTGCATTGGGCTGTCATTCCATTACTCCGTTTGATCTCCATCCTCTATATGCAGTATATAAAAAATAGAATTGTGTTATTAACGAGAAGATTAGGGGTAAACCGCTCCAGATATTGAGTATTACACCTACTAACACAATTATATTAAAAGGGTTTGAACACATCCAGAAACTAAACCCTATTCTTCTTTGAGGATGTGTTTCGCTTGATACGAACCACGACCCGATTATACTCAGTATAAATCCGACACAGGCAAATGAGAACCCTACAAACTCGATCATAGTTGCCTCTGGTTTTTCAAGTGCTCATGGTATTTTCTGATATTGGTATCGTCACCGTTGCGAGATGCTGTAGACGAATCCACCGAGTCAATGCCTGAAAAGTGCATGTGAATCAATCCCTCCCATGTGCCAACTCTACCCGCATGACATTTCATACCATAGAGATGCGCAATATCGGCCCACATCCGGGCGGTTTGGAATTTCCACGAGATAGATCCCCCAATAAAAAGACCCGCGAACGCTCCGGGATATTGATCTAAAATATCCGTAACCATCTTTGCAGTCATCCCGTCCTGAACTGCAAGATAGAGATTGCCGGGAATTTTTCCGATATATTCAATGGAACGTAGTAAGGATTTTTCCCCCCCGCACACGATATCGGGGCACACTACAAAATCATAATTGGGGTATCTTTTCAGGAGATTCTTCAATCGGTTCTCGCTCCATGTAGTTCCATGCTTCCATGCGTGAAAAGCCCCATTATCACAGAAATAAGAAATTCCTTTTGGATCGCGGGCATTATCCGGAGCAATGCACCATCCAAGATCGTATTTTTCAATAAACCCTCTGACTTTTTCAGAACCTCCGATTGCAAGGTATATTTTCATAAATACAACCGCTCCATCTGCCCGTTCAGTTTCGCATAGATCAGACTTGTCATGGCATATTCACCTTGGGGTCATGCTGTCACCAACTGTTCCTCACTGATTACATAGTCAGTCATATCCTTTCCCTCTCGCTCTCTTTCAGTCTCTTTACCCTCCGGCACCGCTCTATCGCTATCTGCTGGCAAGCGTCAGTGCAGTCACCTACATCCAGACACCGCTTGCAATACTCCGGCAGCATTGCGAGGATGTGGCGGTCAAGGGCATCTTCTCGTAGGAGTTTATACTCGGACATAAAAAAGGTAGTTAAATTGGGAACTTTATAGTCCCTTCCAGGTTCGCATTGAAGAACGCCAGCGTGACATCCTTGCTGGCATTTGCCGCTTTTAGCATTGCAAGTGCCTCCCCAGTGTCTTTCGCTCCTTTTGCGATAAAAAGAGCGTTGGCAAGCGTGCCAGTGGCATCCGGTGCTGCAGGTGCTGATGCGGCTACTGCGTCCGGGTGTTTGTCGCCCGGGAGCAACGGGCGCACTGTGGGGATGTCAAGGTAATATCGCCCATTCGGTTTCTTCTCGGCATCCTTCCCTATGACGACCCGACCACGGAACCTCATGCCGACAATAAACAGGTTCTCCCAATCCGGTACGGCATTCTCCCTCAATGGCGTTCCGATCTTGCGGAAGAACCGGATGATGGCAGACTGGAAGCTCTCATCCTCACTGAAGTTTAGAGCATCAACCCGGAAGAACGCATTGACGATATTGCCATAGCGCTCGTCATGGAAGTCGCATATGGCTTTGTCCACGTTGATTGTGGTGCGGGTCCCGTCATTCTTCTCCTTAATCTGAGGGAATGTTTTTACTCTCGGGAAGTGGACGAGTTTGAATACATACTCGTCAAACTCCGTGAGCAACGGCTTGCCCTCATTGGGGTTCTCGAAGTCCCCCTGCTCTGTGACCTTTGACTTATACCCCGCGAGGCTGCGCTGCGCCTGGTCTCCGGTCATGCGACTATCACCGGCGATACTTCCCTGATGCGGATGTCCCGTGCTATGACGGCTGCGTTCCATTCGTCGATGGCCTTCGCCATTGCCTCAATAGGGTCGCCGGCTCTTACGGCGAGTTTGTATGCAGTTGACTTTGAGTTGCTCGGGAGTAATACCTCTACAACTGCTTCGTAGGTTTTGTCCTGCTCGGTCATGGTTGTTTTTCCTTGTTCATTTCTTGTTCAACGATTTCTTGCAAGATTTGGTTAACCTTCTTGCTCTCACGCTCTGCCTTTTTTGAAAGGAAGGTGTATTCAGCGTGAGACAAACCAACAGTGAACGACACCATAACATATACTGGGTTGTGAGTGGTGATAAAGGTTTGTATTGTTTTATTTGTTCTGACGTGAGTGAATAGTTTTGTGTAGGGTTGTGTAGGGTTTTTTCAAAACACGCCTTTATTCAACCTCTATCTTCGTAAGGGTAAAATAACCCCCTATGTAGGGTTAAACCCTACACAACTATACACAGAAAAAATAATGGAAAAAAGTTAATGTTTAGTGATTAACATACCTGGTTTAATTCTAATACCAGAATAATATACACCGTCCCTTTCACGATCCTTTGCAAACCCCTTATCGCGTAACAAGCGCCCGAACTTCGTAGAACTCATAGGTTTTTCTTCTCCATTATAACTATTCCATGTTTTATAAGCATTGTAAAGTTCGCTTGCCTTAATCACACTTGTTTTACCGAACGGTTCATCTGATGTAGGAAGTTCACAGCACTCAAAAATAAAGTCATGCAGAATATCCTGTTCTTCCTTATAGTTCGTTGTTGCTTCAATTACAATTTTGGGGGCATTCAATCCGTGCTCGTAATATTCATACAGTCCCTTAACTGCCCAATTGAAGATTCCCGGTAGTTCAGTTTCAATTAACTTCTTTGCAAGGGTCTTATCCCACTCATGCTCTGGCAGGACTTCATTGAAGGGAATTATCTTTACTCGTCTCCATATTGAGTTTGTCATATCTGTTATTGCCGGGGGATGATTAAATCCCCACCAGATTTTAAACTTCGGTTTGTATGTGAAAAACTCCTGGTGTAAGAACCGGGCGCAGATATCCTCTCCCCCGGTTAATTGTTTGATCAGCGATTCGTCTAGTTTTGTATCTGATGAGTTCTCGGATGCGCAAACCATCCTCCTTCCCGCCAATGCAGCAATATCATTATTAATTTCGCCATGATCTGTAGTGAATGACTTGCTCTGCGTTACCGTGCCATATTCGCCCATTAGAGCGTTCAAAACATCAAGGAACACACTTTTACCGTTCGCACCCGATCCATACAGTAAAAACAGGCACTGTTCCTGCGTAGTGCCAAGTAAAGTGTATCCCACTGCCCGCTGCAAATAGGAAATAGTATCCTGCTTTGCATCATCACGGTTTCTGAATATGCGATCAAGATATCTTAAAAAAAGGGGGCATTGGGCCGAAGCACGATATTCATAGGGTGCAAGCCGGGAAATATTATCCTCTTTCTTGTGCTCCTGGATTTCTAGCGTTTTAAGGTTGAAGGTTCCGTTCTGCAAATTAAACAGGTAATCATTGGCATCGAGGTCTTCCGGCTTTACAATGATCTTATTCTCCGATTGCGCCAGTTCAATCATGCCGGTCAAGTGGGATCGATTCTCGCAGACGAATGCCCAACTATACCCTTGCTTCATCTTATCTGTAGTGGGAGAACGTTGCGCCTCGTGCGGGATCCGGCGCACTACATCCTTGGCAATGCGATAACAATACCCGTCAATGTCCTGCTTCCATCTGCCTTCAGATGGTGTCCAGACATACCACGATTGAAAAGGGTGACAATATTTAATGTAATTATGGTACTGGTCTACCAATCGTTCAGCATTTCCCAGATCAGTAAACGGACGGCAGTTCAGGACCGCGATCTCGTTCCTGCGGAGCTGTGTTCCTCCCCCTTCAATAATGTTGTTTTTTTTTGACCTGTCCTTATTCTTCAGGGCCTTTAACCAGTCCCCGTTATAATCTTCCAGTTCCTTGGGTGATACTTCCCCTGCGAGAAAGCGGGCATGATACTGGTTAAATTCATCCCGCAATGAATCATTCTCTTTATGGTATTTCTCTTCGCTCTCCTCCATTAATTTATTAATAAGATCGAGCTTTTGTTCAGGAGTGTATTTGGGGGTGTCAGTCATCTGTGCCTCATAATTTTGGTTCAATATAGGGTGACCAAATATATTTTAAACATATGCGCCAGAACTCTATTCCAATTATCACTGATATGATAATCAGAAATGTTACTATTAGATAATTTACTCCTTCTATCATATCAATCCCGTATCCCCGAAAAAACGAATAGTAATATCCCGAAAGCAACTACCACTATTATTAAAATGATTACCAGAATTTCGGCAGATTGTATAAATGGATCTATCATTATGCAGCCCTCACGAGCGTTTCAAGTTCTGCCTCAGTAGTCTTCCCGTAATGTTTCATTGCGGTTTCTGGTGTATCACCCAACCATGCTGCCGCCTGCTCTATTGTCCACCTGTCACGATTCTGCTTAAGTTTGTAACAGGTTCCGCGTAATGCATGAAACGGACGATCTTTCCGATCTACAGGATCCGGGATGTCTGCTTGCAAACACAACTCTTGCAACGTTCGCCATGCCTCCATCCCGGACATATGCCCGGTTTTACTGGGGCGTCTCGCAGGAAATAAGAACTTCGGTATTTTTTTAAAAGTATTAAGATGTTTTTCGATATCCTGAACAATTACATCCGGCAATGGCAACCTTCGCAATCGCGATTTCTTCTTCTCGAAAAATGTTATGGTCTTTCCTTGAATATCAATATTAGAAACTTCAAGCGCAACAACATCATCGCGGCGTAATCCCATCTCACAGGCAATACCAATAAGACACGTTTGTTCTGTAGTCCGACACCGGAGCATCAATTTGAGATACTGATTATTTGACAATGCATATTTGGTATACGAGTTAAACGATGTTCGTTCTGTCATACAAACATAACATAGATGTTCAATGGTATAAAGATTTCGATATTAAAAAAGTGAGTTATGTTCTATAATGGGGATAATAGAACGTGAACTAAGAAGTCGCTTTAAGTTTTTGTAATATCCATACCTGGCCGTGCCCTGCCTCGCCACGCCACGCCTCGCCCAACCGAGCCGCGAACTCCATACCTCGCCATGCCCGGCCGCGCCTGGCCCCGCCTTGCCCAACCGCGCCATGCAATACCACACATAGCCCTGAAAACCATGTAAAAAATTATTATTTTATTTCAACCACGCCAAACATCCCGTATTTCCCACGGTAATCACAGAGTCCGACTTCGCGCCCGGCAAACTTCCTACTTATACTATGCTCTATAAAATGGTATTAATACCACATCATACCCTATGAAGTGGTATTGATAAAAAACTTTAAAAATAGTGTTCTGCGGATCGGAAGCATTCCGCAGGGTGCAACTCGCATGAGGCTTACGAGTTGCTGTGGGGAGGGGGATCCGTTTCGGGAGATGAGTAACTACAAGTCTCGCAGCGAAACAGGGAAAACATGAAACCTCTTTCACTGGTCATTGACCGATTCAACTATGTCAGTATTAGATATGTTATTATTTAAGATTTCCGTTTCAAAATATCGTTTCAGAAACTCTTCAAGTGCGGTCTGGATAACCCGGCTACGTGTAGGCTTCACACCATTTATTGAATTCTTCAGATCGTTCTGGTATCTTTTAATTGCCCGGGAAAAATATGGATCAATTGTGGCGGTGATATGATCTTTAAGAACATCTTTTTTCGGTCGAGACATATTATAATGTTGGTCTAATATTAAATAAATGTTACTTAAAAAAGATTAATCTGTTAATATATCTAACAGAATTAATCTGGTTGTGAACTCAGCTTGCTCTTTCTTGTTGCCGAGGGTCCCGCACAATGCGACCAGCAGGCATCGCTCAATTGAATGCCCGGAATTGTTGTGCTGTTTTTTAAGTTCTGCTATAATCTCTTTCTTTTTATCTTCAAGATATCCCCATTGATAAGTTGACGGGGCAATCTTTCGTTTAAAGAGTTTAATTTCTTCTAAGAATTGATATGTTTGTAAATCCAGTTTATCCAAGATTAATCACTTCCGTAGGTTCGCCAGTACCGAATATCGCAGCAGTCGAAGGATGTAGTTGTGTCATTATAACCTCCCGGCGTTTATTGAATAATGAGGGAAGATTAAAACAGGATCGAGCAACAGTCCATCGGTTCCTACTCCTTGGGCATTGATATCCCTTTGCTTTGGCAATAGCCTGCCGGCAGACTACTGCGGAATCAGCCCCAAGGTATTCTTCATTTAAACAAACACATTTTAATGGCATAATAATTAATAAGGCAGAATAAAGAGAAAAAGGTTTTGGTGTTACTTTAGATTTCTGGATGCTTTCTTAGCACCTGGGAACGCATGAGCCATCTTCTTAGGAGAAGTATGCTTTGGTACTTTCGGCTGTCTTATACCTCTGCCCATTACTTAGCACTCCTTGCTCCGCGTGAGAACATTGCCGCGTGTTTCCGTGCGCTCATCTTTCTGCCACTGGCTACTGCTGTAACCTTGTTTGAAGACTTCGATTTTTTCATGATCTCATATCCTTTCCAGACTGTCGTTTCTGGGTATAGGATTTAACACGCGTCCCACTGCGCTTATGCTGTCGCACGAGTTCCGGGTTTCTGGTGTATCCTCCAACCCTCACGCTACGCTTCCTGGACATATACATGAGAGTATCCCTCTATAGATATAATGGTTCTGTATCGGGCTTGTAAGCCCACTGGGTTTTCTAAAACCCAAAAGTTTAATTTTTTTTAAATTATATTAATATTATTTAAAAAAGCCAATATATATTTTATTTTAATAAAATTATATTTATATTAATGTTTTTTATTAAAACATTTATATATTCAGGTGAAGTGCAAATGGCTGAGCCCGGGTGGAGTCCGCCTGGATAGATCTGTGGTTTTGATTGGGCAATCACCTCTATACAGTATGGTTTTAGTAACATTTATATTCCAGTAGAGAGAGATAGATATTATCCCCCGGAGAATGGGGATAGGTGAAAAAGAACATGATTGCTGAGGAGTTTGAAGATCTCGTATTGTGTTATTCAACAAACTATAAGATCGAATTAGAAGATATTGAGAGAGATCTTTTTGAAGGTTATTACGAGTCCTGTACTAATTCGGATAATGAGATTGATACCGGATTTATGGACGAAATAGAAAAAGAGAGTATTGGTGAAATGTTCGCATCGTTTAACCCTGTAATAATCAGACAGTGGACGCATGGAACTATGAAAATAACTGAAGAGGTGTACGCATAATGGAAACATATGGTGATCAGATGATAGCAGATGGATTATGGACGCGTGAACACTGCGAGAAGCTGCGGGCCGAGATCGTTCAAGAGATCATTAAATCGCAAACAATCGGAGATCATAAAAATACTCAATTACAGTGTGAACGGTTTATCAATTGTTTCCCCAGCTCAGGGTTAAGCCCAATTGAAAAAGCGATTCAAACGGTATTTAAGAGAACTTGGTACGAAGCGAAAAAAGCACAGGAGATCTAAATCATGGCATACATAAGCACAGAACAGGTAAAATCAATCCGTGAACAGATTAAGAGCGCATATCCGTACTATAAATGGTCAATAGTGCGCGAACATTGTTCGACTGTTGAGATCTCATTGATGGAATCCGATCAGGTATTCCCGGAGCAATACATACAGGTGAATCATTACCACTATCAGAGATCAGAGCGGTACACCACACAAACAAAAATGATATTCCAACATATTCTTGAGATCTGCAATTCGGTCAAATCATGTTATGATCGCAATGCTGGCGACCCATACGCTGATTATGGAGATAACACGTACTTCATCAATATCAGGATCGGAAAATGGGATAAACCACACAAGAACATGTATGCATGGAGGGCACCATAATGCTCTGCACGTGCGGATCAATCCTGTTTGTTCTGGCGGGAAAAAAGTATTTGACAAAGCGCCAATATCGCCAGAGGTATCAATGCCGGGATTGCGGCAGGTATTCTATGGGTGCGCCACAGGAGAGGAAAGCATGACAGCCAAAAAGCGCAGAACCGGATCCGATCTCAAAGATATGGCCCTAGTGTTTGCCGCAATCTCTATTATTTTTGCCGTGTGGCTTTTTGCCACAATTATACAGGTGCTACTGGACTATTGGTATCTATCACTACCCTTACTCGGTGCACTGCTCTATCTCTGGTGCACTAGGGAGCATATCCCAGGAGCTCCACTACCATCAGAAAAAACCGTTTCAACTATTGAAGAGATCAAAACCCCTACAGGGACTCGACATACTCGAACCACTGAGAAATATTATCCCGAAAAATCAGGGTTCGATCTTACCTGGGTGATCCGAAGTCTCTTCTAATTTTTTTTGCATTCTCTTTTTTTCGATCTCCCGGATATCTGCGATGATATGATTGGAGATATACTCCCCCATTGTCGGGGATCCGCCCCGACCCTTCTGCGTATATAGTCCATACTGGATGGCCAGGGTATGGAGACCAGGAACCATTTTGATACTTGTACTCTTGGATGGCTTTGGGTCCCACTTGTACCCTGTCAAGAGCTGCCGTGTCTTTGCGGCGGGTTGCTTTGTGGCCGTCTTCATACTATTATAATCCGCGCGGGGCACTTTAAATGTTCTGTAATAATCCCCACCATTCATCCTTGGTCTCTCTTTGTCAAGTGTTCAAACGGAAAAAAAGTGTCTTAAATCGTCCGTTCATTTGTATGTATTAGTATATCAGGGTACAGTAAGCGACATTGGTCTATTACTTTTATATAAATGGTATACATAAAAGTGTTATTATATAAATATAAACATATAATATGTTTGTATAATGAATTTTTTATTTTAAATTTTAAATATTTACCAAAAAACTTTTATAAAAGTTAGCGAGCTTACAAGCCCAACACAAATCTTTAATATCTCATGCCATGATTATAAAGCATGACAGGTATGCCAGACCCCTCTTTTACCCCAACATTTAAATACCCCTCACAGCAGAGCACTCAAGTAGGGAAGTGCAACAAGAGCCTTCCTGTGGAGTGTTCAAATGCCAACTGTAATCGATCCGAATATGCTGGACTTCACCAATCTCTCGACGCTGATCAGCAACATCGCGCTGATCTTCCCGGGAGTCGTAAGTTTGGTAGTCGGAGTAGTCCCGATCCTTTTCATCCTTGCAATAGTTGGACTTGTGTTCTCGATCTTCGGAGCAATCGTCTCGATGATCGAAGGATTGATGCGAAGTGTCTTCCGGTAGATAAGGAGCGACAAGATGCCAAACGTTGGAGCAGTAATAATCGATCCGAACATGCTGGACACGGCGAACCTATCGAAGTTGATCGCCAACATAGCGCTGATCTTCCCGGGTGTAGTCGGTCTGGTAGTCGGAGTCGTTCCAATTTTGTTCATCTTAGCGATCGTAGGACTAGTGTTCTCGATATTCGTGGCAATCGTATCAATGATCGAAGGTCTGATGCGCTCTGTGTTCAAGTAAGAAATAAGAACAAGCCAGCGGGCGGCTTACAAGCCCGCATTCTTCTTTTGGCATTACTTATAAGCATAGCGATAGTTCCCCTCGTATCAGCAACAACATATCTCAGTTTCAATCCGGTAGGAATGGATCCAGACGATCTGCATATCTACAATAGTAGTGGTACACTAATAGGGATCTATAATACATCATCTACTGCAATACCCTTAATAAGTAATCAGTCATATTCGATCCTTGTAGTTCCTGCAAGCCAAAATCTTCTTGGGAACCATCCTCAGGCGTGGTTTGAATTATTCGTAACAAAGTTACGTGAGAACGCAGTAGGATTTATTATTGCCATATTCCTTGTCGCAGTGTTAATAGCAGCACTTAGGCGGTGATATGCAATGCAAAAATATTACTTATTTTTAACATGCCTTATTATACTCCTGATAATCCCGGGAGTAAATGCAGAAGGGTGTTCATTCTGTGAGTTTATCAATTTGAGCAAAGGTGATACTGGTGCTTCAGGTTTACCTGGTGCAGATGGACTTGCAGCAACAGTCGATGTGAATTATACCATCACTGGTGCACCTGGAACTGACGCATCAGTTACAAACATAGGTGATACAACTACTGCCATTTTCGATTTTGTGATACCAAGAGGATTAGACGGAGCTCCTGGCTCCGATGGTGCTGATGGAGCACCCGGAGCTGCCAATATGACAGCCGGCCCAACAGGCCCAATGGGGCCGATGAATCAAACGGCTAACATGACTGCCGGGCCAACCGGCCCGATGGGGCCAATGAATCAGACGGCTAACATGACTGCCGGCCCGGCTGGTGCCAATGGTCTCGATGGGATGATGAATCAGACCGCCAATATGACTGCCGGCCCAACAGGCCCGATGGGGCCGAT
>Ga0315288_10009409_pt1 | contig 12313 bp, 13 predicted proteins | sample YL17G11_20_MG_FD_203454 | JGI IMG/M metagenome (GOLD analysis project Ga0315288, IMG submission 203454) | Sediment microbial communities from Yellowstone Lake, YNP, Wyoming, USA - YL17G11_20 | ecosystem: Environmental > Aquatic > Freshwater > Lake > Sediment | place: USA: Wyoming | collected...
GGTCCGCTTTGAGGAATTGTCAAAGGAAGTTAGATCATCTACTGGGCTTCGACCTGCCGGGGACGAGAAGACTGTCCCTGTCATTCTCTTGGGGCGACTGGCGACAGACGAGCGGTATCGCAACCAGGGGAAAGGGACTTGGTTGTTCGACCAGGCAGTGTCTATAGCGAGATTCTCGATAGCCCCCCACGTTGGTTGCCGCTTCCTAGCGCTCGACGCGAATTTCGAGCGGATAGAGTGGTACGAGAAAAGAGGTTGTCGCGTACTCGGCCGAGTGGAATCGCCAACTACCACAACCCGCATGGGTTTTGATCTCTTCCCTCCAGCCTAGTTCAAACTGACCCACTACCCCGCTTTGCTTTGCCTTGTCGGCTGATTCTGTGTTAGTGTATAATCCGTAATCTGAGGTCACTTCTATGGTCAATGTGGCGATCATCGGGGCCACCGGGTACGGCGGCGTAGAGTTGATCCGGCTGCTTCGCTCACACCCGCATGTCAGCCTGTCTCATCTCACGTCTGAGACCTATGCTGGTCAGAGGGTGAGCGAGGTCTATCCGCATCTGGCCGGGGTGGATCTTCCCCTCGAGAAGCTCGATCCTCAGGCGGCCGTAGGCTGCGACTTCGCGCTGCTGGCGGTTCCTGCGGGGCTGGCCATGGAGATCGTGCCGGGGCTGCTGGAGGCAGGCTCCAGGGTTGTCGATGTCAGCCCGGATTTCCGCCTGCGGGACGCGTCGGTCTACGCCCGCTGGTACAATCGGCCGCACCTGTGCCCCGAGCTCCTCACGGAGGTTGCCTTTGGCGTGCCGGAGTGGAACAGAGAGGCCATCAGGTCGGCTCGCCTCGTCGCAGTTCCCGGCTGCTACACCACCGCAGCCCTGCTGGCCCTGCGCCCGCTCGTGCGAGACGGCCTCATCGAGACGGACGAGATCATCGCGGACGGCAAGACAGGCCTTTCCGGAGCGGGGCGCACGTCTTTGACGCTCCCCTATCATTTCCCCGAGGCGGACGAGGATGCCGCCGCCTACAGCGTCGGCGGGCATCGGCACCTGCCCGAGATGGTGCAGGAGCTGGCGTCATTGGCCGGCTCAGAGGTCCGCTTGGCCTTCACGCCGCATCTGGTCCCGATGTCCAGAGGAATCCTGCTCACCATATATGCCAGACCGAAGGCTGGCGCGGAGGCGGGCGAGCTTCGGGACTGCCTGGCGCGCGGCTACGAGAAGGAGCCGTTCGTCCACGTTCTGCCCGAAGGGAAGTGGCCGCACACCAAGTGGGCGGCGGGGACGAACAACTGCTTTCTCGCCGTTGGATTAGATGAGTCCACGGGCCGGGCGATACTCGTCTCCGCCCTCGACAATCTCGGCAAGGGCTACGCCGGTCAAATGGTCCAGTGCCTTAACCTGATGGCGGGGTTCGAGGAGCCGACGGGGATATCTGTCCCGGCTGCCTATCCGTAAAGCCTCTTCCGGCGGTGTGAGCCCGCCTGAGGCGGGCAAGAAGGAGCAGTCAGTTGCCGAGAGCAAGGCACCGCGAGATACTGCGCGAGGTGGTCGGCGGCGTTGCCGCGCCGTGCGGATTCGAGGCCGCCGGGGTGCGCTGCGGCATCAAGAGCCGCGGGCTGGACCTCGCGCTCATCCATACCGTCGCGCCCGCGGCGGTGGCGGGGGTCTTCACGACCAACCGCTTCCAGGCGGCGCCCGTGCTCGTCACGAAGGACCGGGTCGGCCGCGAGCCGATCCACGCGGTCATCGCCAACAGCGGCTGCGCGAACGCCTGCACCGGTAGCCGCGGCTACCGCGACGCGGTGCGTACGACCGACCTGACGGCGGACGCTCTGGGAGCGCCGCGCCGGTCGGTGCTGGTGTGCTCGACCGGGGTCATCGGCCAGCCTCTGCCTATGGACAAGCTGTCGGCCGGGATCAAGAAGGCGGTTGCTGCCTTGGGACCGGACGGGGGCTCGGGCGCCGCCGAGGCGATAATGACGACCGACACGCGGCCCAAGTCCACCGCGGTCGAGTTGGACCTCAACGGGCGGCCCGTCCGTGTGGGCGGGATGGCGAAGGGGTCCGGAATGATCGCGCCCAACCTGGCGACGATGCTGGCGTTCCTGACCACCGATGCGCACGTGGCGCCGGGGCTCCTCCAATCGTGCCTCCTGGCCGCGGTGGATCGCTCCTTCCACCGGGTAACGGTTGACGGTGACACCAGCACCAACGATACGGTGCTGCTGCTGGCGAACGGTCAGGCGGAGGCGGGCAAGGTGACATCGCGCCACGGCTTTGGGGAGTTCCAGGCTGCGCTCGACCAAGTATGCACTTACCTTGCGAAAGAGTTAGCGCGGGACGGAGAGGGCGCAGCGCGGTTGGTTGTGATACGGGTGGCCGGCGCGGCCTCGGAGAAAGACGCGCGGCAGATCGCTCGCGCGATCGCCGAGTCGCCGCTAGTCAAGACGGCGCTTGCCGGGGGTGATCCCAACTGGGGCCGCATCCTTGCTGCCGCCGGGCGCGCGGGCGTGCCATTCCGCCCGGAGCTTGTGGACTTGCGGCTTGGGGAGGTGCGGGTCGTGCGGCGCGGATCGGTCTGCGCGCACGACGCGGAGGCCGCGCACGCGGCTGTGAGCCGGCCGGAGGTCTCAATCAGCCTGGACCTCAACGCCGGGAAGAGCGAGGCCCTGATGTGGACGTGTGATCTGACGGCCGCTTATGTGCGCATCAACTCCCGATATCACACCTGATCTGCACGGCTTGCGGATATCGCCGCATTCTGCTTTCAAGTTCCGTTCGCGGCGGGGAGATCGAGCATGCAACCGACAAGAAGCCAGCCGGACATGGACAACCTGCGCCAGCGCGCGGCGGTGCTGATCGAGGCACTGCCTCACCTGCGGCGGTTCCGCGGCGAGACGTTGGTGGTTAAGTATGGCGGCGCGGCGATGGTCGAGCCGGAGCTGCGGACCGAGGTGCTGAAGGACATCGTCCTGCTGGAGCATGTCGGCCTGCGCCCAGTCGTCGTGCACGGCGGCGGCCCGGATATCTCGGAGATGATGACGCGGCTCGGCAAGACGCCGCAGTTCGTGGAGGGCCAGCGGGTGAGCGACGCGGAAACGGTCGAGATCGCCCAGATGGTGCTGGTCGGCCGGACGAACCCGGGGCTCGTCGCGGCGCTGCAGGCCCAGGGCGGGCGGGCCATCGGCCTCAGCGGGAAGGACGGCGGGATGGTGCTCGCCGGAAAGGTTGCGGGGGAGAAGGAACTCGGCCTGGTAGGCGAGGTGCTGGAGGTCAATCCGTCGCTCGTGCAAGGGCTGCTGGCGCAAGGCTTCATCCCGGTGATCGCGCCGATCGGGGCCGATGCCGGTGGCGAGACTCTGAACATCAACGCCGACCACTTCGCAGGACGCGTGGCCGGGCCGCTTGGGGCGCGCAAGCTCGTGCTGCTGACCGATGTGCGGGGCGTCTTGGTGGACCGGTCGGACCCGGGTTCGCTCGTCTCGGAGCTGACGGCAGGCGGCGCCCAGCAGATGATTGCGGCCGGACAGATCGAGGCCGGGATGATCCCGAAAGTAATGGCTTGCTTGGACGCGCTGGCGGCCGGAGTGCGCCAGTGCCACATCATAGACGGCCGGCTGCCGCACGCGCTGCTGATGGAGCTCTTGACCGACGTGGGGATCGGGACCATGGTCGTCAGCGGTTGAGAAGAGGAGTGAGGGAGGATGCCGCTCTACGAATACCGGTGTAATCAGTGCGGTCGCAGATTCACGCTCCTGGTGGGCATGACGGCAACGAAGCCCAAGCGCGCGTGCCCTCGTTGCGGCTCGCGCAAGCTCTCGAAGCTGATCTCTCGGATCGCGGCCATCGGACGTGAAGACGAACTCGATGACCTGGGCGATAGTGACTTCGAGGGTGGAGATGACCTGGGCGACGACTACGGCGATGATCTCGAGTGAGCAGGAGGCAGGTTTTGAATATTGACGAGGCAAAGGCGCTCGAGCGTGCTTGTCTGCTGAATCTCTATACGCCTATCCGCATGCCGATGGTGATCGCGCGCGGCGAGGGCGCGCGGCTCTGGGACACCGAGGGGAGGGAGTACCTGGACTTCGTGAGCGGAGGTCGTGCGGTCACGGGTCTGGGCCACTGCCATCCGAAGGTGGTGGAGGCGATCAGGCAGCAGGCCGGCAAGCTGATCCACGTCTCGAACGATTTCTTCAGCGAGCCGCAGCTTCTGCTGGCGCAACGGCTCTCCGAGCTGTTCGGTGGCAGATGCTTCTTCTGCAACAGCGGCGCGGAGGCGGTTGAAGCGGCCATCAAGCTGGCGCGCAAGCACGCCTATAAGGCGGTCGGGCCAGACAAGCACCATGTCATAACGGTGTTGCGGTCGTTCCATGGCCGCACGATGGGCGCGCTCGCCGCCACCGGTCAGCCCAAGTACCAGCAGGCCTTCCAGCCGCTGCCGGCAGGGTTCGTCCACGTGCCGTTCAACGATGTCGCGGCCTTGGAGGCAGCCGTTGACGCGAGAACCTGCGCGGTGATGCTCGAGCCGATCCTCGGCGAGAGCGGAGTCTACCCGGCCACGGCCGAGTATCTGGCCGCCGCCCGCAGGCTGTGTGACACGCACCGCGCGGTGCTGATCTTCGACGAGGTGCAGACGGGGCTGGGCCGGACCGGGAAGATGTTCGCCTACCAGCACTACGATGTCGAGCCCGATGTCATGGCGCTGGCAAAGGGCCTGGGCGGAGGCGTGCCGATCGGCGCCATGCTGGCACGGGAGCCTGTGGCAAGCTCCTTCGAGCCCGGAGACCATGCCTCCACCTTCGGCGGGAGCCCGCTGCCGGCGGCGGTCGCGGTGGCCGTGCTGGACGCCATCCGAGACGAAAACCTTCTCGCGCGCGCCGCTGCCATTGGCGAGCGTCTGGCAGAGGGACTGAAGGTAATCCAGGAGAAGACGCCTCTGGTGACCGAGGTCCGGGCGCGGGGGCTCATGATAGCAGTGGACCTGGCGCGTCCCGTGGCGGCGCGGGCGAAGGCCGAGTGCCTTGCCCGCGGACTTCTCCTCATCACGGTTGGCGACCAGATGCTACGCCTGCTGCCTCCGATGGTCCTGAGCAAGGAGCAGGCCGACCGGGGCCTGGCGATACTCGCCGAGGTGCTCGAGGCGCTCGGGCGAGATTAGGGGCAACTGTGGACGCGGCCTTTCTGGCGGTTGTGGCCGTCTCGCTCTTGCTCATCAGCGCGATGATCGTGATGCGCATGTCGGCCGCCGGGATGCCGGGGCGCAAGATCGCCCTTCCGGTGGCGGAGCTTTGGCTCGCGCTGGCAGTGTGGGTCGCGGTGCTGCGGGCCATCGCCGGCGCGACCGGGAGCGCGGTGGGTGCGGACGCAACGGCGGAGATCGGCGATCTCGCTGCGCGCGCTGCCTCCATACAGGGCGCGGGCAGGCTCTGGGCGGTCGCGGGCCTGACCTTGGCGGTGGGCCTTGCGGCCCACCTGATCTGGTTTCTCCGGAGAAGCATGTCGGGGAATGTCCGCTCGTAGCGGAGGGAAGTGACAGCCAATGCCGATATCGCTTGTGGGAAGAGGCTTCCTTTCAGTCACCGATCTGACGAGGGAGGAGATCGAGGAGATCTTCCGCGTCGCCGCGGCGCAGAAGAGCGGCCAGATCGCCCCCGAGCAGCAGCGCGCCACCGCGCCGGGGCACAGCCTCGCCATTCTGTTCGATAAGCCATCGCTGCGAACGCGCATCGGCTTCGAGGTGGCCATGAACCAGCTGGGAGGGCACGGCGTCTATCTGGCGCCAGGGGACGTGCGCACCGGCCATAGGGAGGCGATCAAGGACATCGCCCGCGTGCTGGGCCGCACGGTGGACGCGATCGCCGCCCGGCTGTCTTCACACGAGCACATCGCCGAGCTGGCCGCGCAGGCCGGCGTGCCCGTGATCAACGCCATGTCCGACCTCGAGCATCCCTGCCAGGCCCTTGCCGATCTCCTCACCATCCGCGAGCACAAGGGTGATCTCAGCAAGGTGCAGGTGGCCTGGGTCGGCGACGGCTACAACGTCTGCCATTCGCTGCTGCTCATATGCGGCCTCCTCGGCGCCAAGCTGCGGGTGGCGACGCCGGCCACTTACGAGCCCCATGCGGACATAGTGGCGAAAGCGCAGGGGCTTGCGGCGAAGACCGGCGGCGCGATCTCGCTTGGGGATGACCCGGGCATGGCCGTCAGAGATGCCGATGTGATATGCACGGACGTGTGGGTGAGCGCCGGCATGGAAGAGAGCGCGATCAGGCGCCGGGCCGACTTCCAGGGATTCCAGATCAATATGGAGCTCGTCCGGCAGGCGAAGCCCGATGCCATCGTGCTGCACTGCCTGCCCGCCCATCGGGGCGAGGAGATCACGGACGAGGTGATGGACAGCCCGCAGTGCGCTGCCTTCGACCAAGCGGAGAACCGCCTCCACACCCAGCGCGCGCTGCTGACACTGCTCTTTAGCTGAAAGCGAGGAACGAGGAGATGCCCAAAGTGGTATTGGCCTATTCGGGTGGCCTCGACACGTCTGTCGCGATCCGCTGGATGAAAGAGACCTACCAGATGGATGTCCACGCGGTCGCGGTTGACCTCGGCGAGGAACGCGACTACGAGGGAATCCGCCGTAAGGCGCTCGATATCGGGGCAATCGGCGCAGAGGTCGTTGATGCGAAAGAGGAGTTCGCCCGCGACTTCATCTTCCCCGCGCTCAAGGCCAACGCTGTCTATGAGGATCGCTATCCGCTCTCGACCTCTCTGGCGAGGCCGCTGATCGCGAAGCTCGTCGGAGAGGTGGCCATGAGGGAGAAGGCGGACGCGGTCGCGCACGGCTCCACTGGCAAGGGCAACGACCAGGTACGCTTCGAGGTGACCTGGGCGTGTCTCTTTCCGCAGTTGCGGGCGCTTGCCCCGATCCGCGAATGGGGGATGAGCCGGGACGAAGAGATAGACTACGCGAAGCAGCACGGCATCCCCATCCCGGTCGACAAGAAGTCCCCCTATAGCTACGACACGAACCTTTGGGGCAAGAGCGCGGAAGCGGGGCCGCTGGAGGACCCGTGGGTAGAGCCACCCGATGACGTGCATCAATGGACCAAAGACCCGCAGGAGGCGCCGGAGGCGCCGGCCTATGTCGAGATCGGGTTCGAGCAGGGCGTGCCGGTCTCTCTCGACGGCAAGGCCGTCGCGCCGGCCGCCTTGATCGGGCGACTCAACGCGCTGGCCGGCGAGCACGGCGTCGGGCGCATTGACATGGTAGAGAACCGCTTGGTCGGCATCAAGTCGCGGGAGACGTACGAGTGCCCGGCCGCGGTCGTCCTCCTCGCGGCCCACCGCGATCTGGAGGCGCTATGCCTTGAGCGCGAGCTGGCGCACTACAAGCGGATGCTGGAGCTGAAGTACGCGGAGCTGGTGTACTACGGCCTCTGGTACAGCCCGCTGCGCCGCGCACTGGATAGCTTCATGAACAGCACGCAAGAGACCGTCACCGGAGCAGTTCGCATCAAGCTGCACAAGGGGAACTGCATTCCAGTTGGTAGGAAGTCTCCACACTCTCTCTATCGCTACGACCTGGCCACCTACGATCAGGCCGACCGCTTCGATCAGACTCAGGCGAGGGGGTTCATTCGGCTGTGGGGGCTGTCGGCTCAGATTGCCGAGCAGGTCCGCCGCGAGGCGGAGAAGGAGTAACGCCATGCGTCTCTGGGGCGGGCGGTTCAGCAAGAAGCCGGATGAGCTCGCGCACGATTTCACGGCCTCGCTGCCCTTCGACCGGCGACTGCTCGAGCACGATATCGCGGGCAGCATCGCTCACGCCCGGATGCTGGGCCACTGCCGGATCATCACGGTGGAGGAGGCGCGGCAGCTCGAGGCCGGCCTCGAGCGGGTGCGCGCAGGCCTGGCCTCCGGTGAGCTCGCGCTGGACCCGGCGTCCGAGGACGTGCATACGGAGGTAGAGAGATTGCTTGGCGAGCATATCGGCGCCCTCGCCGGCAAGCTCCACACCGCGCGCAGCCGGAACGATCAGGTTGCGCTGGACATGCGCCTTTTTCTGCGGGAGGAGATTGACGAGCTGCGCCACAAACTCACGGCCATGCAGCGCGTCCTGATCGAGGTGGCCGAACGGCATCTCGACACGGTCATGCCGGGCTACACCCACATGCAGCGGGCGCAGCCGGTGCTGCTGGCCCATCATCTCATGGCCTACTTCAACATGTTCCAGCGCGACCGCGAGCGTCTGGCCGACTGCCGCAAGCGCGTGAACGTCTGTCCGCTCGGCGCGGCGGCGCTGGCAGGAACGAGCTTCCCCATAGACCCGGGGTTTGTGGCAAAACAGCTTGGATTCGAGTGCGTCTTCAGCAACAGTATGGACGCGGTGTCCGACCGTGACTTCGTAACGGAGTTCCTTGCCTGCGCAGCGATAGGCATGGTGCATGCCTCCCAGCTCAGTGCGGAGATTGTGCTCTGGTCCACCGCCGAGTTCGGCTTCGTGCGCCTCGACGACGCTTGGTGCACGGGGTCAAGCATCATGCCACAGAAGCGGAACCCCGACGCGGCCGAACTCGCCCGCGCGAAGGCGGGGCGCGTCTTCGGCGATCTGGTCGGGATGCTGACTGTAGCGAAGGGCCTGGCGCTCTCCTACAGCAGGGACTTCCAGGAGGACAAGGAGGCACTGTTCAACGCCGCGGATACGCTCGGTGCGACGCTTGAGGTGCTGCGGGAGATGGTGACGAGCGCAACCTTCGACGCGGCGAGGATAGAGCAAGCGCTCGCCTCCGGTTTTCTCACAGCAACCGAGGCGGCAGACTACCTCGTTCGCAAGGGCGTTCCCTTCCGGGAGGCGCACGGCGTCGTTGGGCAGGTCGTAAGGTACTGCGAGAAGCAGAGCGCGAAGCTGGACGATCTGTCGCTGGAGGAGTGGCGGTCGTTCAGCAAGGAGTTCGGCGAGGACATTGTGAGGTACATCTCGCCGCGGGGCGCGGTCGAGGCGAAGAGCTCGCCGGGTGGCACGGCTCCGGCGCGGGTGAGGGAGCAGATCGCGGCGGCGCGCGCGGCGCTGAAGGGGTAGAGGCGGGACCTGTCCCCAACGCCTATCCGCGCGGGACGCCGAGCTTCGCCAGCATATCGCTTAGATAGCGGGCCGCCTGCGGGAAGGCGATCTCGGGCCCCAGAAGCTCTGGGTGCCAGGCCTTCTCCCATTCCAGCGACAGGTAACCGCGGTAGCCGGCCTTGTGCAGCTCCGATACGAGTTCGTCGAGGGGTATCTCTCCATCGCCGAGCAGGCAGTAGCCGCCATCCCTGTTGCTGTCTTTGACGTGGGAGTGGTAGGTGCGCGTGCCTATGAACCGCGCGGTCTCGACCGGCGTCTCCTTCATCGCTCGGAAGGGGTGGTGAAGGTCCCAAAGGACGCCGGTCCCCTGGTCGCCAGCCGCCCCCAGCAGGCCCGAGATCAAGGCGCCCGACGAGAAGGCGTCGTGCGTCTCCACCAGCACTCGCTTCCGTCGCTGGGCGGCGCGCTGCCCCAGGCGAGCTAACTTAGCAGCCGCTCGCTTGATACAGTCCTCCCGGCTTTCGCCGGCCGGGATGTCCCCGCCGAATACACGAACGTAGGGAGCGCCAAGCACCATTGCCAACTCGATCATGCGCTCGCCCTCGGTGGTGGACGGGTCCGCATCGGCGAGGCGAACGGAGGAGCCGAGGCAGCATATCTCGATGCCTGCTCGCTGGAACCGGCGGCGGAACTCGGAGGGGCCTCCGGGGAAATCGCCCAGCGCCCTTGGCAGGTCAACCGATCCCTTAAAGTGGCGCACCTCGACCCCATCGTAGCCGTTTGCTCGTGCTGCTTCGATAATCTGCTCGATCCCCCAGTCCGGGCACCCCAGGGTGCTGAAAGACAGCTTCATGCGGATTCCTCCATCCCCCTCCAGACACATATCTCCCTGCTGCCAGCCGTTCTTACACTTCTGCGCCTCTTTGCCTGGTCCTCGCGACCCAGAGCTCCAGGAGCACCGGTTTTAGGTAAGAGATAAGTGGGACTTGGGCAAGAACCATTTTCGGCATGTCCAAGTCCACATCGCAGCAGAGCTGGCAGTTTCTGACCGAAGACCTGGCGGTGTGGCCCTTTTCTTCTGGCTGGGCGGGATTGCGCAGAGTGTTGTCCTTGTCATCGTTGCCCGCCGCCACCAGCTCTCGCAGATGCTCCTCCACTGTTTCCGGGCGGCCTTCCCCATGCACCACCTTCGCCGCTGTCCATCCGCCTGAGGCGGACTCGGTGAGGTGGTGCCAGTCCAGGATCTGCACCGCACGCCATCGGCCGCGGCCAAGCCAGCACCGCTTTCTCCAGCGCCTCCCACAGCTGCCGCACTTCCTGCTGCTTTCGCGGCGCCAATTGCTGCCATCCCGGCTGCTGATCTGCTACCATTTGGCTGATACCCTTTCGGTCAGCGCCAACAAGGCGCTTCCTTGTGATAACCGATAGAGTATCATCTCTTTTCCCAAAAGGCCAGAAGACTGGGGCCACACCCGCCCGCCCTGCCTCTGATTGACAAGCCACTCCGCCAGCCGCTATCTTGAACCATGCCATCGAACGACTCACCCCAGTCCGCGAGCGGCAGAGGGACCACCCTCTACCGCGTATCCCGCGCCTTCCTTCGGGTCCTGTTCCGCCTCTACAACCGGCTCGAGGTCTCCGGCCGCGAGCACATCCCGCCCACGGGCGGTGTCCTTCTCGTCGCCAACCATACCAGCTATGCCGACCCGCCGATCGCCGGGCCAACCTGCCCGCGCCCCGTCAACTTCATGGCCAAGGCCGACCTCTTCCGTATCCCGGTTCTCGCCGGCTTCATCCGCCGGACACATGCTTTTCCCGTCAACCGAGGGGGCGCTGACCAGCACGCACTCCGGCATGCTGTCCGTCTGCTGAAAAACGGCGAAGTGCTGCTCATCTTCCCGGAGGGCACCCGCAGCCCCGACGGCCGTCTCCAGCCTTTCGAAGCCGGCGCCGCGTTCATCGCGCTGGCCTCCGAGGCGCAGGTCATCCCCATGGCGATAGACGGCGCCGATCGCATGCTTCCTCGCGGCAAGCCGTTCCTGCTGCCGGCAAAGCTCCGGGTCCGCTTCGGCCCACCGGTGGATCTATCTCGCCTGCACGGTCTGCCTCGGAACCGGGAACTCCTCCAGCAAGCCTGTGACGAGATGGCTGCCGCGCTCCGCGCCCTACTCCCTCCGCATCGCCAGTAGCGCACACCGTGCCCGAAACCGGCCTTGCGTACGCGTGTCTAATCCCGTGGAGGTAACAACACATGCCCGAACATCAAGTCAACCAAAGCAATCGCTCTATAGCTATGCTGCTCTTGCTCAGCGCCGTGGTCGGCGGCCTTGTCGCCCTTGCGGGCTTCGCCGCGCTCCGGCCGGCCCCCGTCGAGGCCGCGCCCGTCAGCCTCGCCGACCTCCAAAGCTCCTTCACCGATGTCGCCGCAACCGTCGCCCCGGCCGTCGTGAACATCAACACGGAGAAGGAGGTTCGTCAGCAGGTCTGGGGCCTCGACCTCTTCAGCTTCGACCCATGGCGCGATCCGTGGCCGCCCTATCGCCCCTACGAGCGTGTGCGGAAGGTCTCGAATCTGGGCTCGGGCTTCATCCTCACCCCCGATGGCTACGTGCTCACCAACGCGCACGTCATCGGCCAGGCCGACAGCATCGCCGCGACCCTCCCCGACAGCAACACCTACAAGGCCACCCTGGTCCAGCTCATCGAGGACCGCGATCTGGCCGTGATCAAGATGATTGGCTGCCCAACCGATCTGCCCACGGTGCGGCTGGGCGATTCCGACGAGATCAAGGTGGGATCCTGGGCAGTCGCCATCGGCAGCCCGTTCGGCTTCAGCGAGACCGTGACGGTCGGCGTCATCAGCGCCAAGGGCCGGGTGATAAGGCAAGCTGGCGATCGGGAGGAGATGCGGGATCTGCTTCAGACCGATGCCGCCATCAACTTCGGCAACTCCGGCGGCCCGCTGGTGAGCATCGGCGGTGAGGTCATCGGCATCAACCAGGCAATCTTCTCACCCCGGGGCACCGGCAACATCGGCATTGGGTTTGCCATTCCAGTGAATGCGGAGACGAAGGCGGCGATAGAGCAGGCGATCAAGAGTGCGAAACGACGCGTATAGGGACGCAGGGCAGGAGCGGATCTCCTGCCCCCTCGTTCCTCACATCCCCCTCACCCACAGCAACCCAAACAGCACCGCGAGCGCCACCCACGTCTTGTGCTCGCCGTTCGCCCTGACGGTATGCCAGTGGAAGCG
>Ga0315288_10009410_pt1 | contig 12312 bp, 13 predicted proteins | sample YL17G11_20_MG_FD_203454 | JGI IMG/M metagenome (GOLD analysis project Ga0315288, IMG submission 203454) | Sediment microbial communities from Yellowstone Lake, YNP, Wyoming, USA - YL17G11_20 | ecosystem: Environmental > Aquatic > Freshwater > Lake > Sediment | place: USA: Wyoming | collected...
TCTTTTCTGCCGGACTGTTTAATTTCAAATTCCAAAGAAAGAGCTTTTTCCTTGTCTACGATTCCTTTTTCTATTAGTTGTTTAATCAGCGACATAAAAGCAATGCTTAGTAAGGCAAAAATGGATTTTCTCTGCCCGGAGTTTCTTCAAAAGGGCTTATCTCGGTAAACGGCTGGAGTTTTTCCAAAAGAGGATTCTTAAAAATTTCAAAGTTTATTTTTACTTCTTTTTTAGAAAAAGTCCGGACTCCTTCGACAAATGAAGTTTCTTTTTCTTTTTTAAAATAACCTTGCCAAATTACAAATACGGTGATCATCAATACGATACCGAAAATAAAAATTAAATTTTTTTGAGTTTTCTTTTCTTGGAAAAAAACAATGGCCATTTTAGTAACTGTAAACTTTAATTCTTAAATTAAAAGTGAACAAATTGTCTTCCCGCGGCGATGCGAAGGAAATGTTTTCGACTTCAATTATTCTGGAGGATTTTTCCAGCGTCGAAATGAAATTTTTGGAAGAAGAATAGGGGCCGACGACTTCCAGGCTTAATTGAATCTCTTTTATATCAGGGAACTCTCCCGAAGAAGAAATGGTAAAAGGGCTTATCCCCCTCAAAACAAGGCCGGACTGAGAACTGGCTTTCTGAAGAAAGCTGAAAAGAGAAGGCAAGGAGGGATCATCCGGCAAGGACGAGCTGATTTTCGCCAATTCCTCTTTATATTGCTCTATGTCGGTTCCAATTTGCGAAAGGTTTGAAAAATAATCCTCTTGCCATTGAAATTCTTCTTTTATTACTTCGAGATTTTTCTGTAATTCGTTTAAATTCTGGTACCGCGGGTACAAAAAAACCGCTGAAAAAATCAAAACAATAAAAAGACAGACGGCGATGACAATCGGCATGAAATTCAGAAGATTATTCAATGAAGGGCTTATTTTATTCATTTAAAAATCTCGGAGTCAGGGAAAGGGAAAGACTAAACCCAATTTTCCCTTCCTTGCTTATTGAAACTTTTTCTAAATTTACGCTTTCAATAAAATCTTCTCCCTGGAAAATCAAAAGCTGCTGGCCTAAACTTTCGAAACTTTGGGTTTCTCCGGAAAGACCAATCTGGTTTCCTTCAGAATCCAGATTAAACTGGGAAAACCAGACCTTGGGATGACAATTTTTTTGAAGCAAATCAAAAACTTTTGAAGTTTCCAGGTGCCCTCCGACTATCTTGGAGAAATCTTCGGTTTTCTTCTGATATTTCAGAATTTCTTTTTCCAGAGAAATTCTTTCGGGGGTTTTCGCCGATACAAAAGCATTCTCCAAATCCGTAAGGGATTTTTGGCTTTTTTTAATAGAACTGCTCAAAATGAAAAATCCCGCAATGCAAAAAACCAAAAGAACCAAGGAAAAATAGAACAAAATATTAATCCAATTGGACAGAGGAGCGACTTTTTTAGGAATAATTTCCACCATAAATTTTTATTTAATAATCAATATTCAAGACCGTGCAAAGCCATGCCTATGGCGATGGCGTAACTCGGCCCCATTTTTTTTAAAGTTTCTTCCAAAATCGGCGTATAAAAGATTCCGCTGACGGAAAAAGGATTGGCAACCTCCACTTCTTTTTTAAAATTTTCAGAAAAATATTCTTTGAGGCCGGGAAGCAGAGCCGTGCCTCCGGCTAATATAATTTTTTCAATTTCTTTGCCATTTTTAACGGAAAAATTATAAAAAATTCTTTCAATTTCTTTTAAAATAACGTCGACTAAGGGAAGTAAAATTTCTCTCACTTCTTTAGCAGAACCCGCCTCGCCGTTGCTCAAACCCGCTATTCCGTATTTTATTTTTAATTCCTCCGCGACTTCGTAATCAACGTTCAACCCTTGAGATGCCACTTCGGCGAATTCACCTCCCGACATGTCGAAACTGTGCGATATTTTTAAAATTCTTTTATCGACAACGCTGCAGGTCGTGCTTTGCGCGCCGATGTCTATCAATCCCACGGTTCCTTTTTCATCTTCTCCGATCAAGGAGCTTATCAAGCCGAATACCTCGGCCTCCAAAGCGACCAGTTCCAACTGAGCGATTTTGGCGATTTCCCGATATTGATTGATTACTTCGTTGGGAACGGCCACCAGAAGAATTTTCAAATTAGTTTTCTTTTGGTCCGAAGCCTCTCCTTCAATCACCTGCCAGTCCAGAGTCACTTCTCCCAAGGGCAAAGGAATATGCTGCCTGGCTTCATATTTGACGGCCTGAGATAATTCCTCTTTGGTCATGGGCGGCAATTCAATGCTCGTAAAGAAGGTGGAAAAATCCGGAATGGAGAAAATGGCTTGACGCGTTTTTATGTTCGCCTCCTCCATTATCGCCGAAATTGCCCTCGATATATCATTGCTGGAGAGCAAAAGAGAGCTTTTTTCAAAAGTCCTGAATGGTTTTTTGTAAAGAACGGCTGCGGGGAGAGAACCGTAATTTTCTAATTTCCGCCTGTTCCCAAACTTAGAAACCTCCACTATTTTGATGTTAGAAGTTCCGATGTCGATTCCCAAAAATCTTTTGGGCAACAGTAATTGAAGAGGATTCCACATGGGTGTTTTTCTATTATACAATATTAATATATAAAGAACCATGTGGAAAAAAGCGGGAAATTTCATTCTTGAAATTCTTTTTCCTCAATTTTGCTTCAACTGCGGAATTGAAGGAACTTATCTTTGCGAAGACTGCAAAAGCATTCTTGAAATCACCGGATTTCATCAAAAATATTCTGCTCCGAATCTCAAAGATTTATATTTTGCTCTCTCCTATAACAATTCTTTGAGCAAAAAATTAATCCGGAGATTCAAGTATGAACCCTTTGTCAAGGAACTGGCGAAACCCTTATCTTCTTTAATAATAGCCCATTTCCAACTGATGGACAACAAACCCGATTTTTCCGGTTATTCCTTGGTCCCGATACCCCTGGAAAAAAGAAAGATGAAATGGCGGGGATTCAACCAAGCGGAAGAAATCGGCAAAGAACTGGCCGAATTCTTGAAAATTCCTTTAGTTTCGGATTGTTTGATAAAAACAAGAGAAACGATTTCTCAAGTTGAACTTCCGGAAGACGCAAGAAAAGAAAACGTCAAGGGAACATTTTCGGTTAAAAATCGGATCTCGGGCAAAAAAATTCTTTTAGTCGACGACGTCTATACTACGGGCGCAACCATGACTGAGTGCGCCAGAGTTTTAAGGGAATCCGGCGCCAAGGAAATTATCGGAATTGCGATAGCCAGAGGATAAAAACCCCGCCAGAACATGTTCTGGCGGGGTTGACTGCGGTGGGGGTGAGGGGCAAAGAGATAAACCTCTTCTTCCGTCTCATCTAAAGATTCGACATTCGAACCCCGCACCAGAACCTTCGGTTCGGTACAGGGCAGGCTCACTTATTTTTTAGTTTTCCTTGCCCCGTATTAAAATTTGGATTTAAGGCGGAAGCGAGAGGATTCGAACCTCTGAAGCCATTGCTGGCTTACCGCATTTCAAGTGCGGCGCATTCGTCCACTCTGCCACGCTTCCAAATTTTTATTTGTCGTGCATTACGCTTTCCAGTTTCCTAAGCTGAGAAATCAAATTATCCAAAACCAAATCAAAAGATTCTATAATGTTGCGGCTTCTCTTTTCCGCCATTAGCTCGCGCTTTTTTATGCTTAAGGTTAATTTAACCGAAATTTCATTATGGTGCGGGAAATATTCAACGAGTATTCTTAAATCGGCCAATTCCAAATTTCCGTGCCGCAATAAACACGTCAGACGGCTCAATTTTTCCTCCGTTAAATAATTTTTAAGCTGCTCCTCGCAGCTTTTGTCAACTTTTTGAAAATAAAAACTGATGTTCATATATCGGCGGAGGAGGTGGGGGGGGGCGAAGAGACAAACCTCTTCTTCCGTCTCATCTAAGGATTCGACATTCGAACCCTTGTATTCAAGAAGGTTCTCAACACGCCCCCTCAAATAAACTTTTGGATATTAGACATATCCAAAACTTCATTTGCGGAGGGGGTGGGATTCGAACCCACGAAGGGATATTACTCCCTTAGCACGTTAGCAGTGTGCCGCAATAGACCAAACTATGCGACCCCTCCAATTATTCTCAATTATTTTTATCTTAGATTCAAAAATTCTTTAAGTCAACCTTAAATCTAATGAGAAAAATACCAAAAAATGAAATAAAGGAGGGATGTCCAAGCAATAATAACAACGGGGAAGCTCATTTTTTTACATCCCGATGAAATTTTTAATCTTTGAAATCGGAATGGATAAAACTCTTCCCTTAGAATCAATAAAATTTAAACCCAAGACCTCGCCTTGAATATTAAACAGAGGACTGCCGGCCAGAACGTTTTTTTCAAAGATATTGGTTTGAATAAAATCGCCGCTGAAACCGTTAATAATCCCTTCATTGATTGTTTCTGAGGTTTTCTTGCCGTCAAAAATTATACCGATTAAAAAAATCCTTTCCCCTAATTTTGTTTTCTCCAAATTGGCGAAACTCACCGTCGGCAAATTGGATTCTTCTATTTTTACCAAAGCCAGGTTTTCACTCAAATCTCTTTTTAAAATTTGGAAAGCGACTTGTTTATCGTCAATAAAAAAACTGAAGTCCGAACCCTGAGGTACCAATTGGGCCAAGGTGACGATCAGGCCGTCAGAAGTCACGATCAGGCCCGAACCTTCCAAAACCTCCCCTTCTTTGGTCTGAGTTTTTGCCCCAACTACGGTTTTTTCCACTTTTCCAACCGCATCAGTAAGCGCAACGTTTTCCTGGATGGTAATTTCTTTTCTTTCCGTCACGTAAACCGGGCTTTTTTCCAATCCGTACTGATAAAAAAGCGGCCTTTCTATAAAATAAGGCCAGAGAATCTGATCTGCGAAAATGCCGCCGACCATCCCGATTACAAAAAAAGCGACGATTTTAAAAATGTTTTTCAGCATTACTTAACTAAAATTTTTTCTCTTTTTTTCTCGTGGTTATTTTTCATTAAATCTTTCAAAGTGAGAATTTTAATTTGATCTCCCTCAAAATCAGTAACCACTCTGTCCCCCTCTTTCACTAAGCCCGAAACAATTTTTAAGGCCAGGGGATCCAAAAGCAATTTCTGGATTACTCTTTTCAAGGGTCTTGCTCCCAGATTCGGATCGAATCCTTTTTGGACTAAAAATTCCTTGATTTTTTCGGTTATTTTAATTTCAATTTTTTTACCTTTAAGCCGGGCAACTACTTTTTCCAATTCCAAATCGACTATTTTTCTGATTTCCGGCTTCTGAAGATAATTGAAAATAATGATTTCGTCGATTCTGTTTAAAAACTCGGGCCTGAACTGTTCTTTCAAGGCTTCCATCACTCTCTCTTTCAAATTCTTTTTTTCCTCTTCCTCTCTCTCTCCCAAAAATCCCAAGGAGCCCATTTTGGCAATGTGCTCCGAACCGACGTTCGAGGTCATAATCAAAATCGCATTTTTAAAAGAAGCTGTTCTGCCCTTGGCGTCGGTTAGTCTTCCGTCTTCCAAAATCTGAAGCAAAATGTTAAAAACCTTGGGATGGGCTTTTTCAATTTCATCGAGCAAAATAACGCTGTACGGCCTTCTCCTGATTTTATCGGTCAGTTGTCCTCCTTCTTCATAGCCGATGTAACCGGGAGGAGCGCCTATCATCTTGGAGACCGTATGCTCTTCCATATATTCCGACATATCCAGCCTGACCAAAGCATTCTCATTATTAAACAGAAATTCGGCAAGGGCCTTGGCGGTTTCTGTTTTTCCCACTCCCGTCGGACCTAAAAATATGAAAGATCCCAGAGGCCTGTTTTCTTCCGAGATTCCCGCTCGCGCTCTCCGAAGAGCATTGGAAATCGCCCTGATTGCTTCTTCCTGGCCGATTACTCTCTTCGAAAGTATTTCCTCCATCTTTTCCAATTTTTTCACTTCTTCCTCCAAAAGACGGGTTACCGGTATTCCCGTCCATCGGGAAACCACCTGCGCCACTTCTTCTTCCAAAACTTCTTCTTTCAAGATAGGCCGATTTTTTTGAAATCTGGCCAATTTATTTTCGACCGCCCTCAGATCTTTCAGAAGGTTCGGGATTTTCCCGTATTTTATTTCCGCCACTTTCTGAAGATTAGCGGCTGCCTGTTCTTTTTCCGCTTCAAATCGAACACCTTCCAATTCTTTTTTAAGGATTTTAATTTTATTGATGGTTTCTCTTTCCGATTGCCATCTCGCCTCGATTATTTTTGATTTTTCTTTCAAATCGGCTATTTGCCTGTTTAATACTTTCTGCTTCCTTTGGTCCAGTTTGAAAGCTTCTTTTTCAATTTCCAGTTTCTGGATTTCCTTTTTTAAATTTTCCAATTCCACAGGCTCCGATTCAATTTCCAACCTTAAAGAACTCATTGCTTCATCCATTAAATCTACCGCTTTATCCGGCAAAAATCTGTCGGTAATGTATCTGGCGGCCAGTTCGGCGGCTGCAACCAAGGCCGAATCTTTTATTTTTACTCCGTGATGCAATTCGTATTTTTCCTTGATTCCCCTCAAAATTGAAATCGTGTCCTCAATGGTGGGCTCTTGAACGTAAATCGGCTGGAATCTTCTTTCGAGCGCCGGGTCTCTCTCAACGTATTTTTGATATTCTTTCAAGGTAGTGGCTCCGATCGCTTTCAGCTCTCCTCTGGCCAAGGCCGGTTTCAGAAGATTGGAAGCGTCGATAGCCCCCTCCGCCGCTCCGGCCCCAACCAGCGTATGCAATTCATCAATAAAAAGAAGGTAGCGGCCGGCCCCTCGGTTTATTTCTTTCAAAAGAGCCTTGACTCTGTCTTCAAATTCTCCTCTGTATTTCGTTCCGGCCACCAAAGATCCCAAGTCCAAACCGATAATTTCCTTATCTTTCAACGATTCCGGGATCTGGCCCGAAACGATTTTCTGAGCCAGTCCTTCGACAACGGCCGTTTTTCCGACTCCCGCCTCTCCTATCAAAACGGGATTGTTTTTCGTTCGGCGCGATAATACCTGCATCAATCTCCGGATTTCGTTATCTCTGCCGATTACGGGATCCAATTTTCCCTGCCGGGCTAATTGAGTTAGGTTTCTGGCATATTTTTCAATGACTTGGTATTTTGATTCGGGTTCGGGGTCGGTGATTCTCTGGCCGCCCCGGATTTGAGCCAGATGCTTCAAAAAAGTCTCGTAATCTAATTTGCCGAATTCCAAAGAAGAAACTCCGCCCCCTGATTGCAAAAAGGAGGCCTTGTCTAAAATTTCTTTGGCTTTTGTTTCCGTATTCAACAGGGATAAAAACAAGTGTTCCACCGAAATGTATTCGTCCCCCATTTTCATTGCTTCTTGCCTTGCCCTTTCAAGAATTTTTGCCATATCCTGAGTCAAATAAAACTGGCCGAAGGTCTGAGGAGCGGAAATTACCGGGATTTTATCCAAAGCCGTCTTCGTTTTTCTTTTTAATCCTTCAATATCAACTCCCAATCTTTGAAGCACGTTCAAAACCACGCTTTCTTCCTGGGAAAGCAAAGAATATAAAAGATGCAGGGCATCGATCTGCTGCTGGCCTCTTTCCTGGGCAACGGACTGGGAGGCGAGAATCACCTCCTGGGCTTTATTGGTGAAGTTTCCGTTCATTATAGTATTATTATTTTTAGTATAAAATAAACATTATTCGCTTCTCTCTCCCAAAATAACCGGGATAGTTTTTTCCTCCTTATCCCTGATAATCTTTAAAGAAATCTGTTCTCCGGGATTATATTTTTGAATAATTTTAGCCAAAGAGTTTTCCGTGGTAATTTTCTCGCCGTTAAATTCCAGAATTATATCATTTTCTTTCAGGCCCGCCTTTTCCGCCACCGAACCTTTGGCAACGGCAGGTTCCCCCCCCTCTCCCTTAATAATCCAAGCGCCGTAATCAACCCCCAAGTTATTGTCTTTTTGAATTTTTTCCGTGATTAAAACGTATCTTACCCCCAGATAGGGATAAACAATCTTCCCCGAAGCTTTAATCTGTTCAATGTCTTTTTTGGCATAATTTATGGGAATGGCAAAACCTATGTTTTGGGCCCCCTGAACCATGGCCGTGTCTATTCCGATAACTTCTCCTTTCAGATTAAGCAGAGGACCGCCGGAGTTCCCCTGATTGATGGCGGCGTCTGTCTGGATAACGTCTTCAATAGTTTCGGATAAACCGCCTCCCGAAGCGGTAATGCTTCTCCCTAAACCCGAAACCACTCCCACGGAAACCGTGTTTCTAAATTCTCCCAAAGCGTTGCCGATAGCGATAACCGTTTGACCAATCTGAAGAGAGTCCGAGTCCCCCAATTTTACTACCGGAAAATTCGTAAAGGTGAAACTTCCCTGATTGTTTACGATTTTTTCTTGGCTGATTTTAATTACCGCCAGATCCTGAGCGGGGTCGCGGGCCAAAACTTCGGCCGGATAACTTTTTCCGTCATTGGTTAAAACGGTATATTCCGCTTCCGTGTCCAAAACTACGTGTTTATTGGTTAAAATCATTCCGTCTTCGGAAACTATGAAGCCCGTTCCCCCTCCGACTTCCTGTTTTTGGGTTCCGTTTTGGCGGTACTGGGGAATCTGAAATTCCTGGCCGAATTCCGGAAAAGGATTGTAGTAATATTGTTCAATAATCGGGACCTCTTTCGTGATAACGATGCTGACCACTGCCGGAGAAAAAGTTTTGACAACTCCGATTATAGCTGTTTCCTGCGTTGTCTGGGGAGTGTATTGCTGAATGGAAGTTGCGGGCATTTCAAATAATTTTTGGATTTCTGAAAATTTAAGATTTGATCCCGATAAAATTCCGCCGACGAAACCGAAAACGGAGGAAATCAAAACCGTCAGGATAATAATCCAGAAAATCTGTTTTTCCCAGAATTTTGGGAAATTAATGGAAGGATTCTTTAGTTTAGGAAATTCTAATTTTGGCAATTCATAGAGATTCATATATGTTTTATACCTTATTTTTATCGGTTTGGACAGACGAAGAGTTCTAAGTTCTCTTTTCCACCTTCGCCCGCCTCGGGCGGGCTCGGTATTTCAGGTCAAAGAGAACTTCGTTCTCTTTTCCACCTTCGCCCGCCTCGGGCGGGCTCGGTATTTCAGGTCAAAGAGAACTTCGTTCTCTTTTCCACCTTCGCCCGCCTCGGGCGGGCTCGGTTTTAGAATAGTGGGAGAAACGGTAGCCAAAAATATCCGACTTCACGGCTTTACCGGAAAACATGTAAAGACAGCAAAAAAGATATTTAAAAAATGTTTTGAAATATCCGTCTTTCTCAAATCTTCTGAGGGATATGTAAATTTCGGTTGATTTTATAATCCCGAACCTGCTGATTTTAGCTCCCTGGCGGGCAAAATAATGATCTTCGGCCAATTTAATCTTTTCGTCGAAACCGCCGATTTTTTCAAAAATTTCTTTCTTCACTAAAATTCCCATTGCGCCGTGGGCCAAGAACTTTTCGGTAAAATCAATGAGCCGGTTATAAAAAAAATCAAATCCGGCCTTTATAATTTTACTGCCGGTCTCCGGCTTTAAATGATACGAAGCTATGTCTAATTTTCTTTCATTAAACTCTTTGAGGGAATTATCTAAAAATCCCTCAGGCAGTTTCAGGTCGGCATCTAAAAATAGAAGCAAATTGCCTCGGGAAAATTTTGCTCCTTCGTTTCTTCCTTTTGCCGGCAGTCCGCCGAAAACAACTTTACAACCAAAATTTTTGGCGATTTCCCTGGTTTTATCGTGAGAACCCGCATCGGCAACAATTATTTCGTAAACTAAGGCTTTAGCCGAAGCAATCGATTCGAGCAAAAAAGGAAGGTAATTTTCCTCGTTTAAGGTTGGAATTATAATAGATAACATATTTCAAAATAACTTTTTTGCTTCGTTCCAAATATCGGGTTGGTTTTGTTTTTCTTTCATCCAGTACCACCATTCGGTTCCCCAAAAATAGAATTCTTTTAAGCCGGTTTTTTCGGCGAATTCGATATTTTTTTTGAACTGTTCCAAGTTCATCGTTTTAATTTGCTCTTCAACCGGAGAATCATACAGCAATTTCGGCCCCCAGGGCTCTGCCTGCAATTCAACGCAAATCACTTCTTTTTTGAATAATTTTTTGATAATTTGCGCTTTTCTGTAATAAAAAGCCGGAGTTAAGGGATAATCGAAATACTTTCCTATCTCCTTTACCCAAACCCTCCTGTACATTGTCGTTCCTACGATATCGCCAAGCCTTGCGGCTGAAAACCAAAAAGAGCCTTCTCCACTGTCAGATATTACAACGGGTCTGCTTTGAGAATCAAGGGACTTAACAAGATCTATTTCTTTTTTTAAAAAATCGGGATCCACCCAAGGACATTCCCCAAAGGGAAAAAACGGTTCATTTTCCACCTGCCACATTTTTATCGAGGATGAATCTCGATATCTTAAAACTATTTTTTCGATTAAATTTAAAATTTTTTCCTGTTGTTCCGGTTTTTCTAATTTTTTTGCCCAATCCGGAATATGACACTCTGGCCAGCGGGGAGTTTTCATCCCGATTACCAAAATAATCTTAGCGTCTTTTTCTTCCGCCTTATTTATCTGCCAATCTAAATCTTCGAAGCCGTATTTCCCTTCTTCTTTTTCAATCAAATCCCAATAAGCGGCTAATTTTATGTTTTTTACCCCCAGATCATCAAGTAAAGCCGAGTAGGTTTCTTTCCAATTCAATCCAAGATTCTGGGCGTGTTTCTGAGAAAAATTAACGCCCCACGTAATTTTTTCTGTTTTAGGCGAATTACCAATAAAAAAGAAACCTATAACAAGGAGAATAAAAATTAAAAAATACAGCAGAATTTTTTTTAGCATATCACTTCGCCAATAAAACCAATCCTCCTCCGATTAATAAAATAGCGATTATTTTTTGAAGGAGAATTTCTTTGGAAATTTCTTCTTCCAGAATTTTAGGAAACCTTAAGGAAATAAAAACGGCGAAAATCAGTAAAAATAAATACTGAATTCCCTGAAGGGCATTGATAAAAGCGACGTAAGAAAGCGGAGCCAGGGCAACCGCCCAGTTTTGCAAGATATTTCCCCCCGCTCCCGCGGCTTGGTTTGAAAGGAAAATCAAGGCCGTTTTTTTCTGGACGGCTATTTTTTCTTTAAAGACTTCCCTCCTCAGTGCGGAATTCAGGAGTAAAATTAAGGCCGACACCCCTCCGCCGATCCTGATCCAAACCAATCCCACTAAAAAAGGACTGGAGATATAAACATATTTGGCAGAAACAAAAGAAAGGGCAAGGAAGAAAGCGGATATTATGGAAATTTGCAAACTCTTCAAAGAAATTTTTTTTGTTTTTTGATAAGTAATTAAAAAACTTCCCGCGACAAGAAGAACAAAAGCCGAAAAACCGGACAGACTAAGATTTTCTTTTCCTTTGGAAAAAATGTAAATCAGCAAAAAAGTAAAAATGGGCAGGATGCCGCCGACTGCCGGCACCACCCTTGATGACTCGAACAGTTTAAGAGCTTTGAAAAACCAAAAAATCCCAAAAATAAAAGAAGCGCCGGAAATAAAAGACAATAATGCTTCAAGGCGGTCGGGCAAATAAAAATCTATAAAAGGAATCAGCAAAACGGCCGCGATTCCTAAAACTCCGATATAAAAGGCATAAACTTTGGGATTAGGAATCGGCCCGACCAAAAGATGTTTATCCACCAAGAAAACAACCGCAAGGATCAAATAGGCGAAAATTGTGACTAAAAGCCAATTCATTGTGCATTAAGCTTCTATTTATGGAAGCGAAGATAAAGAAGAGAACTTCGTTCTCTTCGCTTATTAATGCGGGGAAATTATTTTTTTAATGTTGAAAATTCCCAATTTTTCTCCCTCAACAAAGCCCTGCATGGCGGCTTCGGCGAATCTGCCCGAATCTAAAAAGTCAAAAAGCCACTGATTTGCATAATTCGGGTTCTCCTGGGGTATTCCCGAACCCAAGCGCAATAACCATTTTTTATTGAATTCTTCCTGAGAACCGACAGGAGGAGCGATGATAATCGGAAGCCCCAGGGCGGTATAAAAAGAAATTTCGCTCGGTTTCGTCCACAAGACGTCCGTTTTTCTCAAAGCCAGATTAAACTTTTGGAAATAACTTTCGATATTTTCGTCAAAAACTATTTCGATGTTTTTATCCAAATTATTCTTTAGTCTCAGGTTTTTAATGTTTCTTTCGAAATATTCTTTAACTTCCTTTCTGGTTCCGGCTACCAAAATTATCTTGATTTCATCGG
>Ga0315288_10009413_pt1 | contig 12311 bp, 15 predicted proteins | sample YL17G11_20_MG_FD_203454 | JGI IMG/M metagenome (GOLD analysis project Ga0315288, IMG submission 203454) | Sediment microbial communities from Yellowstone Lake, YNP, Wyoming, USA - YL17G11_20 | ecosystem: Environmental > Aquatic > Freshwater > Lake > Sediment | place: USA: Wyoming | collected...
TGAACTGGAGTCGCAGACGCTCAAGTTGCTCTAGTCGCCGGTAAGTCCGTGAGCTTTCAGCACTACTACATCTGACAAAAGGCTTTCCGCTGACCCGTCCGCAACTATTTTACCTTCGTCCAGGATGACCACCCGCCGGCAAACCGCTCTGACCAGTTCCAGGTCGTGCGAGGCGACAATCAGCGTCATTGGCAACTGCCTGAGCAGGCTAATCAGCGACCCCTTGCTGCGCGGGTCGAGGTTGGCGGTGGGTTCATCCAGCACCATGATTTCCGGACTCATCGCTAAAACTGTGGCGATGGCAATCCGTTTCTTCTCGCCAAGGCTGAGGTGGTGCGGCGACCGCTTTTCGAAACCGGCCATCCCCACCCCCTCCAGTGCCCTCGCCACCGACTCGCGGACGTCAGACTCCGAGTAGCCGAGGTTTAGCGGTCCAAAGGCAACATCGTCAAAGACCGTCGGCGAGAAAAGCTGGTCGTCCGGATTCTGGAAGACCAAGCCCACCCGCCGCCGCACTTCCCGCAAGTTGCCGTTCTCGATGGCTTTGCCAAACACCTTGACCTGCCCGTCAGTGTGCAGGATGCCGTTGAGATGGAGCAGGAGTGTTGATTTGCCCGCCCCGTTCGGCCCCACCAGCGCCACTCTTTCCCCGCGATTGACGGTGAGGCTGACGCCTGCCAGCGCCGGCTGTCCGTCCGGATAAATGAAACTAAGATTGTCAATCCTGACGACCTCTTCCATATTAACCACCCCACAAACTGAGTGCCCTAATTAAGAGTAAAACGGCCACGACCACGAAGGTAAAATAAGCATCCGCCAGCTTGAAGCTCAGATTGTTCAATGTTCGACTCTGCCCGTCAAAGCCGCGCGCCAGCATCGCCGCGTAGACCCGCTCCCCGCGCTCGTAGCTGCGGATAAAGAGGGTGCCCGCCATCCGGCCAATGGTCTTCACCTGCCACAACCGGCTGCCCCCCGAGCTACGACTGTCCCGCGCCTGACGCATCCGCATCACCTCGTCGACCAGCACGAAGATGTAGCGGTACATAAAGGAGAGCACCATCACCATTACCCTGGGGAGGCGGAGTCGCTCCAGCCCCTCGAGGAGGCGGGGGACCGGCGTCGTCGCGGTGAGCAGAATCAGGCTGAGGACGGATAGCCAGGCTTTGACCAGAATGGCAGCGAGCAAAACAAGCCCGTTTTCCTTGAAGAACGGCACGAAGACAGTAACGAGCAGGACAAAGGGCATAATCACCAGCGACCGTTTCAAGATATACAATACGGGCACCCTTGACAACGCCATTAAAGCAGCCACCACCACGAAGCAAATCACGAATGCCTGCCAGCGGTGGGGTGGGGTCAGCGTTACCGCCAGAATAAACGCCAGAGTGGTCAGAAATTTCGTCCGCGGGTCAAGACGGTGAATGAAGCTATCGCGGTCGCTGTACTGGTCGATAAAGCTGTGCTTCATCTTGCCTTCCTCGACTTTACGACCCAGGCCAAGCCTAAAGTCAGCGCAAAGACTATGATAACCCCGGTCACTCCCGCCAGAATGGCGGCCACAACCTGATTCTCAATCCCCGGGAAAAGGTAGTCGGCGATGATTCTGATGGGCGCTCCTCGCGTCAAGCCGGCAAATCCGCCATCCTCCGCCACCCTCTCCAGCCCATCGGGCGCCGACGAAGCCAGCGGCGATAGAATTGCCAGCAACAGGCTGACTCCCAGTGCCACCTGCCACCACTTCATTCTCATATCGACCACCTATATTTTCTGCAACTGCAATAAGTCGGCACGCGTCGCCAGCACCAGGCCGACCGCCGCGGCCGTAATCAGTCCCTCACCAATCCCAATCAGAGCGTGGATGCCCGCCATCGCCGGCAGGACGAACGTCAGCGGTGACACACCCGATACTGCTAGCTCAACGGCACAGGCAATGGACGCCAGCACCACCGACCCCCACCCGCCCACAAAACACCCAATCGCCATCCCCCGGCGGTTGTCCCCAAAGATGGCAACGCCCAGTCGGTAGAAGGAATACCCACCGAAACTACCGATGACCGCCATATTCAGCACGTTGGCGCCCAGCGCCAGCAGACCGCCGTCCTGAAAAATCAGGCTCTGGGCCAGGAGCACCGAAGTCATTACCAGCACAGACGCCCAGGGACCCAGCAAAATCGAGGCCAGTGCCGCGCCGACCAGGTGACCGGAAGTCCCGCCAACGATGGGGAAATTTAGCATCTGCGCGGCGAAGATGAACGCCGCCATCACACCCATCAGAGGGATGTGCTTTTCTCCGAGCTTCCGGTTTGCCTGCCTCACGGCGTAGCCCACTCCTCCCGCCGACGCGGCGTAGGTGGCGCCTATCGTGGCGATATTAAGAAAGCCGTCCGGGATATGCACTCCATCTCCTTATCGCAGTTTGACGCAATTGCAACTACTCGCAACTAGTTCGCAAAAAAAAATTTCTATTTACAATCGCCGCAGTGACCGAAAATGCCCAAGTGCTTCATATCGGCGTCAAAGTTGTACTCGCGCCACAACTGGCTTTTCAGCGACGCCAGCACTGACTCATCCAGGTCGATTATCCGGCCGCAGTCCTGGCAGACGAGGTGGTGGTGGTGTCCCTTCTCCATCGGGTGGTACTTCACCCGTCCCCCACCCAAATCGGTCTCCGTGACCAGTCCCAGGCTCTTGAGCAAGTCCAGCGTGCGGTAGACGGTGGAGATATTCACGTGCCGGTATTTAGCTCTCACCTGGGCGTAGATTTCCTCGGCGCTGATGTGGTTGCGCGCATTCTCAATGGCGGAAAGCACCATCATCCTCTGAGGCGTCAGGCGATAGCCCTGCTCGCTGAGTCTATCGATTATTTCTCCGGTTTTCCTCATATCAATTCAAATTATACCACAATCGATTGCAGATGCAACTGGTTGCGGGGTCGCTCTCCACCCTGTCATTGTGACCCTTCTGTGGAAGGGGAATCAATCTCAAGCGATGTGCTGCGTCTTACCTTGAGACTCTTCGCTGCGCTCAGAGTGACAAAGAAAGACTCCATCTCAGCACGGTAGACAATTCACAGGTTGCCGAACTTGTCTTTCGTGTCGATGAATATGGTCACCGGGCCATCGTTATGGATTTCCACTTGCATATACTGTTGAAATCGCCCGGTAGCGACCTTCAGTCCAGTCTTCTTCGCCTGCTCGACGAAATAGTTGAACAGCTTCTCGGCTTCCGCGGGCGGCATCGCGCTCTCAAAGCCCGGCCGGCGGCCCTTCTTGGTGTCCGCCATCAGCGTGAACTGGCTTACCAGCAACAGCTCGCCGCCGATGTCCAGCGCGGAAAGGTTGAACTTGCCCTCCGCATCGGCGAAGATGCGCAGGTTAGCCACTTTCTCGGCAAGATAGTCGGCTTCCGTCTCGCCATCGCCATTAGCCACACCAACAAAGACCACCAGCCCCTTCCCGATTTTCCCCACCTCTTCGCCATTCACGCACACTGAAGCCTGAGTCACCCGCTGAACAACCGCTCTCATTCCATTCTCCTCGGAAAATTCATCGACCTATTTTAGCCTAACCTGTCCTTGTCGGCAATCAGAAGGTCCTGCCTGCATTTGGTTGGTGCTGTCAGATTCAACTAAAATCGAACGGAACAAACCAAAACTGCCCTAGACATCCGGGCGAAAAAGGGTTAGAATATTAGTGCCATGAATATACTAATTCCAATAGGTGGCGGGGGCGGGGAGTAATGGAGGGGAATTCAGCAGTCAAAGCACTGTGCGAGGAACAAAGCCAGTGCTTTTATATTTAAGGAGGGCGAACGATGATGCAGTCCAGCCTCATTGGCAAAATCGAAAAAGCCCGGCGCTATGCCCAGGAGACCGACCGCGTGACCTTCTCCGACTTTTCCGTCAAGTTCCGCGGCGAGAATGACAGCTACACCACCGCCTACAAAGATGGCAAATGGCACTGCACCTGCCACTTCTTCGCCAGCTGGGGGCTGTGCAGTCATTCGATGGCGCTCCAGAAAATCCTGGAAAATATGCTCCCGCCCGAAGCTAAGACCGCCCCGGCCGAAGTAGCGCGATAGCCAGCACTCTTCTTCCGGCACGAGACGACTGTGCCAAGATGGGTATACTCATACCCGCGGAGGATGAATTGGATTTCATCAATAAGCTGACAAAAGCCACCCAGAAGAATAATAGCCTGCTTTGCGTCGGCCTTGACCCTGACCCGGAACTGATGCCCGGAGGCGTCAGCGTCTTCGACTTCAACAAGACGATTATCGATGCCACGGCCGACCTCGTCTGCGCCTACAAGCTCAATTTCGCTTTCTATGAAGTCCTCGAAGATGAGGGTCTGGAAGCCCTCAAGCGCACGGCGAAATACATCCCCGATGGTATTATCGCTATCGGCGATGCCAAGCGCGGCGATATCGCCAACACGGCCAAAGCCTATGCTAAATCGATTTTCGTCAACTATGAGTTTGATGCCACTACCGTGAATCCCTACCTCGGCTTCGACTCTATCGAGCCGTTCCTCAAATACCAGGACCGCGGCGTCTTTATTCTGTGCCGCACCTCGAATGCCGGCGCCACCGACTTTCAGTCGCTCAACGCGGAGTCCGATGGCAACTCTCTTCCCCTATACGAGATTGTCGCCCGGAAGGTCAGCCAGTGGAACAAGTACGGCAACCTCGGGCTGGTGGTGGGCGCTACTTACCCCGAAGAGCTCAAGACCATCCGCCAGAATCACCCCACCCTGCCCTTACTAATACCCGGCGTCGGGGCGCAGGGGGGCGACCTAGCGCCGGTGGTGAAATACGGCGTCGATAAGCAAGGCGAAAGGGCAATCATCAACTCCTCCCGCCAGATTATCTACGCTTCAAAAGGCAAGGACTTCGCCGTAGCCGCAAGGCGCGCCGCTACCGCCCTGCGCGACCAGATTAACGCCTTCCGCGGGAAGTAACTTCCACTTTCATCAGGTAACATCTATGGTGATGGAAATCAGGCTGGGGGATGTTGTCCGTCTCAAGAAACCGCACCCGTGCGGCGGCTACGAGTGGGCGGTGGTGCGGCTGGGGGCGGATATCGGGATTAAATGCCGGAAGTGTCAACACTACGTCCTGCTGCCCCGCAGCGACTTTGAGCGGCGGGTCAAGGAGTTCATCTCGAGGGGTGGTTGATGGCGCGGCGGATAATGCACATTGACCTCGATGCTTTCTTTGTCTCCGTGGAGCAGGTGTTCGACCCCAGCCTCAAAGGTAAGCCGGTGGTGGTGGGCGGCAAGCCTGACCAGCGCGGTGTCGTCGCCGCCTGTTCTTATGAGGCCCGCGCCTATGGCATTCACTCCGGCATGCCCCTGGCCCACGCCGCGCGACTTTGCCCGAAGGCAATCTTCATCGCCGGCAACTTCGCCCGCTACCGCGATGCCTCGGAAAAGTTTATGGCAATCCTGTCCAACTTCTCCCCGTTCCTGGAGCCGATGGGTATCGATGAAGCTTATCTGGACGCGACAGGATTTGAGTCGCTCCACGATTCTGTGCGCGAAATGGCTCGGAAAATTAAGAAGCGGGTCAGAGACGAGATTGGCATCTGCGCCTCGGTCGGCATTGCCAGCAGCAAAATCGTCGCCAAGGTCGCCTCGAAGCAGTCCAAACCCGATGGCCTGATCGAGGTGCCCGCCGGTGCCGAGAAGGCTTTCCTCGCCCCACTGCCCATCGACAAGCTCCCCGGCATCGGCGAGAAGACTCAGAAAGTGCTGAAGGGACTGGGCATCCGTACCCTCGGCGAGCTGGCGGCAATGCCCTTGGACGCGCTCAAGAGCCGCTTCGGCATCTATGCCGAGACCATCCACGCCCACGCTAACGGCATCGGCAGTGACGTCGTCGAGCCGCCCACCGAAGCCAAGTCAACAAGTCGGTCGACCACCTTTCCGCAGGACACGCGGGACATCCAGTTCATCAAGGCGACTCTGCGCTACCTGACCGAACGGGTGGGCAACGACCTGCGGGAGAAAGGCAAGCTGGCCAAGTGCGTTCACATCACCGTGCGCTACGCCGATTTCACCACCATTACCCGCCAGCGCACCGTTAGCCCGCCCACGGATGCCGACCAGCTTATCTTTGACACCGGACTGGACCTGCTAAAGCGAGAGCTGACGGCGGGCAAAAAGCAGGCGGTGCGGCTTATCGGCATCGGGGCGTCGAGCCTGGTGGCGGGCAGGCAACTGAACCTGCTCGACCCCACCCCACGACGGCTGGAGAAGCTCAACGCCGCCATCGACCGCATCCGTGAGAAGTACGGCTTCACTTCTATCCAAACGGGCCGGACTCTGCTCCTAAGGGACATCTTCCCCGAAAGCGAGAGGGGCTATACGCTGCACACGCCAGGGTGCTCAAGGTAAGCAGGCCAGACGATTACTCCTGGTCCTCGTTTCTCACGGCTGTCATTGCGAGACCCGATGGAATTGGGTCGTGGTAATCTCAACCGAACCGTCATTCCCGCGGAGCTTGTCCCGTACCCTGTCCCGTGCCTGACACGGGATTGATACGGGAGCGGGAATCCAGGCTCGCTCCCTCTCCCTCTCCTTCCTTCAGGATGAATCCATCAGGATGAATCCCTGGATTCCCAATCAAGTCCCGATTTCTTCGAGATGGCGACAAAGTCGCTCATTGGGAATGACAGAAGGCGATGGGATTGCTTCGCTTCGCTCGCAATGACAGTTCAGAACAAAAGCAAGCGAAACTCCCCACACTTGTATTCCCCCTCCACAATAGCTATAATGTGTGGTTATCAGTGGGTGAGGAGGAAACGTCTGTATGCCAGAATATGCCTATTTGAAGAAACAGTTCATGCCCTTGGCCGAAGCCAAAATAAGCATTATGACCCATTCTCTCCATTACGGCACCGCCGTCTTCGAGGGAATCCGGGGCAACTGGAACGCGGAGAAGAAGCAGATGTACATCTTCCGCCTAAAGGAGCATTACACGCGCCTGTTTCACGGCGCCCGTGTCCTGAAGATGAATCTGCCCTACTCCAACGAGGACCTGTGCAATATCACGGTTGAGCTGATGCGGAAGAGCGGCTTCAAAGAGGATGCCTACATCCGTCCCGTGGCTTACAAAAGCTCGGAAGCCCTCGGCCTGAGACTGCACGGGCTGGAGGACGATGTCTTCATGCTGACTATCCCGTGGGGCCGCTACCTCGATGTCGACGTGGCAAAGTGCGGCGTTTCCTCCTGGATTCGCCCTAGCGATAACGTTATCCCGCCTCGATTCAAAATCAACGGTCTTTACATCAATAACTCGCTGGCCAAGACCGAGGCCCACGATAACGGCTTCGACGAGGCAATCATGCTCACTCCGGACGGACATGTCTCGGAGGGCAGCGGCGAGAATATCTTCCTGGTCATCGATGGCCAGCTCATAACACCGTCCGTCGACCAGAGCATTCTCATCGGCATCACCCGCGATACAGTCATCAAGCTGGCGAAAAATGAGCTGGGCATCGAGGTCATGGAGAGAGCCGTCGACCGCGGCGAGCTTTACATGGCGGAGGAGTGCTTCCTCACCGGCACCGCCGCCCACATCACGCCGGTCTCGGAAATCGACCACCGCCTCGTGGGCGATGGCAAAATCGGGCCATTGACTCAGAAACTGCAGAAAATCTACTTCGACGTCATCAAGGGGAACAACCCGAAGTACCTCGATTGGTGCTGGCCGGTCTACAAGAAGTAGCTATTTCTTGCTGGTCTTGCTGGCGCCCGGCCTGGGGTGGAGCGATTTCAGCAGGCAGAGAATCTGGCTCATCTGCTCCAGGGCAGTGGTCAGATTATAGGCTTCATCCAGCAGCTGGCCGACGGCAAAACTGCCGTGCCCGTGCACCATGATAATCCGGTTCTCGGTCAGCGCCTCGGCAATGACGTCCGCCAGCCCACCCGGCTTAACCGCCATGTGCCACCCCACCACCGGTATCTTGCCGATTTGCGAAATCTCCTCGGCGCCGGTCGGCTCAATCTCATGGTCCGTCAGTGAGAGAGCGATGGCGTGAGGCGGGTGCGCGTGGACTATTGCCTGCGCCTGGGTCGCCTTATAGATGGCGCGGTGAACGGGGAGCTCAATCGAGGCCAGCGGCGTGGTGCGGCTGTTCCGCTCAATGCCGGTTTCAATCAGGTCGTTTTCCTGGAGCGAGCTGAGGAGGCAGCCGCGGCGGGTAATAAAAATGCGGTCGCCGAGTCGGATGCTCAGGTTCCCGCTGTTTGAAGATACCAGCCCCCGGGTAAAGAGGTCACGCCCCACCGATTGAAATTGCGCTAAAATCATAGCTCGCTTCTATTAAGCTATTGGCAGCCGACCCGATTTGTCAAACTCACAGTCGATATACTTTATAATTTCCGCTCAACAGAAATCAAGTCAAGTCTAGACTACCGCCAGAAATAAATCAAATCAAGGCTAATATCTCAGGGAATAGAGTCCCCTTATGTCATTGCGAGCGTCCGGACTGTCACTCTGAAGCACATTTCCTGAGATTGCCACGTCCCCATTCTATCGGGACTCGCAATGACAGCCAATAAGGGGGCACGAGATACAAGGGAGGGGTCAGGGGTTCACCCAGAAGGGTTCACCCTGAAGGGGATGGGTCACGGCACGTTAGCCCAAGCTTACGCAAATTTGACCCAATCTGGCCAAAAGGTTATAATTAAAATGCCAGGTTGAATGTGGATTAGCCCATAGGCAGGAAGCATTGCACGAAAGTTGCGGCGTTTTTGGTGTCTATGCCCCCAATGAAGACGTAGCCCGCCTAACCTTTTTCGGTCTCTTCGCTCTCCAGCATCGCGGGCAAGAAAGTGCCGGTATCGCCACGGCCGATGGCAAGAGAATCAACGTCTACGCCAGGATGGGGCTCGTCTCTCAGGTCTTCGATGAGGACTCACTGAGCCGCCTCACCGGACACATCGCTATAGGCCATAATCGCTATTCCACCACCGGCTCCAGCCGTATCTGCAACGCCCAGCCCATTGTCGTCACCCGGGGTGACGAGACCATCGCCATCGCCCACAACGGCAACATTATCAACTCCAGTCACCTCCGCGAAGAGCTTGCCGAACAGGGTTATACCTTCGTCAGCTCCACGGACACGGAAGTCATCGCCTATCTTATCCTGTCGTCCCCCGAGAAAAGCTGGGTGGAGCGCATCAAGTACGCGATGCACCGCATCCAGGGCGCGTACTCGCTGACGATTCTGACCAAAGACACTCTCTTCGGCGTGCGCGACCCCTTTGGCGTCCGCCCGTTCGTCCTGGGCCTGCTCGACGGCGGCTGGGTGGTTGCCTCCGAGAGCTGCGCTCTCGACCACATCGGCGCGACCTTCCTCCGCGAGATTAACCCCGGCGAGATAGTCTCGGTCGACGCCAACGGCCTGCATACCTTCCGCGACGAGGTCGGCAGACGCGCCTTGTGCATCTTCGAGTATATCTATTTTGCCCGACCCGATAGCGTTATCAACGGACGTCTGCTCTACCTGGCGCGGCAGGAAATGGGCGCCACCCTCGCCCGCGAGCACCCCGTGGAAGCCGACCTGGTCATCGGCGTGCCGGACTCGGCGACGAGCGCCGGTATTGGTTACTCCCGCGCATCGGGCATACCCCTTAGCGAAGGGCTGGTGAAGAACCGCTACGTCGGCCGGACGTTCATCGCGCCGGACCAGCGCATCCGCGACCTCGGCGTCAAACTGAAGTTTAATCCCCTCCCCGAAGTCCTCAAGAACAAACGGCTGGTTGTCGTTGACGATAGCATAGTTCGTGGAACTACCACCCCCAGCGTGGTGCGCATCCTGCGGCGCGCGGGAGCGAAGGAAATCCATATGCGCATCTGTGCCCCACCCATCCGCTACCCCTGCTTCTTCGGCGTCGATATGGCCTCCCGCCGCGAGCTGATTGCCGCGCAGAAGACCATCCCTGAAATTAGAGATTTTATCGGCGCTGACTCGCTCGGTTACATTAGCACCGAAGGCCTGGTTAAGTCCGTAGCCCTGCCCAGGGAGAACTTCTGCCTGGCGTGCTTTACCGGCGATTACCCTCTGCCTGTGCAGTTGGAGATGGACAAGCTGGCGCTGGAGTCTCTGCCGACGGCCAGGCCGGCGTCATAGAAACAAGTAGAAACCTATCCCATTCAGGGTGGTTCCAGTGATGGTTCCAGTGATGTCACCAGAACTGTCACCAGAACTGAACCCTTCTGGGTGAACCCCGCTTCTTACTCCCGTTGTCATTGCGAGGAGCACATTCGCTTCGCTCAGTGTAAACTAAGTGACGAAGCATTCATGCCGAGTTCATGCCGAGGCAATCCGCCCACCCCGAGGTTCACGGATTGCTTCCCCTTCCATAGAAGGGTCGCAATGACATTCTCCTCGAACCCGGCCCCTATTTTGTCCTCAGCAGAACAAAAAACTCTTTGTTCCCCTCCGTCCCCAGGATGGGCGACACGATAAGCCCTTTCAGGCGGAAGCCATTGTCCACCACCCAAACGATAAACCGCCCCAAAATGGCGGCGTGAAGCTGGGGGTCTTTGATGATGCCCCCCTTCCCCACCTCCCCCTTCCTGGATTCAAACTGGGGCTTCACCAGCACCACCACGTAACCGTCTTCCTTGAGGATTTGGGCAACCGATGGGATGACTTTGGTGACCGAGATGAAAGACAGGTCGATGGTGGCGAAATCGACTTTTTCGGGGAGAGAAATCGGGTAGCGGGCGTTGACCCGCTCCATAACGACCACGCGCGCGTCCTGCCGCAGGCGGTAATCGAGCTGGCCGTAGCCGACATCGATGGCGTAGACGCGACTCGCGCCGCGCTTGAGGAGGCAGTCGGTGAAGCCGCCGGTGGAAGCGCCGATGTCCGCCGCCACCTTGCCCCTGACATCGAGACGGAACTCGTCGAGGGCGTGGTCGAGCTTGATGCCCCCCCGGCTAACAAAAGGAGGCGGCTCGGAGATAACGATTGCCGCCCCCTCTTCGATTAACGTGCCCGGCTTGGTGACTGCCCTGCCATCGACGGTGACTTCCCCTGCCATAATCAAAGCCTGGGCTTTCGCCCGGCTCGCCACCAGCCCCTCCGCCACCAGCAGGCTATCAATCCGTCGCTTCGCCACTTCAGCTTAACGGCGTCTGATATCGACCTCGTAACCCTTCTTCTTCAGCTCGTTCATCAGGTCCTCAGGCTTATCGCAGTTGACGTGGATGACGAGGTCTTTCTTCTTGTGAGCCGGCGGAATGATGATGTGCAGGGTGACGATATCCATGCACATTTTGTTGATGGTGCCGATGATTTCTTCGAGCGCCCTGGCTTCCCCGCCGTCCTCTATCCAGATGCGATGGCCCGGCATGCCGATGCCCAGCACCGGGTTGACAATGCGGAAGAAAAAGTCATTGGTGGTGACGATGCCCACCAGCTTGTTGTTTTCCTCGACGACGACCAGACCGCCGACTTTTTTGGACTGGGCAAGCGCCAGCGCTTCTTCGACCGTCCAGTTGGGCCTGGCGGTAACAACGTCTTTTTCCATCACCTCGCGAACGGGCGTCCGCATCACGGCTCCCAGGCTGTAGGCATAGTCCCAGAAGTTGCGCGAGCCAACCAGTTCCGGGGTGATGAGCTTTTCCACCCGCTTCCTGGTGACCACGCCCACCAGCTTTCCCTTATCGACGACCGGGATGCGCTTTAGCTTCCGGTCATCAAAGAGTTTCTTGACTTCAATTAGATGGGCCTCAGGAGAAACGGTAACAACATCCTTGGTCATGATATCGCGGACAAGCATGCTTTCTCCTCCTTACTTATGTTTATCCTGCTAGCGTAAGAGTATAGCATAGTTTGGGAAGGTTTAGAATAGGTGGGGGGGCGTTTAGCAACCGATGTAGGGCGCACTAATTTGCCGATTGATTTTGGCCGCAAGAATTTTCTGGAAGGAAACGAATCGAAGCTGAATGGGGCGATACAGGCACGATTCGTTTTTAGAGTTATGTAAAGATAGAAAAAATGTTATGTAAAGGGACGACCAAATTACAGGAAAGCAGTGCGGGTAGGATAGGCAATGGTGGGTTGGGTTGCAGTTTTAGGAAGGGCTGCACACAGCCTACTAACTGGATCCCGACTTTCGTCGGGATGGTTGCACTGGCGGAAATGGATTCTGGACGGGTAATGGTGGGTTGCGTTGCGGTTCCAGGGAGGGCTGCACACAGCCTATTAACTGGATTCCGACTTTCGTCGGAATGGTTGCTAAGTGGATTCCCCGCCTATGCGGGGAATGACAGAATGGCTCAGGAGGTGGTGT
>Ga0315288_10009415_pt1 | contig 12309 bp, 14 predicted proteins | sample YL17G11_20_MG_FD_203454 | JGI IMG/M metagenome (GOLD analysis project Ga0315288, IMG submission 203454) | Sediment microbial communities from Yellowstone Lake, YNP, Wyoming, USA - YL17G11_20 | ecosystem: Environmental > Aquatic > Freshwater > Lake > Sediment | place: USA: Wyoming | collected...
AAAAACGTCGGCTCGAACATAGTGGACGCAATTGTTTCCGAAAGACAAAAAAACGGCCCGTTTGCTTCAATAACCGACTTTCTGGCGAGGATAACCCATAAAGACCTCAATAAAAAGTCACTGGAAAGCTTAGCTAAAACGGGAGTTTTTGACAGCTTAAAAGTGGAAAGGAATATGATTCTTGCCAATTTGGACAAAATCCTGACGTTTTCACAACAAATAAAGCGCCAATCGACAACTCCTCAAAACGGATTATTCACGGGAGGCTTCCATAACTATGCCATTTCATTTATCAACACGACACCAGCGAAAGAAGACGAGAAACTTGGTTGGGAAAAAGAACTTTTGGGATTTTACATTTCAGAACATCCGCTTAAGAAATATGAACAATTTTTCAGAGAGAAAAAAGTCGTTCCGATTAGAAGCGTTCTAACCCATTCGGTTAATTTAAACACCACCGGAACTTTTAGAATCGCCGGAGTTGTTACAGCAATTAAAAAAATTATAAGCAAAAACAAAAAACAGATGGCGTTTGCAAGAATTGAGGATTTAAGCGATACTTTAGAGGTGGTGGTTTTTTCGGAAGTGCTCGCAAGAAAACCGGAGGTCTGGGAAAAACAGAATATAATCATAGTCCAAGGGAAGCTTTCCGCGCGCGAAAATGAGCCGAAGATAATCGCCGACCAAGTCATAAGAATCAACTGAACAATGACGAAGGACGAATTATGAATAAGGGAGGTGCGGTAGAAAAAAATATATTTAAAGTCAGACATTCGCTTTCCCATCTGCTGGCAACAGCAGTTTTGGAAAAATATCCGGAGACCAAGCTCGGAATCGGCCCGGTAATTGAAAACGGCTTTTATTACGACTTTGACTTCAAAAAACCGATATCCGAATCCGATTTGCCGTCACTTGAAGGCAAAATAAGAGAATTGATAAAAGAAAAAATTTCTTTTAAAAAGAAACTGATAACTCCTGTTCAGGGAAGAAAATTATTCAAAAAAGCGCTCTATAAGCTTCAGCTGGCCAACGAACTGAATAAGACAAAAAAACCACTCTCGATTTATATCAGCGGAAAATTCACCGACCTCTGTTCCGGTCCTCATGTTAAAAACACCTCCGAAATCAACCCGGATGCCTTTAAACTTATGTCGCTGGCGGGAGCTTATTGGAAAGGAAGCGAGAAAAATCCCATGTTGACCCGCATTTATGGGGTGGCTTTTTCAACCAAAAAAGAGCTGACAGAATACTTGAAAAATCAGGCGGAAGCTGAAAAAAGAGATCATAGAAAGCTTGGTAAAGATTTGGATTTGTTTCATATAGATGATCTGGTTGGACTTGGTCTTCCTCTTTGGCATCCTAAAGGAGCTTTATTGTGGAGAATTATTGAAGAATTTTGGTATAAAAAACATCTTGAAAACGGCTATGAGCTTGTTAGAACCCCTCATATCGGAAATAAAATCCTTTGGCAGACTTCCGGTCATTGGGAATTTTACAACAAATCAATGTATCCGCCACTAGAAGCGGGACAGACCCTAGAAGAAAAACAACAAAATAAAAAAGCTGTAAATTCCGAAGAATACCTTCTAAAACCAATGAACTGCCCGTTTCATGTTGAGATTTATAAAAGCCAACCCAGATCTTATAGAGAGTTGCCTTTCAGATGGGCCGAATGCGGAACGGTTTACAGATTTGAAAAGCGAGGAGAACTCTCAGGATTAATTAGAGTAAGAGGATTCACTCAGGATGATGCCCATATTATCTGCGAAAAGGATCAGGTTGAAGATGAACTAAAGAAAGTAATAGATTTTATTTTATTTATCTATAAATCTTTTGGGTTCGATTCTAAAGACGTCAATGTCTATCTTTCACTAAGAGATCCGAAAGACAAAAAGAAATACGCTGGAAATGATGCTGGATGGAATTTTACAGAAAATGTTCTAAGAAAAGTGGCCAAAGAAAAGAAATTAGATTTTAAAGAAGAAATTGGAGAGGCCGCCTTCTACGGACCTAAGCTTGATTTTAAGATAAAGGATGCTCTTGGCAGAGAGTGGCAGTGTTCAACTCTTCAATTTGATTTCAATCTCCCCGAGAGATTTGATATGAATTTTATAAATAACAAGGGCCAGAAAGAAAGACCGTATATGCTTCACCGAGCTTTGTTTGGATCTTACGAGAGATTCATTGGACTTCTTATAGAACATTATGCCGGAGCTTTTCCAACCTGGCTGGCGCCTGTCCAGGTTGAGATTATCCCCGTTTCCGAAAAACAGTCGGCTTACGCCAAGGAACTTTATGAAAAATTGATCCAGCAAAACATCCGAACACATTTATCCGACGATAACAAAACCCTGGGGAAAAGGATCCGAGAAGCAGAGCTTAAAAAAATACCTTACATTCTAGTTGCCGGAGAAAGAGAGTCAAAAAGCGGAACAGTCAACGTCAGAAGTAGACACAAAGAGCAGCTTGGAGAAATGGATTTTGAAAAATTCATAAAAGACATCAAAAAAGAAATTGAAGAAAGAAAATAAAGCCCCGCTCGGGGCTTTCTTGAAAATGATGACAAATAGTCAAAAAATAATCGCCATTGTTGGTCCGACAGCGTCGGGAAAATCGAACTTGGCTGTTAAAATTGCCTTGTTTATCAACAAAAACGCAAAAAAACTTGGTGTTAAAGGAGCCGAAATCATTTCCGCCGATTCAAGGCAGATTTACAAATGGCTGGATATCGGTTCCAACAAAATCACCAAAAAGGAAATGAGGGGTGTTCCTCATCGTTTACTTAGCGTTGCTTCCCCCAAAAAAACTTTCACAGCCGCTCAATATCAGAAATTGGCAGTCAAAGCCATCGGCCAGATTATAAAAAACAAAAATATCCCGATTTTGTGCGGAGGGACCGGATTTTATATCGACTCCGTGATTTATGGGATGCATTTCCCCGAAGTCAGGTCTAATTTAAAATTAAGGAAGAAACTGGAAAAGATAGCAACCGAAAAGCTGTTTGAGATGTTAAAAAAGAAAGACCCTCAAAAAGCAATTGCTATTGATAAAAGTAACAGAAGACGCCTTGTCCGAGCGCTGGAAATAGTGATAGCCACCAAAAAACCGATTTCTCCTCTCAAAAAAGATTCAAGATATAAACCATTGATTATCGGAGTAGCGCCGGATATGAGTAAATTAAAAGACAAAATGGCCAGACGTCTGGACACCCGAATGAAAAAAGGATTAATTAAAGAAGTTAAGCAACTTCATAAAAAACACGGACTTTCTTGGAAAAGATTGGAAAGTTTTGGTTTGGAATATAGATTTATCGCCCAATTTTTACAAAAAAAGATTTCCAAAAAAGAGATGAGAGAAAAAATAATAAACAAAAGCCGCCGATACGCCAAAAGACAGATGACTTGGTTTAAAAGAAATAATAACATTATTTGGATTGTTAACCACGACAAAAAACTACCTGCTTTGCCGCAGATAGTTTCCGAATTTCTAATAAACTAAAAGCCTATTAATCAGCCAATTTCCCCGCTTCTTTCTTATCGCTCTCTTGTACAACTCTATCGAATTTCCCAGTTTATTTTCCTGTTTCTTATCGTTTTCTTATATAACTCTGCCGTATCTTCCAGTTTTTTAACAGCCCCTTCCTTTTTAATTGCCGCCAGCTGTGACGGACTAGCTATTGTTTCCAGCTCTTCTTCTATTCTTTTCTTTAATTCATCCAGAGCATCAATAATGGATTTTGAACTCTCAACTCTTTCCAGCTGCCCCGGCAATGACGGCGTGGTGCCAAATTCCCTTTCCATGCTTGCCAGCAACGCTCCAAAATTAAGTTGCTCAGGATTTTTGTAGTGATCAAATATTTGTCTGGCCCACTCTGTTGCCGTTGAATTTATAAAACCCGTTTGCTTTTCAGCTTTGGTCAGCGGCCTTTCCCCCTTAAGTATTACTTTTTTCGAAACTTTGCCGAAAATTTCATTAGCTAAATCATCCCATAGCGTTCTAAAAATATCCTGCTGTTTTGTAGAACGCATCTTAGGCAGTCTTATTTTAACTTCCTGATCCACGATCTCTCTTATATCACCGTAAGTAATATTTTTAATATCATTTAACGAGAATTGGATGTCTTTAATTATGTCCGGCGAAGCGGTTCTGGCCTGCTGACCGGCAAGATTTTCAAGATGGCTTACAATTTTAATAGTCAGAGACCTAATTCGTTCCCAATTGGCCGCTTTCATATCGTCCTCGGCCCTACTCATGCTCTCAAGACTTTTGCTCATTTTGTTTTTTTGTTTATTATTAGACCTTTAGCTTAATAATTTTTAAAACATTCCTTTCATAATCTCGGGGTTGGCTCTTCCCCTGATTCTAACCATTATCTGTTTGTAATGCTCCCTTTTTTTACTAATATTTTGTAGGCCTCAATTCTGTCTTCTAATTTTTTAAGAGCCCCTCCTTTCCTGATAGCGGTTAATTGTTCCATGTTAGTTATTTTTCCCAGTTCTCCGATAATTCTTCCTTTAATCTTACTAAGGGCCTCTAAAAGATTTTTGGAGCTCTCGCCTCTCTCCAGCTGCCCTGGTAATGATGGTTTAGTTCCGCCGAATCGATTTTCCATGCTTGTCAGCAAATCTCCAAAGTTAAGCGTTTCGGGTCTTTTATAAAGATCACGGATGCGTCTGGCCCATTCTTCTGCAGTCATATTTATATAACTATCGTCTTTTTCGGACTTTGTCATCTCTGCACCTTTTTTCTCTTCTTCTTCAAAAAGAGTCTCTATTCCAACATTGAATAATTCTTTAAACACATGTTTCCAGACAATATTAGCTATCTCACGATCTTCCTGGCTTCTCAAAAAATCAATATCTCCATACAGGGCTTTTTTAATAGCTTGATATTGTGTCGGAGTATTGACGGCGGCTCCTTCTTGATTGATCAGCGGGGCTACATCCACAGCAATCCCTCCACTGGTCATTTTTTCAATCACTTCATCAAGTTCACGAAACCTTTTCTCTTTTAATAAACTTCTAACTTCCCTGTCTTTTACCACACTAATGATAAATTGCTTTATGGCATAAGCAATAACAGCTTCCTTGTTTACACCTGACCCCCTTTCTGCCGAGCTACTTTGTTTCATCATATATACAAGTTAAAAAATTAATAATTTTTTAAACATTCCTTTTATAACCTCGGGGTTCGCCTTCCCTTTGGTTTTTGCTATCACTTGTCCCACAAGGAATTGAAGCGCATTCTCCTTGCCATTTTTATAATCATAGCATACTTTTCCGTTTTTGTCCATTACTTCCCTGACTATCCTTTCCAGTTCATTTTCGTCCGAAATTTGCGATAAACCCTCTTCTTTTATGATACCTTCGGGATCTTGTCCGGTTTCAAATGAGCGCAATAATACATCTTTAGCTACTCGGCTTGAAATTTTATTGGCGGCAAGAAGAGACACGAGATAAGCCAAATGCTCTGGTTCAAGCTTTGATTGTCCTAGCGTCAAACCTTTGTCCGTCTCGATTCCTTTAATGTCCGATGTAAGATAATTATAAACGGTTTCAATGCTGGCGTTTGGCATAATTGCCCGCAATTCAGAAACTGTGTCTTCAAAGAAATCGGAGATTTCCGGATTGCGCACTAAAAGATTCGCTTGGGAATCTGACAAGTTGTATTCGGAAGAAAACCTCTCTCTTCTCTGCTGGGGAAGCTCTGAAATTTGGGATTTGATGGCATTAATATAATCATCGTCAAAAACCATTGGTGGCAAATCCGGTTCGGGAAAATAGCGGTAATCATGCGCCTCTTCTTTTGAGCGCTGGGGAACTGTTCTCTGTCTGGCATCGTCCCATCCCCGAGTTTCCTGGATAATTTTTTCTCCGTTTTTTATTTCTTCGGATTGTCGTTTTATTTCATAATTAATCGAATCGGCAACCGACTTGAAAGAATTGAGATTTTTAATTTCAACTTTCGTTCCTAGCCGCTCTCCTTCCCCGGCAACCGAAATATTCACCTCAACCCTCATATGGCCCTTTTCCATATCACCATCCGACACTCCCAAATAGCGCAAAATCAATTGAAACTCCTGGGCAAACTCAACCGCTTCCTGAGCGCTTGAAATATCAGGTTCCGTCACCAGCTCCATTAATGGAACTCCAGCGCGGTTAAAATCAACCAAGCTGTGTTTGCCATCAGCCGAATGAGCCAGGCGCCCGGTATCTTCTTCGAGATGAATCCTGGTAATTCTTATCTTTTTGCCGGTTGAAGGCAGCAGTAAATAACCGCCGACGCACAACGGCTTGTCGTACTGGCTGATTTGATAGGCTTTAGGCAGGTCAGGGTAAAAATAATTTTTTCGGTCAAATTTAGAAAAACGGTTTATCTGGCAGTTTAAGGCCAGACCGGTTTTTATAACAGAATCCACCGCTCCCTTGTTCATTTTAGGCAGTGTCCCCGGATGCCCCAGGCAAATCGGGCAGATATTAGTATTCGGATTAATTTCCATCGGATTATTATCGCAGTCGCAGAACATTTTTGTCTGCGTTGATAATTCCGCGTGGATTTCAAGCCCGATGGTTGGTTTATAAGCCATTAAATTATTTAAGCACTTTTTTTACTATATCCCAAACTTTTTCGTGAATTTCTTTAATCGACAAAAGTCTGTTTTTCTTAACGCATTCAATAATGCTAAAATCTTTGGGAAATATTTTGACCATCTCGATATAGGTTTTTTCGGCTGCTTTTAAATGGTTCAAATCCGCTTCATGAATGTCTTTTTTAACTCCGCCGATATATTCGCGAGGCCCTTTATATCCCACGAGTTCTTGAGCAATTTTCGCCGGTACATGCAAAACAATAGTTGTTGTCGGCCGCGGAATTTCTAGAATATCGTACTCTAGTTTGTACAACCACTTAAAATAGTTCTTTCTTTCTCTGATCTTTTTCATTTTAGCTCCCTGATGACCCATATTTGATGCGACATATCTGTTTGAAATAACAACCTTTCCTTCTTTAAGCCATTTTTTTATTTGAGCCCCAACATCAAATCTATCTACAGCATAAAAGATTGACGCCTTATAAGGACCAACTTCTTTCCAGCCTCCATACTTTCCGTTAAGATATTGTTTTATAAAATAAGATGACGGTTTTTCATATTGCGGAAAATCCACTGTTTCTACTTTCAATCCGGATTTTTTCAGTCGAGATTTTAATAAATTAAACTGGGCAGTTTTTCCAGAACCGTCTGTCCCTTCCAACACAATAAATTTCCCTCTTTTTCTCATAATCCCTATAAGAATAAGCTTAATCTTTGCCTAAGTTCTTCAAAAACTTTTTCGGATAACTGATTATCGTCAATAATTTCAAAGCCGTCAAAATGAGGTCCGATTGAAAGATAATTTTCCCTAATGGCCTTGAGTTTCTCTATACTTTCGAATATCGTTTTTCCATCATTACTCGATGTGGTGCGAGAAAGCGCCACGTCTGGATCAACATCAAAAAATATAATTTTAGAAGGCATAATCAGCTCATCGCCGATGACTTCTTTGTGATGATTCCAGAGTGTTTTCCAATGAATGCTGCCGTCCAGACTTCCGTAAGCCAAGGTCGACAAAAAATATCTATCGCAAAAAACTTTTATTCCCTTTTTTAGAGCCGGGACAATGACCTTATGAATATGATCTTTGCGGTCAAGAATAAAAAGCAATTGAAGCTTTTCAGGAGAAACACCCTTGGTCTTGCCAGTGACTATCTCCTCAATCTTTTTTGACCACTCGCCCTGCCTGGTATGTTCATATGTAAACAGGACATTTTTGTCCTTTTTTTGTTCAAAATATTTTTTTAGCAGCTCAATTTGAGCGCTTTTGCCAGAACCGTCTATGCCTTCAAAAACAACAAAATTTTTGTTTATTTTCTCGCTTAAAAGACCGGTCATATTTAAGATTGTAAACGATTAGAATAAAAATAAAAAGACCGACTTTACCCCCACACCTATGCATAGGTGTGGGGGTTTACATAAAATCGTCAGGGTGGTATAAAACAAACAGCTATTTACAAAGGAGGCACTGATGAGCCCGGCAACTAAATGGCTAATTGGAAGCATTGTAGCTGCTTATATTCTCTTCGCACCCTTGATGCTTTTTTTCTTAGTCCACATCCGACGTGAACCGATTCAGAGCTTCCGGGAAGCCGTCTGGCTGGCATTCTCGTGGGGATGGCAACTTATTAAGATTGTCCTGAAGAGCATCCGCTACCACCAATCCATCAAAGGAGAAGTAAAATGATTACCCTGGGCATCATCCTTGCGGCTGATATTCTCATCGGATTGCTGATTATCAGGTTTATCACACATGTGCTGCAGCAGGACTGGTCTTCATTCAAGACGTGGTGGGGACGGTGCTTGGCAGTCGTGTTCGCCCTGCCAGTAACTATCCTGACTGTTGTTGCTATATTGGCGGTCTGGATTTTCTACGCAATCGCTCTAAGCAAGTATAAAATCTCCTGCTACTGGAAACGTCACCGCCATTACCCCGATTAACCTCGGGGTTTTACTTAAACCCATCGACTGCTCTCAAGACAGGCATCAAAAAACAGCTCGCCTCACACGAGCTGGTTTTTTGCTTTACAAATTACTTCCTATTCAGCAATTTCAATTCCCATGGAACGGGCAGTGCCTTCAATAATTTTCATTGCCGCCTCAATCGAGTTGGCGTTCAGGTCCTTCATTTTCTTTTCGGCAATTTCTCTGACTTGTCGTCTGGTAACTTTACCGACTTTGTTTCTTAAAGGATCCCCGGCTCCTTTTTCAATGCCAGCGGCTTTTTTAAGCAAATCGGAAGCCGGAGACGTTTTTAAAATAAAATCAAACGAACGGTCTTCATATATCGTAATCACGGCCGGAACAACACTTCCTGTCATGTCCTTTGTGGCATCGTTAAACTGCTGGCAGAATTGGGCTAAATTAATTCCATGAGGCCCGAGCGCCGTTCCCACCGGAGGTGCCGGCGTTGCCTTGCCTGCCTCAAGCTGTAATTTTAAAGTTATTTTTATAGCTTTTGCCATAATTCTCTTTGGAGCGAAGCGGAGGAGCTAGAATTATGAGCATCCCGCTCATTAGACGCTACCGCCTCACCTAATACTTTTTAATTATTTTATCACTTCTAATTATATGCGATGCGCGCGTGCCGAATAGGCACATTCCTTATGGGCGAAGCGCATCGCCCATTTCACATCTCGCGGCTAATGCTGCGGGATGCCATTCTGTTTTTATTCAAGAACGAAGTGATTGACTATAAAACCAAGCACCCCGCCCTCTAAGCTTAAAATTATTTTATTAATTATTGTCCTTATTATTAATCGTTTATTCTTATCACACCAACATACTAAATGCACAGAAGGCGGGGTCAAGGTTTTTCTATTCCGACAATAGTCGGAATGAAAAGCCCTAGACTTTCTGAACTTGGAGAGAATCGATTTCAACCGTCGTTTCCCTTCCGAAAACCGGAACGGTTACTTTAATACGCCCGTGTTCCTCGTCAACTTCAGTAATTTTTCCTTCATACTCCTTGAATGGGCCGTCAATAATCTTTACCAAATCCCCAATTGAATAATCAACAGTAAACTTCATTTCCTTATCCTTTTCCATGCGTGACATCAAATACTCAATTTCATCCCGCGAAAGCGGCGTTGGTTTGGTTGAGTCCGGACCGACAAATCCCATGACGCGGGGAGTATTCCTGACAACGTACCACGAGTCCTCGGTCATTATCATATCCACCAGCACGTACCCAGGATAAATTTTGTCTTCAATCATTTTGCGCTTTCCATTTTTTATCCTGATTTTCCTTTCTTTGGGAACGACAATATCAAAAATTTTGTCATTCATTCCGAGAGATTCAACACGCTGTTTAAGATAGCGAGCGACTGCATCTTCGTATCCCGAATAAGTATGAACCGCGTACCATCGACAGGTATTTTTGTCAGAATCAGGGACTTGAAGCGCCGATCTTTTTCCTGCTTTTTGATTTTCTTTTTCCACCATAATTTAGAGAACTACCTGACTCAAGATGTATGAGAACAAAATATCCAAAAGCCCCAAAAACAAGGCGACGACCAAAGAAAAACCGATAACAATCAAGGTTAAATTTACCGTTTCGCTTTTTGTCGGCCAATTGACTTTTTTGAGTTCATTATAGGACTCGGTAAAATAAGTTTTTATCTTTGAAATCATATTCAAAACAGGCTCTCCGCCTGCATTTTTATATTACTGGCAGGCCTCTTAGATGTCAAGGTTTTTTACCGTCGCTGCCCGGCTTTGGATAAAGTGCTTTCTGGGTTCGACTTTTTCACCCATAAGAATGTCAAAAAGCCTGTCCGCTTCCTGAGCGTCCTCTATTTCCACCTGCTTGAGCAGGCGCGTTGCCGGATCCATAGTCGTTTCCCAAAGCTGATGAGGATTCATTTCTCCCAAACCTTTATAACGTTGGACGTTTACCCCTTTAACTTTCTCATCGCCGCCTTCTTCGGAAGTTTCGACGACAATTTCTTTCTCTTTCTTTTTTGCCGCCTTGGCCGCCTGATACGAAGCGACAATTTTATCTCTTTGGGACTCCGAAAACGCGTAGGCAAAATCCTTACCTGACTGAACTCTAAATAGCGGCGGCTGGGCAATGTACAAAAAACCTTTTTCTATGACTTCCCTGAAATAACGGTAAAAAAGAGTCAAAAGAAGAGTCCTGATATGAGCGCCGTCAACATCGGCATCGGTCATAATCACGACTTTATGGTAACGAATTTTTTCAACGTCAAAGTCGTTGCCAATAGCGGTCCCTAAAGCAATAACCAGTGATTTTATTTCATTATTCGCCAGCATTTTATCAAGGCGGGACTTTTCAACGTTTAAAATCTTTCCCCTAAGAGGCAAAATTGCCTGAAATCTCCGGTCTCTGCCTTGTTTACCCGAACCACCGGCTGAATCGCCCTCAACGATAAAAAGTTCCGATTCGGCCGGGTTCTTTGAAGTGCAGTCGGCCAGTTTTCCGGGCAGAGCCAATCCTTCCAAAGGACCTTTTCTAAGAACAGTATCCTTGGCGGCTTTAGCCGCTTTTCTGGCCTTGGCGGCCAAAAGACATCTGCCGATTATCACCCGGGCTTCGCTTGAATATTTTTGCAAAAACTCTTTGAGCGCTTCAGAGACGACATTTTCAACGGCGGTTCTGGCTGGAGGATTTCCTAGACGAGCTTTTGTCTGGCCTTCAAATTGCGGTTCCTTAATTTTGATTGAAACAATTGCCACCAGGCCTTCTCTAACGTCATCTCCGGTCAGATTTTCCTCTTTTTCTTTTAGGTATCCGTTTTCTCGGGCATAGTCGTTAAGCGCTCGGGTCAGGGCCGAACGAAACCCGGTAAGATGCATCCCTCCGTCGGAAGTATAGATGTTGTTGGCAAAACTCAATTCCTGAGTTTCGGGGTCATTATTATAAACGAAAGTCGCCTCAACCTGGATTCCTTCGTATTCCTTGTTTACATAAAAGGGAGTGTCTTGTTCCGATTCGCTGTACTCGTTCAGATAAGACAGGAACGAAAGCAACCCACCCTCAAAGCAAAAAGAGTAATAAACCGGAATTCCTTCCCGCTCGTCAATTATTTCGATTTTCACCCCTTTGACCAAAAAGGCTTGCTGCCTGAGATGATCGATTATTTTTTTGCGGTCAAACTCCAGCTTTTGGAAAACTTCATCGTCCGGTTGGAAAGTGACTTTGGTTCCAACTTTCTTTGAAGTGCCGATTTTTTTGACTTTATATTGAGGAGCTCCTCTTTTATATTCTTGGACATAAACTCCCCCGTCACGCTCAACCTCCACTTTCATCCATTGGGAAAGGGCGTTGACTACCGAAACTCCCACGCCGTGAAGACCTCCGGCAACTTTGTACGATTCACCCCCAAATTTTCCTCCGGCGTGAAGCGTAGTTAAAACGGTTTCCAGAGCCGATTTTTTTGTTTGAGCATGGATATCCACGGGGATGCCTCGGCCATCGTCAACAACAGAAATTTTATTATCCTTGAGCATCTCGAGGCGGATATTTTTGGCAAATCCGCCCATAGCTTCATCGATAGAGTTGTCCACAACTTCCCAAACCAAGTGATGCAAACCGTCGGCTCCGGTAGAGCCAATATACATTCCGGGACGCTTCCTAACTGGTTCTAAGCCCTCCAAAACGTAGATGTCTTTGGCGCTGTAAGAGACGTTGTTATTCTGCGGGGTTTTTGTTTCTTTCTTAGGCATAAAAATCGGTTAAAATCACTAAAAACGGGCTT
>Ga0315288_10009416_pt1 | contig 12309 bp, 6 predicted proteins | sample YL17G11_20_MG_FD_203454 | JGI IMG/M metagenome (GOLD analysis project Ga0315288, IMG submission 203454) | Sediment microbial communities from Yellowstone Lake, YNP, Wyoming, USA - YL17G11_20 | ecosystem: Environmental > Aquatic > Freshwater > Lake > Sediment | place: USA: Wyoming | collected...
GTTCTACTACCTGAGAGTCATCCAGGCCGATGGCCACATCGGCTGGGCCGGCCCCACCTGGGCCGACCGGTAATCAAATAGTGGGGTCAGATCCCGAAAGTTGAATTTTCTCGTCTTCCCAACCCAAACCGAGTATATAAATTCAAATTTCGGGATCTGACCCCACTATTTGCGTTTTAAAGGCCGAGGACGTTGGTGCCGCCAGGCCATATCTTCGGAGTGATGTCCTGCTCGGCGAAGTACATCGGCCTCTCGGCGATTATCCCCCTGTCGCTCCATATTTCAACGGAAACATCCTTGCCCCGCCCGACCGCGAGGGCCACGTCCACCGTTACGCGGGTATGCGCCGGCACCGGGACCGTCTTCTCCACCACGGAGCCGTCGCTCATCATGAACTTGATCCTGGCGCTCGCGCCCTCCTGCCCGGGGTTCTCTAAAGACAGCCACTCGTCGAAGCCTTCCCTGGTCGTTCCCTCCGCGAAGTACCACGCGTTCCGTGGCGCGTTAGCACCGACGGCCACGTGTCCTCCGTCCGCGAAGCCATGGTAGTCGAAATACATCGGCCGCTCCGCCAGCACCAGCGTCGTCGCCTCAACCACGATTGATACGTCCCTCCCCGCCCCCACGTCGTCGTTCACTTTCACCGTCTGGCGGCTGGTGGCCGGAAGGTCCAGTGAGCGTGTCTTCGTCGAGCCGTCCTCGAGCAGGTAGGTGATGGTCGCAGCGCCGGCGGAACTGCTCGGGTTTTCAACGCACAGGTAAGTGTCGAAACCTTCGCGGGTGGTCCCCTCGGCGAAGTACCACAGGTCGTCAAGGACCCTGCTGCCCATCGCGTTATGCCCGTCGGTCCAGCCACCGTAGTCGAAGTACATCGGACGCTCGGCGACTATCGCGACGTCCGGGCTCTCAACCTTCATCGAAACGTCCTGCCCCTCTCCGACAGCCGCGTTCACGTCCACGGTCGCCCTGCTCCTGGCGTTGACCGTGACCTTCTGGGCAAGCGTTTTCCCATCACCCTTCATGTAAGTGATGTCCACTTCTGCGTTCCCGTCGGAGGGGTTCTGCAAGGTCAGGTACTCGGCGAATCCCGTCCTGGTCGTCCCTTCCGCGAAATACCATACGCGGCCCGTGCTCGTCGAGCCCATGGAGTCGTGCCCGCCGGTCCAGCCGCGGTAGTCGAAATACATGGGGCGCTCGGCCACTATCAGCCGGTCACTGGCGACCCGCGCGGAAACGTCCTTTTCGGAGCCCACCGCCGCGTTGACGTCAACCGTCAGCCGTGACTGCGCAGGGACAGCGACCTTCTGCTCGATGTTCGCCTCCCCCGACCCCAGCATGTAAGTTACGTCGATTGCGGCCGCATTAGTCCCGGGATTCTCGATACATATCCACTCCTGGAAACCGCTCCTTGTCGTGCCTTCGGCGAAATAGTAGGTGGTGGCCGGGGGCGTTGGGTCAGGCTGCATCGCGCCGGACAATACGCTGTTGTCCGTGCCCGGGTCCCTGAGAGAGAAGATCGCGTGCACCCGCCGGTTAGCATCCGTTTGTATCCCAGGTTCCCCGCTCGCGTTGACCGCCGAAACCAGGTCGGGGCTGCTCCAGATGCCGTTGGTGGTCTCGCAGAAGTACTTCCTGAAAGTGTGGTAAGTCGCGGTGCCGGAATTGTACCGCGCGGTCTCGAAGAGGATCTGCTGCTCCCCCAGTAGGGTCTTTTCGAACGTGTAATAACTGGGCCAGCTCTCGTCGATGACGTGCACGATGTCGCTGGATCCCGGCACCACGGCCACGTTCTTGAGTCCGCTCCACTTGCCCGCGTCGAGGTATCGCGAATACAGCGCCCCGGCCAGGGGTCTCCCCGTCCCGTCCAGGCGTTTCTCAGACCATGAAGCCAGCACGCCCATGGCGTGGTTCGCGGACAAACAGACATCATCTATGACCCTGTTGGAATTGCTGCTGAGCCTGGTGGGGCTCGAGAATCTCGCCCCGCCGGAACCGGACACGTTGCTCGAGTAGTAGGCCTCGTAGTGAGAACCTTCGTAAACGTCATGCCTGTGGGTCTCGAACAGGATGTGGACCCCCTCGTTCATGTCCAGGGCGGTGTCGATTCCCAACGTATACCGATCCGACTGGTAAGGCATCACCGTAGCGGGGCTCGATGCTCCCTCTGATGTCTCGCGCACGTACTGGAGCTTACCGCCGGCCTCCTCCCATTGGGCTAATGCCGGGTCCCACCTGTACTTCGCGCTCGAGAACGCGAAATGCCAGTAACCCCATGGGTCGTAGGACACGTCGAAATCCTCGACCCCCTCCCCCTGGTTTAGCCGCGAGATGCTGAATGGCGGCTCCCATCCTCCAGCGCCGTGCCTGATCAGACAGGCGTCGAAAAACGGTTTTATCGTGTCCGTCACCTGCATATTCGACCGGAAGACCATCATCTTAAAATCCGCCCCGGTCTGCGAGTAGGAGCCAAACAAGGGCATCCATGCTGTGTTGTTCGCGCCCGGGGTAAGGCTGGCTGCCGATGACCATGAGCCGGCCGGGCTCCTCAACAGGCCGTGGGCGTTGACCCTGTCCTGCTGGGGTGCCGCCCCTTCAGCAAAGACGGAGTATACGATACACAGCTCGCCGGTCACAGGCGACACTTCGATCAGCGGCCAGTTGGTAGGCGACCGGTCTCCAGCGTTAATAGAGTAGTCCCACTGCTTCAGCGTCTTCCGGGCGCTCCAATCTCCTTTGACCCCATCGATGTAGACCAGCCTGGCCCTGTGGGAGGGTGGCGCGGTTTCCCTGTTGAAGACCTCCTGCCATGTGCCGTATATGCGCTCCCGCGATGAGACGAATGAAGAGGCGTCAATATTCCATGCGCCGCTCAGATCCGTCAAACTCTTCGGCTCGCTCCAGCCGCCATCCGGCGCGCGGCACCTGTACCACAGGTTTTCTCCCTCGTGCTGGTACGCAAACCAGTTTCCCGCAGGAAGGCTTTCGTCTCTTCCCCAGGTCCATTTCGAATAGACCACATGGACGTACCCATCGGCATCCACATCGTACCAGTGCAGGTCCGAATCCTGTAAGCCGGAGATCCGGGTAAGTGCTACCGGCTCCGACCACGAACCTTCGGTATAGACCGCGTAGAACTGCTGTTTGACGTTCTGGGTCCTGAACCCCGGGACATCCGGGGCCCGGGAGAGATCCGTAGTGGTTGTTTTGGCATAGAACTGGTGGAGCCTGCCGCTGCTGTCGAACAGGTTATCGAAAGGGCTGACCTCGTAGTTGACGTCAGGGCTGGAGGAAGGCCTGTAAGCCCTCGCCAGTTTGGTCCAGCCTCCCGCGCCGCCGCCCATCGCCTCGCCGGCATCACCCTCCCTCTTCGTATTGTCTTTCGCCTGCGGCCTCAACGAGTCGGGCAGGAACTCGGGCGGGCACGATTTCCGCACGGCCTCAAGCGTCCTGCCTGAAAGCATGGGGTTCCTCTTTGCGGCATCGGCATCAAGATAAGGCCTCCTGTTGACGATGTTTTCGATGCCACCGGGGAAGCTCCGGGGAGGTGAGCCCGGCGTGTTCGCGCCGGCGGCAGCAGAAAGGAAAGCGGGGCACAGGAGGCACAGGACGGCTAATGCCGATACCTCGGTAATCCAAAATCTGGCGGTTCCGCACCTGTTGAACATGGGACTCTCCTCTCGGTCGATGAAGCCGTGCCAGGTAGAATCGGCATGTACATGGAATCGTCCGCTCAGGGCTCAATCTTTAGGAGTTGCCGCTGCTGTCCCTGTGGGCGGTAAAGGTGCGGAAGTGTGGCCGAATACTCAGCCCTCCTCGCTTTCACTTTCTTCCTTCGCCTCGACCTCTTCGGCGGCAGGCGAAAACTGGGGCGGGCGGTAAGTCGCGAACCTCAGCTTGTTCATGACCGCGCCGGTGCTTCGGGTGAATACGTTCGGGTCTATGTGCTCGACGAAGCGGGGAAGTATTCGCTGGTTCTTGTTCATGACCTCGGCCGCCGCCTCGGGGTCGATATACCTGAACACCTCTGCCGCGAACGACATGGTCCCGTTCATGGAGTCCGCGATGGCCTTGGGGTCCAGGAAGCCTGTCACCTTGCCCATGAAATCGGCGTTCTCGTTGATCGCCTCCGCTATCGCGCGGGGATCCATCCCCTCCATCATCCCGGCCATCAACTCCTTGTTGCTGCTGAGCCTGCCGCTAAGCCTACCTATGCTCCTCATGAGTGACAATTCGGCTACCCCCTTCCCCGTAGAAACCGCACCGGCGGTGCGTGAACAAATTTCATCGGTACAAGCTTTTATATCCCAACGGGAAGGGGACGGTCAAACCGCCCGTGCTTTCAGGGTGAAAAGGAGAGTGTCAGGCAACAGCATGAGGGAACCGACCCGGCAGCCCGGGTTGAAGGCACCACATTATTGTTCCGGGCGGCATGAACCAGATCCGCTGCCGCGGTGATCAGTCCGCAGGCCCCCTGCAGTTCCCGGAGGATGTCCCATCGCAGGCACCTGCCTGTGTCCCGTTGCAGGCCCCGTCCGGACAGCTTTCACAACCCCCGGTCCCGGCCATGTCACACTTTCGCTCCCCGGCCTTTTCGCATTCCCGGACACCCGTACCAGTGCAGGCCCCCGTCTGGCTCCCGGCGCAGTTCATACCCTGTGAGTTGTAGCAGGCGCCTTTTTGTCCGTCCGCCCGGTCCCGCGGCCCGCACGTTCCACCGCTGCCCGAGGCGAAAGCCACGCCGGCGACCACCACAACGGTCACCAGCAACGCCGTACATATCAGGGCAATCGCCGCGTTTCTGCTCATTCCTTTCACGTCTGTCACCACCTTATCGATTTATTAAACTTTCAACCCTTTAATGACGATTAGTCTAGTCAAAAGCGCTTAAAAGGAACATGATAAAAGACAATCGTACGATCCAGCTTCAGGCGATCCCAGGGAGGTTTCTGATGCGCTCAACCCATAACAAGTCCAGGGTCCCCGTAATTCTCTCGATAGCGTTGCTCGTCCTCATGTTCGCGGTCCCCTCGGGGGTTCTCGCCGGCACGCCCGCGGCGAGACGTTCCGCGGCTGCCGATCCCAGCCCACCTTCCTCCCCTGCAAAACTCATCTTCATCCATCACTCCTGCGGAGAGAACTGGCTGGCTGATGGCGACGGGGGTCTCGGAATAGCCCTGCGCGATGGCAATTACTTCGTAAGCGACACCAACTACGGGTGGGGGCCTGACGGCATCGGGGATAACACCGATCTGGGACACTGGTGGACGTGGTTCAGGGGGCCGGGCAGCTCTACCTACACCGCCGCGCTTTACGCGGAGAGCGCTCAGAATTCGGAGTACTCCAGGCTTGCGACCGACCCCGGCGGGCAGAACGAAATAATAATGTTCAAGTCGTGCTACCCGAACTCGGACGTGACGAACCCTGCCAGCCCGGTGCCGGCGATCGGCAGCAACCCGCTGAAGGGCACCGGGGAAAACAAGACATTCGCCAACGCAAAGGGTATTTACATTGACTTGCTCGAGTATTTCAAGACGAAGCGGGACAAGCTGTTCGTGGCGATCACGGCTCCCCCCATGGAGACTCTGACCGAGCCTGACGTCGCCCGGGCCTGGAACGACTGGCTGGTGAACGACTGGCTGGACGGCTACCCTTACGACAACGTATTCGTGTTCGACTTCTACAACGTGCTGACCAGCAACGGCGGGGACGCCGACACCAATGACCTCGGTGATGAGGCCGGCAACCACCATCGCTGGTGGGACGGCGCGATTCAGCATAAGACCGACGATGGGGCAAATGTTCTCGCTTACCCGACTGCACCAGACAACGACCACCCGACCTCCGCCGGTAACAGGAAGGCCACCGCCGAGTACCTGCCGCTGCTGAATGTCGCGTATAATCGTTTCAAGAGCTCCGAGCCGGGACCGAATCCACCGGATCCCTCTGATTACAAGTCCATCTTCTACTTCGCGGAAGGCACGACACGAGGCAACTTCCAGGAGTATCTCTGCGTCGCGAACCCTAACGCTTCCGCCGCGACCGTATGGGTCACCTATATGTTCACCGATGGCACCACAGATGTGAAATCCTACAGCGTTCCAGCGAGCAGCCGCTATACCATTGACGTGAACCAGGTTGTCGGAGCCGACAGGGACGTCAGCATGCGGGTCGGCTCGGTCTCGGAGGGCATCGTCGCCGAGCGCCCGATGTACTTCAACTACAATGGCGCCTGGACCGGGGGGCACGACGTTGTCGGGGCAACCACGCCATCAATTTCGTATTACTTCGCGGAGGGCACGACACGCCCCAACTTCGACTCTTACTTCTGCATCCAGAACCCGACGGGGTCCGAAGCTCCGGTGAAGATCACTTACATGCTTGGTGACGGTACCACAAGGGAACAGGAGCTCGCGGTGCCGCCGACCTCGCGGCAGACTGTCGTAGTCAAGGATTTCCTGGGTTCGGCCGACGACGAGGCGCACGACTTCTCGGCTACGGTGGACTCGGTCGATAAAACACACATCATCGCCGAGCGGCCGATGTACTTCAACTATAGAGAAGGTGTGCCCGGTTACTCATGGACCGGTGGCCACGACGTTATCGGAGCCATCAAGCCGTACCACGTCTTCTACTTCGCAGAGGGGACCACGCGGCCAGGCTTTGAGCCGTACTTCTGCATCCAGAACCCGAGGGGTGATTACGAGGCGGAGGTCAACATCACGTACATGCTCGGGGACGGCATGACCAGGGAGCAAACTGTCACGGTGCCCCCCACCTCGCGAAAGACCGTGATCGTCAGGGACTTCCTGGGGTCGGCGGACGACGCGGCGCACGATTTCTCGGCGAAGGTCGAGGAGGCGAACGGGCTGGACATAATCGCAGAGCGGCCGATGTACTTCAACTACCAGGGGCCCTCCATGCGCAACTGGACCGGCGGGCACGATGTGGTCGGCGCGAACGAGCCGGATACCAGGTTCTTCTTCGCCGAGGGTACCGCGCGCCCGGACTTCGACCCGTACTTCTGCATCCAGAACCCGACACCGTACGACGCCCTCGTAGAGATAACTTATTACCTGGGTGACGGCCAGACCAGAGAGCAGGGCCTCCTCGTGGGCCCGATGTCGAGGCAGACGATCGTGGTAAAGGATTTCCTGGGTTCGGCCGACGACGCCGCGCACGACTTCTCGGCAAAGGTCATGACCAAAGACGAAACGGAAATCCTGGTGGAGCGGCCGATGTACTTCAACTACGGTGGGGCCTGGACCGGTGGCCACGACGTTATAGGCCTCCCGCAATAACAGATCAGGCCAACGCAAATCGGGGTCAAACATCCTTTTGCGTAAATAAGGCCACTTGGTTGAGCTATGGCGCATCATGTGAGGTTGAACCGACCGCCGCCGTGCGCGGCGCAAACAGCTGTTTGACCCCTGTTTGCGGACCCCAATTCGTCTGGTATGATTCGGGTATGAAAGAGTGGAAAGACCATCCGGAAAACCCCCTCATCGAGCCGCCGTGGCCCGAGTTCCTGCTGGGCGACCCCTGCGTCGTCCTTCCCGAGGACAGCCCGGACGGGGCCTGGCACATGTTCGCCAATACCCTGCTCGGCATCCACCACTTCACCGGTTCGGACGGGATCCACTGGAAGCGGCAGGGGAAGGCCTGCCCCGGGATGCGCGCCTATGTCTTCAAGGAAGGCGGCGTATTCTACATGTTCACAGAGGACTTCCGGATACCGATGTTCTTCTCCAGGATCGTGGTACGCACTTCGAGTGACCTGGCGCAGTGGAGCGACCCCGTAGTGGTCCTCGAGCCAGAGCTGCGCTGGGAGAAACGCCTGGGCCACACGACCGGGAATCCCTGCCTGATAAAGACCGCGGACGGTTACCGCCTCTATTACAGCGCGGGACTCGCGTTCTTCGGGGACCTCGGCTTTTGCGAACCGATGTACATCGGGGCCGCGAGCGCGGACAGCGTGACCGGGCCGTTCCGCAAGTACCCCGAACCCATCATCTCGCCATCGGAGGACGATTTCTACCGCAGCCGGGCAGCCGGCGCTATCAAGGTGATATACGACGATGAGAGAAAACTGTTTTACGGGTTCAACAACGGGATGTACCGCGATATAGAGGAAAGGACCCGGTCGGCCATCTTGTTGCTCGAGTCGGACGACGGCCTCGAATGGGAATACGTTTACCCTGAGCCGATAATCGCGCCGGGGGGAGCCGGCTGGAAGAAAGCGCTCGTTTACCAGTTAGACGTGAAGAGGGTCGGCGACGAGATGTGGCTCTGGTACAACGCGCGCAGCGGCTGGAGGTTCGGGAAGGAAAGAATAGGGCTGGCGACTTGCCCCCTGGACTGAATTCAAATGCAATGTGACTGTCAACCTTTGTCCATGTCCTAGGAGGGATTAGAGTGAAAGCAGGTAGGAAACGCGTTCTGTTTTGCGTGCTGATGGCCCTTGTACTGACCTCGTCCACGATCGTCGTCTCCGGGGGCGCCCCCGCACAGGGCCTTTCAAAGACCTGGCACTTCGACAAGGCTTCGGAATGCACGTTCAACAGCGAGGTCATCCAAGTGAGCGGCTCACTGGCGCGTTTGAAGAAACTACCCAGCGACAGCTTCTGGGCGAAAACATACAGGCGCACCGGCATGACTCATGCCGAATACTCCTCTTCGGCTTTGGACCCGGACCGCAACATCGTGGTCGTTGGCACCAGTGAGAACGCATCCGCGGGTTACGACCTCCTGGTCACGAAGTATGACCAGAGCGGCAACATGCTCACGGGCTGGCCAAAGTTCTATAAGCGCGCCGGAGTGGCTGACAGCAATCAGAACATCAGACCCAACGACGTTCACGTGGACTCAGGCGGTAACATCACCATAGCCGCGAACGATCAACACAACATTGCCGATTACGACTTTGCAGTATGGCGGCTCAATGCCGGCGGGAGCGTGCTCTCCGGCTGGCCCAGGTTTATAGACGTAGGCGGCACGAATGACTACGCTGAGGGTGTAACAATAGATAACAACGGAGACATCGTCGTGGTTGGAAGCGTTGCCGGAGTACCCCTGCGGTTAATACTCATGAAATACAAACCCAACGGAACGCCCGTTTCGGGCTGGCCGAAGCTCTTCGACAACGGCGGAAGCTCGATGGGAGGGCGTGAAATCATCCAAGACGCCGAGGGCTACTATGTGGTCGCCGGAGGCGCAAACACCCCCATGGACGGGATGCTGGCCAAGTTCGACGCGGGCGGGAACACACTCTCCGGATGGCCCATATTTTGGGACCGCGGTCTGAGTCCCTCTCAATACGACAACTTCTATTCAGTATCACAAGACACAAACGGGGAATACTGCTTGACAGGTATCAGCTATGATGGTCCCGTCGGAAACCCGGACATCGTTTTAATCCGGTACAATACGGACGGCGGGGACGTCGCAGGGTGGCCCGTGATCTACGATAAGGACGCGACCGCGCCGTACGACCTGATGTCAGGATGGCGTGGGCACGTTGACACATCCGGGAACATCGCCGCCTGTTGCGATAGCGCAACCACGGGCTCCAGGGACTCCTATACCCTCAAGTATGACAGGGCGGGGGCGCCCTTCGCAGGATTCCCCAAGCATTACGCAATAACCGGAGGGACAGAATTCAGCTTCTCCGCCGAAGTCGATGACCTCGATAACATATTTACGACGGGCTTTTCAGATCTCGGAGGAGCAGTCCAGGACGCCTTCATCGTGAAGTACCCCCCGGCCGCCCGCTCTACGGGACGACCCTTTATCGTCAACGAGACAGGCCTTCAGTATTTCAAGATCAGCGGGTTCTCCGAGAAGCCAGGCTCCGGTAACCAGGGGAGTGTCGGGTACCAGCTCTCGCCGGACGGCAACAAGTTCTACTACTTCGACGGCACCAAGTGGGCGGAAGCCATGGACAAGTTCAGCACGAATACTGCCGGGGAGGTAAGCGACAACCTCGGCTCCTACAACACGACTGTGGGGCCGGGAAACCTCTACGTCCGGGCTTACCTTGTGAGTGACGGGTCGCAGAAAGTCGAGCTGGACTCGATAACGGTCGACTACGAGGCGGCCACCACCTGGTACCTGGCGGAGGGTTCCACCGGATCTGACGTCGCTGGCTCGTTCGAGACATGGGTGCTGGTGCAGAACCCGGGGGATGAGGACGCATCCGTCAAGCTCTTCTACCAGACCCCCGCGGGAGAGAAGAAGGGGCCGGAGTTTGACCTGAAGGCGCACACCAGGCAGTCGGTGAGCGTGGCTGAAACGGTACCCAACGAGTGGTCTGTTTCCACCAGGGTTACCTCGAACCAGCCGGTGATAGCGGAAAGGGCGATGTACTGGAACACCGCAGTCGCCTTCAGGCAGGCGGCTCACGACTCTATCGGGGTGACCGGTCCCAGCGAGACGTGGTATCTCGCCGAGGGCTCGACGGGCTCCGGGACGGAAGGCTTCTTCGAGACGTGGGTGCTGGTTCAGAACCCGGGGGACTCAGACGCGTCCGTCAAGCTCTTCTACCAGACCCCCGCCGGAGAGACGAAGGGTCCGGAGCTTACGCTGAAAGCTCACACGAGGGAAACGGTCAACGTCTCCGAGACTGTTCCGAACACCTGGAGCGTTTCCACCAGGGTCACCTCCGATGAGCCGGTGATAGCGGAAAGGGCGATGTACTGGAACCCTCCGGATTCGGTACGCACGGCGGCTCACGACTCGATCGGGGTCACCCGACCCAGCGAGACGTGGTATCTTGCCGAGGGCTCGACGGGCTCCGGCGTGGAAGGCTCCTTCGAGACATGGGTGCTGGTGCAGAACCCCGGGGACAAGGACGCGTCCGTCAAGCTTAACTACCAGACCCCCACCGGGGAAACGGCAGGTCCCACGCTTGCCGTAAAGGCCCACACCAGGCAGACGGTGAGCGTGTCAAACGAGGTGCCCAATGCCTGGAGCGTTTCCACCAGGGTCACCTCCAACGAGCCGGTGATAGCGGAAAGGGCGATGTACTGGAACACCTCTGCCGCCTTCAGGCAGGCGGCTCACGACTCTATCGGGGTGACCGCTCCAGCGAGCGCCTGGTACCTCGCGGAGGGCTCGACGGGTGTCGGCCCGGAAGGCTCATTCGAGACCTGGGTGCTGGTGCAGAACCCCGGGGCCAACGGCGCGCGCGTGAGCCTTTTCTTCCAGACAGCGTCAGGCGAGACCCCCGGCCCGGTGCTCAACCTTGCTCCCAACACCAGGGAGTCTGTAAACGTAGGCGAGACGGTGCAGAACGAGTGGAGCGTATCTACCCGCGTCAGCTCTGACCGGCCTGTGATAGCGGAGCGGGCCGTGTACTGGAACGCTCCGGGTGTTGTGCGCCGGGCGGCGCACGACTCCATAGGTTTCGACCCGTGATCCGTTATCGGGTCAGTCCATTAACCGGGTTTTCTTTGAGTCACGGTGTCGGGATTCAGCCTGACCCCTCGATAGTTCATGCGGAGTCGGGTGCCAGGTCTGGAATAAATTCACGATTCAAGACCTGACCCCATTGTGTGGCCTTTTACTCGCTGCCGAAAAAGACGACGGCCCACTGCCCGCCTTCCTTGTTGGCGACTATGCGGCCCCGTATCTCCGTGCCGGCGTTGTCGGGGTCCACCTGGGCGGTGATGGTCCCGACAACGACCGCCTCAGCGTGGGTCCGCTCGTTGTTCATGGTGAAACCCTCGAGGTGCAAGTTTGCGAGCGGCTGCGAGTTTGCGGTGGCATAGTCGAGCATCACCTGCTGGCACCTGGTGATGTCCTGCTGCCTGGTCTGCTCGTCCTGCTTGTTCTTCTGCTCTTTCTCGTACGTCGCCCTGCGGGCGTTGCAGTCGTTGATTATCGATTGGGCGGAGTCGTATACTTCGTTACATTCCCCGACCGTGCCTGCCTCTTCGAGCTGTTTCTCGTCCCTGTCGAGAAGCCGGGTGAGGTCACCCGCGTTGATCCCCAGCGCGATTATCGATTTCACCGCGTCGGTTGCTTCCTTGAGCTTCGCGGCCGCCCTCTTGCGGGCCTCTTCGAGCTTGATCTTCTTGCCCTTGCCCTCGGCGGCTGTGTAGGTAAGGCTGCCGGTCCCGGTGATCGTCCTGTCCCCCACGGTCACCTCCAGTTCGGCCCTCGCTTCAACCGGCTCACCGTTGCCCCGGTCCATGGAGTACTCGAGCTCTTCCGTCTGAACGTCCCCGCTGGACTTCACCTGCCATGTCTCACCTGCGATCTTCTTTCCGTCGCTGTCCTTTACGGACAGCTTGAGCACGCCCCTGCCGTCCT
>Ga0315288_10009417_pt1 | contig 12308 bp, 10 predicted proteins | sample YL17G11_20_MG_FD_203454 | JGI IMG/M metagenome (GOLD analysis project Ga0315288, IMG submission 203454) | Sediment microbial communities from Yellowstone Lake, YNP, Wyoming, USA - YL17G11_20 | ecosystem: Environmental > Aquatic > Freshwater > Lake > Sediment | place: USA: Wyoming | collected...
TAGACTAGCTTCCCAAATTGGGACCGGTCTAACAGGTGTTTTATATATTTTGGATGAGCCAACAGTGGGTTTACATCCGCGTGATAATTTAAGATTAATAAAGACTTTAGAAAAATTACGCGACCTTGGTAACACGCCGATTATTATTGAACATGATAAGGAAGTAATGTCCAGGGCAGACTGGGTAGTTGATTTTGGGCCATTAGCTGGCAAAAAGGGCGGTCAAGTTATTAGCGAGGGCACTTTAGAACAAATTAAAAAAGACAATAATTCATTAACGGGACAATATTTATCCGGTAAAAAAAATATTCCTATTATGTCGTCATTGCGAGGATCCCAAGGTTTGTCGAGGGAGACGAAGCAATCTTTAGAGATTGCCACGCTCACTTCGTTCGCTCGCAATGACAGCGAACACTGGTTAAGAATTACTAAATGCCAAGAGCATAATTTAAAAAATATTAATTTAGAAATACCTTTAAATAAACTAGTTTGTATTACTGGTGTTTCTGGTTCAGGAAAATCAACTTTAATGGATGATACTTTATATAAGGCAGTCAGAAAACAGCTTAATTTTGTGATGGAAGAACCGGGTAAATATGAGAATATTTTTGGGGCGGAGAATCTTAATCGGGCACTAATAGTTGATCAATCACCGATTGGTAAAACCTCCCGCTCTAATCCGGCTACCTATACGTCTGTGTGGACAGAAATAAGAGAATTATTTAGTGCAACCAAAATGGCAAAACTAAAAGGTTTTAATAAGTCTTATTTTTCTTTTAATACCAAAGGCGGCCGTTGTGAAGCTTGTCAAGGCCAGGGAGAAACCAAAATTGAAATGCAGTTTTTAGCAGATATTTGGGTGGATTGTGAGGTATGTCATGGTGAACGTTTTATTGATGAGGTGTTAGAAGTTTATTGGAATGAGAAAAATATTTATCAAGTTTTACAGCTAACTGTGGAAGAAGCTTTAGAATTTTTTAAGGCCATTCCCAAAATTGTTTTTAAATTAAATAAATTAAAAGATATTGGTTTAGAATATCTTAAGCTTGGTCAACCATCAGCTACGCTTTCGGGTGGTGAATCCCAGCGTTTAAAGCTGGCTCGGGAATTAGTGAAGCCGCCAACCGGCCATACCCTTTATTTATTAGATGAACCAACTATTGGTTTGCACTTTCACGATTTAAAAAAATTAATTGAGGTCTTACACACTTTAGTCGCTAAAGGTAACTCGATTGTGATTATTGAGCATAATTTAGATTTAATTAAAAATGCTGATTGGGTAATAGATTTAGGACCGGAAGGCGGAGAAAAAGGCGGTTATATTGTGGTTCAGGGAACGCCATGGGAAATTATAAAGTCAGAAAAAAGTTATACAGCTAAATTTTTAAAGAAATACCTATAATTAAATTCGAAGCACGAAGCACGAAATTCGAAACAATATTAAAATTCAAATATTAAATGTTCAAAAAAAGTTTAGAATTTTTAGATTTTGAACATTAGAATTTGTTTCGGATTTCGATATTCGAATTTCGAAATTTATGAAGAATTTAGTTAAAAAAATCGCCAACCTTCCAAATCTACCTGGTCTTTATTTTTTTAAAAATACTAAAGGCCAAATTATTTATATTGGTAAATCAGTTAATTTAAAAAACCGAGTAAAAAGCTATTGGCAAAAAACTAATCAACTAGGTCTGTGGACGCAAAAAATGGTTAGCCAGGTTAAAGATATTAATTATAAGATTTTAAGTTCAGAATTTGAGGCCTTATTAGTGGAGGCAAAATTAATTAATCAATATCAGCCTTGTTATAATATTCGTTCTAAAGATGATAAGCGGTTTTTAATGATTGGGATTAGTCATGAAAAATATCCAAGAATCTATACCCTTAGAAAAACAGAACCAAAACTGAAAATATTTTTTGGTCCGTTTCCATCAGCCAATGATGTACGGTTAGTGTTAAAAACTATCCGCCGCATTTTTCCTTTTCGAAGTTGCCGGACTTTACCAAAGAAATCTTGTTTATATTATTATCTTCATTTATGTCCTGGTTGTTGTCTAGGTATTGCCAAAATTGATTATCAAAAAACCATTAAAAAAATTATCAGGTTTTTAAATGGCGATACCAAAGGTTTATTAAGACAATTAACCAAAGAAATGAATGAGGCCGGTAAAAAATTAGATTTTGAAAACGCTAAAATAATCAAAAGGCAAATTGAAGCCATTAAATATATTACTTTAAATTGGCAAAACTTAAGTAAGGCTAGTTTAGCCATAGAGTTAAATATAGACAAAAATAAGCAACTTATGAAAGAATTAACCACTATTTTTCCGCACTTGAAAAAAATAAATAGGATTGAAGCCTATGATATTTCTAATTTATATGGTAAAGAGGCAACTGGATCAATGGTGGTTTTTACCAAGACTAAGTTAGGGTTTTTTCCTAATAAAAATCAATATCGTAAATTTAAAATTAAATTAACTAGTAAACCAGATGATGTGGGAATGATCTATGAAGTAATCAGCCGCCGCTTAAATCACCCAGAATGGTCTTATCCGCAATTGATAATTGTTGATGGCGGTAAGGGACAGATTAATGCTGGGTTTAATGTTTTAAGAGAAAAAAACTTAAGTCAACAGATTTTAATCTTAGGATTGACTAAGCCAGCCCAAGGCTGGTCGGCCTCGGGTCGACAAGAAGAGATAATTATTAAGCCAATTATTGTTCAAGCGAAACAAAGTGAAGTCAAAAATTCCTCGATTGACCCCTTGATTATCGATTATCAGGCAATAAAATTACCCAAAAATTCATTATTGTTACAATTAATCCAGCAATTGCGCGATGAATCGCACCGTTTTGCCAAAAAATATCATTTGTGGTTAAGAAAGAAAAAAGTGTTACAATAGAAATAATGAAAAATAGTTGGTTAATTATTGGTTCATTAGTAATTATTTTTAGTATTGGTGTTTTATTGGTAAAACCAAAAAATATTAGTAAAGAAACTCCAAAAAATGAAACTCAAGAACAAATAGTTACTAGCAGTCCTTTAATCAATCCTTCTCCAGCCAATATTGTTCCCTTGCCAACAAGTGAAGATATTATTAGGACTTTTTTTAATCTTATTAACGAAGCTAGAATTCCCGAAGCAGTAGAGATGTTAAGCCAAACTGCCAATCCTAATGATTCCACTAAACAGGCTTGGGGAGTAAGTTTTAATAGTTTTAAAAGCGTTGATATAATATCAATTGAACCATGGGATAAATCTTCCTGGAACACTGAACTAGAAATTTATAAAGTAGTTTTTGATCTTCAATTAAAATCCGGCGATTTTGCTTATGGTTGGGATGGTGGCCAAAATACCCGTTGGATAGAAATAGCCAAAAAACCCGCTTCATTATGGAAAATTAATGCTTTTGCGACTGGGCCTTAAATGGATAATGTTGATTTTAATAAAATCTTTTCTGTTTCCAAACTAGACTTATTTGATAAATGCCCTAAAGCTTTTTATTTTACTTATCTTGACCCCATTTATTCTAAAATGAAAAGTAAATTAAAAAAAGAACCGGAAAATATTTGGTCATTTCAAACTTTAGGCAAAGCCATCCATGACAGTCTGACTTTGTTTTTCCATTTACCCAAAGAACAGCAAACATTTAGTGATTTAAAAGAGCAACTTAAATTAACTTGGAGATCTGAGGCAATGGCGAATAAACTACCACCTTTAGAGAAATGGGGAGGGTTTAAAAGTTTAGATGAGGAAAGAGATTGTTATAAACAAGCCTTAGCAATGCTTTTAAATTTCTTTAAAACCTTTGATCAAAAAAAAGAAATTAAGTTTTTACCAACCAAAGATTTAAAACGATCGATTGAAGATTATAAAAAATTAATTAAACCGATTAGTGAAGAATTTGATATTAGCGGTAGATTTGACCTGATTATTAAGGGCGAAAACAATAGTTTAGAAGTGATTGATTTTAAAACCGGTAAAAGTGAAAATGATAATCACTTTCAACTCCAGTTTTATAAACTGCTGGCCGAGTTAAATTTTAACCAGCCAGTGACTAAAGCCAGTTTTTATTATTTAAAAACCGGCAGAATAAGAGTCTTTGATTTAACACCGGAAGATAGTCAAGAAACTAAATTTTTAATCCTAAGTAAAATCGAAAGAATAAAAGAGGAAAAGAAATTTCTACCTTATCCAAGCAAACTTTGTAAGTTTTGTTTATTTAAAAACTTTTGCCCAGCCAAAAAAGAAATTGCTAAATTTATAGAAAAACCAGTACCAGTAGATTTGGTTGAAGACTTGCCTTTTTAATCTACTAATTTTATTGTTTGAGTAAGCGAAGCGCATCGAGAACTATTTCTCGATAATACTCGAGACCTTCTGCTTCTCGACTCTCTCTCGACTCACTAACGCTCGCTCGAAAAATAAGAAGAAACAGAGACTTTTAGATTTAAGAGATTCATTTTTACTCAATAAATTTAAAAGTAGAGAGGATTTGGTTAAAAGTATCTAAATTAATAATATCTTTTCCTTCTTCTTCTGGATTAAAAAGAGTTCCAATATTTACTGAATAAAATAAATCATTATGTAGTGCAATAACTTTCCAACTACTACCTTCACCTGGGCTAAAAATTCTTTCAGCTTTAATTCCCCCCAATTGGGTTTGTTCCCTGCGATTTTGTTTAAAGAGAGGATTTGATTCATCGGTCCAAAGAAGACCATCAACCCATTTTGTTAAGTTAAGGTCTTTTTCATTTTTATCAACTCTAACACTAATTATTAGAGGTGCAGATTGTTCTGATTGTTTTATTGTTGAAAAAATAATTTCCTCTACAGAAGAAGGTTTTTCGAGTACAGACAAATCTTTTGGATATTTTAATTCAAAACCTAACGCCTCATTTCTATAAGTTTTCCAATCAGATGGAATAGTTAATTGGGGAAAAGGAGTGGGATTAAGAAAAGGCGTAGGGCTAGGTGATAATTGTTGCAAGACTGCTTGTTTAACTTGTCTGGCTTTATAAACATTAAAACCAAGATAACCAATAAATATAATTATAATAAGTCCGAAGAGACGAAAAATATTTAAAACAAAACTGGATGATTTGTTAATTGGTTGATTAATATTAGGAGGAGGAATCGGTGGAGTGGATGAAAAAGGAGGTGTTGGCGGTTGGACAACGGTTGGTAAAGGAGGAATAGGATTGGGGGCAGGATTAGTTTCCATTTAGTGAAATAATCGCTTTCTTTTTTTAATCTTATTTAAACTATATTGAATTTGTTTATCTAAATCAATTTTTTTAAGGCTGGCAAGCTTCATAATCGCCAGCATAATATCACCCAGTTCTTGTTTATAGCCTTCATCTTTTTGGGCTCTAAGATTATTAGGTTTTCTACCCCATTTAGTTAGATAAGCCCGAGCCATTTCGCCGACTTCTTCCACAATGGCTAAAATTAGCATGGAAGTATAATCTTTAGGTCTACCTAAGTCTTTATCAATTTCTTCTAATTGTTTTTGATAGTCAACAATAGTTTTATTTATCACGATTTTTATATTTTAACACTATTTATGGTAAGATAAAAACAATGTCTTTAAAAGATTATTTTATTAAGGCCCAAAGTCAAAGTTTTGCTCTTGGCGCTTTTAATGTTTGTAACTTAGAAACAATTAAAGCCATTATTCAAGCCAGTCAAAAGCTTTTATCACCAGTAATTATTAGTTCTTCTCCCGGAGAAACTGATTATATTGAACCAGAAAATCTTTGTGACATTGTAAAAAATTATCGCCGACAAACCGGTTTGCCTATTTTTATTAATCTTGATCATGCCAAATCGTTAGAGAAAATTAAACGAGCGATTAATGCTGGTTATGACATGATTCATTTTGATGGTTCAGACTTAAGTTTTGAAGACAATAAAAAAATTACCAAACAGGTAATGGCGATGGCTAAAGAAAAAAATATTGTTGTCGAAGGAGAATTGGGTTATATCAGCGGCAGCAGCGCGCCTTTTTTAGATCAAAAAGTAGCAGAAATACAGGCAAAAGGAAGTTTAACTGATCCTGACCAAGCCCAGGAATTTGTGGAGGAAACGAGAATTGATGTTTTGGCCAGTTTTATTGGTAATGTTCATGGTCTTTATAAGGGAGCCAAAAAACTTGATTTAGAAAGATTAGCACTGATAAAACAAAAAACCAATTGTTTTTTATCTTTACACGGCGGTTCGGGAACAGAAGCCAGCGAGATTAAAGAAGTGATTAAACGCGGAGTAGTAAAGGTGAATATTAATACAGAACTGCGAGTAGCTTATAAAACCGCCAGCCAACAGGCGTTTAATCAATCTATAGAAGTTGCTGCCTATAAATTAATGCCTTCTGTAATTGAAGCAATCCAAAAAATAGTAGAAGAAAAAATTAAGATTTTTGGTTCTCAAGGAAAATGAAAAAAACCATCAGAGATATTGATGTGGCTGGTAAAAGAGTGCTTCATCATTGCGATTTTAATATTAAATTACGCCGAGATGAAAAAGGAAACTTGGTACCTGTTTCCGACATTAGGCTAAAAGCCTACTTTCCTTCTATTTTCTATCTTTTAGAAAAAAAAGCGAAGATTGTTTTTATTTCTTATTTGGAAAGGCCAGGAGGGAAAGTAGTTGAGGATTTAAGAATGAGGCCAATTGCCAAAAGACTATCACAGTTGATTAACAAAGAAGTGGTTGTTTTGGATGATTGTATCGGTCCGCAGGTAAGTCAATTTATTAATCAAATGAAACCAGGAGAAATGGTGATGCTGGAGAATACCCGTTTTTATCCTGGTGAGGAAGCGGATGATGACCAATTTGCCGGTCAATTGGCAAGTAATGGTGATTTGATGGTCGAAGATGCTTTTGGTCATTGTCATCGCGTTCATGCCTCAACCACGGGAATTCCCCGGCATATTCCCAGCGTTGCCGGACTTTATTTAGAACAAGAAGTTGATATCTTTGATCAATTAATGGTGAGTCCTCAAAGACCGTTTATTTTGATTATTGGCGGCACGAAAACCAGTGATAAAATGGGAGCCTTTAAAAAATTAGCTAATTTAGCTGATAAAATATTAATTGGCGGCGCCGTAGCCAATAATTTTTTAAAAGCTAAAGGGATTAATGTTGGTAATTCATTTATGGAAGAACCATTTGTCGATAAAGCCAATGGCGAAAAGATTGATCCCATTAGTTTAGCTAAGGAATTAATTACTTCTTATCCTAATAAAATTGTTTTACCAGTTGATTTGGTGGCTAGTGATAATATTAGCAATCCTTTACAATTACAATTAATTAATTTAAGTCAAAATCAAGTTATTCCTGATGGTTGGCTATTTTTAGATCTTGGTTTGCAAACGATTAGCCTTTATCAACAAATTATTCAATCTGGTCAAATGATTTTTTGGGATGGGCCTTTAGGGAAATATGAAGATGAGAAATTTAGAGCTGGCACGTTAAAAATTGCCCAAACTATGGCAGAAAATAAAGGTACAACAGTACTGGCTGGCGGTGACACAGCAGCAGCAGCAGAACAATTTGATTTGGTATTTAAATACACTCATGTCTCCATTGCAGGTGGTGCGGCTTTGGAATATTTAGCCGGCAAGAAATTGCCGGGAATAGAAGCATTAGCGGATAAGTGATTGTCCTACCCCAACATAAGAGATTTTAATGTCACAAGAGACTTTATTAGGAAAAACTTCAGACCGTCTTTATTTAAGATTGGAAGAAACAGATGTAGAACCAGCAGTGATACCTAATTATGCAATCAGAGATTTAAGATATTTAAGAGAGATAGGTTTATTACCTGCAAGTTCAGCTTCGGTAATTATTAATACTCACCATGAAGTGGCAATAGATTTTTTAAGTTCTCCTATGGAGAGCGATTCATTTTTATCGCTTAAGTTAAGCGATGGAACACCAATAACTTTAGAGCCAGCCTTGCAGACTTTAGATTTTTATCTTATTCTGCCGGGGCTAACACAGAGATTAAGATTTTATTATCAAGATGGAAAACTTTGTTCAAGACGGGTTATTACTGCGGTTGACAAAACAAGTGAAGGAATTTATTTATGTGATGGTAGGATTAAGGCAAGACCAGAATGCGTTTTTGTCTTAAGAGAAGATGGTCCTTCAGAATCGGTTGGTTTTGATTTTTTCCAAAACAGCCTGTCATTTTTAGCAAGACAATCACAACCAGTTGAGTCCCAGGTAACAATGGTCGCGAAAAAGATTCAACGAGGGCATTTCGGAGAGGAAAGAATGTGGGATCACAGAAGAGCGGTTAATAATTATAATCAAGATTTAACGAAGAGTGAAAGCATAATCGGAATGGGACCTTATCTTTCCGTAAGTTATCAAGAATTAGGTAGAATAATATATAAAAAGCCTGAACTCGCTTCATCAATAATTAAATTGTGGCAAGGAATTGAGGCTATTGGATTATATAATATTCCTCCGGATCTTTCTATGTTTGAAGAAAGAATGCCAGACAGGCTTGAACTTGAATGGAGAGGTAATCAGTATCAACCAGAAGTAGAAAATCTGGGTTTTTAATTACTTGAGATATGTAGACAAAAAGGTTTAACTTTTTCCCCTGCTTCGAAGAGAAAGATTATTTATCAACCAGGTTAACAAATTATTCTGGGGAAAATTCCTTTTAATGGCTTTTAATATCTGTTAAAATAGAATTTATCTTTAAAGATTAATTATTTAAGTAGGCGAAGATTTAGTTAATAAAATATTTTGTAATGAATGAAGCTCCCCAAAATGCTGAAGTTCGAACAACAGAGGTTATTGATCAGGAATTTGAGGGTATTTTAAACCACTCTCTTGACTTAATTTCCCAACAAGTTGGTTGTGAGAGGAAAGAGTTTGATAATTTTAAAGCGGCTTTTGAAACAGAAAAAAGAGTTTTTGATAATGGTGGCGAGTTTGGAGGGATGAATTTTTTACCTTGTGAAACTCCAGCCCATAGTTTTGAACATATCCAGCGCGCCGTTATATGTCAATTAATTATGTTACCTGGATTTTTACAAGCAAAAAAAGCTGAGGGAATGAATTTTTCTGCTCAAGAAGTGCAGGCAGTTTTAGTAGGTGAGTTGCTTCATGATATCGGCTGGTTGAGGCGGGAAGGTGATGAACGGATGTGGGCAGGAGAAAAATTTTTTGACCATTGTCAGGACAGTTTGACCTGGGCGCCTGAACTAATTGAAAAACTGGGCTTTAATTTTAATGATTATCAAAGGACAATTGCTCTTTGTACGATTAATGCGACAGAATTTAATCGCCTTGCTAGTGATTCTTTACCTAGGCAAGATATTGATGCTCGGATAAATGATTTGAGTAATTTAACTTGGGCAGCGGACTTTCTTTCTTATTTTTCTAATCCCGAAAACTCTCCTGATATAATGTTAGATCTTTACCGAGAAACATATGCGCGGGCAAAAGGTAAAAGAGCATTAGCTTATTTACAGGAAAATACTGCCAAAAAAGAGATGTTGAGAAGTGGGATCGATGAAGAGGAAATAGTTGTAATTAAAAGTCGTTTAGATCAAGGAATTGCCAGGGTGGGAGAAATTAAATTTCCTGGTGTTGCTGCCGGTAGAATAAAATCAGTTCAGGAATTTGTTGCCAGTGAATTTTTGCCTAGACTATTAACTGACCTTTTACCATTTTTAGAATATTCCAATTTATACTTTAAAGATAAAGACAATTGGCTTAAAGAAAATTATTATGTCAATATTGCTAGAATAAAAACCATTCAGGAAATAGCCAGTCAGCTTGAACCAACTAATCCTCTTTGTTTTCTGGAAGGTTCATTAATGGAAGATGATTTTATTGATTGGTTAGAGAATTTACGCACTAAAAATATAGGTACTGAAGTAATAAAAGATGATATTTATAGCCAAAATATAGATTTACAAGTTTTAGGCATTGGTCCGCATGAAAAAACATCACTTTTCTTTAGAGTAGTTACTTCTCAGACTAGAGATATATTACAGTCAGTTGATTCACAAGATAGGATTAGAGCAGTAGCGGAATTGTTTAAAGTAATAAAAAATAAAAATAAACGACCAGGCGGATTTAAAAATATTTGGCTTAATTTATCTCCTTACGCTTATATTAATGAAGAAGGACAAATGCTTTTACGAGAAGAGGATTGGTTTGATGCCTTAAAAATGGCTAACAAGGATGATCCTGAATGTAATATTAAACTAAGTTTTTGTCTTAGAAGAGATAAAGATGATATGACCGACTTAAACAAAGAACGATTTATGGACAAACTGTCTAAGATACAGCAAAAAGCAAAAGAAGCAGGACAAGAATTACAAGTAACTATTGGTGGAATAGAAGATGTTGAGCATCCTTTAATTAATGATAGCGAATTTATTAAACAACTAGCAGAAGCCGGAATTAAAGTATTTGTTTATGCCGGACAGGTTAAAATTGAAGGAAGTGAGGCTGAACAAGTCCAACAAAAAGAATTAGCCCTGGCTAATATTAAAATTGCTGCTGGTTTGGCTGCCCAATTTAAAGATAAGAGAGTAGTATTAGTCGGTTTACAATCTTTATTTCAATTAGAACCAAAAATTAGGGATTTTCTATTAAACGATATAGTAAAGTTTGGTTTACCGGTCCTTTTTTCCTGCTCTACTGATTTAAATACTGGTTATGTCAAAAAAATTACTGATCACCCTTATGTTTTATTTGCTGCCTATCTTGATGAGCTTGCTCGTAGTCAAGAAACTTGGCCGTCTGCAGTCCAAGCACTTTGTGTTGCCCAAGAATTTATGCCTTCAAGTATTCCCATAGAAATTTTACGATTATTAAGGGCGACTCAATTAAGAGGAAAAGAAATATATGAACAGTCAACTTTAGAAGAACAGGTGTTGGCAGAATATCATGATCCAGCTAATCAAAAATCAGAAAAAGAGAAAAAACAAACTTTAGAGGATAGAATAGTTGCAGGATATCTCGACCAGTTTAATCTTATTAAACATCGAAGCAGCCATTTTTTTAATCATACTTGACAAATAATTATACTTCCATTAAACTCATACTTATAAACTATGAGTTTTCAATTAGCTAAAGCCACTGAATATGCTATTTTATTACTAGTTAGTCTAAATAGACAAAAACCTTTGTCATTAAGACAGATTAGCGAGCAAAAGCAATTGCCTTTAAAATTTTTAGAGAAAATTGCCGGGCAGTTAAAAAATAAAGGATTAATTATTAGTAAAGAAGGAATGGCGGGTGGTTATTTACTCAATAAAAAAACTAATGAGATTAGTTTACGAGATATTATTGAAGCAATTGAAGGTAAAAGAGGCTTAGTTAGTTGTATTAATGGGGTTTGCAGCTTAGAAAAAAACTGCTTTCATAAAAAAATTTGGCAAAAGTTACAAGCGAGACTAGAGAAAGATTTACAAAATATTAAATTGACAGATTTAATAGAATAGTCTGTCATTATAAGTATTTGTCTGTCATCCTGAGCGAAGCGAAGGATCTCCTTTAAAGTCTAAAAGAGATTCTTCGGGCTTCGCCCTCAGAATGACAATGTTTAATGAAAAAGATTTATTTAGATTATGCGGCAACTACACCAGTTGACTCGAAGGTTTTAGAGGCAATGCAGCCATATTGGATAGCCAAAAGCGGCAATCCCTCCAGTTTGCATTTTTGGGGTCAGGAAACTAAAAAAGCTTTAGAAAACAGTCGGAAAATCGTGGCAAAATTTTTATATTGTCAGCCAGAAGAAGTAATTTTTTTAAGCTGTGCCACTGAAGCCAACAATTTAGTTTTAAAAGGCGTTGTGGAAGCCTGGAAAAGCAAAAATCCCCAAAAAACTCCCCATATTATCGTTTCGTCCATAGAACATCATTGTGTTTTGGATAGCGCCAAACATTTGGCAAAACAAGGAGTAGAAGTAAGTTGGTTAACAGTTGATAAGTATGGTTTAGTTGATCCTAAAGAAGTAAAAAAATTAATTAAAAAAAACACAGTTTTAGTGTCAGTAATGTATGGTAATAATGAGGTTGGTACTATCGAACCTATTAAAGAGATTTCTAAAATCATAGATCTAAGATCTAAGATCGATGATCTAAGTATCTGTTTTCACACTGATGCGGTGCAGGCAATTCAATACTTAGATTGCAATGTCCAAAATTTAAAAGTTGATTTTTTGTCAGCTAGTAGCCATAAATTTTATGGACCAAAAGGAATAGGGTTTTTATATATTAAAAAAGGGATAAACATTATTAGACAACAAGATGGTGGTGGTCAGGAATTT
>Ga0315288_10009420_pt1 | contig 12302 bp, 11 predicted proteins | sample YL17G11_20_MG_FD_203454 | JGI IMG/M metagenome (GOLD analysis project Ga0315288, IMG submission 203454) | Sediment microbial communities from Yellowstone Lake, YNP, Wyoming, USA - YL17G11_20 | ecosystem: Environmental > Aquatic > Freshwater > Lake > Sediment | place: USA: Wyoming | collected...
TCTTTCTCTAATACTTGGTTAGCCTGTAAAAGTTTATTTCTCTGAGAGGCTTTTTGTTCTTCTACCGCGTCACTACTATCCTGTTTTTCTAGTGCAATAAGAGATTTTAATGCCTCTCTCCTATTTTTGAGTGCCTTATTAAGTTCATTCTGTCTGGTCATTAACGCCGCTACAGTAGAAAATATTGCCCTAGCTTGTTCTTCTGAGGTAACCGCAGTATCGTCCGCTACCCCTTCGTATTCTTTTTGCCTGAACATAAGAAGGGTTAGCGCTACAAAAGCAGCATCTAGCGCAATCACCCAAAGATTGAAGCTTTTAAGAAGAGCCCCCATTCCTAGAATGCGGGCTTTTGTAACAGACATTTGAACTTTCTGTGCCGCGGCATTTTTCAATTCTGCCGCAGTAAGTCTATTCATCATAGCTACAGTAAGCTTCATCAGCCCAAATCGTTTAATCAATTTTTCATCAAGACCAAGAAGGCTCTTACCTATAGTGACATTAATAAAGCTATAGGCTTTGCTGGCAGTAATAGCTATAGCTAAGATACCGACAAAAGCAGTGAAACCAGCAATCGCCTTAGTAAGAACTCCTCCTATTGACGTTAGGGCTTGTCCTAGAATATTGAACGCCCCTAAAAGTGCTTGAACAGGCTTTATAAGTTCCCCGCCAATTGAATTTCTAACTGCGGATAGAGTTGCTCTTGTTCTATCTAAAACGGCTTGGAAAGTATTTAGCTGAGTACCAGCAGCAAAAATAGCCCTACCACTAGAATCTAAACTCGTAGCCACCGCGTTTTGCACAGTAGCAAAGTTATCAATTAAGGCGGTGAAGTCTACATATCGTCTAATGCCGCTAGCAGTTAGGGCAATATTCTTTTTCTGGGCTTCTGATAAATCTGCCCACTTACCAGAAAGGTCTTCAACTATATCTAAGAATGGTCTAAATCTTCCTTTAGCGTCTAATACTGCTACACCAATATCTTGGAAGGCTTGTATTGTCTCTTCTCTTGGGAGTCTAGCTAAAATAGTTTTAAGAGATTGGGCAATTTCTTTACCAGTTTTTCTAGTAACTGCCCCAACGCCAGCAACAATACCGTTTAGTTCATCTATGGTAACTCTGAAGTCTTTAGCAACAATGCCAATTGCCTCAAGGCTTTCCATTAAGTCTTTTGCAGTAACGGGGAAATCTGCTTGGACAGCTATCCACTTATTTACAATGTCGGTTGTTTCGGACGCAGTCATCCCATATGAAAAGATCGCACTAGTAAGAGCTTCCACTACATCTGTGGCCGCTACATTGGTAGCATTAGAAGCTAAGAGCGCTGCTTGGGTGGCTTTTATAATTTCATTGGAACGCAACCCAACTTGTGCCCATTGGGTAAAAACATCAATGACTTCTTTTACGCCTTTAGCATACGTTTGGGCAAAATTAAACGCCTGCGCTTTCATATCGCCCATAGTATCTACTACAGGTCTTAACACTTTTTGAAGTTGGGCAAATGAGTTTTGGATATCTGCAAACTCTTTAACAGAATCTCTAACTTCATCCATTGTGCCACGGATCAAGAAGAAAGCTACGCGATATCTTAACAGCTTGCCAATAGCAATACCTATGCGCTCATTAAGCTTGTCTTGTTCCAACCGCATATTTTTAGTAGCATCTGCTGCCCTAAGAGTAGCGGCTTGCTGTGCTTTAAGATGGGTAACCTGTTTTTGAGATGCGTCTCCTACTTTCTTCAAAGAGGTTACAGTCCCCTCAATGATTTTACCAAAAGCATCCCAATCTGTGCCACCCTTTTGTGGGAAAGCCTCTTTCATTAACCTAAGTTTTTTAATGACGGCAGTGACTATTTTGCCTAAATCATTTAGCCCACCAACTTGATCTTTAAAATCAAGTCCTTTTTGTTTGGCTATATCAGCCCAATTTTTTTCTAGTAAATCAAGGGCTCTAGCTGCGGCTATGATTTCATCTGTCATGCCTTTTAGCTTGCCAGTTTTCATTCCCGCATCCATTTTGGATTTAAATCCAGTTAGGAATGAAGTGGTGCCCTGCATGATACCCTGCATGGTATCATTTACTTTTTCTGTCTCTTTGGTTGAACCAGCTACAGTAATTTTTTGGGCACGAACAACCGAATTGACTTTGCCTATTGCATCAGCTAATGCGTTTTGTGTTGCCCCAGCAGTTTTAGCAACATCTACATTCTCCTTCATGACGGTATTGACGCCTCTTATACCGCCTGTCAGAGATTCACTAGCGCTATTTAATCCCCCTGTAGCTGTTTCTAACTGTTTGATTACATCAGCTAAAGCTTTAGAACTAGCAGGATCTAGTTTACCCAGAATTTCATTGAGGATGCCTTTTTTGTCAACAGCACGACCAAGAATAGATTGGACATTTCTGATCTCACGCCCAACATTAAAGAAGAGTTTTTTGTATTGCTCTAGGACCGAATTAGCATTAAGAATCCTAAGCTGTATATTATGTTCTGTGGTATCTACAGCGATAGGTCATCACTCCATTCTAAAATGATCTCGGTCACCGCGTTTGTTCTTTTTGCGATCACGTTCTTTTCTTCTTTCAAGATCGTCGAGCCAGTCTTCTAGCAATATATCATACGGAACTATATCGTCTGGGGGACGTTCATCTTCCAAAGTGCTGTAGACTCTATATTGATAGAATCGAAGCCAGTTTGTAAAAAGCACTTTGTTCACATCCCAGTCAACAATTTCGCCCGGGAATAGATTTGTGTGTAGATCAGAAGCCAGACTGAATTTTAACTTCCAGATTGGCTCTCTTGCGACTGCTCTAAGGGTGGCTCCCCAATGAAATCATCATCAGGGAGCACAGAAAGAACCCCCTGAGGAAGTCCGGCCCAAAATACCATCGCTTCCTGCAGGAGCTTAAAGATCGCCAAACGATTAGATTCTTTCTTGAACTCAGCATAGTCAGTCCACAAAGATTTCCCGTCTAAGTCAAAAATACAATGAAATAATTTGCATTTCAGAGACTCAATCTCGGCTACTCCTTCAACGGTATTCTGCATGAAGTTATTCTTCCGAGTGAGCAAATCAGTTTTATCTTTCTTAACGCCACTATATTCTTTCTTGAGTTCTTCAAGGCGCACTTTATTAACACGTTTCTTGGAATGCATTGTCTGGCCTTCGCGCATTAGATCGCTAAGCCTTAGATCAAGCTCTTCCATCTTTCCTTCTTCCGCCTTAGTCCAAATACCCCTCTCGGCAAGAAGCTTTTCCATCTCACTCTCAGTTAGAACTTTCTTTTCTGAGGTGAGTAGTTCGTTCAGCTTAGTCATATAGGCATGGCTAGCTTGAGAATCAGCTTCTACACTTGGGAAGGTAATCTTGATTTGCTTGTTTTGTTCGCCGTGAAATTCTTCTAGGGTTGTAAGTCTAAACCCCTGGCGAATTTCTTTCTCTGCGGTCTTAAGAGACTCGACAGAAAAAGCCTCTCCTAAATCTGTAAACGACATATAGCCCTTTCCTTTCCTGCAATGAAGGGGGGATTAGCTCCCCCCATATTTTACGGAGCGACGCCAGAACCAGTGAGGGTCAAGTTATCTGCAAGGAATGTAACTTCCTGCGCTGCGTTTCCGCCAACTGACACACTATAAGAATCTCCGCTTACAGTCATATTAGAAACAGTAATCGTCTCTAATAGAATGTTCTTGGCACGATCCTTATAGACTTCAATTCTAAGCTGATTCGATCCATTGAATAGCCCAGTATAGAGTTCACCAGCAACGGCCGATTCAAAGTCTTTTCCTGCGAGACGTCCCCACATATCAATATCGCTATCGTTAGCGGTTACCGTTACAGTAACATCTGCCGGAGGAATACGAACAACCCCGTAGTACTGGAAGGTTCCCAGTTCCTCAAGGTTCTCCGAAGTCAACGACACATCAACTGCAACTGTCTGCAAACGAAGTGCCTTACCAGCAAGAGTATAAGTGGTTTCACCTACAGTGACCGAATTCCAAAGCCATGCAGTAATATATCCCTTACCAACACCACCATAACTTCCAGCGGTGCTAACAAGTGCATACCCTGGGTCTGCGCTATCTAAAGCATTACCAGACCACGTTTGGCTAGCTTGCGGTCTATAGACTAAGTAAACATCGTCTCCTTCTCTACAGAGAGGAGTTGAAGCCCACTTAGGCCAAGTGCTAGTAGCAATCGTGACCACACCTCTCATGTTTCGAGAAGTACTGAAATAGAAATCTCCATAGCCCTTAACATAGGGAGATGTAGGAGAATACGCCGAACGGTATACTTCATTACCGGCAATTAAGGCAACTGGCAAAATATCAAAGTCAAAAGTTTGGTTAGGATAAGTGCTAGCGCCAATTGCAGAGCCCAAACGCCCAAATGCCTGGCAAGTACCTTTAACAACGCCGTCTCTGTTATTCATCATATAGGTTCTAGTAGCAGTTACAGTATGCCCTATATGCCAGTCGGTCAGCTTAAACAAGCGTACATCACCAAGGACACCAAAATACCAGTTCTTCTCAAATGAAGAAAGCGTGAAGTTTTCACTGGCAAGTCCACCGACATCAAAATTTAAACTGTATCCTGTAAGAGCAGCGCGCGGTAGAATCATTGCTCTAGCTACGCTAGTGCTCCCCTCAAGAATGGGAACCGCAATACTACAATACGCATCAAGCATATTGAGTGCAGTAACCGTCCTATAGGAAGGATTGGATGTTGCAAGCTTCTGTGAATAAAATCCGCGCCTGCGATCTGCATAATTGCTGATAGCTGCACGTTCAATTACCATATTCGAAATAAGAGCCGCATTGTCCACACACCCATAAAGGTTAGTGTCAATTGTCACCGACACAGTAGGACTCTGATCTACATAATCCACGATGCCGCTATTAGCTAATTCCAGAATTCGCTCCTGGGGGATATCAGAATCCGCGCTAAAATTCTGCACCCTCTTGAGTTGAACTCCGTCCACTAATATCGCTGCTCCAGAATATCTAACTTTTTCTGGCTTAGCCATTTCTGCCTCCTAATCTACGCTCAAATAACCGGTTATTACTATCAAAGCGTGATGCTTTTCAGCTTCAATATTTGTAAAATTTTCTGGTGTAAGAACTACCATTGTACCTGGACTAAAAGTAATTGTTCCATAAGTTGCTATTCCGCTATAATCTCCCAAAACTGTAGGGAACCCACCTGAGTCAAAGTTGTAGTAAACAATGCTGTTCTCACTTAGGGCATCCCATATTGCATAGGCTATATCGTCCCTCTGCCCATCTCTGTGTGCTAAAACGTCTAATTCCCACGTTATATTCAGGGCCGACCTGGACCCTAATTGCACAGGTAGAGCACCACCTACACTACTTTGTACGGTGACTACTGGAAAAACTGTAATTTCATCTAAGTTATCGGGATAGCCGTCCATTACAGTATATGAGCCACTGGTAAACTTAAGGATATTTTCCATAATTTCTCGGACTTTATAAATTAGGGAAATGTCAGCGGCTCTAAATTTTAACATAATTTCACCTAAGTATCTTTAAAGTTTTATAGTTAGCGTCGAAGTTGGCCCGCGCCATAACTTCTTTAAATTCTTGCGCAAAGTACTGTGAGCCATTAGCTTCAAGCCAACCTAATCCAGCAGCAAAGAACTTCCTAGGCTGTATTCCTGGATGTTCAAACTCAATGGTTACTTTATTTTTAATCCTGGACAAATATGATGCCTTCTTAGAAACAAGCTTGATTTTCTTTTTACCAAAGAAGCTCTGAATCTCTGCTTTTCTTTGACCCGAATCTTTGCTTGCGGGCATTGTCATATAACTATTGGCTATATTAGCCGTATCTTGGGTGGTGGTGAAAGTCACATTATGCTGTGCTTTCCCCCCTCCAACATTCACTCCAACTACCATGTATTCTTGTTTTCTAGTAGTAGGCTTAATCCCATATTCTTGGAAAGCCCAGTACTTAGGCAGTTGCCCCCCTATAAGAACCGTTACATCTCCTGAATTATCCATGAAGGGTCCTAGGCGTCTTATAGAAGCTCTTAACCTACCCGTTTGTCTAGCTGAGTTCTTGTTACTCCTGGTTGCGTCAAACCTAGAAATGACTGATTCTAAAACCTTATCACCCATGCGCTTAGCTATACCATATGTGCTATAATAGCCCCGATCTTTAATTCTAGCCGCAAGGGCTTCGGCAAAAGCAGTTAGCTTCCCATCTTCCACAAGATCCCACTGCATTTGGGCTGCTATCTGTAAAGCCGGAGTCCAGTCAATGTTAAACGTGCTACTCATCTTTTTCTATTGTAGTGTTTTTAAAATATTCCACGAAATCTCTTCTCATCTCGTTAAGCTCATCGACAATTACTTTCCTAATCTTGGCTTTGTCTTCGCTATGAAGATTTGCCATATCTAAAACTGCTAAAACTTTTTTAAGTCCCTGATTCGTGCGCCTAATTGTCAATTCTTCTAATGGAGAGTAAAACTCTACTACAAATTTCACGGGTCTGATTTCTCCCTAATCCGAACAAGTGTCACCTCAATTATGGATAGGTCATCTATTCCAAATCTTTTTTCATCTTTTGGTTTATAGTAAGTACCGTCTACTACAACACGTTGAGCCCCTTTAAACATACTAGCTGAAGTAGAAACCCATGGATTCACAAGAACATCTGGTAGCTTCATTGTAATTCTAGCATCACCGTCTGGGGCTACTTGGTACAACGTATTTCCATCTTTGTAATAACTAAGAGACCCAATTCTTTTATCTACAAAAGCCTTAATGAATGTTTCAGTATGGCTATAAACTCTCCCTGTACCATCGCAAGTAGAACATGAGGGGTTTGTAGCTTCTTTATTTATAGGGTCCCAATCGCATGAGGGGCAAGCTGTATCCGTTCTATAGAATATAGAGATATTACGGCCATAAGCATCAATCATATGGTATAGATTGCGCTTGTATAGCCGATCGTATAGTTTTCTAGTTCTGTCCCATCTAGCCATTAGTATTCACTTACCTCTAAGTCAGCAATAGAATAATTATTTATCAGGACACCACTCGCCCCATTTATCTTAAGGTCGAATTCTAACTTATTAAGGTCTTCATTTAGAAGTTTAAGGTATTCTGTTTGTGCTCTTAAGCCAGTAGCTAAATTAAAATTGATATCGCCAGCGTTAATGTTCCCAGTACCAAAAACATTCAGTCGGACTTGAGCTTCCATAATCATCTTTACCGTATTTGCCAAATACCAATTGCGAGCCGCAACAAGCAAGTCGGCATTCTGTCCACCATATTGAAAGTCTATTCTACCGCTTCTATCGTTACCGGCTGTGCTGATTACGACATTGTACCCAAAATCATAAACAGAATTAGCTCTGCCAACTCCGTCCTGTACATAGTAATTAATATCTTCTGTTGCAATTAGATAGGCGTCTTCATAGGTATCACCTATTGCGTTTCTAACTGAGCGGACAAAAGACCTTCCTACAGAAGTTGAAGAATATATGATGGGTATGTCTATGACATCAAAATAGACAGGATCGTCCATAGTGATAAGAGCACCGTTGATGTACCCCTCGAACCAAGCTTGATACACACCGCGTTCTGTTGCATAAGCAGTAGATGCGGTAAAATTGTAGAAGTAGACCCCTACGGCCTCAAAAGTACATGCAGCACTAGAGACCACTTGTTCACCCAGGGGGTTGTAGACTACTACTCTCGGGTTTGTAGGGTCTACGAGCTTATTGTCAACATCTCGAAATTCCACATAGATTCGTTCTTGTTGACCACTAAGAATTTTCTTACCCATTTAGTTTCCCCCTTCGACACCATTTGAAATCAAAACTCCATCTAAAACAGGAGATGGTCCTACTAAAGACCTTGGTCCACTGCTGCTAGAAGTATATCTAGCATATAGACTATATTTGCGAGATTCACTGGCACTTGCAACAAATGGATCAGGACAAGTTGAACCAACACTTGTATGTACTTTTGTATCATTTGTCCCGGCCGCATCATAACGGAAGTTAACGAATTCTGATATTGTGGTAGCTCCTTGTGCAACGCAATAAGTAGTTCCACCTGTAAGATTTTGCGTAACAGCCGCTGAGCTATCCCAACCAGTTTGACCTATATCAATATCTGTAATATTCACACATGCCGATAATTGAGCATCTGGGTCACTACCTCCTACAACATACACGGCTGCTTTTATATTCATATTTTCCGCATCGTCAGAAGCGGCTGCCGCAAAAAATTTAGTTACTTGATCGCCACCTGAAGCGACTATACGCATAGAAGTTAAGGTACCACCATAGTTTGCGTACATATTAGCGCCTGCGTCTGAAATAAGAGACCCGCCTTCTGTAGTATATCCAAAATCAGGGTCAACATAAATTGGGTAAGCAGAAGCATCTAAAAATTCAGATGGTATAGATATAGTAAAAACTCCATTTGTGGTGTCAATGAACATCTCACACCAAGCTTCTATACCCCTAGCATCCCAAGCTTTTGGGCGATACACATGTGCGAATTTGCCAGCACGATACTGTTCATAAGTATTATCGTATTGCATATCGTTAGCGCAAGAGTTATGGTAAAGAGCATATGATCCAACAACTGAATCTGGTCTTCCGTTTATTTCTCCTGGCTGATACAACCAATCTATCCCCCAGCTATATATGGGGTAGCTAAATACATTGGTTTTAGGCCTAGCGTCAAGCCAAAAGCCCCATTCAGTATAGCTATCATGGAGAACAACATTATGCTGCTCATTATCTACTGGTTTTAAATCTAATATAAACCCACATTCTTGTCCCCAACCATTCATTTCAAAAACTCTGCCATCCCAATTTATCTGTAGGTTTCTGTTAAACAGCCCGATTTTTGGGGGGTCTGCTAAATCAGACCAAGATTGCTTACCAACAAATTGTGTCCTCTGCGTATCTAAATTTTGGATAGCAAGAGCCGATCCCAAAAAAATCAAAGAAATTAAGCCAGCATAAAGAAATTTATTCATAGAGTTCCTATGGATTAATGTAATGATAAATGACCTTAGAGCTATCCAAAACAGCCTGATTATTGTGATGGTAAAAATACTGTGTAGCTACAAACAATGTATCCCCAGTGTTTAAAGAAGCGCTTCCATTAAAATCTGCAATCCTGTAATATTGAACTGAGTCTTTTGGCGTAACCCCTGACGGTGGGTATAAAACCCTATAGGTGTACTTATCTGCTCCTAAAAAGTACTGTAAGTCATACAGAGCATCCCACCCGTTACCCCTAACAACTCGATAAGTAAACTCTTTGCTACTGGTATTTGCGTTATATGCCACCCTAATATAGACCGCGATTTGTCCAAGACTATCTTCCCCCGTCTTAACAAGACCATCTATGCTGGCTCTAAACTTAATATAATATCGTCCAGACCCAGATTCTCCAAGAGCATCTACTTGAGCATGATCCGCTCCTCTAGTTCCAGCACTCTTAAGAGAGTCAAATTTTACTCCTCTGTAATATCGGACAACTACAATAGTGTCCATATCTTTTACTCTAAGTCCAGTGCTATCATGGCAAGAAAGATAGAGCCCAACAGTATCTAATGGGGAGTAAAGCTGACCGAATATGCCTTCAAACTCCGCCTTAGCGACTTGCGGAATAGCTAGTATCATAAGCACCAAAAACAACCATTTCTTCATAGGTATCTCCTTGTTTCCTCTATATTTATACGGTTAGCTAAGCCCTGGCTCTGTTAAAGCCTTGATAGTCCCAGCCTTTGCTCTTTCTTTAATAGTGGGCCTTGCTCCACCCTCTCTGCTTGTAATAGTCGGCTTCTTACTTCTGTCAATAATCCTCCCACGTCCAATTAGTCCTGAAGGTTGAGCAAAGACATAAATTTGCCTAACCATATCTGCCCTATAGGCACCGCTAATATGGAGTTCTTTCTTAAGATATCCAAACTCAACGCCTCTTATGAAAATTTCTTTATAGAAAGACTGTGGGCTTGAACCAAAAATGTATAGTTGCTTGTAAGCTTGGCCTATTTCTAGCCCTTGGATATAGACCTGTTTCGACTGACTATCAACCGCCTGCCCAGTAATATATATCTGTTTATAGACTTGGCCAAAAGAACTACCGGGGATAAATATCTGCTTATAAGCTTGCCCATAAGAAAGACCTTGTATGTAAACTTCTCTTATGTAGCTATTTAGGTCAGCACCACTTATATAGATTTGTTTGTAGATATCTCTTAGGTCCTGCCCGCCTACAAAGATTTCTTTGTATGTAGCCCCAGAAGCAACGCCCCAAACATAAATCTGCCTTAGACAGATGTTCTCAGAAGGGATATTCCCCAAGATATACAGTTGCTTGTAAGTTTGAGATATGTCAGCGCCAGAGACATAAATTTGTTTACTGGTGTAATCTAACGATAGACCACCTACAAAAAGCTGTTTATATTGTGCAGATGTGTCTATGCCCTTAATGTATATCTGTTTGGATAACTCTCTAAAATCATTGCCCTGAACAAATATTTGTTTGTAGATAGAGGAATAATCTAGCCCTTGTATGAATATTGGTCTAGTAACTGGATTTGCGGATTCATACTGACCAGTGATAACAATTGGCCTATAGGTTGACCCAATCTCATTAATTAAGATAAAAAGTTGTTTGTAAGCACTGGCAATTTCTAGCCCTGGCACAAATACTGGTCGGTACTGATAGTCTAGCGATAACCCCTGAACAAAGATTTGTTTGCTATGGGAACCTACAGATAAGCCCTGTACGAAAATTTGTTTATACGCATCAGTAAGCGATACGCCTTGGATAAACAGTTCGCGCTTGTGCGAAGAAAGATCAGCACCGCCAATATATATTTGCTTACTAATTTCGCTAAAAGACTGACCAGTAATAACTATTTCTTTGTATGTAGCCCCTAGCGAAACACCCCAAACATAAAGAGGTCTTACTACTGGGTTTGCAGATTCATACTGACCGGTAATAGAAAGCTGCTTATATGTAGAGGATATATCTTGAGCAGAAAGATAAATTTGTTTGTAGGTATCAGAGAGAGAATATCCCCAAACATAAATCTGACGGTAACTATCAGAATAGGCTAAGCCATCTATATAAATTTGACGATATGTGCTAGCCTCTGATACACCACCTATGAAAATCTGCTTGGATAGGCCAGAATATGACTGCCCGCCTATGTAGATTTGCTTATAATTTTGGTCTAAAGAAAGACCTTGTACAAATATTTGCTTGTAGGCTTGGTCAACTGCTAATCCCCAAACGTATAGGGGTCTATAAACAGCATTGATGTCTAAACCTTGTATGAAGATTTGCTTATACTGGGAATCAAAAGACACACCCTGTATAAAAATCTGCTTGTAAGAAGAACCAACTGATTCTCCTCGAATATACAATGGCCTATAAATAGCGTTAGTATATAGCCCCTGGATAAAGATTTGTTTATAGATACTCCCAGTATCAAGCCCTTGTATAAAAACTTGTTTTGAATGGTAAGAGACCTGGCTTCCGCCACCTACGCCTTCAATATAAAGCTGTCTGACTAGTGTTGCAATTGGGCCACTACTTTGAAATTCGAGGTCTTCTATCTGCCCTAAAAACGCATCGTCTCCATAAATCCAATAATTATTTACATATAAATGACCCTTAATATAAAGTTCTCTGTATACAGTGCCAGTTACAATATAAGATAGCCCATCAATAAATATCTGCCTATAGGTGGATACAGAATCTTGGGCAGAAAGATAGATTTGTTTATAGGTTTGCCCTAGAGAAAAGCCTTGAATAAATATGGGGCGATAATCTTGGCTTACATTAACTTCAATTAATAGGACACCACTACCATCTTCTAGCTGGTAGCCGTCAGTAGCGCTTGTCTCTATTAAATAGCGGTCTGCCATTTTATGCTATTTTCTGTATCCATACAGATGTAGGAGTACTTAAAGTTTGAGTACCGGTAGTGGCAACTTCCGACCCATAATATAATTGCAAGTCACCAGAAACAGTAACAACTAATAGCCCTCGAATTACTATTAGGCAATCACCATCTGCTACGTCAGTTGCAGATACTCTAATAATATCAACTGTAGTACTAGGGGCTCTTACAGTCCCACCTGTTTTCATTCTAAACCCAGGTTCTGCTGTTACAGTTCCTAAATAAGAAAAATTACCAGTATTTGCGGAAGAACAGGACATAGTGGCTTCAACATTAAATGCAGTTTGTGTTCCAGAAAAATTAACACCAAACTTCATACCATTGGTTGAATCGGT
>Ga0315288_10009422_pt1 | contig 12300 bp, 12 predicted proteins | sample YL17G11_20_MG_FD_203454 | JGI IMG/M metagenome (GOLD analysis project Ga0315288, IMG submission 203454) | Sediment microbial communities from Yellowstone Lake, YNP, Wyoming, USA - YL17G11_20 | ecosystem: Environmental > Aquatic > Freshwater > Lake > Sediment | place: USA: Wyoming | collected...
CGCAATCGGCACGTCCAGCACCAATTTGATTGTGCGCGCGGCGGACCAACCCTGCTTGACCTGAGGCGTATTGCTTGTGATGCCGACGATCTCGGGTTGATACTCGCGCACAAAATCGGTCAGGCGGACCTCTTCGACGTCCATATCAAAGACGCGCACCTCGTCGCCGCGCCGTTCGCTGACGGCGGCAAGATAGGCGATGCCGAGATGTGGCGTAGTCCGTGTATCAATTGGAAGTTGGAAGCGTGGGTTGATCAGTAAAACGCGCAATAGAAGCCTCCTGGCGATATTATACCATCGTGGCAAAGGTTAGTCAATTATCTGCCGTAAAAAGAGAGTATAATTTTTATAAAAAGATTTGGAGAAATTCAAGACGGGATGCGTGATCCGTGCGCAGGTTTCACGAATCACGTTTTATGTCTCATTCCACAAACCGATACCTGATCAGCGCGAACAACGACCGAAATCCATCGCGAAACCGACGCAACTTTTTGTCCGGGCGCGGCGCGTACGCCACCCGCACCTCGCTGATTTGGATGCCGCGCTTGGCAATCTTAGCCGTGATCTCCGGTTCGATTTCAAAGCCGCGCGACTGCAAGCGCAACTCGCGCATCAGCGCCGCCGGCACGACTTTGTAGCACGTCTCCATATCGCTGAGGCGCGTGCCGCATAGAACGTTCGTCGCAATCGTCAGAAACTTATTGCCGACATGACCGATGAGCGGCTGAGTGCTGAGATCGCGCGCGCCGTAGACAACCGGTGTGCGTCCTTGCTTGATCGGCTCAAGCAACTTGGCGTAATCGCGCGGATCGTACTCCATGTCGGCGTCCTGGATGATGCAGTAATCGCCGGTCGCGTGTTCGAGTGCAGTTTGAATGCCGCCGCCCTTGCCGCGATTCTGCACGTGGCGAATTACTTGCAACCGCGGATCGTGATAACGCGCGAGAATCTGCGGCGTCGCGTCAGTCGAGCAATCGTCTACCGCAATGATTTCGTCGGCGATAGATGCGAGCACGCGGTCAAGGCACGCGGCAAGTTCGCGTTCTTCGTTGTAGATCGGCAGAAGGACGGAGAGTTTCATCAGAGCCTCGCTTTGCGTGGAAAGGTGAACGCGCGCGCCGCGACAAACGCATCGGCTTGTGGGTCGTACTGGCGGACGAACACCGCGATTTGTTTTTCGTCTATCGTGATGAGGTTGTACGCATTGCTGTTGCCGCGCCGCGTGCGCCCACTTGTCGCCGTGCCGGCGCGCGCGACGACGATGCCGTGCGCTGTCTGCGTTACATTCGGTACGTGCGTATGTCCATTCAGCACCAGCTCAACGCCGCGCGCCGCGAGAAATTCCGATGCGCGCGTTGGAAACCAGAAGCCGGCGGGGCGCCACCTGCCTTGCCAATCAAAGTGATGATGCGTCGCAATGGTTTTCACCGCGCCGCGCGGCGCGCGCGCCAACTGGTCGTCGAGCCACGCGCGTTGTGATCGCGACCAAAAACCGCCGGGCAAAACCGGGTGATTGTCGTTCAGTCCCAGCACGAACAAGCCGTTTGCGTCGAGTGCGGAATCAATGTCGTCGCGAATGGACTGGGCATAGCGCGCATACGGTCGCGTCAATCGTTCGATCCAATCGCGCGGCGTGAGAATCGGCTGGTCGTGGTTGCCGGGGATCACCAACATCGGCTTGCCAATGCGCGCGAGAAAATCGCGCGCCTGCTCGAACTCGCGCTGACGCGCCCGCATCGTGAAATCGCCGGAAACGATCACGACAGCGGGATTCAACACCGCGATCTCTTTCAAGAGAATTTCGTCGAGGTGCGCGTTGTGGTGCGGACCGAAATGCGGATCGGAAAGGTGAATGAGAGTCGGCATAGGTCGTGGAAGAAGCGGTCGCCAATCGTCACGTGGAAGTTTCTGCAAGGAGCCAAAACCCCTGCGCGCGTGATGACTTGCGGGATGACCCCGCCCTTGCATTTTATCCGATTCGGCGCGAATTGCCAAGTGCAAAAATGAAACGCACCCGTCGAAGCAAGTGCGTTTCACAGCGTCCGCGCTCCCAGGTGGGCTCCATTGCCGACCCAGATTAAAGCAGAGGGGCATGGTGATTCACATTTTCCAAATCGCAGTACAGCAAATTCGATCCACATTCCGCACACTCAAGCTGGAGTGTCGCGCGCGCGATGCCGTACCGGTGAAAGAGCAGTTCCTTGATCTCCCGTTGAATCGCCGCGCTGGCGCTGAGGGGAATGTCGTCGGTGGCGACGTGCGCGGATAGTGAGCGCATACTCTGGGTGATGCTCCACACATGCAGGTCGTGCACACCGCGCACGCCATTCACTCGCTTGAGATCGCGCAGGATCGCGCGCCGTTCATCCGATACAATAGTCGTCATTGGCTCACCGCTGACCAATTCATCGAAATAGGAGCAGGGGTTCTTGATCCTTCCCCCGCTTTCCGTCAGACTACTTCGCGCCACTGGGTTCGTGGTCGCGTGCGCCGTGCCGCAGGGTCTGCCGCGATCCGCGCATCCATCATCACGTTCGCTCTACCGATCTCTGCTGCGCGTTCCTGCGCCTGCGTCGTCGCGCACTCCGGGCACAAAACACCATGCCCGAAAAACTGCGCGCCGCACACGCGGCAAACGCAGTCATGCGCATTCAAATCAGTGACAATTGTTCTGCCCGCTTGCATCGCTGCACCTCCAAATGGGTTTGCCTCCCCTTGCGTATTGTGAGGGAAGGCAATCTTGTGATAGAATCGGTGTAGCCCCCGCGCGTGTCCACTCACGTTCGGGCGGTTAGCGGTCGGTTGGTGCTCACAACACCAGCCGACTGCGTTTTTGGTAAAAGAACATCGGACTTCCGATGTATTTACATTACATCGGATATCCGATATTGGTCAATAGCCCGGTGGCCCGTTTTTTCTCTGGACGTTTTGGGAGTATAATTGACGAAGCAAAGAAAAGCCCCGCGCGGTTTCCCAAGAACCGACGGTCAAGATGGGCACTGGATTTTTGGGTAATCCAAGCCTTTTTCTTTCGTCAGGAACCATTTGAATGAAAGCCACTCGTCTGGCGCGTCCATATGTTCGGCTGACTCTGGCAACCGAATCACGATTCTGCAACGGAGCAGAAGGATTGCCGCCGTACACGTTTGCGCGTGTATTGGCGGCGTTTGTTATTTGGCGAGGGCAAGGAGCCACAGTATGAAGAAACCTTCCAGTGACGCGAGCGCGTATCAAGTAGTTGATCGGCTGCTGGCATTGCGTGGGTTGTTGCGCGCCAGACCGCACACGTGGACCCAAATCGTCTCGCGTTTGCCTGATGATTACAAGGACGACGACAGCGGCAAACGCAAGTTGCGACGTGATCTGCAATACTTGGCACGTTGGGGCTATGACGTAGAACGCGATTCGGCGACGAAGACCTACGCGCTCACGATCACTGAAATCGAACACGATTGGACGGAGAAAGAGGTACTCGCTCTTGCGACATTGCGAGAAAGTTTCGCAAGCGGTACACCTTGTGCAGAAACAATCCAAGGGCTCTTGGGAAAGATCGAGCAAGGACTAAACGAAGACAACCGCTCGCTTTACAAACGCAAACCAGCGCTTACCATCAGATTTACGGCGGCAGAGGATACTGCTCCAACGACAGGGGTACGGCAGAAACTAGAATCGGCAATCCAAAGACATCAGCGCATTCGTTTTCGTTACAAACCTTCAGATCGTCCCCGAATCATTGACCATCCTGACGATGAGCCAATCGAGTTGTTCTTTGACGAGGGGCACTATTACATGTGGACCTACTGCTACAAGATGAGCAGGATGTACAAGTTCCGCGTGAGCATGATTGTGCCTGATTCAATCGAAATCTTGCCCAAGCGCGCCGAGGGGCGCTGGCAACCGCAAATGGTGCATTTCAAGTACTGGCTCAGCCCCAAGATTGCCGAGCGGAGCGTCAGTCCGCGCTTCCCTGATATGGACATTGATCTGGAGAAGAGCGACAAAGGCGGCGTAATTGTCACAGCGAGCGCGTCCAGCGAGTTTCAAGCAATCCAGGAAATCTTGCGCTACGGCGAGCAAGCCGAAATCCTCAGCCCCGATTCGTTGCGCGCCAAGATGCGGCGGGTGGTAGAGCAGATGGCTTTGCTTTACAGTCGCACAGTCGAATAGTCGCGTGGTTGGATAGTCAAATGAGGCGGGCAGGATGTGTCCGCAGAGTGTGGTAGGATAGTATCAGGTAGAGGAATAACAATAGTTCGATCATGTGACAACTATGAAAACACAAATCACTACTCCAATGACAAGCGACCAATTCCTGCGCCAAATTCTGCCGTTGGCTTATCGTGCAGGTCTCCATCGAGTTGCAGCAAAATTTTCCAGCGATATGTTTCTACTGTTGCACTCAATGACCGCATTGCTTATCGCTGACCTGTTGATGGAATTCTTGGGCAAGCAGACACGAGGCATTGAGCAACATCTCGTTGAATTCAAAGAAGAAATCTGGCTAACGGCTTTCCTGCATGACATTCTCAAAGAAGCCAACATTAGAGGAGAGCGGATCGACCATCAAGACATTCGACCAGATGACGTGAGCGTATGGCTCGACCAACTTGGTATTCAACTTGTGTCCACAACTCCTATGCGACTGGCCGCCCGCATTGCAGTGCATGAGCGTGGTGGACTGCCATTATTTACTGCGTTTGCCGATGTCGAACAAGATGATCTTCCACAACTGGTTATTCGTCTGAGCGATCAACTCGCCTCGCTTACGTCCATCAATGAACACTGGTACTATGAAGGACATGGCTTGCCGAGCACAGGCGATACGTTGAACGGACGTGGGCGATTGAAGGGAATCAATCAGCGAATTCAAGCATTCGGCGCGTCTGAACAATTGGCATTGTTCTCTCACTATCATACCCGCCTCACATATCCTTATCTCACTAACCAACTGTTAGCAGGTACGGTTGCCAGTATTCACGCATTGGGACCAGAACCGTTACTGGTATTGGCTGATGGTGTGATTTACATTGGCACACAACCGCAATGTGCCCTGATTGAACAACGTGCTACAGATGATTTCGCTAAGGGGCTTGCTTCCAACATTCTGAACAACACCTGGGAACGAATTGCAGGGGCTATCGCAACAAGCCCATTGCGTTCCGAAGATATTCGCGCGACGCAAAATGGAATGAAGGTTTTTTCCCAAATGCGATTGTTGGGGACTCCGCTGACAGGAGAACGCGGACTGTTTAGCACGATTGGTATCTATCTGTCGCAAAGGGTCACGACAAAATCATTTTCAGATTTACCCCGTTCTCAAAAGGCAACTCGCGTTGAGAAATTTATTGGCGATACGCTGAGGTTGATCGGGGCTATGCCGAAATATTACGCGACTGCACTACAAACTAGCGACAAGAAACTGCCTATTCTAAAACTTGGTGGCGAAGGAGTCACCTTCACGGAGTTTGCGAATCAGGGAGATTTTTCGCCCGATGATTTACGTGCGGCAGTGGGTAACGTTAGCGCTCCCGAAATGCTGGCGGTCCAGTTGGCGCGTTTTGGGGATGCTCTGAACCGTCTTGCGGTTAACACTAACGCGACAGAGTTTGAAACGGAGTTGATGACTAGGGCACGCAAGTCGTTTGAACCTGCGCTTGTTTCATTGATAGACAGTGGCATAGTGGTAAAGGATATCCCTATTCACTTGTCTATGCCTGACAAGCAACCGAGTGATAGATTTTGCCCAACATGCGGGCAGCAATCTTTCAAAACAAAATTGGCAACGAAAGCAGTCAGCCAACAGCGAGAAACATTTTTCCCGGCTGCTGTCAAATCTCATACCAACAGTGGTTCTGGCGCTGAACCTGATGGGACACGCGTGGTTTGTCAGACCTGCTGGCTGGAACTTGGATTGCGCGGCATGGGTTTCAGCGCCGAAGCATTCAGGAACAAACAAAGTGTACTCCATTTACACTTACTCCCGTTTTTCGCCTTCCCAATGAACTGGATGGACGCTACACGCAAACAATTCGGTTTCAGCCGTGGCGAACTGCGCTCATTGTTTAGCGAGTCTACTCTAACAGTACTTTTCAACGCGTTGTTTTCGGCGGATGAATCAGCCAACGATTGGGAATGGATTCGCAAGATTGCTGATCCTTTGCGGATGATGACAAATGCTTTTTTCGCCCCTGAAACCCCGATGCACAGCCGTGATGAATTCTTTGGAACGCCTCCGCTAGACGTAGCAGGAACAGTCACATTGAGTTTGTATGCGCGTCGCAATGAGAAAAAGCCAGGTGGCAAAGACTGGGAGGATGAAATCGGTCGTAAAGAAATGTGGACGCGCGGCGCAATGCTGGCTGCCTTGCTTGCCGAAGCATTGCCCGTGCGCGTTGTGGTGTCCGAATCTCCTCTGGTGAGTTTTGATCCTGCGGAAATCAAGAGTTCACTTACGCTTGTGAATCCACCAGAACTAATAACGAGGATTCTGTCCCGTTTACGCGCGCACCGTTCGAACAAGTCGCGTTTCGACCCTGGGGAAAACGCGGTCTCTCACGCTCAACTTCGCGACCTATTGAAATTGCTCGTCTTCACATTGCGTGTCAACAAAACAATCGGCGGAGTCGCCATTGGAAAAGATGGACGCGAATACAGCAAACGTCGCAGTCGTCAGTCAATTGAAATTGTGCAAGCCATTGCTGATGAAATGTTCATAGGTGCATGGCTTCATCAGCGGGATTGGAAAAGCCGCCCCGAAGAATATCGTCCTAGTTGGTTTAACGAGGACTATCATCTATTCACTCAATCCTGTATGGAGGTGGACAAAATGCTCAACCCACAAGAAGCTGATCGTTTGCGCGAATTGGCACGGATCACACAGGCCTTTTTCGCGCCGCCGTTGTACCGTTCTACTTCGGCTTACGAGTACACATTGCCATTCAAAATTGCGACGAAGGTGTTTCAGAAATTCAACGGCACCGCAGTCAATGAAGCAGAACTTAAAACGATCATGCGGAGCGACATCGAGTCGGCTATAAAGCGCCAAGCCGATTCTAAGGAAAGTAGAGCATGGATCGTTCTCAAGCGGAGCAAGGACCGCCGCAAACCCGATGACCTACCAGTTACAATGCAACTCACCGAGGGCGTGCGCGCGTTTGCCGATGCCTTCATGCGCGACATAGTGCAGGGTATCTGCGGCGATACAACCAATTTCCTGATCCTCCGCAAACGATTGCAGTCGGGCTATTTGATTCAGATGAAAGACCTAGCGCTTGGAACCTGGGAGCGTGAGGGTTGGCGCATGTTTAAGGCACGAGCCGAAAGCAAGCCCGACGAAGCGAGCGATGAGCTTTCAACATCAGCATAAACCAAATCTATCTTATGGAGGTTACCATGTCGTTCAAGATTCAGCATCTCGACAAGTTACAACCGTATCTGAGCAAGGAAATTCCCGAAGTGATGCCCGCGCGCTATGTGCAACTGGTCATCATTCGCCAATTGGAATCTCATGCCATTTTCACCACCGAAGGTGATGACCTGACAACTCGCAAGGTGCGAGCAGGACGCCAAAGCGACGACATCATTCCGCGCCTAATGATGACCAACCGCAAAGTGTTAGCCACTGAACGGCGTCTCGGCAAAGAAACCATGCGTGCCGTTGGGATTTTCCCCGAAATCGCCGAAGACTCCTGTTACTTGGGCAAGCTATGCGGCAAGTGCCTGGACTGCATTCTTTGTGGCTTTGCTGCGCTCAAAGGCAAGGGAAACATGAACTCACGTGTGTTGACAGATGAGGGGTGGAGTCTTGATTCACGCAACGGATTCAACACCGACAACATGACTTTCAACGCGATCAATGAGCGCACTCGCGGTACAGGGCAGGCACTCGGCGATAATGATGTGATTCTGCCAGGTACACTGTTTGTGAATGTGACGACGCTCAAAGGTGTGACAACCCACGAATTGCTGTACTGGCTCTACTGTACGCATTTTACACGACGGTACGGTGCGGATGCGTCGCGGATGGGCAAAATGCGAAACCATATCGTCGGGTTAGTCGGCTCGAACGTCGAAGCCCTGTCCAGTCTGGATTTGACGCAACGCTTTTATGATGTTGCAAAAGATGCATCCGATCCTGAAGTGCTTGCCACAAAATCTGATGACGTGGTGACTGCCGCGTTGAATGCTCTCAAACTCAAGGGTTACGTACACTTGAAACGCGACGAAACAGACGCGCTGATGCAAGATTTTCTGAGCAAGCACGGTGAAGGTGATGCTCTCCGCGCTTGGTTGCGCGAAGCAAATGCTCAAGCCGAACAATACGCGGCGAAAAAGTCCAAGAAAGTGAGGGGCGAAGAGACTGAAGTCGCCGAAAGCGAAGAAGCCGAGAAGGACGAAAGCGAGGAGGATAATGACGACGACGAAAAATGATCCCCTCCCAACTATTCTCTACGGCACATTGGAACTCCACGGCGACTTGTTCTTTGCGTCGCTGGAGTTCCACGACCTGGTTGAGACGTTGCCCGTCATTCACAACTACGCGCTTACTTACGCGCTTGACCTTTGCACCGCTGAGAATGGACGTAAGACTCCATTGTATTGGGCAACAGAGCGACGTAAACAACAGCCACGCTACTTGGATGACTTTGCGATGTTGATACAGACAGGCACGTACGTAACGCCAGCCCAATCGCCTGGTGGGTTGCCGCCCACTGTGATCCGACAATATGCAACGCGTGTGGACGAGTATCTGCATCACAACCGCAAAATAGACGATGTGCTATCTTGGGAACGCAACCCCAAGAAACGAACGGCGCAAAATCTTGCAAGCATCTTTCCGATGCACGGGTACATGAAACTAGTCGCGGTCGGTGCGCGCTTCCTGTTCTACATCTACAACCCGCCCACTGATTTACCAATGCAACGTTTCATCCGCCTCGGCAAGTTCAACACGAAAGCGGCAATAACACTCGCGCGTTGTTCAGAAGTATCTTTCATGGAAGGAACGCAAGTAACAACGCATCCCCTCAATCCTCACGATGTCGCTGGCGCGGTTCCATTGAATCTGCTGACCATGCGACCGACGCCGCTAGTAATGGCGGCGCAGTTGGCTAATGAAGTATTGCTAGTCACCCATCCCAATCCGTGGCAGACAAGCGGCAAGCCCATTACGACGTATTTGCCACGTTCGCCGCGATATGGCAAAAATGCAGCAGGAACAGCCGATGTTACACTTCCAAACCGAAGCGGTAAAATTACACCAAAGGGACGAACCCGACGTTGATGGTTTGCGTTCGTTCGATTTTCAGACGGCCATCGAAGCATGTCTGATGGATACAACTACGCGGGCGGTTTTTGCCAGTGCGGAGACGGGTGCGGGCAAAACGCGCGCATTTGCCCTACCTACTCTCAAACAAGGTGTTAATCTCATCATCGTTGCGCCGACGAATGCCTTGATCCAAGACATTCGACTGAATGTGGATAAGATGCGTCAACAAGTCGGCGCAACGCATGATGTTCATGTGGTCACCCGCTATGCGTTGTACGCTCTGAAAGGCAAGATGCCACCTAACCGCCGCCCGACTCAGGGGCAGGCATTGCTCAGTTTGTTGAAAGGTGAAGAAGATGCGCCAAGTAAACCACGAATTCTAGTTACGAATCCAGATAGTCTGGCTGTCGCGTTGCAGGCGTTGTACTACAACTCTGAGAGCATTTTGCGTGAAGTTTTGCACCGTTTTCCGTGGATCGTGTTCGATGAGTTTCATGCCTACACGCCAAAGCAAATCCCTTCCATCTTGTTTCTTCATGCACTGATTGATACGTTCACGGATAGATCAAATCGCAAGACTGTGTTTTCATCGGCAACACCGAGCGGACAATTCCGTGATGTGTTACGACGCTTGTTGGACTTGCCCGACACTGCATTTGTTGAAGTTCGCGCTGAAACTATTGCCGATGGTTTTCAGGTCTTGCAACCGACAAACTTTACATTGGTGCCGCGAGAATCAGATTGGGATGCCTCGGCTCTACGACGGTACGTGAGCGAGAATATTCCTCTTATCCGAGAGCATCTGAAATCAGTATCGAATGGACGACGAGTCTGTATCATTGCAAATTCTGTCTTCGAGGCATCGGAAATTGCCGACTTGCTAGAACGCGCGGGATTCAAGCGCGGACGAGACGTTGAAGAGATACGCGGTTTCCTTGCACCTAGCGAGCGCGGTCACGGCAAATTGCCAATCGTCGTGGGTACCTCTGCCATTGAGATGGGCGTGAACTTTCCTATTTCATTGTTGTTCACCGAAGGGAGCGAGGGGCCCGCTTTGATTCAACGGTTAGGCAGGCTGGGACGTGGTGCTAATCCAGAGGTGGCTCAAGCCCACGCGCTAGTTCCTCAAGTCGTGTACGACCTACTTGCTGAGTTGAATGATCGTACGCTTCCACGTGCTGAGTTCCGCGAAAAGGTGTTGAATGCCTATCCCAAATTTGAAGATTTCTGGGATTACTTGGAACAGTTCGGGCTCTATGAAAACCGTTTCTACATTCAGCGAATGGAGGAAATGAACACGCGTTATCGCTCAGAGAAAGCATCGGCTTATTCTCCACGCCAGCGTGCTTTTGTTGAAGAGACACTGTTGCCCAAGCTGGCACGCGGTTACCGCGTTGCTGATTGGCAAAGTCACTTAAAGCGGCTGGATGCAGAAATTGAGAAGAAAGGGCAACGAGCAAAGGATGCTTTAGTGCGTGTATTATCTTCTCCACGTGGCGAGACTGTGCCTGTGACTTGCGCTATTTTTGACAGAGCCGATTTGCGACGAGGTTTGTTTCCCTTCAAAGTGTACGATGCACGTCTTCTGTTATCTCGCGGTGACGTTCGGGACTGCGGTCCTTGGGAGACATACTTCAAGGATAACGAAGAACGACGGCGTCCGCCAAAATGGTACAGCGATGCCGCAAAGAGATACGGACCGATAAATGCGCCTTCATGGGAAGAACATTGGCAAGAAGTTGAAAGCGGCGATGTGCGAATGTTCGTGGAACTAAATGGGCTTGTCGACCAGGCGCGGAAGATTGAATACGAAACAAACGCAAACTTCAGTGGCTTGAAGCAGGGGAATCTATACGCGCTAGAACTGTCATACTGGTTTGAACTACTTGGTCTCAGCGAACGGGCAGACTTTTCAGAAGCATTGAAAGATCGTAGCATCTTGGTGGCATCATTGCAATTCGGTCGCTATCAAGGTGCGCTCAAGCAAATTCGTAATTTGCCGCCGCTCTTTGAAATCAGCACGTTGCACATAGGCGGCTCGGCTTTCCAAGTGGCATTTGGTATCAACGCTCTCTATGCCTGGAGTCAGCAATTGGCAAAGCAGGCTTTATCGGAGCAGACCGGCTGATCTCCCAAATGTATTGGAGGAAAGATATGCTCACTAGCACCACCATCCGCCTCCGCGCCCTCTCTCACGGCGAACTGCCGGACGCGACGGGACGCTTTGGACACGCGGCGTTTCTCGCGCTGATCGAATCTGTCGCGCCGGAGTTGGCGCAGATGTTGCACGACTCGGACGCACGCAAGCCGTTCACCGTCTCGCCGTTGCGCGCGGTGCGACAATCACGCGTCAACAGTCATCTGCAACTGCGCGAGGGCGATGAATGTTCGATGCGTTTCACGATTCTGCACCCAACGCTGTTCCAGTCGTTCCAAGAAGCATTGCTGACCACGTTTCCCGCCGCGACGATTCGATTGCACAACGTTCCGTTCGCTGTCGAGGAAGCGATCACGACGCCGCGCCCGAATCTCTGGACGGGCTATACCACGTTCGAGGAATTGCTGGAGCGCGCGGCAGACCATCGCACGATCACGCTTCGTTTTGAATCGCCGACCGCGTTGAGTCTCGGACAGACCGATGCAGGCAAACGCTTTGAACTCTTTCCCGTGCCGTGGAACGTCTTTGATAGTTTGGCGCGCAAGTGGAACGAATTCAGCGACATTCCGCTCAAGATTGACGATCTGCTAGAGTGGGTCACCGAGTGTGTCTGGGTCTCCGAGCACGAGGTCAGGACGCAGGTCTTGCAATTCGACCGTTTCGTGCAAAAGGGTTTTGTTGGAACGGTCACGTACGAGGTCAAACGAGGAACGCCAGAACTGGCGCGCATCGTCAACGCGCTCGCGGATTTCGCGCTGTACGCGGGCGTGGGCTACAAGACGACGATGGGAATGGGGCAAGTTTGTCGCGTGGTCAAATAGTCGCGCGGTCAGATTGCCGAGGGAGAAACAGGGGGAACAGAACCTATTGTGCC
>Ga0315288_10009424_pt1 | contig 12300 bp, 23 predicted proteins | sample YL17G11_20_MG_FD_203454 | JGI IMG/M metagenome (GOLD analysis project Ga0315288, IMG submission 203454) | Sediment microbial communities from Yellowstone Lake, YNP, Wyoming, USA - YL17G11_20 | ecosystem: Environmental > Aquatic > Freshwater > Lake > Sediment | place: USA: Wyoming | collected...
CCAAACCGTCGTATTCAGGCACATCGACCTTGCGTCTTCCTTTCCGCCACTGGGCAAATTCTTTTTAAGAGAACAAATCCAATGTTTCAAGCTGTTTAATATCATCATCAGCCGTATCTTTGACTTTCTTCTCTATCCGCATAAACCCCCGCACAATCTCTCCCGTAACCCGCTTAAAACGCTTTGACAAGGGCATCCCCGTGCAAAGGAGCACGGCCTCGAAATTAACCCCACGATTCAAGTGCGCCGCTCGCACATGGAAAACATTTTTAAACCGCTTTGACGTTAAATGACCCACTTCCTTTATTTTCTTCTTATCATCTTCATTATCGAGAGATTCAATGCCTAATAAATATGCCTTCAGCTTGACCAAATCTTGAACATCAGAATATAAAGATACCCACTTTTGTCTCATTACATCGTAAGTTCGAAAGTCAGCAAACCCACCAATATTCAAAATAGTCAGGAAATCCCTAAAGTCGAGCTTTTTCCAAGATTCTCTCCATCCTTCCTGATACATGCCCAATCTAGTAAAATAAAAGAACGGACGCAAAATATGACGGTTAATCTCTGCATATGCCGATGATGAATCAACTTTTTGCTTTTTCTGAATATAATTATTGTCAGCCAAAAAGAAAGATACACGATGCCCCATCTTCTTGAATATCCCACGCACCGCCTTGATATCTAATAAAGCCCGCCTACGCAACTCTAAATCATCCTCTGGCAAAATACCCAACAAGTAAACATTAAAATTTCTGGCATTTACTGTACATAAATCTTCTAAAAAAGGAATTAAGATACCTGACCCCGAACCCCCACCAAGCCCCACACATACAACAATACGTTGTATTTCTTGATCAGACAAAACCTTATGTATATATGATCGTGCCATCTCTTGATTAGCCAAGTAAAATGATTTACCCAGTTCTGGTGATCGGCCTGTACCACCATAATCAAAAAAACGCACCCGACGTTCACTTTCACTATCAAGCGAAAAATTTACCATATGAGCAGGTATCCCAAAGTGCTCTTGAATCTGTAATCCAAGTCTTTCGCCGCACCCTCCAAGGCCGAAGCATATATTTGCAAATTTATATCTATCTTCTACCATTCATCCATCTCACAATAATTATCAATAATATCAACCACTTTATCTTCGTCTAAGAACATAAAAAGCTTTTCCATTAAATTAATATAAGATAACATTTCAAGAGCGAGTGCCTCCGCTATTTTAATTGTTAAACCACTAAAACATTTCTCACAAATAATTTTAGGAGATACCTTTTCGAACTGATAGAGCTGTCCATCAACATTACCACATCGACAGCACTTTGGAGATATTTCTAATATATGCATCATTCCTCCTAGTTGCGCCCCACTACAACAGGCACTATGTTCTTTGATTCCTTTTCGGCATCATAAATTAAATTCACAATCCTCTCAACCAAATTGTCATTATTAACAAATAAAACAACAGCTAAATCTCTTATCACAGCAACTAAACTCTTGTTACTAACAGTACCCGTATAATACTGTGGATCGTCAAGGTCAGCATTATAACGTATGACAATGTCATCTGAATCAATCGAATCAATTTTAATCACTCTCGTATGAGTAAAATAGGCCAGTACAAAACCAACCAATAGCGACTCAATAGTATCCGCTTTTATACGCAAATCAAATTCATTGTCTAATATGCTGACCTTGGCGTTCAATCTCATTATTATTTCTCCTCACTTTTCCTTAAAACGGAATTTTTGGATCATTCTCATAACTGCCCATATCATTTGAGTTGGCAGCCTTTTGATTGCGTGTAGATGGTGAAGAAGTTGCATCACCGCCACTCTTGTTAAACAAAAACGAGCCTGCGCCCATCGACAAATCAAATCCATTTGAATATGCCTCATTTACAATATCTTCCGCTACCTGATCAAGAGTGTTTTCTGAAGGCACGTTATAGTAATCCATCACTTTAAGGGGTGCCTCTAAGTACTGTGCTGGGATCGTTACCCACTTATCTTCCAGCGTGACATAATAAGATGGATACCCTTGCTCCATCTTTTTGCTTATGTTTAGCAACCTCGATTGTAAACCCTTTGCATCTTGCTTAAAAAGCTTGTTACCCCCCAACTCATCGTCTGAATCAATGTAAATTTCGATCGGGTCTTTAATTTTTGTCCCGAAGTCAAGAACACGGGGCGTACTAAAAACCACATTGGCAAGATTGAGAAACTTTATAGCAGCTGCGGCATACCGCTTTTTACCATATAGTTTTGATCCCAACTCATCATACTTCTTTGCATAAGCCTGTCTGGCAAGCTCACACAACTTACAATTACCATGCAGATGCTTAGTCCTGGCGGGACACACGTATTTAATATGAGTGCCCAAATAATGTGTTACAATCTCCACGCACCAGTTTAGCTTTTCCCCATCCACCGATGTAGGTAGAATAGCTACATAATTCTGCCCCTCCTCTAACATAAGGAATGGCGATACGCCATCATCTTGTCTTTTTTTAGACTTATCGTCGGCCACATCCATTTTGGCCGTCTGCAAAAAATTGTTTATTTTTTGATTCATCTGATTCATTTTAAACTCCTTTATTTGTATATACGTCAATAACCATGTATTCCTTAAAAAAGCTGCATTTGTTCTTTTGCACCTGCCCACTGTCTTTCTGAGGCCCGAACATACAACATCTCTACTCGCATACCCATACCCTCCTTGAAATTCTTTTTACCACCATGCGTTCTCCCCAAAAGTTTGCTCTTCATCTTAATCTCTTTCCTCCGCCATCCACCAACTGACTTCACAAACTCATCTACAGATGGCTCTAACGTATGAGACAAAATTGATATGCCCTTGCAATTTGACAACAGCGTTACCAAGTCCTTGATGTATTGTAGCGTGGGAGCATCTGTTAAATATCCATCATATTTATTACTTACATCATAATAAGGTGGATCAAGATAAAATAATACCTTATCGTTATCACAGTTGCGTATAACCGAAAATGCGTCGTCACATGTGAATTGACAGTATTTTAACAGGCGATGATATGATGGGATCATTTTAATGTATCTATTGTATTTTTTCGCTGTGTTAGAACCAACCAAACTACTTCCCCACCCCGTTCCACCTACAACACCTCCGAAACTTTGCCTAGATAAGACAAACATCCGCCACGCATTATCAAGTAACTCTTCTCTGGTCATTTTAGACGCATCAAAACCCTGATTAGGAGGCTGTTCATAATCGTGTGCTACCGCCTGAATATCTCGCTTAACATCTCTGCAATACGGTGTTTCCAAAAGCTTCTTCATTAACAAATCACTATCAGATTCGTTGGTTATTACCTTCCAAAAAGAATACACATACTTATTCAAATCATTACAAAAGTAATTTGAGATGCGATTCGGTGATTGAAGCAACTCAAACAGAACATGCCCTGCGCCGAAATAAGGCTCGACATAACAACCCACATCAAATTTCCTTATCTGCCCCACAATAGCATGTCTCATATTATGCTTTCCACCAAAATACGACAGCAAACTACTCATATACATCCACCATACATTCAAATAAGTCCATCTGTTTGCTTTGTACAAGCTGATCATCACGTGCTAGCACATAAACACAATCATGGAATTTCTTAAGATTACATCTTTTTGTAGTACGTCCAAGTTGAGAGTTTACTTTTAAATCGATTCGGCGCCAATAAGGTTTGGCCATAACATAATCATCTACTACTTGGATATACGAATGAGACACAAAAGACATCCCTCTGCACTCAGACAATAAATCAAACAACTTCTTAATATAAGCAAAAGATGCACCTTCATTTAAATATGCATCCAGTCCTTTTTTATCACCATCAAAATAAGGTGGATCACAATAAAACATTGTATAATCACCGTCGGCCGCTTTGATAACTGCAAACGCATCCTGATTAGTTATTTGACATCTATGTATCATTTTATGATATCGCGGGATTTTTAGCATTGGCTTATAAAACTTACTTAGAGCGTGATTAGGCGATCCATTATAAGAAATACCCCAACCACCTCCGTCTAACTTGCCCCCATAGCCTTGGCGTGATAAGACATACAGCCGCCATGCGTTATCAAGTAAAGCACGACGATTGTTTCCCAAATTCTCGATATCCATATACAATGTCATCGTTTGATCTAAATCTCTTTTTAAGTCTCTACTATATGGTGTTTCGATCAAACGCTGCATTAATTCTTTATATAGATTTTTATCGCTTACACATTTCCAAAAACTATATACCAACTGAGACAAGTCATTGATAATGTAGTCAATCCGACTATTTTGGCGTAAATGTTTCATTAATGACCATAGCACGTGCCCAGCACCGAAGTAAGGCTCGACATAACAAGTAAACTTATGCTTCAACATCTCAGGTACAATCACCCTAGATTGATAATGTTTGCCCCCGAAATAAACCAATAAGCTACTCATTTAATGTCCTTATATATATAAGTATTATTATCGGGGTCACTTAATCTAATTTTATTTTTTATATCCTTTACCTTAATACTTTTATACTCAAAAGATGCACGATTAGGTATCTTCTCCAAGTACGACTTCACAGAATTAATCCTAAAAAACCCATTAATTTGATATCGGGATTTATCTTCGCCCCAGACAGCACACATAATACCGCCACGAGTTAAAACCCAACGAAACGGCGTATGCTTTTCCCAGAATTCTTTGCGTAATAACTTTACCTTACCCATTATTCCACCCGCCGCAAAAATCCGTCAACTGCAATGCGCCGCCTATTATGCTTTACTACACGCACATCCTTTCCCATTATTTGTATAACTAATGTATCATTACGCTTAAATCCAGGATTGCCAACAAACTCAACTATATACGACATGCTTACTGCATTCAATTGACATGTTAACGTACGCGTCGAAGTCACATACTTTGCTGACACACACTTAACTGTCTGCGGACAAATGCTATATAAGGTGACACAAATACATAAAGTAAGCGCCACCACAGTACTAAATGCCTTCATAAATACTCCCGATCACTGACTCATTGCGCAGCTTCATTTTGATCTGCCCACCAAAAATAGGCTGTCCAAATTCCTCAAACTCATAAAACTGATGTCGTTCTACATCAATCGATATCAAAGTCGCTACATAAGAAGACTCAATTATATAACTCATCAGGACACCGTGAATAAGATCATTAAAACTATCAATATAACCCTGCTCAAGTGCCATAGTCGTAGCAGTAACTGTTTCTTCCAACCGCAGTGTATGAGAAATATGCAAATAATTCTCTATTTTAATTTTGATGTCTAACCACGCCAAATACATGTCAGAAGTACACTCACCCTTAACCTCAGCCATCATCTGCGCCTCTATAGCTAAAAGACGAGTCAATGAATCATAAGACCCAACCGAATAATTAAGTCGGTTATCTTCTTTTGCACCACGCAGAACGTTATCTACCCGATGCAAAGTATTTAAATCGTACGCCTCATTGTACTCAACGCTTAACGACATACCATCGTTAGGAGCACCCACACTTGTCTGCAAAGTATTGACTATAACCAATGGAAACATGTCAAGTTTGCCTGTGCGTACAACCGCCAGTGGATGCCCATACACAACCCGTACTTCCTTGTGCTCATCATCTAATTTCAAAAAATTAGTGATGTAATCACAAATTTCTGGCCGCGTGTTCCTAGCTACCAAAGAATAATCATAAATACGATTAAATGATCCGTGTAAGCCAGGAACATCCACCTCCATCATCTGGTATGATTTTGGCGTGTGAGTTAATTGTGCCTGTATGATGGCCGCCGATTCTTTTGCTGTTTTGCGAGAATTGGCCACATCAGTAAACAATGCCCGATTACTATTTACTCGTGCCCGAACCGAAATGTCTTCAGGCGGCTTTTCACCCATCCTAAAAACATAATCTACCATATCACTTTCATTCATATCTGCCTCCTAACTATCAGGATGATTTTTCTGCATTGCATCATAAGCCACACTAAGTGATGTCTTTGTCGTCCGCAGAGTTGATAACAACGCATTTTTTTCCTTCAAAACTTTATATTCCGTAATGTGCGATTCAACTAAATTCATAAGCTCAGCAGCATCAATATCTGCAAATACAAAATTGGCTACCGAAATGCGAGCAATATCAACATCAACATTATGCGCCATAAAAACCGTGAAATCCGCACGATTTAAGGTTAAATCATAAGACCTTGTGGAGGGAATCACCGCTATGGAGGGAATCACCGTTGAATCCCCATACTTTTGTATATGCTTCATATAAATTATTTTTAAGGGCACATTATCTGGTAGAGTACTAATCTTTTTTAATATCTTCAAAATCTTGGCATAAATATCCTGCCGCAACTTTTTCAACTCCTTCTGCAACTTATCAATATCATCATCAATCCCACCTACCACAACGGGCGCATCGGGGAGCAGAGGACTTGGATCGGGTGGTAAAGAGCTTGGGTTAGGTGTGGGTGTATCATGAGGGTTTGCCCCTACTTTCTTTTCATAATTCTTTTTTTTATCAGACATATTATACTCCTTTCTATTCGAAAATATTCACAACTCGTTCCACATCGTGCGGAAACTTATCTCTACTATTACAAGCTAAAGATACCATATTATCACCAACTGTCTTAATCATAGATAACAAACCTGTACATTTAATACCAAAGCGATCATTCATGAGTTTTGTGATGTTATACGCATCCGCCAATTCTTCCACAACATCAACCAGATTGTTACGATCATACATCGCACGATTGATCCCATGCTCATCAAGATATTTACTTTCAAGTCTTTTCTGACGCAATGCAGAGATTTCAAGAAAAGTCATATTAACAAGTACACTGCCACATCGGCCGATAACAAATATAACACTTCCTGCCATTGTGACTCTTATATTCAGGCCAACAAGCACTACAAAATTTGGCGGCAAAATGCGACCCCACTATTTCAGATGCGTCTTTCTTATCTTCGCACATCGTACATCTTACTTTATGTTCCACCTTTTTCTTCATCTCTATTTTATCTGCCATAAAAACTCCTATAGACCACCTGGCACACGCTTTGGTGATTTCGTAAAAACAGGAGTATCCCGAATTATATCAATACGCACCGACGTACACAACGGATTTGGGGCATTATCAACACTACAACGCTTTACAATATGAGCACTGAATGGACAAATGATTATATCTAAGTCAGAATAGATATATATATTACACTCCCTACACCAATAGCGCATCATTTCTCTCATTTGCTTAAGGTCATCCGCAGGACGATTACCGTGATATATTGTATAATCCATCTACTACTCCTCTATAGTATATACGCCAAAACATCTGTTTTGGTCAAATCAATATCACCCACAGCAATCCTATCTGATATGCAAAAACATAATTTATCTAATTGCAGAGATGATACAACAATATCATGTACAGTGCATCCAACCGACATTGTGATATTATCAGACGTTAATGCCACATGCTTACAACGCAAACAATGACACCATAACCGAGCCGCCAATTCCTTAATTACAGGATTTATTGGCTTATACTCAAACGTAAACATACGCACTTGACTTATTGGTATTTTAACCAAATCATCATTGTCATGTTCTTTTTCTACCATAAAATACTCCTTCTATTTTTGTCCATACCCAATTTAAAAGTGCTAACCAAACAGGAAACAACAACACAGTAGCCGCCATCTGTTCCCGATCACTACAACCATTAACTACTAAACACAACAAAAGTAACCACATTATTCTATCACCTCTTTCTTATCCCACTTTTCAAAAAGATAATCAAAATCTGACTCCTTAACTATATTACAACCTATCAAATATTGTATCATCCATTTTCGGCTCAAAGGCGTATGATCTTCAAACATTCCTAGAAGTGCATCCCGCATCTTCGCCTCATCCATATCACCTAAACCAAAAGCAACGATAGAATTAAGAAACTGCTGCCTCGCAACCCCATTATTCCACATCATATCAAAAAGTTCATACTTCGACGCCCCCGACATCAAAAACTCCAACCGCCGCCTAACAGACATTCCAGCATACCAATCATCCCAACAATATTGATGAAAATGTATCTTACGATCCCCTATCATAAATAATTTCTGGTGACTAACATCATAAATTAACTGCCCACATACCCAACACTTAAAAACAATATGCCGCTTCTTATATGGTGCTTTTCGACGCATTAGTCTGTTTCCACCCAATTACAAACAATTTCATTCCTATCTTCCATATATTACTCCTTTTGCAAAACATTATATGCCATAGCATCCCGCTTCGCCAAAACCTTCCAAATAACCGGATCAAGACTATCCTCGACCATAAAATAAAAAATACTCACATCTTTCTGCTGACCAATCCTATGTATCCGATCTTCGGCCTGATTCATTACACTAGCATTCCACAACATATCAACAAATACCAGATTACAGGCCCGCGTAAGCGTTATACCCGACCAAACTGATGTCGATCCGACAAAATATCGATACTTACCTGCTTGGAAATCGGCCACCGCCTGATCAACCACTTCACGCTTTTCCCCACCCTTAATAAAAACTGAATGGGGCAAAGACTTATACACTTCTTCTAAACTATCCAAAAAGAACCCAAAAACCACACAATTATCCAAGCCCAAAACAAAATCAATGACGCTACTTACTTTCATCCGAGAAATCTTCCGCAAATATGGCATCAAATCACCCTTCCGACCCATATCACCGCGCATAAACGACAACATCCCAGCATTACCCGTATACTGAGGAGGGATTGCAGGCAGTTCATCCTCATCAAAATATAAATTGATTACTTGCACTACTTTACGAGGCAATGTAACACTATCCTTTGTCCGCCTAATCATCAGAGAACGCAACCGATCCCGCAACTCATTCACATTCGATACACCCCTATACTCCCACTTGTGCGAGAATGCATTCCACTCAGGCAACCCGCAATACTTTTTTAAAAACACCTCCCGATTAACAAACGTATACTCATCAGACACCAACTGAAGCAGCACTTGCAAATCCGCAGGCACCTTATAAATAGGCGTCCCAGTCAACAAAAAGATATTCCCATCTTGTCCTAATCCCAACGCCACCCGCACTATCGACTTCGTCCGCACTGCCCCAGGATTCTTAATGTAATGCGCCTCATCTACAATCAAAACCTGCGGTTTTAAGGACAGCGCATCAGACGCATACTTAACCAACATCTCATAACTAAAAATATAAAAAGGCTGTTTTATATCTAAATGCACCCCCCTACGCACAATAACACCATCACCATTAAACACACTCCGCAACTCATTTAACCACACCCCACAAACTGACGCAGGACACACAATAATAACAGGGAATTTATCCATCTCATACACAGCAGCTAACGCCTGCCTAGTCTTACCAAGCCCCATATCATCAGCTAATATCCCACGCCGACGCTCAACCAAAAACGCCGCACCAGACGCTTGGTAATCCTCTAAAGCATTGGCCTGCCACAACTGCTTGATATATCCCATTATTATTCCTTTATAAGATCTTCTGTTTTCTATCATTATCTTCATTTCTCAAGTCAGCATCACTCAAGTCTGCACTACGCAAGTCTGCATTTCTCAAGTCAGCACCACTCAAGTCTGCATTTCTCAAGTCTGCACTACGCAAGTCTGCATCACTCAAGTCTGCATCACTCAAGTCAGCACTACGCAAGTCTGCATCACTCAAGTCAGCATCACTCAAGTCAGCACTACGCAAGTCAGCACTACGCAAGTCAGCACTACGCAAGTCTGCATCACGCAAGTCTGCACTACGCAAGTCTGCATCACGCAAGTCTGCATCACTCAAGTCAGCACCACGCAAGTCAGCACTACGCAAGTCTGCACCACTCAAGTCAGCACCACGCAAGTCAGCACCATGTAAATCTGCACTAGGTACGATCTTGCTTATATCTATTTCCATAACCTACTCCTTCACCGCCTCAGCGGTATGTTTTACTATTCTTTATACTAATTAAATAAACCCAGTTGCACACGCTTATCCTTACTCCCACGAACATACAAAATCTCATTATAAAACGTTTGCGATCCACCTACCTCCCTATTCGATGCCGTACTCCGCTTCACAAAAACACGCAGTTCCCATCCCCCTATACCACTAATCAACGCATCTATCTCCGCATTCTCAGCATAACTCAACAAAACCACACCACGACACAAAGACAACAACTCCACTAACTGCTTATGCCAACTAAAATCCAACTGATTAATAATATAACCACTCACACACTTCCCGTCAACCCCCGTATAATACGGCGGATCAGCATAAATTAATACCGACTCCTTCTTAACCAACCTACCCAATAACTTAAACGCATCATGATTTAATATTTGAGCGTGGCGTATTAAATCGTAATACTTGACGATGTTTAACTGATTATTACGAAACCCATTAATAGAAGACATATCACCAAGAAGACTATAGCTTAACCCAGGATTGATATGTATTATTCCTCCAAAAGATTGACGACATAAAACATATAATGCCCACGCATTCTCTACCAACTCCCGATTACTTAACTTTCCCGACTTTAACTCAGCCTTATTTTTTAGGCGAGCAGCGCACCTTAGAAAGTCAGAGCCATACGGAGTAGCCTCCAACTTAGCACACAACTTTTTATTTAACTTCCCGTGACTCACGCACCTCCAAAAACTATACACCACCCTCGACAAATCATTAATAATGATACTTAATCTATTAGTCGGCCGCCTAGCCAACAACTCAAACAGCACATGACCCGCCCCAAAAAACAACTCCACATAACAGCTAAACTGCCACTCATCTATAATATCACAAATCCAAGGAGCCATCTCATGCTTACCACCAAAATATCGTATCAAACTACTCATTCTACTCCATTCTTCGGACTATTTCTGTCTTTTATTCCAATCTTCCAATTCTTGTAGAGCGTAATGCTCACTCCACGCCTTAAACGACTCTAAATACCTATCCCAAGGAATATTTATCGTTATAGGGGCTTTAGGAGGACTAAAGTCCACCTCTTCAGGTTCAGGAGATAACGATTCATTCTTTAATCTCTCCCGTTTTTCCCACATGTACCACGCCCTTATAACCCAAAAAGTAAGCACTAATATATCAACAACCAAAAAGATGCAAAAACAGTCGACTAAAAACATAAATATCCACAAAAGAATCTCATTCACATCCATCTTCCTACTCCTCTTCCACTTCAATCCGACTAGTCAAAAATGCCGTAAATGCTCTCTCTATCTCGATTAATTCTTCTATCGGTGCTTCCGTAGAGATGTATCTCTCAACTAGTTGTAAGATTTCGATGGCATTGTATCTCGCTTCTATTACATCTTTTTTAGTATATTTTGCTGATAATATCCCGCCCAATTTATCTTGCTCTAGTGGCCCCCATTCAGAGATAAATACGTTATCTTTCATCGTCTACTCCTTCCCCGCCTCAGCGGTATCTTCGTTTCTCTGCTCATGATTAGCCGCATAATACGCTTTGTGTCACTCTTATATCCCTAGCCTTGTTAAAATACGATTAAAGGCATCTGCTAGTTCAGGTATCCTTACAAGATCATGCCCGTACTTATTGTTACCATAAGTATTAATGTATCCACAAAAACACAGCCATCTTGGCCAAATATCTTTAAATATCTTTTTAGCAACTGGTTCAAATTCTCCACTTTCATTTTTTGCATATTGCGTTATTAGTAGTAAGTAATAATGTATTACATCAGCTAATCCTACGCTTACAATCTTACTTATTTCCTCCACCGTTGCGGATGTTTTTTCTGCGTCCTCTATTTTAGCAATCAGCTCGCGCGCCATAATAAAAGATGCTCTTTCAGGTATTCTTTCTTCCAGCGTCTACTCCTTTCCCGCATCAGCGGTATCTTTATCTTGTGTGACCAAAAGATATGGCACTAATCCAACTTCCTCCGGAGATAGCACCTGATTCTTAGGCCGATTTTGCCTCTCATCTTGTTGTTGTTTAAGATACCATTTCGGAGGCCCAAACCACCAATCAAATAATTTTTTTATTATCTTCATCGTCTACTCCTTCACCGCATCGACTTCATTGTTTTTCATATACAATACCTGCCACTGAGCATTTTCCTATACTTAATATATACGCCAAAAACTATCTTCTAACCAAAAATAAAACAACAGAGGGGCACAA
>Ga0315288_10009425_pt1 | contig 12298 bp, 11 predicted proteins | sample YL17G11_20_MG_FD_203454 | JGI IMG/M metagenome (GOLD analysis project Ga0315288, IMG submission 203454) | Sediment microbial communities from Yellowstone Lake, YNP, Wyoming, USA - YL17G11_20 | ecosystem: Environmental > Aquatic > Freshwater > Lake > Sediment | place: USA: Wyoming | collected...
GAACCGTTTCACTTCCGGGCCAATTTGGGTGACCATGCCGGCAGCCCAAGAACCCAGGGTATGGGGATAAAAAGGAGCGATTTGTTCGCCATTCTGAAGAGGACGGAAGAGTCGCAGGGTTGGATCCCAGATTTCCTCTGCGAAAGGCAAGGTTCCCCGGTACATATTGAGCTCGGTACCATGCTTAATACCACTCACCACCGTCCGCACTAGAATTTCGTCCCTGACCGGTTCACGATCCTGATATTCAACAAAATCAATTTCTTTTTGTGTACGGACGATCAGTTCTAAGGGCACAAGTTTTTCTCCAATCCTCTAATGGATGCAATTAATGAAATAACAGGCAGCATTACCGGGTAAAGCCAGACATCATTCCGCCGACGATGCCGCGTTGGGCGATAGCGAACAAGATCACGGCCGGTATGGACACAAGCATGCTGAATGCCATTACCGGACCCCATTCGACGCGCTGATACCCCATAAAATTGATGATTTGAACGGGCAGGAGCTGGAGTTTTGGGTTCTGGATGATGGTCAGGGCCAACATGAATTCGTTCCAGCATCCCACAAACTGGAAAATCCCTACCGTAATCACGCCGGGCATCGCCAGGGGTAAGACCACCCTCCATAACGCCTCCAGGCGGTTGCAGCCATCCACCATGGCTCCTTCTTCTATCTCGACCGGGATCGAGTCGAAATAGCCCTTAAGCCACCAGGTCGAAAAGGGAATGCCCCCCACGGCATAAAGAAGGATCAAGCCAATCCAGTTGTTCAGCAGGTGCAGCTGGGCCAGCATGACAAACATGCCGATCAAAACCAGCGTACCCGGGATCATGTAGAAGATCAGCAGGTACATGGCAAAGATGGTCTTCCCTTTAAACTTAAAGCGCGACATGGCGTAACCCGCCGTGGCGGTGAGGGCCAGGTTCAACAGCGTCGCCAGGCTCGACACGATCAGGCTGTTCAACATCGAACGCCCGATGGCCGCGTTAGGGTTGCTGAGCACGTTCTTGTAATTAATCAGCGTCGGTTCGATCGGCCAGAATTGGATGCGCGAGCTGCGCATCCATTGGGCCGTTTCGAAGGAGGATTTCACCATCCAGATGATCGGGACCAGGCAGATGAGCGCCATCAGTCCGGCCAGGATATACTGGACAACCAGCCGCCCAACCTTTTTTACGGTGCGCATTCTCAGCCAGGGAATCTGGGGCTGGGGGTCTGTTTGTTTAAGCTTGGAATTGGCAAAGGCAGTCATCGGGGACCTCATTCAGTTACCGAACGTAATTCTCTGCGAGCACTCCAGAACAGCAGACCGAGAATCAAAAGCATCGACATGACCGAGACCGCCGCGCCTCTCCCCAGGTGGCTCCAGCGGAAGGAATCGATCCAGGCCAGCAGGGGCAAGGTCAGGGCTTTACTGGCCACCATTCCCCAGCTCGCCCCGACCACCATGACTATGTCGAAGGAGTTCCAGGTCCAGATGAGGTTCAGGACCAGGGTGATCATGATCGTCGTGCGCATCTGTGTCAGAGTGATGTGCCAGAAGCGGGCCAGCACGTTGGCTCCATCGACTTTAGCTGCATCGTAAAGCTCCTCCGAAATGCCCTGCATGCCCGACAGCAGCATCAGACTCATGAAGGGAAAGCCGCGCCATATCGCCACTACGATCAGCGGCCAGATGGTGGAATTCATACCGCCAACCCAAATAGTGTTGGCGTCGTGGATCAGCCCGAGCAGCATCAGGTAATGGTTGATGAGGCCGTAAAATGGGTCGTACATCCACTGCCAGGTCAGGGCCAGGATCACGGTGGGCATGGCGATGGAAACCATCACCGCCGTGCGGAATAGAAAGCGGCCGGGAAATTTTTCGTTGAGGATCAGCGCCGTTGCCATCGCCAGGGCGAACTGCCCGGCCACGCTGAACACCGTCCAGTAAATGGTCTGCACCGCTGCCAACTTGAACAAACGCGCAATCCCCACCCCTCCTACCAGGATTTGTTGGTAATTGGCAAGGCCGATGAATTTGGCGATGTCCTTAATCCAGCCGATGCTGGTAAACGAGTACCAGATGCCGCTGATAAAGGGATACAAGGAAAATATAATGAGAGCAATGACCGCTGGAAAAATCAGAAAATAGGGCAGCGAATGCTTCCTAAACCGTTCAAAGAAACGAGAGGATTTGCTCGAACCGGGCGCAGGAATAGAAATATTCATGGAATTCACCTAGTGCTTCTTGCATAAATATCTGAATTTGTCTCTATCGAATTGTTCTTAGTTTACGGGATTTTGGTTCAAATATTTACGCAGTACTCTGTAAAGCGAGGGGGGCGCCTGCTGCCATTCCCCCTGAATGGCAGCAGGCATTGAAAGAGCCGGTTGCCGGTTTTTACCTGTTGAGCAGCAGGTCTGCTTGTTCCTGAATCAGCTTGTTGGCGTCAGCAAAGCTCTTCGTCCCGGCAGCCACTTCCATCAAGATGGGGGCTACCACGGTGTCTCTGAATTCCGTCATATTGGGGTTGAAGGGGGTAACATAAGGCACCCCGATCGTCAGGTAGTAACTAATTATGTCCCAGGTGGGATCGCTCTTGAACGGTTCGAACTCCAAGCCTTCGGTATTCGCCGGGGGCATGCCGTTTCCGTAAGCGAAAATCGCGTTATTCTCGGCTTTCATCACCCAGAACATGAATTCGGCGGCCGCTTCGGGCTGGTCGCAGTTCTTGGTCATCACCATGCCTTCACCGCCGGCGTTGTAGAACATTGTGAAACCGATATTCATGGGGATTGGCATCACAGCGAAATTGAAGTCGGGGAAATTCATGTGCAGGGTCGGGATGGCGAAGGTCTCGCGTAAAATGATGGCAGCTTTGCCTTCGGCAAACATCTGCTCGAGCGTGTCGCCGCCCAGGCCAATCGCCGCCTCGGGGGTGATGCCTGCCAGGATAGGGGTCAGGTAGCGCTCGTAGGCCAATGCGCCTTGCTCGTTTATGAACCAGCCCCACCTGCCATTTTCCTGGCGGATGATTGCCTCGCCCGTAGCCATCTGGGCCATGGCCAGCCCATTTTCCAATACTTTTTCACTATCTAACCGCTGTACGTATCCCCAGTGGGCGACGTTGGTCTTATCGAATCCGGCTTCGCCCAGGTGTTTGCCGTTGGCATCCACGGTGAGAAGCCTGGCATTTTCGTACAACACGTCCCAGGTCCATGGGTTGTCCACGGTAGCCGGCTCGATCCCGGCAGCTTCAAAATACTCGGGATTGTACATGAGGGTCAGCATCAGATCGCCCATTACAGTGCCGCTCATCAGGATTGCGCCATCCTCGGCTGACCTGGCGTTCCACTGTTCGTCGATCATCAAAGCCTTGATCTCAGGCGTGATGTAGGGCCGCAGGTCGTTGACGTAGTCCTTGCGGTAGTAGTCCGGAGCCTCCCAGGACCCCCCGTCCATCAAGCAGGCGATTCCACCACCGGCGGCGGCGCCGCTCTGGATATATTGCAGGGCAGCGCCCCAGTCCCCCTGGATATATTCGACTTCGATCCTGCCCTTGTATTCTTGGTTGAACTTATCCACTACGGCTTTGCGGCCATCAATACTTGCGGGAAACCAGCCGTTGCTCCAATATTGCACTTTTACCGGAGCGGCAGGTGGCTCAGCCGTATTGGTGGGTTGTCCCGGCGCAGTGGTGGGTTGTTCCGGTGCGGTGGTGGGAGTGGCAACCGGGGCACACCCCATCAGCATCAGCACTGCCATCAGCAGGCTGAAGACGACAAATAGACGACTTTTTTGTTTCATCTCGGTTTTCTCCTTACTCCTTTAGTGAAAAATGAATTTTCGAGGGTCGCAAAAACACCTCACGTCTGATGAAATTACACTTCCTGTTCCTTGAATATTGCCTCCTTTCCCAAGAGAGCAGAGTCCGCCTTGGGCCCGGCCAGGTCGAATGACGGTGCAGCCGTAGACTGCCGGATAACCAACGTGCCTTCGACCAACACCCGGGTCGGTTCCTGCCTGCCTTTCATGCGCCCGATGAGAGTCTCTGCGGCCATCTTGCCGATGTGGCGTGGGGAAAGGCGCACCGTGGTAAGCGGCGGTGAGGCTAAGGCTGCCTCATCAATGTCGTCGAATCCAATAATTGAAAGGTCTTGTGGAATAGAGCAGCCCATCTGCTTGGCAGCTTCGAGAGCGCCCAGGGCGCTCAAATCGTTGGCGCAGGCTACTGCAGTCGGCCTGGCCTTCCGACCGAGCAGTTCTTTCATCGCCAGGAAGCCTCCCTTATAGGTGTAATCGCCTGCCACGACCAGGTCGTTGAGGATAGGCAAGCCGGCCGATTCCATTGCCTGGCGGTAACCGGTCAGGCGGCGTTTGCTGGTGGGCGTGCTTTCTGGACCCTGGATGAAAGCGATTTTGCGGTGGCCCAGTCCAATCAGGTGCTCGACCGCCACTCGGGCGCTCTCCAAGTTGTGAGAGGCCACCTGGTCCCAGTTTTGCGGCTGGGCTTCAACAGAAATGAAGTCTCCCAGGATGAGAACCGGCATTTTATCGCCGATCAATTGGTTAACATCAGCTATAGTCACATGATAGGGGTGGATGATAATGCCGCCAATCCAGCCGTTCAGCGAGCGCAGGAAGCGTTTTTCACGCTCGTAAAGGCCATCGCTGCTGCACACAATTACCGAATATTCACATGGGTCGGCGATGTCTTGGACAGCCCGAGAAAATGCCGACCAATACGGGTTGCTGATATCGGGTACGATCAAAGCCAGCAGGGGAAGATCCCTTCTATTGAGTGCCCTGGCAAGTTTATTCGGATGGTAATTGAGTGCGTTGATCGTATCATTAACCCGCTGCTCGAGTTCCGAGCTGACATGATGGGTATGGTTGATCACGTGAGATACCGTTGCTATGGAAACCCCGGCGGATTTTGCGACATCCCGGATTGTGGCTTTTGGAGGGTTGGTCATGATTTGGCCTTTCATTGGTATTTAAACGTTTATATAAACGTTTAAATGGATCTTAGCACATGTATAATGAAAAGTCAATTATCATTTTGAAGTAGGGTGCATGTCAGTTTGGGGGCGAGTTATAGGCCAATTGCCAACGTGCATCGAAACGCCCGCTCATGCTTGCAGTTCGAACGGGTAACAAATGCTCTGCCCCGGCCCGGCTCCAGCGCATCCCGGCGCGGGTGAAGCAGTCTTTGAAACGCTTGCCCCCACTTTCCACCATGCCGCTGCCAATCAACCAGCCTTCCGAACGCATCTCCAGGTATTGCATTCGATGTTTGTGGTTGGCAAAGTATCCTGCCTGCTTGAGAAGATCATCTTTTGTTGATTTTTGGTTCGCCAGACTGATGATTGTCTGTGCGACTCGATCAGCATGTCCCTGGAACAGCAGCGTTTCGTGTTGTTTGAGCCAGCGTAGGGCTTCTGGTGTGCCTTCGCCGAAGGCCAGATGAGCTGCCATTGCGAGGTGCTCAGTGGCATGATACCAGTTGACAACCTGATGAGCATCGTAGAAGTAAGTTCCCGCCAGGTTCCAGATCCAGGTTGCGGCATCGCCAACCACCTGGGTGTCCACAGCCTGCTGCCAACCCCATCGCCTGGCTTCCGTCCACGTTTTCTCGCCAAAGGTTTCTGGCCCGCCCAGATGACTGACATAGGTTATATGACGAGCATGACCCAATTCAATCCATTCCTTGGTCCCCGCATCCAGCGTCGGTTCTGGCTACACTTCAAATAAGCAACCCACTTTCAACTCTTTTCACTCTTCGCCACGAATGTAAATCATTGTCCCATCCATCGAAGCACCCACCCGCTGATCCGTTTTGCTCTCCACTTTGCCCGTCGCCAGACTCTCGATGGTGCGATTAGCCTGCTCATCTTCCTTCGCCTCTACTCTTTGCAAGGCTGCCCATGCGGCAACGCGTAGTCGCAACACCTACCTGTCTGCCCAGTACCATCGTCTGGCAGGGCGCAGAGGCAAGAAACGGGCCATCGTGGCTGTGGCGCATTCGATCCTGGTGATCTCTTACCATATCATCCAACGTAAGGAACCTTATCGGGATCTGGGTGACGATTATTTCGATCAGCGCCGCCCAGAAGCTACGGCAAAACACCTTCTCAAACGTCTGCAGCATTTGGGCTACGATATTTCACCCATTGCGCAGTCTGGTATTCTATCTGTTGCTGCCTGATATTTCTATTTTCAGATTAGATTAGAACTACTTTCTGTACCAGGTATGCACGGTCAGCCGTCAGTGTACAATGGGATTTGAGCAGAAGGGCGCGCATTCCCTGGTTAGCTGCCTTCCGAGCAAGCTCAAGGTAATCCATTTTTCGAGCCCTGACATCGGGTGAATTATAGACGTGCAGATCGATGGTGCCAGTCAGGTCAAATTCGGCATTTTCAGTCATAGGAGGGCTTCTTAATTAGATTTTAGCGCCGAAATAAGATAAGAAAGTGAAAATGCTTTCAAATATACATGAAAATATATTATTAGCCCTACCAGTGCGAGATGAAGGATCCGTTAAGGTTAGGGCATAAATATCACTCCAAGCATGCCATCCGGGGTTTCAAGTGCCTTATCGATCTCTTTCTCCACATTTGCGAGTTTGATCCGATGCGTTGTTAGTGAATCGATGTCTATCTTTCCTTCCGAAAGAAGCCTCATACAGAGCACTAGATTCGTTTTTGTCGTCCAGCGTATAAACACCGGCGGGTAATCGGCGCCGAATTCCCACTGTAGATCGTGATAGCCCGGACCGGTACGGGAACAACGGCGTATGTCAATATTGTTCATCGCCCCGATCTGTCCTTGCCCATATTTGAAATCCGGCCAACCAACCACCATGATTCGTCCCATTCCGTGCCCGTCTGGGGCGTGTTTCATACACTGCATAAGTCGTTCGAGTGTTTCATCACAGGCTCCCTGTACCGCAAGCACAGCGGAGTCAAGCCCACAGTTGTGTGTAAACTTTTTCGTCGCTTCCAATCCACTTTCGTCCTCAACAACCGAGTCGATACCCCACCGATTTGCATTCGCCACGCGGGCGGGATTTATGTCCCAGCCGATTACATAATTTCCAGCAAGCTGATAGAGTCGTGCGGTGAGCAATCCCACAATGCCCAACCCGACAACACAGACGTATTCACCGAACTCCGGCTCTCCACGCCGGAGTGTTTGCATTGCAGTCGCGAACAACATGGCGTATGCACCCTGCTCGAAGGATACATTATCCGGAAGTGGTACACAAAGATTATGCGGTATCACTGCGTAGTCGGTATGTAACGCATGACCTGCACCAATGCAAGCTACACGATCGCCAAGTTTGAACTCAGAGGCGCCTTCGGCAGCCTTTATCACGAATCCGGAGTTTGAATAACCAAAAGGATTTCCTTTTTTCGGTGCGGGATTCTTTTTCTGGTTGGCAAACGAATGCCATCCCCCGAGTTCGGTACCGGGACTCACAAGCGATGCCTCGACCTTGATCATTACTGTGCCTTTTATCATCTCTGGCATGTTCATCTCGACTGCCCTGATCGTTCCATCACCGGGTCGCACAACCACAAGTCTTTTTTGGGGTATATTCATATTAGCCTCCTAAAGAAGTAAACCATGCAATTTTGTTTCTCTGCTGTGGACTTCCAATTTGATACTCCTTATAATACTCTTGGCGACAAAAGCGAATGAACAGAGCAATATAGCCACCGACCAAGCCTCTTCCAATTTACAAATCCGTTCTTTCCGCTCATAAATGGGGGGCAAACCATTCGCCACTTGAACTTTCTGCACCAATCAATTCTTCTCTGTGCTCAGAGCCTTCGAATGTAATACCGACTTCTTCAGCTTTCTTGAAAATAAATTTCAAGCCCTTAATCAGTTGGATTTCATTCAAGTGCTCGATCATGAGGGGAGGGGGAGGACTCAACTTCTCTATTTCTTTGATATATGTACCATAATCAAGAACTCCATTCCCTATAAAAGTCTCATCGATCTGTACGGATACATGCATGGGTGGCATATTCAGGTCTTTGGCATGACAGCTCACAATCCAAGGACCCAGCACCGCGAAGCACCTTTTAATAAACTGTGCATTGTTGTAATATCTTCTAGGGCTAGAGATAATGTTTACTGGATCGAGATGCACCGCAAAACTCGACCTATCGATCGCTTCAATCAAACGGGCGTATATCTCCGGACTGTCGGGCAGCACATAAGATTCCGTTTCCATGACAAGCTTGGTTGTCCTAGGCTTTACTCTATCAAGGATTCCCTGAATGATAGCCACGGTCTTAGCAATACTATTTTCCGACATATTTAGCGGATTCGCACTTCCCCATCTTCCAGTTTCTACTGATCCTCCGTGAATAACACAGCTGCGAACTCCCATTTCATCGGCGTATTCAAGCCGTCTGCATATTTCATCTACATTCTTCTGGCGTAAAGTTTTATCGGTATCCAGAATATTTAGACGATATGCACCGAATTCGGCCAGTAAGATATCAGCGTCGGCATAAGCCTGCTTAAATTCTCTCCTTGTTAGGGGGTCTTCTATATACTTGCAGTATGCTGCGCCAAAACCAAGCTTCCTGTGTAAAACCACTTCCTCTTCAAAGCTATTGCACTTTTTGAATATCGGACCACCGAGTCTCATTTTTTCGCTCCTTGCATGCAAATGGTTTGGTATAACTTTGAATCACTCATCAGTCTTCCCAAGGTTTGAGGATTATCTTCGCACAATTGTGGGATGCACTGATTTCCAATGCTTCCTGAATTCGACGCATTGGAAATACATGCGTCATCAGCTTTTCTATCTCAGAAGACTCACTAATTACCTTTATCATTTTAGAGATGCCTTTCAGGTAATAATGCCACTGACCCATCAGGATTATGCCTTTCCTGATAAAATCGGAACTTGCCTTGATCGCTAAATCTTATTCTCACTCTCCTATTAAAGCAATTTGGCCCTTTCGACTTGTACATCAATACATAGTCCCTATGCATCCAACGTACCTGAAGTTTCAAGGCGCAATATTCAGACTTGTGGGTAATCACCAGTCATTTTGAAGTATCCATTCTGATCTTTTAACGTGCCGTCAGTCCTGCTGGTACTGTTCCAATATTGGGAAGTAAACCGCATAGCATTCATCACGGATTTCATATAACGGGATGAAACGGATGTTCTGCAGTTGACCCAAGGTCCGGTATCCGATCCGCCACCTGGTAAATTCTCGGTCATTATCGGGGATGAGGATGGTCGTGGGATCTCCTGCTCCGCGGTAGAGAGTCTTTTCGGTGAGTATTTCCGTTCCGTGTTGTGTGTTTCCATCCCCCAAGACTCCTGCCAGTACGACCGGGCCTTCCATAAAGGCAACCGTACTTGGCATATCAGGCAGGGGACATGTGGTAAGGATTTGGGGCAGGGTGATCTGGATCGTATCGTTGTGCCAGACTCGCTGCAGTTGAGCGTAACTGGAAGGGTTACCTGTAACCGCCTGTATTTCCCCATTTACAGCCACCTCAAGACTGGAACTCACCCACCAGGGGACACGAAACTTGAGCGTAAACTCCTCGGGCTGACGGCATGTGATCTTCAACACATATGCCCGGCTGCCGGGTCGACGGTTCGCCTCCGGATGCGTGTTTTCGGAGAGAATAAGACTTACACTCGTCCCATGGCAGTCCCATTCCAACTGACAAGGGATATATTGGGAAAGAACGAGATTGGCTCCCTCTTCGTAGAAAATGCGGTTCGGAAATACTGAATGCGCTTGGATGATCGTGCCGTGGCAGCACCAAAAATCATTAGTTGGGGTTCCCCACTTCTTGGTCGAGCCGGAGCGCATGGGTAGGAAATAGGTTACCATCCCGGTCTCCGGATGCTGTTGAGCCAGGCTGCCATTATAAAGGTTCCTTTCCCAATAATCGGCATAAGAGGCATCGCCAGTCCAGCGCAGCAAGTATTCTGCGAGGCGCATCATATGATAGACTGTGCAGTGTTCCTGGTTCTTATCTCCCAATCGGGTAGAAAGCTGATTGGGGGATGTCCAGAACTCCCCATTCGTCTGCCCGCCCGTGCAATAGTAACCGCGATCGGTGACCGCACAGCGCCAGTATGCCTCGACGACACGCCTCCAGCGCTCTTCCCCTGTTACCTCCCAGGCGCGCGCAGCCCCATGGATTTCGGGGATGGTCGTATTGGCGTGCATATTGGTCAGCACATCCTTTCCTGCAAGCAGCGGGTCAAATAACCGCCGGCGGTCGTAGCGCCTGATCAGCTCATAATGTTCTTTTTCCCCGGTCACACCATACAGGTCTGCCCAAGATTCCAGCATCCCACCCGTCTCAACGTCGAGGATATTGTCGAATTGGTCACGCGTGAACTGGGAAGACCAGCGGACGAACCAGCGTGCCCACCTGGCGAGGATCTCGAGGGCCTGCGAGTTGCCGGTCAAGGCGTACATGTCGAAAAGTCCCATCATGTTCCGGTGCACAGTGCACTGGGGAGCCCAAACGGTCTTTCCGCGCCCCAGCCATTCCATATATTTCTCCGGAATGGGCGCGGCCCATTCACCGCCATTCTCTTCCTGGCAGCGCGCCACCTCGGATACAATAAAGTCAGCCTTGCCTTTGATCTCCAGGTCTCCGGTGCTGGCAATGATATGAGCAGCCGCGGAGAGCCAGTGGCCCAGGAATTCGCCGCGGATCTGACAGGTGGGTGATTCCCAACCCCAGTGGGCGTCCTCGGGCTTGACCCTGGGCCCCCACAACCCGGCCTCCAAGTAGTGATTTTGGAGAAGGTTGTGAGTTTTCAATGAAAGCACGTAGCTCCGGTTGACATCAAAGCGATTCTTGAAGAGACCCGGCAATAATTTCACTTGGTGTTCTGAAAGGCGGCGGAAAGTCTCGTTCATATTTTTCTAAACCTCTGGTTAAGCAATCTTATCTGCGGATGACTTCATCTGGGGTAGATCGGAAATGCCGTGCGGAAACGCGAACCTTCACCGCCGCTTTCGGCGTAAGGAGTAGCGACCACCTGTGCCAGCCGACCGTTGGCATACATTTCGCTTGCGTACCGCCGCCTTCCGTCTATCGAGTCCAGCCGGCTGACGTCCGCTTCTCCCGGGAGTGCGAGGTGGTCGAGATCGAGTGCAGGATTGTCACGCTGGTCTACGGAGAGGACTTCCGCTCCCCGCACCAGGATGCCGTACCGGTCGTCCAGGAAGTGTTCTACGGCGGTCGGAATGCCAAATTCCATCTCGACCTTATCACCAGCGGACCATGTTCTCTGGATGCGGACGTATCCATCAGCCCCAGGATTGGAAGGGATAGCAAGTCCATTCAGATTAATGCGGATATAACTGCCGGCAAACGGGATTCTCAAGCGTAGCGCAAAGCTGGTCGACTCCTCGGGTTGGATCAGCAGGGTCACTCGGCCATCATCCGGATAGAGAGATGATTGCCTGACAGCCACGGTATGCCCCCCGAGCTGCAAGCCTGCTTCACTCGATTCGTAAAGGTTGACGCGGATACCCTCACCATCCAGGGCATACACCCATCCTGGCAATCGAGCGATGCCGCGTGGGCCAGACCAATAGCAGCAACTCGTAGGGCCGGTGAACCACCTCTTTTCGTATCGCAAAGGTGTGTAGTACATCCATTTCATGCCATCCGCAGATTGTGCTGCTCGGAGGGCATTATAGATCGTATGCTCCATTTTCTCCACATACCGTACTCGACCGGTGGCCAGGTACAACCGGGCATTTAACAGCAGCCACTCAACCGTCGCGCAGGTCTCCTGGTGATGCCGTTCTGGCTGACCGTTTTCAACCGGCGTGTCGTTAGGCGCCGACTTTCTTAAGAGCTCGTTATAGCCGAGCGATCCGGTTGGATATAGGTGCTGAGCGACTAAATCCTCCCACACTTCTTCAATCCAACGGAGCTCTTTAGCGGCGTTTTCTGCAGCGAACAGCTCGACGACACTGCCAAGGTAACCCAATAGGTTGTAAGCGTGTACCAGAGGCGCCTGCTGAGTATTTTGCATCCTGACGACCGGGGGGAAATGGTTCACAACAGATGAAGCAAACTCGAGGAACCTCCGCTCGCCTGTGAATCGATATAAGCGGACGAACTCATCAATGATATGGACACTCACCCCCCCATCTTCCTGACTGTGAAAGAAGGGGCTGTTTTCATCAGCCACCTTACCGTAATGTTTGATTACCCATTCGCCGCCTCTTATGGCTGCATCAAGAGAGGCTTTATCACAATAAACCTCATAACGAGTCAGCAGGCCC
>Ga0315288_10009429_pt1 | contig 12297 bp, 8 predicted proteins | sample YL17G11_20_MG_FD_203454 | JGI IMG/M metagenome (GOLD analysis project Ga0315288, IMG submission 203454) | Sediment microbial communities from Yellowstone Lake, YNP, Wyoming, USA - YL17G11_20 | ecosystem: Environmental > Aquatic > Freshwater > Lake > Sediment | place: USA: Wyoming | collected...
GTAAAGATAATATCTTGACATGTGATACGCAGGTTCATCGTTTAGAGGTCTAAGTGAAATTAAGTGTTGCGTCAGGAACTTGTATCTGACGTTTTGAAGTCACTATTACCTAATAACGGATTCTACTCAAGCGGACGTGGCGTGTTATCTGGAAGCAAAACCCGAAAACGGGTATATATGGAAACCATATAACCATAGTTGGGCAAAGAAGAAACCATGACTAAACACGTAATATCAATACTGACTCTGCTAGTCGTATCTATTATCGCGATATTGTCCCTACTCTTCGAAACCCAAGAATCGGGTCATCTCACAACATTCGGTTATGTTGCAGCGATTCTGACAGTAATCTCGTTTATTCTCGGTGTGTCAGCAGAGATTCATACAATCAAAGAGGAAGTGCGCGAAGAGGCTGAAGAGCGTGCTAAGCATGTCGAGCAAAAGCAGCAACTAGGCCGAATTGAGACGGAGATAAAGGCCAACACAAGACCCCTGCTGCCTGTCGCAATGTTTTACACGCTCCGCCATACGACAACCACCGAAGCGATTGAACAAGCGTTTTCCGGTGTTCGCGGCTTTAAAGGTATAAAGTCAGGCGTGCTGCAGCTCGCTGGAACGGCCCGTCTCGGTGGGTCACTTGGATACAATCCAATAGAACTCACCGCTACGGAGTCGCATTGTATATTGGAAGGAGACGACCTTAACAGGCGCATCCAGAGTCATACTGGGTTTGGCGAGTCAGCCATTCGTCAGCCGGTGAGCACCACTTTGGAGTTTTTCCTTCCCATCGATGGGACTATTCTTAAACAACCCACCCTTGTCTTAGAAAAAACATTCTCTAGTGGGAAACCAGATGAGGTGAAGCACCTCGAACTCTTCGACAATGTTGTATTTCAGGACTCTTTTGTGAAGGAGTGGACTGCGCAAACCGACGCTGAACAAAGCTGGAGCGTCGCCAATCTCCGCAACGCACGAATTCGCTTGAGATTGAAATTGCTGGGGCAACTAGACCCAGTATTTCTTCACGATCTCCAGCTATTCTTTGGTCCAACATCTGCGATGCACGGCATTCATTTTTCTAAAGAACTTCTCGCTAACGCAGTCTTCAAACAGGACCCCACGCCACTTTTTACTTGTGAAAATGACCTTGCAACCCAGTTTTTTGCATCCTATTTATTAGAATATGAATGCAATCTGTCCGAGACCGTGATGTCTGATCACTTCGTCAAAGTGGTTTCACGATGAATGCCCAACAAGGGGCTCCACACGGATTGCCTACAGCGCTGGCGCGCTGTACCAAGCTGGTTAGGCCAAGCGTTATCCTCCTACGACCTCAGCTTGAAAATCCCGCCAAAGGCGGGGGTGGATTAAATCCCATTTATGGTGAGCTTCGAACCATTTATAGTAAGCTTCGAACTATTTATGATTAGCTTCGAATCATTCTGATACCTAACTGTCAAGTATCAACACATCGTGAACTCTACTTAGGGCTTTAAAGTATCAGCACATCGTTGACTTTAAGGTCTGATATTTGACGAATCAAAATAAACTGGGGCTGAGTGAGAAAGAAGTTTATCAATTAGTTCCGAATAAAAAATCATAAAAGACGGTTTATGATGATTTTATCCAAATTGGTGTTAAGGTTCACGATGTGTTGATACTTTCGGGTAAACGATGTCCTGATACTTGACACCTAACCCGTAATCTCTCTTACCACAAAAAGCAAATTCGCCATTTATGGTGAGCCTCGAACCATTTATGGTGAGCCTCGAACCACAACTTTTGTGGTGAATAGGATAGCTCCCCTGTTTATGAGAGGCAATGTATTTACATGCACCCTTACCGCGTTTGTGGAATGCGTAACTTTGAACCTTGAATTTTAAACTCTGAACTCAGTTAATGGTGAGCTTCGAACCATCAAAAAATGGGCTTCCGAAACACAAAAAGCCAAGTGGTTGTTCCGCCATCAGTTGGGATGAAAAACTTCTTCCTTGGAGCACCGACATAAATATCCACAATCCGTTGCAGGAGAACAAACTGGTGGAATAAGTGAAAAAAATAAAAAAGATCACCAGATGCACCAGAACCACCAGAAGCACCAGTTCCACCAGTTAACTACGTCATCTGGTAGGAACGGTACAGCTCCTCCCGCAGAACAACTGAAAAATGAAAAACAGTCATCCGCAAGTCCCGCATGTCCCGCAAGTCCAGTTGGCAGGTCAGGAACCACACATTTCTACAACCAAGTAAGTCAGGAGCTTGTAAGAGCCTGTCAGGGCTCAGAGCTTCTAAGCTCCACGCTCGAATTTTGAGCCTGGAATATTGAATCTTGAATATTGAATGAAAACTTTGCACTTTGCATTCTTCACTCTGCAATTTGCACTGGAGGTTTTAAAGTTGGTAGATCGGACTTCGATCCATAAGGAGAACTACTCGACAATCAACTGCGGGGCTATTGATTTTTATGCGCCTTGCAGGGATCGAACCTGCGACCCACTGATTAAGAGTCAGTTGCTCTACCTAGCTGAGCTAAAGGCGCATATTCAAATTATACGATCTCTCAGGTCTTATGTCAAGAGATTTTGTTCGTGTCCGTGATACAGTATGATTAAGCTTGCTCACCGGTGAATGTTATCATCCACCGCCTTCCCGCTCGATGATATCCTATGGATCCAAATGGACAATCCAGCAGGAGCAGAGACAAACCTAAAGGTGGTTCCGTATACCTGCTTACCCACCTCCTTATATAAATCCCTTCTCCTTCATCCATCCGTCGTTATACATTTTACTTAAATATCTTGCTCCGGTATCCGGCAGGATCACCACCACTATTTTTGTATCGTCTAAGTCCTGTGCGATCTGAAGAGTTGCCCAGACCGCGGCTCCACTTGAGCCTCCGGCAAAGATTCCTTCCTCCCGCGCCAGTCTCCGCGCCATCGAAAAAGAATCTTTATCGGTAACTTGAACCATATCGTCAATGAAATCAAATTGCATGGTGTCGACCAACATGTCTTCGCCTATTCCTTCGACCAGATACAGATGTGGCTCTATCATTTTCTTGGTCTTGAAATAGTCATAAAAAACCGATCCAGCCGGATCCACGGCAATGGTTTTGATCTTTAGGTTTTTTTCTTTCAGAAATTTGCACGTTCCCGACATGGTCCCGCCTGTCCCCACTCCTCCTACCAGATAATCTATTCTTCCTTTTGTCTGCTCCCATATCTCCGGTCCGGTAGTTTTGTAATGAGCCTCCGGATTTTTCAGATTTCTATATTGTCCGATATAATACGAGCCGGGAATCTGGGAGTGGATTTTTTTGGCTACCTCATAATAACTCTGGGGTGAATCGGGAGGAACCTCGGTCGGGGTGACGATCACCTCTGCGCCAAAGGCTTTTAGAAGATTTATTTTTTCGTGACTCATCTTATCCGGAATGGTGAAGATGGCACGATAATCCTTTATAGCCGCATACATAGCCACAGCCACCCCGGTGTTCCCGGAGGTGGCTTCCACAATGGTTCCCCCGGGTTTGAGTTTTCCATTTCTTTCTGCATCCTGTAGCATATAAAATGCCATACGGTCTTTCACACTCCCCCCCGGATTCAAAAACTCCAGCTTGGCTAAAACCAATGCTTTGATCCCCTGGGTAACTTTCTTTAGTCTCACCAAGGGAGTATTTCCTACCAGTTCGGAAATATCCTCATAATACATGGACGTGGCATTCATTGGAATATCCTCCTTTATTTTATCTCACAAATTTGTACTAACTGGATTTACTGTTTCATCTTGGTCCAAAGCTTTAAAGTCGAGATCATAAATCCTCCACAAATTGAAAATATACGGAACTATCAATAAAAACCAAAATTAAAAAACCCACCATCTTCTACTTAGATGGTGGGCGAAAACGGATCAAACTAATCAACCACCCCTGTGTCCCCTCTTTATTCAAGGAGGGGATTAAAGGGGTGGTTTACCTTGATCAGGCGGGGGGGGTAACCCCCGCCCGATCAGGGGCATGGTTGAACTACATGGTTTTTTCTTTGACTTGTGGCACGGTCCTCATTTCCAGTTTCATCCCGCATTTAGGACATTTCCCGGCTTGACTTGATATCACATCGGAATGCATCGGGCAGAAGTATTCCTCCTGCAGTCCAGCGAAATCGTAATACTCGTTTTTGCTCATAACCTTCATCTGCATTCCTTTGTCACAGCATTTCCCTGACTTAGCCGAGACGCTGGGGCATCCTTCGTGAGAGCAGGTGTAGATTTTGTAAAATTCTGCCTTTTCCAATTTCATGCCGCACTGCGGGCATTTGCCGGATTTCTTCGCCCTCACCTCAAGATGCATAGGACAAGTATAGAGCTTTTCTTTGGCGAATGAGTTTAAGCCGGGCATCGGACTCATACCGGAATTCGCCTCTTTTCCCCCGGTGGCGGACGTTGCCTGCGAATGCATGGGACAGCCTTTTCCAGTCGACGCAGACTTACAAGCAGTTTTGCTTCCTCCGCAGGCTGAACTTATTTGAGCGCTGAGAAACAGTACCAGCGACATACTAAAAACTATTCCTGCTAAAAATAACCAGTTTCTTTTTTGGCTTGAATACTGCATAACTTCTCCCTTCTCCAAGTTAAAAATTAAAGGTTTAAATTCTTATTTTCTTTGATGTAACCAAAATAGAAATATCCATCTATCTCAAATTCACCTCATGGGTTATTTAATTTACATGACTCACCTCCTTGACGCTTGAAGTTCTTTCTTGAAAATCTCTACGACTGGAATCCAGACCAAATTTGTCTTTTTTATCGAAAATTATATTGTGGTTTTTGCATCCTCTGAAATCTGAGTAGCTTCTCCCTCTGGCAACTTCCGTCCTTGCCAGAGATAATAGATCACGGGATAGACTAAAAGCTCAAGTAGAAAAGAAGTGATTAGCCCACCGAAATACGGAGCAGCGATTCTTTTTGCCACATCAGAGCCTATGCCGGTCGCCCACATTACCGGCATCAATCCCACCATGTCGGTTCCCACCGTCATCAGCTTAGGTCTGATTCTCTTTACCGCTCCGTAGTGAATTGCCTCACGCAGATCTCCTTTAGTGCGCATGGCATTATTTTTCAGGCGATCATGGTAAGCCAAGTCAAGGAACAAAAGCATCACCACACCGGTTTCAGCGTCCACCCCGGCTAAGGCGATCATGCCCACCCAAATCGCCACACTGATATTGTATCCTAATAAGTACAAAAACCAGAAAGCTCCAATAAGGGAGAAGGGAACTGCTAAAAACACGATAAAAGTTTTAGTTATCGATTTGGTGTTATGATACATGATGAAAAAGATAAGCAGGATGACGAGGGGAACGATGGTCATCAATCTTTTCTGCACTCTCAGCATATATTCATACTGACCACTCCAGACCAGATTATAGCCAGTGGGCATCTTCACTTCGTCCTCCACTACTTTCTTGGCATTTTTAACGTAGGTGCCGACGTCTATGCCTTTGATGTCCACATAAACCCAGGCGGTTCGGCGGGAGTTTTCGCTTTTGATATTATCCGGTCCTTTCACCACTTCTATATCAGCCAACTGCGTAATCGGAATCTGTGCTCCGCTCGGAGTCGGGACCAAAAGCCTTTTAATGTCTTCCAAGTTATCTCTCAATTCCCTGGGATAGCGAACATTGACCGGATATCGCTTTAACCCTTCAACCGTTTGAGTGACATTCTCTCCGCCTAATGCGGTCATAATTACATCCTGCACATCACCGACAGTAAGACCATAACGGGCGGCTTCCTCTCTTTTTATTTTATAATCAATGTAGTTACCGCCCACCACCCGCTCAGCATAGACCGAAAGAGTCCCTTTTACTTTTCTGATGGCAGATTCAATTCTCTCACCGATAGCGGTAAGACTATCCAAATTCTCTCCCAATATTTTTATCCCCACCGGAGTTTTGATTCCGGTGGTCAACATGTCTATGCGGGTCTTAATCGGCATGGTCCAGGCATTGGTCAAGCCGGGGAATTGAATGGCACGGTTCATTTCATCCACCAGTTTATCCGGAGTCATTCCCTTCCGCCATTTATCCTTAGGTTTAAGCTTAATGGTGGTTTCGATCATCATCAGAGGAGCCGGATCCGTGGCGGTCTCCGCCCTCCCGATTTTTCCGAATACGGTTTCAACTTCGGGGAAAGCATAGATGATCTTATCCGTCTGTTGAAGAATCTCTTTAGCTTTGGTGATGGAGATGCTGGGGAAAGTTGTCGGCATATAGAGCAGATCACCTTCATATAATGGGGGCATGAATTCACTCCCGATCTTCAAAATCGGAATGATGGTCAAAGCCATCAGGACAAGGGCGGTGACAATCACCCCCAAGCGATGTCGTAGGACAAAACTGATGACCGGATGGTAGATCCTATGAAGAAATCTACTTATGGGATTTTCCTCTTCGGACCTTATCTTTCCCCGAATCCAAAACCCCATCAACACCGGAACGATAGTTATGGAAAGCAGCGCCCCGGCTAACATCGCATAGCTTTTGGTGAAAGCTAATGGCCTGAAGAGTCTTCCCTCCTGCTCTTCCAACAAAAAGATGGGAATAAAGGCGACGGTGGTAACCAGCATAGAGAAAAAAAGCGATGGACCCACCTCTTTGGCCGCGCCGGTAACAATCTCCCAGCGCTGGCTGGTGGAGAGTGAGGTCAGCTGTAGGTTATGTCCTTTGTATTTCTCCAAGTGTTTATGGGCGTTCTCCACCATCACCATGGAGGAATCGACTAATGCTCCAATGGCCAGGATGATGCCCGCCAAAGACATTATGTTGGCGTTGATGCCCTGGACGTACATTATTATAAAGCTGATTAAAACCGCAGTTGGCAGGACAAAGATAGCTACCATGGAGCTTCGAAAGTGCACCAGGAAGATCATGATGAACAAAGCTACAATAATCAGCTCTTGTATCAAGGTATCACTCAAAGTGCCAACCGAAGCATGAATCAGCTCCGAGCGGTCGTAGGCTGGTCTTATCACCACGCCTTTTGGCAAACCCGGTTTCAGCTCCTCTAATTTATTTTTGACTGATTTGATGGTTTTAAGCGCATTTTCTCCATATCGCATCACCACGATTCCACCCACCACTTCCCCCTGACCATTCTTTTCTGCCAGACCTCTCCTCATCTCCGGACCTATTTTTACGTTAGCCACATTTCTTAGAAGAATGGGAGTGCCGGTTTCATTAGCTCCTAAGGGGATATTCCTTATATCTTCCAGACTTCTGATATATCCTAATCCCCTTACCATATACTCAGTCTCCCCCATCTCGATCACCCCTCCACCCACGTCGTTATTGGATTTCATTATCGCTTCCTTGACTTGGGAAAGGGAGACTTTATATGCCAACAGTTTGGTGGGATCAACTTCTACCTGGTACTGTTTGACGAAACCGCCCACAGAGGCAACTTCTGCCACTCCCGGAACGGAGGTCAGCTGATATTTGAGATACCAATCTTGAATGGAGCGTAAATCGGAGAGATCGTAATTACCGGAGGTATCCTCCACCGTGTATTCGTAGACCCAGCCGACACTGGTAGCATCTGGTCCAAGCTGAGGGTTTATACCTTGGGGGAGTCGGTCCCGTGCAAAATTGAGATATTCTAATACTCTGGAACGCGCCCAGTATAAATCCGTCCCCTCTTCAAAGATTACAAATACCAAGGAATAATCAAAAAAGGAATATCCCCGCACCACTTTGGCTCGAGGAACCGCTAACATAGCTGAAGTCAGAGGATAGGTGACCTGATCTTCCACGATCTGAGGGGCTTGACCGGGGTAATCGGTCTTTATAATGACCTGAGCGTCCGACAGATCAGGAATGGCATCCAGCTTGATATTCTTTAAACAGTAGATGCCGAGCATAATGGCAATTGCCGTCAGAAGAATTACAATGAATTTATTCTTCACTGAGTATTCGATTATTTTTTCGATCATGATTTTTTCTCCAGCTTAAGCTTGAGATCAAAAGCCTTAAACCGGAGTGCACCAGCTTGCTGGTGCGAAGTTATAAATCGCAGAAGCCCCGCGAAGCGGGATTTCCGCTTTGCTCCAACAAGCTTTTGCACTCCAAAGCCGAACACATCTAACGTTTTTTATTCATCAGTGGAACCAATTCCATCTCGCACTCCGGACACTTACCCGGCTTGTCTGAAAGGATGTAGTGATGTTCTTCCATGGGACAAGTGTAAACTTTCCTACCCGTTTTTGTGATGGGAACCAGCTTCATTCCACATTCGGGACAATCTCCCGGACCAACTTGCAGTATATCGCTATGTTCATCCATAGGACAGGTGTATACCTCTTCTGCCGAATGTGCCTTTTTATCCGGAGTCAGGTTCATATTGCCGCGTTTATGCTCTTCTGGTTTTTGCATTTCGGACTGGGGTGGGGTGGTGGTTCTGGTCACTGGCAACTGGTCACTGGTTTTCTGCATTTCGGGTGGTGTTTGGGTCAAGTCCCCAGTCTCAAGCTCCTGCTTTTGTTCCCTGCTTTTCAGCATTTTCTGAATCGCCTCTTGAGTTTTGCTCTCCGAGTCGAGCATGAACTGAGCGGAGACTACCACCATCTCGTTAGGCATAAGACCTTGTTTGATTTCTATCACATTTCCTACTCCGGAAGCTCCGGTTACCACCTCTCTGGGGGAATATTTTCCTCCGCCCGCATCGACAAAAACAATCTCCCGCTTGCCGGAATGTATGACTGCTTCCTCCGGGACTACTATTCTTTTGCCCGGCAGCTCCGAAGCTATAATCACATTGGCATACATCTCAGGTTTCAGCTTTAGATCAGGATTGGAAAGTTCTATTCGGACTTTTACGTCTCTGGTCATCTCATTTAAGTATGGGTAAATGAAAGAGACTTTGCCTGAGAACTCTTCTCCAGGGAAGTAGGACAGCTGGATTTGTGCACTCTGTCCTATCCGGATAAAAGGCAGCTCATATTCGTAAACATGAGCCAAAACCCAAACCGTGGACAGGTCTGCCATCTTGTATAAATCACCGCCTGATTCGACGGAAGCTCCTGCGGTCACATTCTTTTCGGTCACCACTCCGTTGGCTGGAGAATAAAGAACCAGAGTCTTTTTGACCTCTCTGGTTTTTTCCAGCTGGTCGATCTGTGATTCACTTATATCCCAATATGTGAGTCTTTTCCTGGCGGATTGAAGCAGTTCCTCCGCTCCTTTTTTTGTCTCCGGATAAGGTGAGTCCTTCAACTGCCGGTAATTTTTCAAAGCAGTCAGGTACTCCTGCTGGGTGCTGACCAGCTCCGGAGCGTATATTTCCAAAAGTGGCTGACCCTTTTTGACCAAGTCTCCGGTTTTCTCCACATAGAGTTTTTCGATCCAGCCGGAGATTTTAGCGTTGACCGTGTATAAAAGCTCCTCATTGTAGTCGATATTGCCGACTGCGCGAATGGTGCGGGTCAGCTCCTTTTCTTCCACCATGGCGGTCCGGAGCCCCATATTCTGCACCGTCACCGGATCAATGCTGATGGCTCCTTCCTGGATTTGGTCTTCGTATACCGGAACCAAATCCATTCCCATTTGATCTTTACCGGGTTTATCGGAAACGTAAGTCGGGTCCATGGACGACTTCCAGTATTTGATCTTTCTTTCGCCGGCAGGCTTGGTTTCCGCAGTAGCACCAGAGCTTCTGACCGGCGTAAGCTTCATCCCGCAGATGGGACAATTGCCCGGTCCTTCTTGAATGATCTGCGGATGCATTCCGCAGGAATAAAGCTGTTTAGCTTGAGTCTCCTTTGTTTGAGCTGTTACATCCGGAACAGAGGATTTCTTTCCTAATAAGAAGCCTCCGGTCACACCCAGAGCTAAAGCGAAAGCTACTATCAGTATGATTACTATGGATTTTGTTTTTGTCCCAGTCATAACTCACTCTCCTTTTGGAAAAAGCGGTTTACCCACCATCTCTTCTAACTGAGCTAAGGTTTGATAATAAGAGCTTACGGCCTGATGATAAGCAATCCTATAATTATAGAGGGTCATCTGATTATCCAACAACATTAGAAAATCTATTTTACCTACTTGATAACCAGTCTGAGCAGACTCCAATGATTGTCGAGCTTGCGGTAATATCGAAGTCTGGTAAAGCTCTATCTCTTTTTCATGCTTTTTTAAGGAGTAAGAAAGCATGGAAACATCCAATCGTAGATCATTTTTCATCCCCTCATATTTTTGCTGAGAGGATTTTAAGTCGTAGGATTTCTCCTGAGCTTTCTTTTTCTCTTTGGACCAAAAATGAAGAGGAAGCTCAATTCCGGCTGAAGCAGAGACAAAATCTCTTTCCGCATTAGGATCCATGGAAGCATCGTTTTTCATGCGCATGTAGCTGGCGGAGAGGGTAAAATCGGGCCAATATTCCCGCCGAGCCATCCGGTATTCGGCATTAGAAGCATTTACCATGAATTCCATTCCCTTAAGCTCAGGATTATTTTCGACTGCCAAATTTTGTAATTCCTCTTCGGAGTAATTCACTTTCTGAAAAGTTATCTCCTGTGGTTTTCCGAGTGAGTCTTGAGGATTTCGATTAAGCAGGATATTGATCTGGGCTTGAGTTGTTCTTCTCATCTCCTCCATAGAGATCAGCTCGTCGATCATTTTCGATACCTCCACTAAAGCTTTGAGAACGTCCTGCATCAGCCCTTCTCCCACTGAATATTTGGTCTGGGCAATTTTGGCAAAATCCTCCAGCAGAATTTTATTCTCCTGGGTTATCTCAATAGATTTCTCCAGCGAGTAGAGCTGATAATAATTCTGTTTGAGCTTGCTTATCACGAAGTTTATGGCAGATTCATGTTCTTTCTTGCTTTTCTGAGCCATATTTCGGGTCATATCCTTTTGGAGACCCAATTTTCCGGGAAAAGGAATGGTTTGGGAAAGCATGAGTTCGTATCCGCTCATCGGCGCTTTGCCTAAAGCCCAGGATTTAGTGGAAATATTCGAAATAGTGGTTTGAAACATCGGATTGGGCCATGACCCGGCTTGAGGCACTTGTGTTTCAAAGGCTTTATAGCGAAGCTCTGCGGCTTTCAGGTCTGGATTAGCTCTTAAAGCTTCTGCGATCAAGGAATCCAAGATCAATTCTTGCGCCAGAATCGAATGTGATATGGGTATGAGCAGGCATAAACCAACTACCAGCCCACACCACAAGATATATATTTTCACTTTAACCTCCTCAAGTCAACCGATCGTGAATTGTAGGGACAGCCCTCGTGGCTGTCCTTTTAGAGTTTAGATAGGTATTCATCCTGAAGGACATGCTCTATCTTTGTATAATCTCGAGAAATGAAGCTATCAATTAATTAACAGTCGGTCTTCTCGATTTGACATACTAAAGATACAACTTTCCCTTTGAAGGGCAAATAATAAATTACCTCTAACTTCACTGGAGGAGTTTAGATAAGAAGAGTTGAGTGGAGCAGATATAAAGGTCGATCTCTGCTGGATAGGAAAAAATTATGGGGGGATGAGACGGTTGGCTGAATCAGAGGATTTTCGCTAAACGCTTCCATCTCTGATGATACTAAGAATATTTCTGACTTAATATCATAATGGGAAATAAAGACCGCAGGCGAGCGTTCCTCCGGTCGCTTTTCCGAAATCCGGCAAGGACATTGGTGTGGTTCTGCGTTTTCAGAAGACAAGGGAGTCGATAAATTGTCACAGCAACCACAACATGCGCTTGCTGATACGTCCTCTTTCTGATCCGGAGACGGGGTCATAGGACACGATTGGACAGAAAAAGGCGACAACAAGAGAATACCGATTAAAAGAAATGATGTGGTTTTAGTCAGCGTTGCCATGAGTATCCTTCTATAATATCATAGGTCTAAAAAGAAGTATTTTTGAACATGTAAAAATTTCAACTTTAAATACGACAAAATATGTCCTGTTTGTTTGAATTTTGTTTTTATTCCCAATAGATTAAACAGATAAAAATTATGTTGAAGAAAATAAATTCCCTCTCACTTTTTAATCCCAAAAAAGTTCGGGTGGGGGGTTAAACCCTCACCCGATCACAATAAAGACTCAGTAAGATTGCATCATACTTTCACAAAAATGCGGGATTTCTCACAATAATGCTATGTGTTATCTGTTTAATCCTTTAATCTCTTCGGGTTAAATTCCCCGCCGCTTGCGGCGAAGATTTGATTATATTGTATGGATGGCGAAGAGTGCTTATATACATAAGTCTCATAATGTTTCGGTATTGATTTACCATTTTGTT
>Ga0315288_10009432_pt1 | contig 12294 bp, 11 predicted proteins | sample YL17G11_20_MG_FD_203454 | JGI IMG/M metagenome (GOLD analysis project Ga0315288, IMG submission 203454) | Sediment microbial communities from Yellowstone Lake, YNP, Wyoming, USA - YL17G11_20 | ecosystem: Environmental > Aquatic > Freshwater > Lake > Sediment | place: USA: Wyoming | collected...
CGTTCAGGATGATGGCCGCCGCCCGCCAGAAGGAAATGAAACTCAGCATGGCGGTCGTGGCTACCAGGACGCGGGGTAGGGTCGCGGTCGTGGCTTTAGGTTGTTCGGTAGGTGGGCTGGCCATGAACAGTTTTAGGGGCAGAGAGAATTACACGACGGAAACAAATCTGTACGCGTCAACCCCGGCGCAGTGCCTTGCTCCAATCACTAGCATCTTCGCATAAGCGCCGCCGGAAATGAAGCGTCTCTTCCGTCTGCACGCTTGCGGCTGGGAATGGTTTTGGCTGCACTCTGTCCCGTGCGCGGGCCAAGCAGGCAAATTCGGACCCGGAGAGAATCCGCCGTTTGGGTAAGAGCTTGCAGGTGACAAAGAAAAAACGGTCCGCTAACACCAGGCGGCGCAGACGAGACACGCGGCCGATTATACGCCCCCCCACAACCCGCAAAGCCGCAGAGTTTGACACGCACAAACTCTGCGCTACCTGCTCCCCTGGATTATTCAAAGACATACATGCCGGCGACTCTCGCTGCGTCTGACACTGTGACCTTGCCGCCAAGAATTGCTGACCCGTCCTCTCTCGAAATACTTACCGATCCAACCCGCTGGCCTTTTGAATTAAGAATAGGGAGTTTGTAGCGTTCAATTGGTGGATTACAGTTTGCCACGTAACCCCACGCCAAGCCCCAAACTTGGCCGACATACTTAATGAATTCGCCGCTATAGGATGCGGAGGGTCGGATCTCAACCGGGAGGCTGTTCAAATCAACATCTGTTTTGCCGGCCTTCATCATACCAAACAGTTGTTTCGTCGCTCTGTAAATGTCCCCTATGTCCGATCGGTCAAAAATCAGTTTGATCTCCAGCGTGCGCTTGGCCGTGGCAGTGCCGGGAGTGATTGACACGTCGGAGAGGGAGCATGTCCACTGGGCCGGGAATGACCCAAGAAGTGTGGGCAGATTGCGTTTTAGTTCAGTTCTTGCGGAATCGTCTGATTTTGTTTGCTTCTCAGCCGAATAACCGCTGGGTTGCAGGCTCGCGAGCATGGTGTCAAAATCCGCCAATGCGGCCTGCCATTGTGATGGGGGCGCACTGCACTGCACGACGAATGCTTTCCTGCCAGCCAGGAAATATGTGTACCGGCGTCGCACTTTCTTCCCATCGTCAGTGAGTTCATATGTCCCGTTTACGAGAATTTTCCCGGCGACCTTGGGAACTTCCCCACCGACTGAACGCACATCGGGATACTGATTCCGCACCATCGAATCCCACTGACGCTTCATGTCGGAGGTATCGGAAGGAGGTTCTCCCGCTTCCGGCGGCATAACTTCGTGGTGGAAGTAAAATGTCGCATACTGTCCTTCGGCGAGTTTCTTCCGAAACCCAACATCAAGCCCCTGTGGAACGCTTTCCGTCCGCGTCCAGGCAGAAAGAATCGAGATTTGGTATGCCCTCTCCTTCAGGACCTGCTGGGCGTTTGCATTGAGGGACGGGGCAACGAGCATGATACCAACGAGAATAGCCAGAAATCTTTTCATGTTCTCCTCCAGTTTTCTGTTCTCTGACATTCCTGACGCCAGTCTCTTGCAGGGCCTTCACTTGATTTGCATGTGTTGAAATACGACCACCACAAGAGATGCAACAGCAGTAAACACTATCAGGCCGACGAGTTTGCCCCATCCTTTAAGTCCGCTGAGAATTAAGATGTACGCTACGATGAATATAGGAAATGTCATTTTGCCACCGGCCAGATAGTGCGCGGCGAATCCTGCAACTGCCCCGCCGAATGCACCCGCACCGACAGCTTCTCCGATTGGAGTGGGCTTGCCTGGTTGCTGGCCTGTCGTGTGCCCCACATCCTGCTTTCCAGTTTCTTCAGTCATTGCCGCTCCTCCTTTCTTTCATCCCCAACCTGGCCAATCAGCCGCCGGTGATAGCCGTTCGGCTGCATTGGCGTGTTGGCGACCTCGTTTTGTTCCTACTTGGGACCTCCCGAAGATTCCTCCGCTGCTTTGGTAGGGCTTCTTGCGGAAAGAGGAATAACGATCCCCCGGTCAGTCTTTGCCTCCGTGATAACCAGTCGGATAGTGCTTTCTGATTTCAAGCCTGAGAGGGGGAGAACAAGCGGCACCCTGAAAGAATCACCTTTTGGTTTTCTTGTGCTGAACTCTTTGGAGGCAAGTGCTTGACCCTCCGCATCAATCAAGAACGCACAGTAGTCGGCGGGATCGGAGGCCGGTCGGCCTTGGAGGACTTTGACCACGATTTTGAGCACTACTGCCTTGGTGTCTGGCGAAATGGTTGCTTTCACTTTTCGGCCGTCCCCAGGTACCAGGTTGATTGTCTCCCCCAATTCATAGCGGTAACTCAAGCCGATCACGCCACTTGGTGGACTGCCATCGCCTGGCACCGTCACAATGCCTTTGGCCCGGGTCAGACCCACTTCGGCATCGGAGTGGGAATCGCGTGTCCAGTAGATCCCGAATTCTAGTTCCTTTCCCACCGGTTTGGCCGGGAGAACGACCTTGACCACTGATGCCTTTGCAGCAGGTTCAGGGGCCTTTTGGGGTTCCTCCGCGGGCTTCCGGTCGCATGAGACAAGTATCAACATGCAAATTGCCGCCGCCATAGGCCACACGACCACACGAGTAATCATCTCGGTTTCCTCCTTTCTCGCCAACGTCCGCGCTCAGGCTCGCGGGTGGAGCGAATCGGAACCAGCGTAGCGTTGCAGCGCGTTGTTCGGCTGGCCACTTCCCCCCAAGCAGCTAACGCAGAGTTTCGCATCTCAGAAACTCTGCGGCTCTTATGATGGGAAGGACCGCAGAGTTCGAAAAACCCGAACTCTGCTCTACGCGCTCGTCGCGGGTCTTGGGGTTTCCCCGACGACGAGCCCACGACGAATCAGACTGCCGGTTCGTCGTGGCTACGCTCCGCTGCATTAAACTGCCACTTGACCTCCGAGTCAAGGGGATTGCATTCTCGCCATCCCGCAGTTTTCCAAAGGAACAGTGACGAGTGACCAGTGACGAGTGACGAGCCGGAGGCAGCCACGGCATGAGCGTTATGCCGTGGGCTCGTCATGGTCGGGCAAAAGGAAAAACCCACGGCACCAAAACCGTGCCGTGCCTACCAGCTCAAAAATGGGGACAAGTCCAGGACAGGGAATTGCATCCAAGGGATGTAGGGCTGAGGAAGATGACTCAGCGGAATGTCTGGATAGGCGTTTGTAGGACGCTGGTGGTTTTGCTGGCGCTGGTTTCCCTTTCTCCCGGGAGGGCCGCCAGGGCGCAGGCGAGGCCAGGGCAAGTGTCGGCGTCCGACCCGCTCGAGGTGCCGCTCGATCATTTCCGCAATTTGGAGTACGATGCCGCCCGAAAGGAGCTCGAAGCTTGGCTCGGCCAGCATCCCACCGACCTGCGCGCGCTGAACTATCTCGCCACGGTCGTATTGCAGCAGGAAATGTTCCGCCGCGAGCTTCTCGAGAGCCAAGTCTATGGCCCGCGGGGTGAAGCGTTTGGATCTGCCAAAGTCCCTCTCCCTGCCGGCTTGCAGCAGGAGCTCTTCGGCATTTTGGGGAAGACTGAAACCCTGGCCGACTTGCGGCTAAAGCAAAATCCTCGCGATGAGGAGGCTTTGTACTGGGGAGGCGTGGTTCACGTCACGCGCGCCCTCTTTCACCTGACCTTGAGCAAAGAGCATTTGGCGGCCCTGGGAGAGGCCAAGGCAGCTCGAAAACTGCACGCGCAGCTCCTGAGCTTAAACCCCAATTACGTGGATGCGCTTCTCGTGCTCGGGACTTACGACTATGTGGTAGGGAGTTTGCCGTGGTACCTGAAGGTTCTGGCTTCGCTTGTGGGACATCGCGGGGATCGCGTGCGCGGCTTGGCGGAGATCAAGCGGGTGACCGAAGAAGGGCACTGGGCCCGCGAAGACGCCAAGTCGTTTCTCGTCGTCATCTACTTCCGGGAAAAAAGCTATCCGGAAGCCCTGGCCATTCTCGAGGACCTGGCGCGATCCTACCCTCGCAATTTCCTCATCCCCCAGGAGATGGCGCGCGCTTACAAGGCTCAGGGCAACTGGCGCGCGGCGGCAGAAGCCTATGACGCCATCCTGGCCAAGTACGCGGCGCGCGCGGCTGGCTACAGCGAAATTCCGCGCGCCAAGATCCTTTACCTTTGCGGTCAGGCGCAGGCGCAACTGGGTGAATCCGCAGAGGCCTTGCGGCGCTATGAAGAGGCTGGCAAGTTCCAGGAGAACGACATCTACGTCTTCCGGGCGGAACTGGCGGCCGCTGGACTGTGCCTGCAACGGGACCGACGCGCTGACGCCCTCCGCAAGTATGAACGTGTCGCCCGAGGTGTCCCCAACACCGACGAGGGGAAAGCCGCTCATCAAATACTCAAACAACTCCAGGCCAGCTACTAGGGACTACCGGAGGCTACACGGCTCGCGCTCTCCTGTTCGGGCCGGCGCTCTTGCCGGCATTGCGGGCGCCGGCTCTGGCCACGGCGAGTTACCCTCTGTCTTCAGTTGAGACCTGCCTCTCCCTCGCTTACAATACTCACGGTCGCATCGTCGGCCCGATTGGGCTGGGCCGGCGGCACCGCAAGACGCTCATCCGAGGTAGCTGCGTGGACGTCGCCTCTGAACTCACCTTCCTTGTGGCCTTCAAGTTGATGGTCTATTCCCTTGGCTCCCTGGTGCATCTCTTCCTGATGGTTTTGATCCTCGGCCAGCGACGCCTCCGGCGGTTGGAGTGGCTCCTGTTTGGGCTCATGGCGGCCCTGTTCATGTGGTACTCCGGGAACCTGCTCGCCTTGAACGTGGGATTGTTTTACGGCGTTGGCCCTGACGTTCTCTCCGGCATCGCGCGCTTGATACCATTCCTGGGCTTCGCCTTCGCAGCCCCGCTTGTGGTTCATGTCCATGGCGAGTACGCAGCGCAGTTCCGTCCCTTGCGCCTGTCCCATCGGCTTCTACTCGCGCTCTTCTACCTACCCATCGTGGGTCTGCCTTGGCTAGTGGGACAGCTTCTGGGGCATCTCGAGTGTGATCCCCTCGTCGCCCTCCGTCCATTGGCGCGCCCCTTGGCCGCGTGGCTGGTGATGGCGCTGGTGGTAAGTGCGGGGTTCAACCTGGACTTTCGCCGCCGCGTCCAGGACGCGCGGTTGGTGAGCCTCCACGGATGGCTGGTGGGGTTGCAGGGATTTCTCGCTCTGGGTCTGGCGTGGGAGTACCTGATCGGCCCCTTTCCTGCCCTGGGCCTGGGCGGTTATTTCCCCGTCGTGCTGATGTTCGTCGGCATAGCGCCGAGCGCTTTGGTCGGCTATTCGATTTTTCGTTACAACTTCCTGGACCTGCGGGTGCAGCGCAATCTGGTGTATTCCATCGCTGCCATCTTCGCCTTGCTGATCTACCTGAACGTCATCCGGCGCCTGAGTGGCTATCTGGAACTGCACAACATTCTCCCCTCGGCGGTGACGGAAGGGATGATGATTTTCTTATTGGTTGTGCTCCTCGAGCCGATCAAGAAGCAGATCAACCGTTTGCTTCACGCCGCCTTTGTCTCGGAGTTCGAGAGGGTGCAACGGCTGTCCGACGAAATCCAGGAGCACGCCAAACGCAGCGGCGACCTGGAATTGCTGAAAGCCTTCGTGGAAGACCGGATCGCGCGCGAACTGCGCCTCGAGCGCGTCGAGCTGGTGCTCGGAGACGAGCCTCGGGGACATCCGCCGCCGGGAAAGGTGCGACGGTTCCCAATCCATCGCGGCGAGGAGACACTTGGGGCGCTGCTTGTTACTCCTGTGACTGCTGACCTCTCCGGAGATCTTCAGGGTGCCTTGCAGCTCCTGGCTGACCAACTGGACGCGGCCCTCGAACTCTGCCGGCTGATCGCCGACAAGGTGCAACTGGAGAGAGCGCTGGCGGAGAAGGCGAAGATGGCGTTTCTGGGTGAAATGGCGACGCGCATCGCCCACAACGTGAAAAACCCCTTGAGCTCGATGAAGACGCTGGTGCAATTGCTGGAGGAAGACGCGAGCCTGCCGCCGCGCGTGCGGCAGGACTGCCGTCTGGTGATCTCGGAGATCGACCGGCTGAACAACAACATCTCGCAGGTGCTCCGTTACGCCAAGTCGGCGCGGGATACCGATCGGGCGGTTGACCTGGCGGGTGTGGTTGGCCGGGTGTTGACGCTGGCGCGGGCCGAGGCCGAGCGCCGTCAGGTGCGCCTGGAATTCGACGCGCCCGCCGGGCCATGCGTGGTGGAGGGCGGGGAAGAAGCGGCCAGCGATATCGTCTCAAACCTGGTGGTCAACGCGCTGGAGGCCAGCCCCGCCGGCGCGACGGTTCGTGTCCGGACGGCCCGGGAAGCGCCGGGCGAACGCATCCTGCTAACAGTGGAAGATCAGGGATCGGGGATTCCGCCGGAGTTGAGAGAGAAGATCTTCCAGCCGTTCTTCACCACCCGGCCGGGCGGGACCGGATTGGGACTCGCCATCGTGGCGCGGCGGCTGGAAGAAATCGGCGGGGAAGTGGAATGTGCATCCCCGCCGCCTGGCGAACCGCAAGTCGGCGCGCGGTTTGTTGTACACTTCCGCATCGGCGGTTGATCTGACATCCGGAATGTCAGAGCTGAAAGCTTAGATTTGAAATCTGAGACTTGGCGTTTCATTCTCGGACAATCTCGGACCCAGAGGAGCGTAGCGCGGGTCACAACGCCGCGAAGCACGAGATTAGTCCATCGAAAATCGGCAGTCCAAAAGCGACAATGGTAAATCTCCGGTGGCCTATGCATTCCATCCTGATTGTGGACGATGACAGCACGGCACGCTACGGCATGCGGCGGGTGCTCGAAGACAATTACCGAGTCCTGGAAGCGGAGAGTGCCGCGGCCGCGCGCCGCCTCCTCGCCGCTGAGAGCCCCGGTCTGCTGCTGCTCGATATCGAGATGCCGGAGGGAAGTGGGCTCGATTTCCTCCGGGAACTGAAGGCCCAGGAGAAATCTCCCGCCGTCATCATGATTACGGCCTACGGTTCGGAGAAGATCGCCGTCGAGGCGATGAAGAGCGGCGCTTACGATTATCTGCCCAAGCCTTTCGAGGTGGATGAGTTGCGGCTGGTGGTTGAGAAGGCGCTGGATCACCTGGACCTGGCGGAAGAAAATCTGCGCCTCAAGCGGCAACTGACTTCCGAAGGCCAGTTTGGCGCCATGCTTGGCGCCACCGAGCCGATGCGCCAGCTCTTCGAGCTGGCCGACCGCGTGGCCGCCGCGGACGTGACGGTGCTTATCGAGGGTGAGAGCGGCACGGGCAAAGAACTGCTGGCGCGGGAAATCCACCGGCGCAGCAACCGGGGCGCCAAGCCATTTGTGGCGCTCAACTGCGCCGCGCTCCCCGAACACCTCATCGAAAGCGAGCTCTTCGGTTACGAGAAAGGCGCTTTCACCGGCGCGACCTCGCAGAAACGCGGCAAGTTCGAGCTGGCCCACGGCGGCATGCTCTTCCTCGATGAGGTGGGCGACATGTCGCTGGCAACCCAGGCGAGACTCCTGCGGGTTCTCGAAACGCGCAAGTTTGAGCGCCTGGGTGCGACGACTTCCCTTGAGGTGGATGTACGCGTCTTGAGCGCCACCAACAAAGACCTGACGGCGGAGATCGCCAAGCAGACCTTCCGCGAGGATCTTTACTACCGCCTGCGTGTGGTCCTGCTGGAGCTGCCGCCGCTCCGCGAACACAAGGAGGATATTCCCTTGCTAGTTGAAGAATTCTGCCAGATGCTGGCCGCGAAGCATCGGCGGGGGCCGATTACTGTCTCGCGGGAGGCGCTAGCGATGCTGATGTCCTGCGACTGGAAGGGAAACGTGCGGGAATTAAAAAACGTCCTGGAGGGCACCATCGTCATCAGTCGTGACGACGTGCTCCAGCCCGAGGATATGTCTGCCGATTTTCTCGCCCGGCAGGTGCCGGAGGCGGGTCCAGCATCGTTTCTGGCCGCCGGCGATTACCGCGAAGCCAAAAGGCAGTTTGAGATTGCCTACATCAAGACTAAACTGCGCGAGCATGGCGGCAACGTCACCCGCACGGCGGCCGCCATCGGGCTGCACCGGCAAAGCCTGCAGGAGAAATTGCGAGAGCTGGGCATCCAGGCGGAGAGGCAGTGAGAAAAGGTTGAAGGTTGAAAGGTAAAAACCACGAAGAAGGATCAGACCATGATAAACAAGAAGAGAATCGTACCTCTGCTCGTGTTTGCGGTGATGCTGTCGTTAGTGTCTTTGGCGGCAGGTCAGACGTCCAAGGGCAAGAAAGTCTTTGTCATAACTGACCTGGAGGGCGTGTCGGGCATTGTGGACTCGGACACGCAGTGCTCTCCCTACCAGAGCCCACGCTGGGAGGAGTCGCGCAAATTGCTCACCGGCGAAGTCAACGCGGCTGTGGACGGGCTCCTGGAGGGTGGCGCAACGGAAGTGGTGGTCTGGGATGCGCACGATGGCAGCCGCACCTTATCGGTCACGGATATTCATCCCCAGGCGCGGCTGCTTACCGGTACCCCCGTTTCCCCCACGTGTGAACTGGATCCCGGGTACAGCGCCGTGGTTTTCATTGGGCAACACGCCATGGCCGGGGCGCAGAACGGAATCCTCAGTCATTCTTACAGTTCGCAAGGGATTCAAAACATCTGGGTCAATAACCAGCCCACGGGGGAAATCGGCGCGCGCGTGATGCTCGCCGGCTATTTCGGCGTTCCGGTGATCATGCTCTCCGGGGACACTGCGGCCTGCAAAGAGATCCACGAGTTGGTCCCGCAAGCCGAGTGTGCCGAGGTGAAATCCGGGGTGAGCCGCGGCGCGGGATTCACGCTTCCTCATTCGGCGGCCTGCGCGTTAATCCGGGAAAAAGCCCGCCGCGCTGTGCAACGCCTGGGCGAGTTCAAGCCTTACAAAATAACCGGGCCGGCAGAAGTGAAGGTGGAGTTCACTCCACGGGGAACGCCGGACTTTGCGCCGCGCGAGGGCGTGGAGCGGCTCAATGACCGCACCTGGGTCTTCCGGGGCAAGGACATCGTGGACGCCTGGCTGAAGTATTCGTCGTTCTAGCCCGTGTTGCCGTTGGACCCGTGTGCCCGGATGGGAAGACAGGGGGGATTTCCGGTGGGAGGTAGCTGATGTCTCGCGACAAACTCTTTTGCGGCCGTCGCTGGTTTCTCGGCGGGATGCTGGGTGGAGCGGTGGCAGCGGCCCTGCCGAGGGCAAGCCGGGCGGAATCCCGCGACGGCCAGGGTGAATTGCCCACCCGCGTGCTGGGTAAAACGGGCGTGCGCGTGACGGCAATCGGGTTGGGGGGCGCGCGCCTACCGATGCTTTCCGATGACGCGGCGGTGCGGCTGGTGGAAGCGGCTTTTGAGGCGGGAATCAATTTCTTCGACAACGCCCACGGCTATGCCGAGGGGCGCAGCGAGAGAGTCTACGGCCGGGCGCTGCGGGGCAAGCGGCAGAAGATTTTCCTCACCAGCAAGAGCACGGAGCGCACCCGCGCGGACGCCCAGCGCGAACTGGAGGAGTCTCTCCGCAATCTTCAGACGGAGTACCTGGACCTCTGGCAAATCCACGGCGTCTCCACCAAGGAGGAAGTGGAGCAAATCTGCGGGCCGAACGGGGCGCTGGAAGCTTTCGTGCGCGCCAAGCAGGAAGGGAAGGCGCGCTTCATTGGCTTCACCGGCCACCACGACCCCGAAGTTCATGCGGCCATGATCGAACGCTACGATTTCGATACCATCTTCATGCCCCTGCACGCTGCCGACCCGCATTACTTGAGCTTTGAGAAGCGGGTGCTGGCGCGCGCAGCGGAGAAGAATCTGGGCATCACCGCTATGAAGGTTACGGCCAACGGCTGGCTCCTGCGCGCCATCACCGTGGAGGAGTGCTTGCGCTACGTCCTCAGCTTGCCTGTGGCCTGTGCCATCATGGGTTGCACCACGCCGGGCCAACTGGAGGACGACTTGCGCGCGGCGCGCAGCTTTGTGCCGCTCACCCCGGAGGAGAAGGCGGCCCTGCTGGCCAAGACCGAGCGCTGGAAGGGTCCGCAGCTTGAGTATTGGAAGAAAGCCGTCACGCGGCCTGCGGCTTCACGGCTGGGGGCCTGACCTGCGCTATCCCGGATAACATCTGCGGAGGAAGGTCAACATGAAGGTGCACAGTGTGTTCTCGCGCCGAGATTTTCTGGCCACGGCCGGTGTGGCTCTTGCCGCCACCGTCGTGCGCGTAAGCGCCGAACCCGGCAACCAGGAAGCGGAGCCGTCCGCGGTGCGCTTCGGCGTGCGCGGACCCTTACGCGAAAGAACCATCCGCGAACGCGCCTTGCTCCTCCAGCGGCTGGGCTACCAGGGAATCGAGCTGGGAGACGAGTTCGTGAACCGGTCGGCGGAGTCTATCCAAGCGGAACTGGCCGGCACCGGCATCGTGGTCAGCGCCATCACTGGCTCGCTTCAGCTCTTGGATACCGACCCAAAGGTGCGCGCGCGAGCCGTCGAACTGGACCGCCAGCGCCTGGAAATGGCACGCGCCTTGGGTGCAAGCGGCGTGATTGAAGTCCCAGTCTTTGGTCCCAACCGCTTCCAGGATCTTTCTCCGGTGATGACGCCGCGCGAAATCGAGGACCGTCTGTTGGCTGCCGCGCTGAAGCAGCTCGCGCCCGATGTGGCGCGCACCGGCGTCAACCTCCTCATCGAGCCGCTCACCAAGAAAGAGACCCACTACATGAACCTTCAGGAACACGGCGTGGAAATCATCAAAGCTGTCGGCGCGCCGGGCTTCAAGCTGCTCAGCGACTTCTATCACATGCAGATGGAAGAGAAGGACATCGCCGTGACCCTCACCACCTGCGGCGCGTACACTGGCTACGTGCATCTGGCCGACGGCGTGAAGCGCACGGAGCCGGGCTCGTTGCCCTTCGACTATCGCCCCGGTTTCCGGGCGCTGAAGAAGGCGGGCTTCTCCGGCTGGCTCACCGTCGAGTCCGGCGCCACCGATAACCCCGCGGCTGCGCTCGCCCGCGCGCTCAAATACATCCAGCAGCAGTGGAACGAAGCCTGATTCTGCGGCTTGCGGGGAATTTGGGGAAACAGGAAATGAACAGGAAGCTCCCGGCTTCCGGGCTAGAGGCGTCAGCCGCCGCCAGCGGGGGCGCAGGTGGGGGTGGAGCGGGTGCTGGTGCTGCTGGAACTGAACGTGGAGAACTTCAGCGCCACTTGCTTTGAGCCGCAGTCAGGACAAACGAGCGGCTCGCGGCTCTTCCCGAGGACCAACTTCTCGAAAACCTTCCCGCATTTCCCGCAAACGTACTCGAAGATCGGCATGGGGGTCTGAAGCTACTCCTTGGGTTTGTCGCTCGTTTCTTGTTGCGGCCCCGCCGGGGCCGGAGGCTTCACGGCTCAAGTAAAGAAGCGCGAAAGTCCCGGGATGCGCGGCAGCACCAAAGCGACCAGGAGTAGAAGAACAAGAACAATCAGCAATCTATCCACAGCCATGATTATACTCTCAATCCTCAGTTCCTCGCCAGGACGCAGGCTATCCCACGCGTGGGCTTGCGGCCCCGGGGATTCCGGCCTCCCTTGGCATCTCGAAGCCCGCGGATGCCAGGGCAAGATCATGCGGCTGCGGCCGTGAGCACCTCTCGCCAGGTTTTGAGATTTGCCTCTATGGTCGCACGATGAGGGGAACCTCGTGCGTCCAATCGGGCCAGCCGCGCAGCTTCACATGCACGTTGACCAGCCAGAGCAGCGAGTTATGCGCTGCCAGGAAGGTAGTGGGGGCGTCGAGCGGCACGTGCAGGCTGGCTGTGAGCGTAGTCGGCTCGCCCGCCATCAGGCGCTGGTCCTGAGCGAACGAGACGGGCTGCTCCTGACTTCTGCTCTTTTTCCTTTGATTGCTCTTTACAGATTCGGCCACAGGGATTCCCAGATCTTGAACTCGTGATGATAGCCGCTTTCTTCGGCGCGGGTGAGCTTGCGGCCGGAGGCGACGTCGAGTGTTTCTTGGAAGATTTGGCGCCCCACTTCCTCGATGCTGGCCTTCTTCTCCAGAATGGTTCCCGCGTCGATATCGATATCGGCGTTCACGCGGGCAAGTTGAGAATTCGAGGCGATCTTCACCACCGGGCCGAGGGCGCACCCGATGCTCGTACCGCGTCCCGTGGTAAACAGGGCCACCTGCGCACCGCTCAGGAACAGCGCAGGGGTCGAGATCTGGTCATAGCCGGGCGTATAGAGCACATAAAGCCCCGTGCGTTCTCCCAGCC
>Ga0315288_10009433_pt1 | contig 12294 bp, 20 predicted proteins | sample YL17G11_20_MG_FD_203454 | JGI IMG/M metagenome (GOLD analysis project Ga0315288, IMG submission 203454) | Sediment microbial communities from Yellowstone Lake, YNP, Wyoming, USA - YL17G11_20 | ecosystem: Environmental > Aquatic > Freshwater > Lake > Sediment | place: USA: Wyoming | collected...
ACGAGGCGTGCGAGGAGTATTGGGATGCGCACTGAGGAGAGACAGAGCCGATGCCCCGCGTGCAACCCCCTGCACGCCGCGGGAAGCGGAGGCATGGGGCGCGCGGTAGCGCTCAAAAACAAGCGCGGCTCGCAGCCGTGCGCGTTCTGCGAAGACACGCGCCTCGTGCCGGTGTTGGGCGTGCAAATCGGACGTGAAAGGGAGGACGAGCCAATGAATTCGCATCAGTCCAATGATCCTCGTTCACCGCCCACCACCCATTTGACGTTCGATGGTGACCCGGCGGTACGACCCCCGCACCCGATCCCGTACCAGGGGAGCAAACGTCTGCTTGCGGAACGGATCCTCAACTACGTGAACGGTCCCGTCGCGACGCTAATCGAACCGTTTGCTGGTTCGGCGGCGATTACGATCGCGGCGGCGAAGGCTGGACGGGCGCATCGCTTCCTCGTTGGTGACTCGTTGGCTCCCCTGCTCACGCTGTGGGCGCAAATTCTGTCCAAGCCCGCGCAACTCGCGGACGACTACGAGGCGCTATGGGTCGGTCAGGCGAAGGATCCGCGCACTTTCTACAACGACGTGCGAGCGAAGTTCAATGCGGACGGCGACCCGGCGAAGTTGCTCTATCTTCTCGCGCGATGCGTGAAGAACGCCGTACGCTTCAACCCGCGCGGTGAGTTCAACCAATCGCCGGACCATCGCCGTCTCGGGATGAGGCCCGAGAAGATGCGCAGGGAGATCGGCGGTGCGCACGATCTCCTCGCGGGGCGCACCGAGACCTGCACCGGGGACTACGAGGCCACGCTGGCACGCGCGACGACGCTGGACCTGGTCTACATGGACCCACCATACCAGGGCACGAGCGACGGTAAGGATAAGCGGTACGCGGAACAGCTCGATCGGGCGCGCTTCGTCAAGGCGCTCGACCGGCTCAACGCGAAGGGCGTCCGCTACATCGTTTCGTCCGATGGCCGATGTGGGGACAAGACGTACGGGGAGGCGCTCCCCGCGTCACTTGGATTACAGCACATCGAGTTAGCGGCAGGCGTGTCGTCTCAGGCGACGCTTGCCGGACGCCGTGAGATGACCATCGAGTCTCTGTATCTGTCGCCGAACATGTCCCAGCGTCGTGACGGACAGGTCACATTGAAAGCAGCAGACGCTTGACGTAGCGTGCGAGGAGTATTGGGATGCGCACTGAGGAGAGACAGAGCCGATGCCCCGCGTGCAACCCGATGCACGCCGCGGGAAGCGGAGGCATGGGGCGCGCGGTAGCGCTTAAAAACAAGCGCGGCTCGCAGCCGTGCGCGTTCTGCGAAGACACGCGCCTCGTGCCGGTGTCGCGCGCGCAAGCGTACGTCGAAGGACTCCAAGGAGACGCGCGGCCGTTGACGGCACAGTCCGAAGCTACGCGGTATGGTCCGTGGTCACTCGCAAAGACCGTAAGGCGCGGCGGCTAACGGTCGCTTGGCGGGCGCCAGATGACGATGACGGACGCGAAGAAACCCGATGCTCGGTAGGGGCCTCCGGTGAGGAAGCGGACGCGTCCGCGGAGGAATCGGATTTCGGCATGGCCGATCACGTCATCGTGCCACCATGCTAGATCGCATGACGCGGGAAGCAGTCCGACGACCGTCGCGCCGAGCGCGGCGGATAGTCGCGCTTTTTTCGTCCAGGCGTAGATTTCACGCCCATAGGGCGGGTTCATAAAGACTCGGTGATCGCTCCAGTCTTGAGAGAGGCCGTCGTCAATCTCGTCGTAGTAGAGCGAGCACTTGGCCGTGGCTTTCGCAGCGCACGGATCGAGCGTGAAGCGAAATTCCCGATCGAGAGGATCGAATATTTCGGGCGGGGTTTTCCAATGCCTACCGTTGCCGTTGTATCTCCCGCTACGCTTCGATTCGAGGCCGCGGAGAAGTGCGACGTTGCTGGAGGCGCCGATGGTACGACCGGCCATGTTACTCCTTCATCGCATCGCGGATCACTTCCGCGAGCGTCGCTTCATCGGGCACGCGCTCGACGGGGATCGCCTCCGGGGCATGGATCTCCGCAATGCCCTTGTCGACGTGCCCCCCGCGCGCCGCGCGCACCATCGCTCCCTCGGGAGAGTTGAGAGGGAAGTACCTCTGGCCGAATCGCAGCTCGTACGTCTCGAAGACGTCGGCGGAAAACTGCGTCGCGTGAAGGATCGAGAGCTTGCCCGTGCGGTCGGAAAAACCGGGGTGTAGCGTGAAGACGCTCGGATCGCGCGGATGCGGCACCACGGCGTTCGCGTGCATCATACATACACCTTGCAAGAGCAGCTCGCGCGCACGGCGGTACTGTGGATCCCAAGCGAGAAGCTCGACAAAGCACGACTCATCAGCATCGCAAAAACGGCATTTCATGTTTATTCCTCGCCTTTCCGCTTCTTTTTCTTCGGCGGGCACTTGCACGGGACGACGCACTGATCGCACACCTTGCACGGCATCCCCACGGCCCCGAACGCGCCGAGAGTGTAAGGCGCCTTTTTCAGCTCGCCGTTTCGGTTCTTGCTCGAGACGAGTACGCGTGTCTCGTCGGCGGGGTTGAAGTCGCAGAAGACGAGCGCGTCGGGATCGTGCTCGTTCGTGCGCTCGCCCGACACGTCACCCTGTTTGTTCAACTGCGAGACGAGGATGCGCGTCCGCGGGAGGGCGAGCATGGAAGCGGTACAGCCGAGCTTCTGGATCGAGTCGTAGACGGCGACGTCGTAGGTGCTCGCGACAGTGACGGCGGTGTCGGGATCGGTCGTGCGAATCAGATCGAGATTCTCGTGCAGGACGCCGATGCGCCGCCCTCGAGCGATGACCATGGCGGGGTCCTCTTCCGCGCAAATGTAAGCGCAGCGCAGACCGGCCGCAGCGAGGCCACCGACGATTTGCAAGATCATCGTCGACTTGCCCGCGCCTGCGATCCCCCCGATGAGCACACACGACGGCATCACGAGCCCGCCGCCCATCACCTCGTCGTAAAACTGCACGCCGGTTCTGCGAATGTCGAGACGCGTCTCTTCCGCGTCCACGCTCGTCGACTTGACGACCAGCCCCCCGCCGTCGACTGAATAGGAATTGTACCGTCCGCACTGAGGACAGAGGCTTTGCCATGCCGCCGAGGCACGTCGACACGTGAGACAGTGAAATACCATTACTCTTCCCGCCTTTTTCTTCGTTGCGTCATGTATTTTTCCGTTTGAAGCGCGAGCTTTTCCTTCTCGAGTTGGATCTTGTCGCGGGCGATCTGCTGGTCCGGCGTGAGCACCACGGGGATCGGCCGCTCGTAGCCATGCGTGTATTCTGCATATAGCTCGCGCACCTTCGCAGGCTCGAGGCTCGTGCTCGCGACGATCTCGCTCATGGGCAACCCGAGGTCGAACATGCGGAACGCCTCACGCGCCAGATCCCCCGGCGCGCGCACGCCTCGACTCCCCCCGCGCTTGCCCTGCGCGCGTAGCACCGCCGCGTACCGCTCGACTTCCTCGCGTTCGTAGAGCCATTCGCCTTCCCCGTTCTTGACCGGGTGAAGCTGCTTGCCGTGGTACGTCAGGACGCACGAGCGGGTTCTGCCGAGTATCGCAGCGGTTTGTGCGCGTGAAAGGTATTCCTTGACCGCCATCTTTCCCCCTTCCGACCTTGCGGTTACCCCCCGCTTTCTGGTCAACGATTCGACATTTTACCACAGCCTGACGTCTTGCAAACACTGCTTTCGGCTGAAAAGCTCACTGGCGAGGAGATTTTCCCAACATGGCCAAAGCTGATCTGATGACTGGAGCGCTTCTCGTTGTGGAAGCCGTCGCTGCGGCCGGTGCGCTCGCGGCGGTGAACACCGCCAAGATGAACACCGAACGCGGCACGTATGCGTTCATGGTGAAGAAGGACTCGCTGGGCAATTCCACGGGCAAGGGAGGCGTCGATCTGGACGTCGCGCTCGGCGCGGGTCTCGTGCTCATCGCCGCGGTCGCCGCGGCGAAGGCACCCGCCATTGCCCCGCACCTCGCGGCACTCGGCGCGGGCGCTCTCGCGACCTACGGCGCGCGCATGGGCAACGACTACGGTACGAAGCGCGCCGTCGCTGCGGCGCACGCGGACGATTCGGGCAAGTCGTCGGGTCCCGTTCTCATGGGTCAGGCTCACCAGGCCGCCTTGCAGCAGACCACGGCGGGAGTGCCGGGGTATTCGACCTACGGCACCCTTTCCGGCTACGCGCCGCGGTGGGCCCAGCCGCTCGGCCAGGTCGATCACTTCGTGTCGGGCTTCGCGAACTCGCAGCCTGCGTACGGATTCTCGGGCTGATCCCGCCTTCGGCGGGTCAGGTCGCAAGACCTAGCCCGCCGAGGTCCTCTCACGCAAAAGAAAGCGCGCGACCGCGGGGGGCGGGAGCGCAAAACCAAACCAATGTCCTGCAACTGCCGCCAGACAACACAAGGAGTACCCCCCACCATGTACGGTCGTCCCTACTTTCCCCCGCAGCGCGCGTTCCACCCCCAGCAGGTCGGAGCGGGCTACCCGCAGCTCGTCGGGGCCGGTCCGGGCTACCCGCAGCTCGTCGGCCGCGCTGGCTACGCGAATCTCGTCGGGGCCTACCCGATGCAGCTCGGCAACGTCGCGCCTCCCGGCCAGGGTTTCGCGACGGATCCGAACGGCGCGGTCATCTACCCGCTGATCGGCAACAACCCCGGATCCACGGGCACCGTGCTCATGGACGGGATCCCCTCGCAGACTCGTCAGTGGCCGTTCCCCATGCCGCGCGTCTCGCTCGGCGCGGGAGACACGAAGGACTCGACGAACACCGCGCAGCTCATCGTGCGACCGACGCGCCTCACGATCTCCGAGTCGCTCTCGCCCTCGGCCACGGACATCGTGGACATCTCGGTCGGTCAGCGCTCGCAGTTCATCAACCGCGGCGGCTCGGTGCCGATCACGATGTTCGGCCCGCAGGCAACTGACTCGCTCGTCAACTTCGACACGGCGAGCGTCGGCAACACGATCTCGATCTCCTACGTGAACAACACGTTGGGTACCGACGCGACCGTGGTTTCGACCGGCCTCCTCTGCGTCACGGCGGCGTACTGAGCCCATGCCTCGAAGCGGCCGGATCCCGTTCGCTTCGGGGCGCACCCTGAGTGCGCAAGCGCCTTCGGGCCTTGCGTACCAGGGTGAGTACCCGCATCTACCCTATCCGGTAGCCTATGCGGGGCGTGCCGATCCACGCGTCCATCGCATTCACGACACCTTTTTCGGAGGTGGCGGCGAATCTTTCGAGCCACATACCACCGTGGGCGCGATTCTTCCGCAGCCGAGGATGGGCGCTCCTCGATCTTGGGTGGAAGAGGCGCATTTGTCGCGTCATCCGCAGGAGAGTCACGCGCTTTCTTACGAAGGCCGTGACGATCCACGCCTGCATCGGTTCCGCACCAATTTCTGGGGTGGGAGCGAAGCGCCTTCCTACACTACCGTGGGCGCACGTCTCGGCGGCGGCGGTCGTGGCGGTCCGGCTCCTCACGGGGGCGGTCGTGGCGGTCCGCCTCCTCACCCTCATCCTGGGCGCCATCCTCATCACGGCGGTCATGGTGGCGGATGGGGCGCCGGCGGATGGGGCGCCGGCGGATGGTACGGCACGCCGGCGGACTACGGGATAGGCTACGCCGCGCCTCCGTGCGATCCGCTCATTTCGGCATGGATCGTGGATCACGACGCTTTCGGCCGTCCGTTCTACCGCTGCGTCCTGATCTGAACATGAAGCCCTGGCATCTACTCGGCGGCGGCGGGCTTCTCGTCGCCGCTTATTTGTTGTTGCGCGGCTCGTCAACCGCATCGCCCGCGGGAGGGACAGTCACCGCAAGGCCTTCGGGCCAGCCGGCGATTGACTCCGAATTTCAAGCAGCGACGGCGGCTCTGCTTTCAAGCTACCAGCGTCACGGCGGATGCCCTGGGCTCGATCAGGCCTCGGTGCTCCGCTTTCAGAAGGCGATCAACGCCTACCACCTCGCAATCGGAGGTCGCGCGGTCGTCACGGAGGACGGGATTTACGACACGACCACCGACACGCTCTTGGCCGATCTGACGAACACCCCCGGATTTCCAGCCTGCGCGTTGGCATTCACGCCTTCCGCCCCGGCCTTTACTACGGCGGTATCCGATCCGCGGTACGACCCTTCGAAATCGACTCTCGCGCTCGCGCAATGGGGGGCTACGGAGTACGGACCGGCACTGCCTTCGATGTTTTCGCCCACCTTCACGCGGAGCGTGTAACCCATGTACCTTGCAGGTTTCGAGCTTGAATCGTTCGAAGTGATCCCGGTGAGCGAGCGCTGCGCGCTCGTCATCGCGCTTTGCGATTCGCTCGTCGGGATCAACAAGGCTTATCTGCGCAGCGTGGGCTACGGCAAGACGCCGCCGCTCTACCAGAGCGGTGTGCGCTACTCCGATCAGATCCTCGGCGCGGACAAGTGGCGGGACATTCCGCGCCTCCTTGCTACGGGCCGAGGCGCATGCGAGGATCTCGCGTCGTGGCGTTGCGCGGAATTGCACATCATCGGAGAGACGAACGCCTACATCGACGTCGACACCTTTCCGCTACCGGGCAACAAGATCGTCTACCATGTTGTCGTGGTTCGCGGCTCGGGGGAACGTGAAGATCCTTCGGCCATGCTCGGCATGAAGTCGGCTGTCTGAAAGGCGCGTAATTCCCATGGGCTTCCTACTTATCCCTCTGATTGCGCTTTTTGGGTTCTTCGCGCTCGAGGCCAACGCGCCGGGAGCCTCTCCCCCGCGGCCGGGACCGGGACCGGGACCGCGCCCGCCTGCTCCTCCGGGCGGCGGCGGCTACCCCTCGCCGCAGCCCACCGGCACGTCGTTTGACGTTCCGCCTTCGGGCAATCCGGCGATCGATCATGAATTTCAGCTCGCGCTCGCGGCGCTCCTTTCTTCGTATGGTCGCACGGGTTGCCCCGGACTCGATCAGGCGAGCGTGATCCGCTTTCAGCGCGCCTTGAACGCCTACTACGAAGCCTTCGGGCAGACGGGACCGCTCACGGCGGACGGGCTCTACGATCAGGCTACGGACGGCTACATTCACGACATGATCGGGACGAGCTTGGCGTCGTGCGTGCCCGTGCAGCACGCGGCGCCCGCGATGTTTCAGCAGCAGTCGTACCCGCAGGCCTACCCGCAGCCGCAGCAGGCCTACCCGCAGCCGCAGCAGGCCTACCCGCAGCCGCAGCAGGCCTACCCGCAGCCGCAGCAGGCCTACCCGCAGCCGCAGCAGGCCTACCCGCAGCCGCAGCAGCAGCAGGCGCAGCCGCAGCAGCAGCAGCAGCAGGCGCAGCCGCCGCCCGCACCGGGCACGCCCGAGACGGCAACTCCTGTGGGTCAGAGCTACGCGCAGGCTCCGCAGCCCGCATCTTTCGCGTCTACCTTCTACGGCGCGGATCCTAGCACTTTGTCTCCCACGGCCGGGCGTTTGTCGTACGCTGGGCGCTCCTGATCGCAAACCTCGCACTTCTAGGACCTCACCATGGCCATTTCCAAGCCTTTGCTGATCGGCGGCGCTGTCGTCGCCGTGGGCGCGCTGATCCTCCTCACGTCGGGCACCTCGAAGGCCGCCGAAGGCGCGCCTCCTGCGCCTCCTCCGCTGCCCCCGCGTCCGCCCGAGCCTGTCGTGCTTCCTCCGATCGCGCCGCTTCCCTTCCCGCCCGGTCCCACGGGCGGACCGACGCCGCTCACGCCGTCGAACACGGCGGGGCTCGTTACGTCGTCCGTCACGGGCAATCTCCTTCGCCCGCCGGGGTACAACGGGCCGGGTGACTACGAAGTGCTCGCGCCTCACGGCCTGTACATGCGCGCGCAGCCGAGCGCCTCGAGCGCCATCGTCAGTCGGAATTTCTGGCAGGGCACCCTCGCCACGGTCACGGGTCCGCCCACGGCCAATGGTTGGGTTCCGGCGACCGATGGCGGCGTTCACGGCTTCGTATGCCTGAGCTGCGCGGAAGCTCCCGGCGGTCCCTGGCTCGCGCTCGTCGCCGGCTGATCGATCGATGCCGCTCTGGCTCCTCGCGCTTCTTGCGGCGGGCGTTGTGGGCGTGGGCTACTCCGCATTCGGAGGAGACGCGCCCGCACCGCCTGCGCGCTCTCCTTCGGGTAAATCCTGGCCTCCCGGCATAACGACGGTGCATGTGCAGCACGCCGTCGCCATCGCCCTCGAGGTCGAGGATCACCCGGCGTCGTTGCGCGCGTTCGCGAGCGTGCTCGAGGGGTACGACGGGGCGAGCGTCGCGAGTCTGAACGCGCGCGCGGCTTACCTCGATCGGGCATCGCTTGGGATCGCGACGTACGCGGAAGCGGGCGGTGTCGTGTCGCATTTTGGTACGGGGATGGTTAGCCGATGACCGCTATTCCTCCGCAGCTTCAAGGCCAGCTAGGCACGGGGCAAATTGAGCTAGGCAAGGACGCGCAAGGCTACCCGATCGTGGTGCCGGACGATCACGGCTTGGGCAAGCACTTGTCCGATGGGCTCTACGCTGCGAACGACGGCAACTTGAATCACATCACGAACGCGGGCGGCGCAGCCCTCGGCGCCTTCAACGTCTTGAACGATCCGCAGGCGTCGATTGACGCGCGGCTCGCCGCGCAAGCCGCGCTCGCCGTGGCGGTGACGTCCGGCGCCGCAGCGCTCGCGGTGTACGGAGGCGCCGAAGCGGCGGCGGCGGCGGCGGCGATCACCGCATCGATCCCCATGCTCAATCTGCTCATGGCGGCGTACGTCGCCGTGAGCATCGCGATCTACGAGATTGCCGTCGCCATTTGGGGGAAAGCCGGGGGCGGACCCGTCCACATCGACACCCCCGCGGAAACGCTCGAAGCCTTCGTGGCGGCGACGCCGCCGGACATGCCCGTGCCTCAAGGCGCGGCCGATCCTTCTCTCTTGGCGATCAACGTCATGACGATCCTCGCGGCGCGGTTCGATCGCGAAGCGCACGGCCTCGACACGGGCGATCTGCAATCGGCCCTCGCGAGCACCCTCGGCGGTCAAGCGGGGCTTGCCGAGGATATGTACCAGACCGTCGCGCAGATCGTAAAAAGCGATCGGTGGCAGTGCGGCTATCCCTCGCCGTGGCTCCTCTCCGAAGTGCAAGCGGTCAACGCGCGCGGATGGCCGATCGGCTCGACCTACGCGGCGACCGCGGCGGCGTTCGGCAATCATACGATCCCGCACTACCTGCCTTACGAGATGCAGATCGGGGCCGATGGGAAGGTCTATCCCGTTCCTGGGGGCGGCGCTCCCGGGTCGCTCGACGTCTCGCGCTACCTGATCATTTTCTCGGTGCTCTACCACCTGAAATCGCCGCGTCAGGCGCGCGCCGCGACCTACGCCGCCGTCTTCATGACGCTGCTCCAGAAGGCATGGGTTTACCAGGCGTCCAACCCCGCGGCGACGATGGGAGGCAGCGCGCCCGTACCCGACGCCTTGTACGGCTCGCTCGGCTTTCTGCTCGACGAGATCACGCGCTTCCCCTTGGCGCGACTCGAGCCCAACTTGCAAGCGTTCAGCGCGACGGGCGCCGCGGCGAACGTGACGGTGTTTCACGGCCTCGAGTGGTACGTGCAGTTTTACCTCGCGCGCGATCCGCGCTTTGCCCAAGGAGCCACCCCGCCGCAAGCTCCGACAGGCCCGCTAGGCGGGGGCGCGCAGCAGGCCCCTCCTCCGGCGCAAGTGGCCGTGCCTTTTAGCCCCGGCGCTCTATCGGGCGAGCGCGTCTTCCAGCGGTGATGGAAGCGTGGAAGATTCTGGCGATCGTCGTCGTCTGGACGGTGCTAGGTTTCGTAGTGGTGCAACTCTTCGCGTGGCTCCAAAAGAGGAAGCGATGACCTGGCAGAATTTTCCCCCCGTCCGTCCGTGGATCCCCCCGCCTGCGCCGCGCCTGAGCAACCGCGGGATCCAGGGAGGTACCTTCACGCTCGATCAGCGCGATGGCGAGTGGAAGTCGGTGCTCAAGCTCGAGAGTCATCACCCCGACCATCCGAGCGCGGCGGCAAACGATCACTTCCGAACGATCTACGCGCAGCGTACCGATTGCGGATTTCTTCACGCTAGCGAAGCGCGCGGCGGCGTCATCCTCGGCGTCCTCCTCCGTTTTGCGTTTGGCATCGGCAACGGCCAGATGAGGACCTATTACGATCTCTGCTCCAACGGCATCGTTCACGCCGCGGTCACGGGAGAGAGCGTCGAAGTCGATGCGTGTACAGTGCAGGCGTTCTACAGCGCGGACGAATTTCCACCCGCCTGCGACGTCCCTCCGGTTCCGATCTTGGCAACTGCCCCCCCGACGATCACCATCGGGGTCGTGCAAAACCAGTCGCTCGCCATGAATCCGATCCAGACTCCGAAGCGGATGATCAGCGTCGCGACTCAAAGCGATGCGACGTCGACTTTCATCGCCGTCCCTACGGGCGCGCAGAGCGTTCAGATTGTGGGTGACGCCACGGCGGTCACGGCGGGGCAAGTCTTTACGGCTGACGCCACGAATCCGATCGCTTTCCCGATCAATCAAGAGGTTCCTATCCTCGCGGGGGTGTGGGAGATCGCCGTGGCTTCAAGCGGAGGCTCGAAGATTGTCGGGGCCGTCTTCGGCCTGGGGATCTGACCTTCTCGAGCCGCGTCTGACAGTTTGGAGCTAGGCATCGGGGTGCGGCCGTGCCAAACTTCCGCCCATGCTACCTGCGATCATCATTGGGGGAGGATTGTCGTATCTTTTTAGCCGGGCGCTGAGCGGGGCGGACACGCCCGCGCCGCGGTACTCGCCACCGATGGCGCGCCCTCAAGGGCCGCCGCCGATGCAACCGGACGCGCACATGGAAGCGCGAACGCGGGCAGGCCTCGATCGCCTGCTCATGGGAGGCACGCCCGATCAGCTCGATCAGGCCGCCAATTCGCTCCTGCGGTCGGGCTACCCGCTCGCAGCGCAGCTCTGTGCGGTCAAGGCCGTGGCGATGCGGCGGTTCGACGAGGAGCGCAAGACCTCGGCGGCGCAGCGAGATCGAGCGCGTATCCACATGGAGCAAGCGCAGGCGCAGATGCAGGCGCAGGCGCAGCAAGCGGAAGCCATCGCCCAAGCGGCGGCGAACATGCACGCGCTCGCGGCGCAGGCGCCTCTCGTCGCGCCCGCGCTCGAATCAGGAAACGTGCAAGGCGGCCTCGAAGCCGCTACCGTGGGCGGCAAGGTTTCTCCCCCGGGGTCGGTCACGGTCGCCCCCCCGAACGGGGCCGCTTCGGGGGAGGCGCCGCTACCTCGCGCCGTGAAGTCGCGCACCAAGGCGGCACGCAAGGTTTCGCGCAAGGCGGCGCCCGCCGTCGCGCAGCACGAGGCGCCGCCCCCCGAAGTGCAGCACGTCAATGGACGTGCCCGCGCTGGTCACTGAGCCCCCCGCGTTCGTCGTCCTCATGCCGCTACCGTCCGATATCGATCCCGCGTTTCCTGCTGAGCTGGTACGGACGGCCGCGCGCTTGAACGCCGATCCGCTTGATTTGGCGAATATCCTGTTCGTCGAGAGCAACGGCATTCACGCGGGGATCGTAAATGCCGGCGGGTGTGTCGGGATCAATCAGTTTTGCCCCGTGAACCAGAACGCGCGCATGCTCCCCGGATGGCCGGGGCTTGCGGCCTACCGCGCCCTTCCGGCGAGCGTGCAGCTCCGCGATTTCGTCGCTCCGTGGTGGGAGCGAATCGCCGCGCTGCACGGCCTCTCGAGCTTGACGGGCCGCGATCTGTACTGGCTCAACTTCACCCCCGCGTGGTTCGTCCCGAACGCTCCCGCTTCGCATGTGATCACACGCGATCCGAGCATCGTCCGCGACAACCCGCGGCTCTCGCTCGGCAAGGGCTACATCGCCGTGAGCGACATCGATCGCGTGCTCGCGGAGGGCCGCCAAGGCGCGCGATGGGATCAGATCGCCGCCGCTGTGCGCGAAGCGGAAGTGTCGGGAGGATGGGCGGGACCCGAAACGGCGACGCACTCGTCGGCGGCGGGAGTCACGGCGCCTGCCCTTCTCGCGGTGGGGGCTGCCGGCTGGTTCGCGTGGTGGGCGGCGAAACGGTGGATGGGATGACGGGGCGACATCACTTTTTTGCTACGGCGAGCTTGCGCGATTTCGACATCGAGCGCGCTCTCATGTGCCGCTTCGTCAACGAGCGGCCGGCGCGGGTCAACCTCTGGAGTCCCGAATCGTGGCAGGTGTTCCTTGAGACGTACTCCATAAAAGGTAGTGGTGTCTCATGAG
>Ga0315288_10009434_pt1 | contig 12293 bp, 6 predicted proteins | sample YL17G11_20_MG_FD_203454 | JGI IMG/M metagenome (GOLD analysis project Ga0315288, IMG submission 203454) | Sediment microbial communities from Yellowstone Lake, YNP, Wyoming, USA - YL17G11_20 | ecosystem: Environmental > Aquatic > Freshwater > Lake > Sediment | place: USA: Wyoming | collected...
ACAGTACCATTATTACCTTTAAAAGCAATAGCACTAAGGAATAATAAAGCTTTAGCTTCTTCTGATTTTTGATGATAATAAAATTCACTACCAAATAATGGTACTTTATAATGACTATTAGCATATTTAACATAATAATCTATTCCATCAATACTAACATCAGTCATATCTGGATTAGTATATCTATAATCCATTAAGGTTATATTAGACCCTTCGTTAGCTTTATATCTATATGTTGAAAGTGATTCATTAGTTCCATTTAAGAATTTTACAGGAATTTCTTTTGGAAATGTATTATTAGATATATCATACTCCGTAGTTAATGGAAAATTTTTTGAATCTATTTTATTTGAATATGCCCGACTAAACCCCATTCTTAATCCACTTGGTTGTAAAATTACATTACCACTACCAAGAACAAAATTGTTTTGTTTATAAAAAAGCATTTTATTAAATAATAAATTATGACCATTACTATTCTTTGTACTTAAATCTATATTTTTAAATTCTGGTGTTTTAAATACACCCTTAAAAATATTAATGTTTTTTATATCACCAAAATTAGTGGTATCAGTTATCATAGGATTCGATGTAGCTAATTTTTCTATACCTACATCATATGTTGGGAATTGTTTTATATTATTATAATCAGTCAGTGAAATAAATTCAATTCTTTTATTAATACCCTTATCATCACCATAAATAAACACCTCAGTATCGTTCAATGCTTTTAATTCGGTGGCACTCTTTAAGTCAGAACCATTATATAATACTTTACCAAAATTAGTACCATATAAAATAGTTTCAGTACCATTAATTGGTAATACCGTTCTACCATTATCATTAATATAATTATACTCTAATAAATCATTATCACCAGGTGATAAAATTTTACTTTTACCATCTGGTAATCTAAATGCAGAGTTATCTGTCGTTATTAACTTAATTATTTCATTCTTAATAAGTTCTGGTGTTGAACCTAAGTTAGCTAAACCAGATTTTATTGGCGCTGTTGAGCCAATTGGGATGGGTACGGATGACCAAATATTATTTGCCTCTATTCTAGCCATAACCCTTATTTCACTATCCGAGAAAAACCCATCTTTATCGTAGATATTTTGACTAACACCTAATAAAGCAATAGCTCTTAAAGCAAATAATCTAACTATATCAAAATGTGTACCAGATGAACCTACTTTACTTATCGACACATATGGGTTTGTTTCTGAAAATAATGAAGTATCAAAAACATTAACTGGATACCAGTCTGAATTAGCTACGTTTATATTGTTTAATATTAAATCCTCTCTTTGTTTAGCAGTTATCATTCCTTCAATTAAATTATTTATAAATTTAACCTCTGGGATTTCTGGTGCCACTTTACCAATCCATTTTTCAGTGAAACTACCATCTACTGTCTCATTATATTCTGGAAATGGATATATTTTTGGTTTTTTACCATCTACTGATGCTTTTATATCAAAACGATTACTAGGGTTTTGTATTATTGCTTGCAGTACATCTTTAGTATGTTCATTTTCAGCTTTTGTTGATGTCTCTACTAAACATTCTTTAAAAACTTCAGCATGTGCAACTAATGATTCAAATATAGCGCTAATCGTTGGTGAAAAACCAAAAGCTTCGTCTATATTTTTACTTAACTCATCATTAACTTGTAATGTTAATGATTTTATTTCATCGTTTATAATTAAGTTAACTCTATCAATTTCTTTAAATAAATCTCTAAAATCAGCAAAAATAACTAATTTATCTGGTGCTATATTTTTACTAGTTAATTTTTCTAATAAAAATTCTTTAGTACCTGGTGATAACTCTTTTTGTAATGAAGTTAACCCATTATTATTAATATTATTAATATTTAAATTACCATTATTACCATATGGTTTATACCCAGGTACATCAGCATATTTATCGTCTGAACTAGTTATTATCTTAAAAATATCTTCTTTTAATTTAAACCCTTCAACTAAAGACTTATTTATTTCTACAACCTTATCTGAAATTCTTTTTTCAAAAACTTTGTCATAACCGAATAATGTTGTTTTTATTTCTTCTGCTGTTTTAGCAAGAATTAAACTACCATCTGTTGGAGTTGAAAGAATTTGGTTTACGACATTAGGTACTAATGATTTATCATTATTGATAATTATTACATTTTCATCATTATAAATAGGGTTATCAGTATTCTGTGACATAAAATCCTTAATAATTCCAGTTAATTCTATTATCTTAACCTTACTTTCTTCAGCAGATTTTAATTCTCGGATACTATCGTTATTTATTTTTAAATGCTCAATAACCGCATTAATTTCACCAGTTTTTTCAATTAACTCACTAATAGTTAATAATTCTCTACCGTCAACTTTTGATTTTTTGTTTTTGAATTTAACTGAACCATCTTTTGTATTCACAATACCTTTTAAATAACCCATCAACATATCAGTAAGATAAGCATAGGTATAACCAATGAAATCACCAACTATTTCAAAATTACCAGTATCAGAATTAAATCTACCAGACCATTTTGTTAAATGTAAACAATAGGTTACTGCTTTACCATAGTAACCCTTTACTGTTAATTTAAATATCGGGTAAGGTAATTCAAAGAAAACACTAAATTTTCCACCACCACCTTGTTCTAATATACTAGAACCTCTAATATCAGTAAAATTTATTTTAACTACTGGCGCATATGATGTATTAAAATCAATATCAATACTATTAATACCTAATCCCTCTAAATCTTTATTGCTTTGATTAAATTTAGTGTTTATTTCCGTATAATTAGTAGTTAATGATTTTCCTTTACCTAACTCGGAGCCTTCTATAAAATTAACCTTAAAATTACCACCATTATCATTTAAAGAAGATTGTTGATTTTGGTCTGATGAAATATTTATAATACTTCTACCTCTTTTAATGGTTTCTAGCTCAACCAAGATACTTAAATCCTCAATTGGTACTATATTTCCGTTAAGTGGGTTTGGGTCTATTAAAGTTACTTTACCAGTTGTATGAACTTGTGGTCCGCCGTTTAAATCATTCGCCATATAGTCTTAAGTGCTCACTTACTTGGTTGTTATATTCCTCTAAAGCACTATTAAAAGGAAAAGGTATTCTAATTATCTCTCCATCAGGTATATCAAATTCTAAACCACCAAATTGTGGATTAGCTTGCATGATTAAAAACCCATGGTATGGGTTATTATAATACTTTTCTGATAAAATGTCAAGCCTAGATTTACCTAATTCATAAACAACTCGTTTATCTGAATCACTTTCACGTAAAATAATACCTGGTATTGGTTTAACTTCACCGTTTTTTCTGAAATCTTTATATCTATCGTAATATTGAGCCATATTATTGTTTTTTAGATTCGTTTTCTGCTTGTTTAAATTGATTATTCTCAACAACCACATTATTAGAAGCTAAACCACCACCTTGGGATGAATTAGTATCTTTTGGCGCATTTTGAGATGTATCACCAACTGGGTTACCTCTCTGATAGACACCATCTTTAACAAAATCAGCTCTTTGGTCGTATATTTCTGTATTAGCGAAATAATTAAATGTAACCGCATTCTGTAATCTACTAATTGGTCCAGCTAATGATGAACCACCAATAAATTTAAATGACATATCTACTGTAGCAATCATAGGTTGAACCCCAATACCTTCTGGGTTTAAATCCCAAACTAATGGGTCAAAACTAAAGTTAACTGAATCAATAACTATTTTAGTGTGATAAAAATCACCAATTCTTAAAATACATACAGGTGGTTTACCGAAAGCTAAATTATCTGGTTGACTTTTATCTTTTGTTAATGTTGGCCCTTGTCTTGTACATTGTTGTAGGAATGTTAATCTTGAGTTTAATCCCTCTGGTGTTGTAGAGTGGAATCCAGGGCTAAAATTCATTAATCTATCTTTTATAGCATTCGTAATAAATGGATTATCTTCCTCTAATTTATAAAAATATTCAGATTCATTTATAAATCTAGCTTTAATCGCTCTTTTAAATTCTTGTTCTTCTTTAGTTAAAATTTTTGGGTTGGCGGTATTATTATTATCTTTATTAGCATCATAAAATACTTTAACACTTACTTTTCTACCTTCTTTCTCAATACCATTACTATAACTAATTGGTGTCGTTGTACCTACATTAACAATATTTTCCTTTTTATCTATATTAATTCTAGCTGGGTCTATTTTTGGTGATAATGCTAATATAGCTGCTTTTACAGTTTCAGCTCTTTTTTTAGCTAAACCTTCATTGTCTGGTATATCACCACCTCTAGATGTTTTATACCCAATTAATTCAACAGTACACGCTGGACAAGTTTCTAATAAAAATCTAGCTAATTGTGTATTGCTTGGATTATCAAGCATATTAATTTTATAATTACTATTTTTACTAAAATCACTAGTATCTATTTCAGTTCCATCACTATCATCTGGATATGGACCTATTGGACCCGTACCAATTTCATACCCATCAATAAGTTTAGATGAGTTATTAGGAAAATAAACATTAAAAGACAATGTGTCTATTGGTGTAGCCGCTTTTTGTTGTTTTACTTGTGCACCTCTAACTTTAATAGCATTTATCTCATTTTCACTAAGTTTAACCGCCACAGATTCTGGTATATCCTGACACCCACCCAACACACTATCAATTAAATATTCATCGGAACTAAATCTTAAATCATTTAATATATTAGGATGGTCAACAACAATTTTAAATTGTAAACTACCAGCCCTTTCTGTATTATTGTAAGTATAAATAGGTTCACCTCTACCAATAAAATTACTAGTATCCCAATTAACCGAAGTATTATCAGTAAAACTTAAATCATAAGGAGGAAACCACATAATCCTACCTTGAGTTTTAGTCACCATATCACCAGGACCTATTTCATATAATGGTAAATCAGGTGTGTTATCTGACCAAGCTAAATTCTCTATTGAAAACATAAAGTTTTTAATACTTACCGTATCATTATGAATTTCTGGTCCTATCTTAACGAATCCATTATCCTGTAATACTGAATTCTCTGTATTTTTTCTTGCACCACCTTTAGGATTTATACCTCTATGTTTTTGTAAATCATTTAATCTACTATAACCTTCGTTACCTTTAGTCCAAACCCTACAAAATTCCTTACCATCGGAAGTTAATGCGCTACCTTTAGAAATTTTACCATTAATATTTGTGTTTTGAACTTCTTCTGTATCTCCATTATCACTAATACCGTTTATTAATGTTCTCATTTTACCACTATCAAATAATGCTTTTGTTCTACTTAATAAACTTTCTTTTTTTGGTATTTTAGCATTAAATGAATTGGCATTTGGGTCATCCCAAGCAAAACCACCTTTATAGTCAGAATTAGCCTTATATAATCCATCAAATTCATCATTATACTTATGAGATACACTTGACTGTGAAATTTCATTATGTGTATCACCAGTTAATTGCTTACCATCTTTGTTTTCATGTAAAATATCTAATACAGTACCTTTTTCAGTACCTTTAAATGCGTATAAGTTTGGATTTAATCCATCATCGGTGATTCTACTATCATTGAACTTAGGTAGGTATCTATTCTCCCTTAGATTAGCGAATAATGCTAAAACTTGTCCTCTACCAGTATTTTTGATTAAAGCATTACCTCTAGCAATATTAGCTATTGCATTTTCTTTATCGAAAATACTAGTATCAGATGTTAAAATACTAACTGGAACCTCAAAACCTAACATTCTTGCCGCTAAATCTAATCCTTTACCAAGACCAGTTGTTGGTGTAGAAATAGTATAGTTTGGTACTATAATACTATCACCCCTTAATAAACTACTTACAGTTGTATTTACTCTACCAGTAGTTTCTTGTTGTAAATTAAATGCTGCGTTGTTAGCTAAAGCTAAACCTAAATATGTTTGACCAGCTTGACCAATTGGTGTATCATTTAAAATACCAGTAGCTCCTAGTACTCTACCAGCTAAAGATGCTCTTAAATCAAAATCAGGAACTAAACCACCACTACTTAAACCAACACCCTTTCCAGCTAAAACTGAACCAATAACATTAACTGATTGAGAAGTAACACTACCACCCATTATATTTGCATTTTCAGTTAAATAACCCTTTTTTTGATTTACTGCTAAAACATTAGTTTCTATTGAAGCTACTTCGAAAAAGTCTTCAGTATAAAGATTTTTTTTAATTATACCTTTTCTAAAACCTTTTGAATCTCTTAATACATTAACTGGGCTTGGTGGTATTGAACCAACAACTGGATTTAAAGAAACATTTATTTCTTCTTCAATTCCTGGATTTTTAAATAAATTAGGTAATAAATTTAAATCTCTATAAAAAACACCATCTTCCCTAATATCAGTAGTATCCTTAACAACATTAATCCCATCACCAATTATTGGAAATTTACCCAATCCAGCACCAAATGAACTTAATCCATAATTAATAATTGATTCAGATAAAATTAAATTTTTATTTAATAAAAAATCTCTTATCTCTGATGCACCAACAAGACCTGATGAAGTAACAACCGTATTAATATTTATAGGCATATTGTCTTTTAATTATAAATATGAAAATAATACGTTTTTTGAATAAATAAATAGAAGAGCCGAAGGCTAATAATTTTTCTATATATAATTAAAAAGGGCCGAAGGCCAATTATTATATAAATAATAATATTATATAATAATTAAATATATAATAATTATTTCTATAAAAAATACATAAATTATTTATCATATACAAGTTTTTTTTCGATTATTTTTAAAAAATTATATAACTAATTGATTTTAAGTTAAATAAAATTATCTTATAGGGTTAGGACTTAATTTTCCACCACCAATAGCCATCCTTAATTGTTCATTAATCATTTTAGATAAATCTCTAATTAATTTAGAGTCACTTAAAATATCTATTTTAGTACTACCACCATCAGTTTTTAAAATTAAATCACCAAATTCAATTTTAAGTGGTTTAAAAGAAATTTCTATAGCACCAGGTGTTACACCAGAATTAGTACTTCCTAATAATTTATCTATTGGTCCACCAGGTTTAGCACCAACCAAAGTGTCATTTTTAGAGAATGGTACAGCACCCTCACCTGGACGCATTACGAAATCTTGTACAGGTTTTTTTCCATAAATCCCATCACCAACCTCTTCACCAGCTTTTGAACCACCCCAAGCACCTAAAGCACCACCAATTAAAGCGCCAGCGGCAGTTCCAACAATAGGAACAACACTACCAATTGCTGCTCCAGCAGCCGCGCCACCCCATGCACCTAAACCAGCTCCAGCTCCTTTACTAACCGACCTACCAAGATTTTCCTCAGTCTTCATCCCCTTATCTTTATTATCCATAAATTCTAACACACCCGCTGACAATCCAGCAACAACGCCACCTAACATCATCGCTTTTCCTGACACCCCTGATGTAGGTGTACCACCCCCACCTAATCCACCAATATTAACCCCAGCATTAAATCCTTTTGCTAAAAAATAACCATTGGCAGTCCATTGTGCCGCTTTAAATAAACCAATACCAACAACTGCACTAATTGCAGAACCAATAGGGTTATCCCCAATAAATTTTAATAATGATGCTGTCCACCCTCCTAATGTTTTTCCAATATCACTTAATCTTTCAGTAAATTTACTTTCTTTCATCCATTTAGCAAAATCACCTAATCCTTGATTTAATCCAGTATTAAACCCTTCAAAAATAGGTAATAAGAAACTTCTAAAAGTATTTTGAATATTATCCCATTTATCTAGGAAGGTTTGAGATTGTTTAGCTCTTTCTTCTAATGTAGCCTTTTCTTTTTTCTGAGCATCTAGTTGTAATTTAATATTAGCACTAGATATATTATGTAAATCATTTACATAAGTTTTTGTTTTACCATCTAAAGTAATGTAAAATTCTTTCTTTTCATCATCAAAATCAGCGGTATTAGCTATATAATCCTTTAATTCTGGGTCTATAGCACCAGTAATTCTAGTTTTTATCTCTTTCATTTTACCTAGTTTCCTGGCACTTTCAGCTAAATTATCAAAATCCATTCCAGTTTGATTAGCAACTTCCCTTAACCTATGCATCTCCAATGGTGAAATATCAATTTCCTGAGTTACATCATTAAAGTGAGCAGTAGCAGAAGCAGCTCTAGCTAAATCATCAGCTAAGGCTTTTGGGTCATTTCTAGCTTTATACATCAAAGCAAATGGGTCAGCTAATTTAGCCCACTCACCACCTAATACCTGTAATTGAGCAGACATATCAATTGCACCCTCTGGTGAAAATAACTTTTCAGCAAAGCCAGCAACCGACTCCATATCCATTTTTGTCTTTCCAGCAGCAACAGCCATTTGTAAAGCACCCTTAACACCACCCTTAAAATGGTATCTATTAGCTAATCTAAGAGATGTTTCTATGTTTTTGGTAGCCTTACTAGCATCAACACCCATTGAGTGCGCATTATTAAGCGCTTCCTCTACAAAATCCCTAGTTCTTTCAGCTGATATATTAAAATTAAACATACTAGCAGCCATTTGAGCCGCACCATCAGCTCCAAGAACAGTTCCTTTAGCTAATTCAGACATAGCTACTAACCCTTGTTCAGTTAATGAAATAGTACTACCTATTTCATTACTATATCTACCTTGTATTTCAGCTAATTCTTTAGCACCAAGACCCAGTATATTTGTTGATAAGGATGCTTTAAACATATTAGCTGTAAAGGCAGCAGATTGTTTAGATAAAATACCCATACTAAGCTCAGTGGTTTTAACCGCCTTAGATTGGTCATTTAAATAACCAACTTGAGCCCACATTGTTTTAGCTAAATTCTTACCACCCTTTAATAATGATGAGAATCCAGCCTCTAAAGCATTAGTTACACCTAATTGTTTTCTTAAAGCTATATTCTGAGCCAACATAGTTTTATATTGACTCTCCATTATCTTTTTAGCTCCTTTTAGCGCCTCTAAATCCTCTTCTAACGTTTTTTTTGTATCACCAGTAGCATTTGCTATCTTCTTTTCAATATCTAGGATATCTTTATCGTTAGCTAAAATGTTTTTATTAACATTTTTAATGTCTCGATAATTACTTCTAATTAATTTTAAAACTTCATTATAGCCATCTAGTCCAGAAGTTAATTTCTCCTGTAGCTTAGCGGCCTCAGCTAACTGAGCCTTTAATTTATCTAATCCTTCTGGTGTTAAATCAGCCATTTATTAAAAATCGTAGTTAGTTATTTTAATTTCTGCTTTTTCTTTTATTTTACTAATGGATTTACTTTGTTTTATATCAGTTAAAACAAGTGATACAATACCACTAAATTCATCATCACCGATTCCGTTTTTTAAATCAATAATCCATTTAACTTTATTACTAATAAAAATTTCTATAGTATCCCTATCTTTTAACCTACCAGAATAAGTATTCCCTCTCTTCAAATTATTAGTAACAGTACCAATATTATCAGATAAAAAACGAAATTCAACCTTATTTCCTTTAACAAGTTTACTAGCGTCATCACCAAGTTTACCCATTTTATCCATAAACGGAATAATACCCTTAGGTTTATGATTACCAAATAATCTATCTAATAAACTTGGTTTACGAATCATAGCAGCCTGTAATCTAGGATTATTAATTATTTTATTTTTAATTCTTTCGTCACGCTCACTATCAACATTTTCCTTTTCATCATTATATACGGTGTTCTCCGTTTTTTCAAAATCTAAGACATTTTTAATATAAAATTTAGAACTTTTTCCACCTAATAAAATATCTAATATTAAAGTATTTCCAGATTTATCAACCTTTAATGATTGTGCTGTTATATTAACACTATTAAAGGTTTTAATTTGATTATATTCATCAGGGTTAGCACCAAAAGAATTAATTAATTCTAAATCAACTACTTTTTCTTTTGAATCAGAATCTAAAGCATCATCATCCATAACGATATTTTTATAATTTATATCATCAACCCTAAACAGCAATTCAGTAATACTATCGTTAACACCAGTACTTATTTTTAAAATATCTCCATTGTTTAAACTATTCAAGACCGTTTCAAATTCATTATTAGTTTTATCAGTCTCTACTTTTTCTTCTGAATCCTTAGTTTTTTCTTCTGAACCCTTAGTTTCTTCTTCTGAATTAGAAATAGTATCTAAAACATTACCATTTCTAACGATATCTATTGATTTAACACCGTTTAGAGTTACTTTACCAGCTTTCTTACCGTTTTCCATTTTTACAATATCAAAATTAGTGTTATAAAATGAAAAAGATGAAAACATAATTTTATATTTATCATAACTAGCGAATACTTGGTCATTAGTTATACTGATAACCCTAAATTCATTAGTATAGGTTTTACCATTTTTATCACCATTAATTCTTAATATATCACCAGGTGTTAAAATTTTAACAGCCTTTGGTAACGTAACCTCGTTAATCTTTAATTTTAATTCCTTAACTTTATACTTCATGAAATAAACGTGTTTTATATAAATATCAACTTTTATAAAATAAAAACGCTCAATCTAAGACTGAGCATTTGTATTTAATAACACCAGGTGTTATATTTTTATGTTTTAACACCTGGTGTTACAACTAACCAAACTTTTTAACCGCCTCACCACTAACTGTACTAGTTCTAGTTCCTTTAGCGTTAGCGTTACTCTGTTTAGCTCTAATATCCTCTATGTGTTCTTGTTGTCTAGTCATTTCTTTTTTAAACGCATCAATAAAAAATCTCCTTTCGTATGTTGGCATTTCCCATACATCCCTATAAGACATATTTAAATGTTTAATACATAAATAAACTTCATTTAATAACGCTTCTTTAAAATCAGAAGTCAGGCCAAAAAAACTTTCGTGTAAGCGGAAGAAAGGTATCTATAGACCCACCACCTGGAGTCCTGATTTTCAGCGAAAGGTCAACCCCGCTTTCTATTTCATTAATGTATTTTCTTAAACCCCTAGAATCACCAACCCTCAAATTTTGACAAAAATCTCTAATGTAAGCCAAATCTCTATTTCCATCAACCTCAATAATTTCTTTCTCTAAATTATATGTGGTAGAGTTATTAACTTTAACTCCTAATGTTTCTTTCTCATATTTTAAAACCTCTTCAATTCTTTCAAGGTCCCCAACAGTTAATAATTTAAATTTGATTAATTTTCCAGAAACTGGCATTCTAAAATCAAATAATCCATCTTTATCTGGTGTGGCCCCTAATTTTTTAATCGGCAACTTACTTAAATCAATTTCATACTCAAACTCTTCACCAGTCTCTGGGTCAATCATAATTACTGGGTACATTGGACCATATCCAGTCGCCCTTAACCAAATCATAATTGCATTCCTATCACCAGTATGTAAATCTTTATAAGTGATATGCTCATCCAATATCTTATTGTTAAATAAAATATCCATAAATTCTCCACTATCAATTAAATTTGGTGATGTAAGTACGTTCTCATCAGATGCCGTCATATAAGCAACTTTAATAGATGATTTTTTACTTGGGTAAAGTTTACCCTCTGAAGGTAACGGTATCACATCAAATGCGGTATTACCTATTTTTGTATTACCAGGTGATACTGTATCACCATGTAATGAAGGTGCCGAACTAACACCTGGTGATACTACCTCAATTGGGTTATTTACTTCAGCCATAGCAGCCTCAATAGCTTGCTGAGCCAATAATGCTTCTCTTGCCGCTTTTTGTTCAGCCGTTCTTCTAGCCATAGCTTCAGCAGCTAATCTTTCGGTTTCCGATACAGCATTAGATGATATAGCGTTAGATGCTGAATTAGCTGCCGCAATTTGTTCCGCCGTAGGGATGACCCTTGGTTTATTTTCTTCCATAATTTAAAACATTTATTTAATAGTAATTCTAATGATAAATAGGTAGAAGTAAAGTTTTTTATTGTAACTATATAAAATATACAGTATCTTTGTAATATGAAGAAATTTTGTATTGGTGATATCCATGGTTCATACAAAGGACTAATCCAGTGTTTAGAACGCTCCTCTTTTAATAAAGAAGAAGACACTTTAATTACTTTAGGTGATATTGCCGACGGATGGTCACAAGTACCTGAATGTATTGAAGAGTTATTAAGTATTAAAAATTTGATTACAATTAAAGGTAATCACGATTGTCTAGATATAGATACTAAGGTTTTTACATTAAGGGGGTGGTTAAGTTATGA
>Ga0315288_10009435_pt1 | contig 12292 bp, 12 predicted proteins | sample YL17G11_20_MG_FD_203454 | JGI IMG/M metagenome (GOLD analysis project Ga0315288, IMG submission 203454) | Sediment microbial communities from Yellowstone Lake, YNP, Wyoming, USA - YL17G11_20 | ecosystem: Environmental > Aquatic > Freshwater > Lake > Sediment | place: USA: Wyoming | collected...
ACGCCTACCAAATGCATCTACACCGCGTATGTTACGCTGAAATGGAACTACAACGACACGGGCTGGCTCGCCAACAATGTGTCGACGAGCGACGCGGGTTGCAGTTTCTGTTGCGAAGCCAGCGTCAACAAAACCGTGTCTGTCGCAATAGACAAAGATAAACCCTGGATCGTCTACCAGTTTTGGTTAACCCAGGCGGTTCCGCCACCGTCGACGACGGCGCAGCGAGAAACCTACATTACGCTAACGAGTGTGTTTGCGATTCTGGCGTTCTGTGCCGCAACGTGCATCTGTGCGATAGCGTGCGTCGACAGCAGTGACTCGTCGTCGAGCAAGACCGACACGAAAGGCCTGATTACCCGCGGACATTAACCGGAAAGAATGAAAACACGCCAAACATTTCCACAAGAGTGGCGCTTCGAAACGCTCGCTGAATGCAAGGCGGCGGGCTTTGAAGAAACGTGTGTCGCGGGCGATTTCGCCTACATCGCCGAGTTATACACGATTCTCACATGTCCCAAAAAAGACGGCGGTGCCGCGTGGTATATGGGCGATTGCAGCGTCGAAGACCGCAAGTGTAGAAAGGAATTAGAGTTTGATTTGCGGCCCGACAACCTACCGCGCACGTGTTTGAACCGTTCGCATGCGTTCGACGGAGAATATTTCATGCGTCTTTCAAGTCGATGGCCAAACATCACCTTCGTTGTCGTCGTTGCCGCGCACGATCTTGGCCTGCCGCCATTCTTTGGTAGAGGAGGCTTTCCGTGGCGGCAATGGGCGTCGTTTACGTTCTGGTTCAAGGGCGATCGTCTAACAAAGACTTGTGTCAACTTTGAGTTTCCTCTGCTGGCAAGTAGTGTGCCTAGCGGAGGCGGCGGCGGCGGCGGCGGCAGCGGTATGCAGCGTATCCACGGGTTGCCAAAAGACTATACATCCGCTAACCCGTGGATAGCGCTCACGAAAACGAAGCAGTTCTATGAAACGTGGCGACAATACCGACGTGTGAGAGTCGTGCAATGGGCTCGTGACGGTGGTATTATGGCTGACTACTGGGTGAACAATGCACTATTGAACAGGCATATCGAGAGCACGTTGGTAGACGAGCAGGGCCACGGGCACTACAGATTCTTCCATCTCGATCGGAGAACGCAAGAGTTACACGATTTTGTCAAGAGTATGATCGCCTCCTACTCTCTGAACATCCTCGTCAACGAAAGTTTGCCTCTCGGCATGCAAGGAACGTTTGTAGATGGATTCACGTTCACGCGCTGTCGCGACCCGAGCAAAGAGCGCGCGTGGAGCGAGGAGATACTCGAGTTGACGCTCGCATTGGCGCCGCTCGCGCTGCCCGCCTACGTGCTTCTTTGGATATACGAGTGGCTGCACGAGGACACGACCGCGTTGCCGGAACTCGCGCGCATTCGTTTAATTCAGGGCGTCATTGAGAGCCGGCAGCGGGTGCTGCTGGCAACGACGAAACCAACTCACTGAAACGTGAAATAAACGCTCTCTCCGACGACCCGGGCGCGTTAAACGACGACACTTTGAGACGCTCAACTAGGCGAGCCGCGCTGGGCGCGGCTGCGAACTGCTGCGCCGCCGACGCATCGGCGTCCATTTCACGCTTCAAAACCGCCAGTTTCTCGTTAACTTGATGTTGTAGGTATTCCATTCTTTTTCCCATGCTTCGATACTTGTTTGACAACTGGAGTTCTCTAGCGCGTGCAGCGGCGTCGCCATTGTCTGCCGTGCGCACTGCATCAATAGCAAGGGAGTATTCGTCCCTCGTAATGGCAGCATACTTCTTTACTTTGTCATACTCGTCGTATGCTCGCATTAAGGCCTCCACGATATCGACGACAACAAATACTTTGGCCATTCTTGGTGTGTGTTTTTTTTTAATTTTTTTACGCCCAAGCGGGTGCTTTCACGCGCGCCATCATCGTCTCCGTCTCTGTCTCTGTTGCCAACGCCGCCGCCGCCGCCGCCGTCGATGACGTCGACGACAACGAAAAAAACCGGTCCAGCGGCTGTGGTGGCGTATACAAAGTTTGTATTGCATTGAGAACTGGCTCCAGTCTCTGCCAAATGCTCTCGTCGTATACGAAGCGCTGTTCACCGAGAGGGTAGGGCACCACGAGGTTGACCATGTTTTCGTCGTAGGGCCGAGACACGCCATCGGCGAATTTCACCAGGTAGTAAAATTCTCCAGAGCCGCGTTTTGGTGTGTGCACGCTAATGACAAATCCGAAAGCGCCATTTGATACGCGCGGAGGCAGCGGATGGGCATAGTAACCAACCGGACGACGTTCCTCTCCTCGTGTTACAACGACCGAGCCTGGTGCCAACAAACGCTCACGTGCCGATGGCGGCGGCGGCAGCCTGCTTGACGTCGACATTGTTATTGTTATTTCTCACATGAAGAGCGCGGGGGGCGACTTGTGTGCGTGTTGCAAATCGTTTTTTTTTTCTTCCCGCCTCTTATTGGAAAACCAGACGCGCGCGCGCGCCCGTGAGATGGGCAACATTTACAGCACACCGGCGCTCGCACTGCCATGCAGAGCGCGAATCTTCATCCTCGAAGGCCTGCCGGGTTGCGGCAAGACGATGTTCATTCGTTCGGCGGCTTCGTATTGGGCGCTCTGGGGCTACCATGTGCGCGTGTTCACCGAGGACATCGACGCCGAGTTCCTTGCCGCCTACCTCGCCAACCCGGAGCGCTACGCGTTTGCGTTTCAGACCAACTTGACGCACCAACGCGTCTACCAGCACGCGCGCGCACGCGAGTTGGTCGAGCGCGATCCGCTGCTCGTCGTCTTCCTCGACCGCTCGCGCATTGGCGACTTTGCGTTTGCGAGCGAGTTGAACGCACGTGGTGCCATTACCAGCGCCGAGTTCTCGTTCTACAGAACAGCGTCGGGGCTGGTGCGTGGCGCGACGCTGGCCTCGCTGCATCCGCGCACCGACTTTGTTGTGCTCTATCTGCGCGTGACAGCCGCCAAATCACTCGAGCGTGTGCGTAAGCGTGGCAACGCATCCGAGATCGGTGGTTATACGCTGAAATCGATGTCGACACTGTTAGAGCACTACGAGCGGACCATAGACGCGTGCCGCTCGATCGTCGTCGACGTCGACTGGAACGCCGACTTGCCGCTCGAGCGGCGCTTCGACTACCACGAGAACTGCGAGACCGAGCAATTACCCGGTGTGGCGCTCGAGGCCGTCTTCACCAAGGTTAAATTCATGGCGGCTACAGCATCACAGCCAGAGGTCGCAGCGGCGGTTGTGCCCGTGACGGGACGCGCCTTGTTGGATGTATTCAAACCAAGCACACACGCACCACAACAATAATAATAAAACAGACCCACACGCTCACACGCGCTTCGAAAACAAATGACCGACAAACGCCGCCGCAAATTCGACGTCGATAGCGACTTTGTGCGTCAGCCAGTGCCAACGACACCAGAAATAGAAGCAGCATTGTCGGCGCTGCCAACGACGCCGAGCGTCGTCTTCCGACACGAACACGCGTGCGCCGAACGCGGCTGCACGCGGCGCGCTGAATTCCTCTCACTGCACCGAACCGAGCACAAACGCCGCCTGCTCTGCACGCTACACGCCAAACGCGTGCTCGCCGACCGGTTGCCAGCCAACTTCTACGACTTGCAGAAGGTGCGGCTCATGGCGCTGCTGCGTTTCGAAGCGGCGCGCGACGACTACCAAGCGCGTTTGTTTGCGTCGCCCAATGTCAACACCTACGCGCCCGGTTGCTTCACCGTCAACATCAGTCGCGGCCCAAAGTCGCCGCTCACACCACCACCACCGCCGATGACGCCAACCGACGCCACACATCTTCTTCGATCACGCGCGCTCTCGCCGGCGTTCCTCGGACCCGTTGAACACGGCCAACCGGGCTTGCCCGTGGCGCTCAATCTGCAGAACTTCATCGTCGGCAGTCAGATGTTTGCGTGCGAGGTCGCCGGCGATGACATCGTCGGCGACCGGTTCCTGCTGTTTCGTCGACAACGCGACGCACTCTATCGCAGCGCCGCCGGCGGCCAGCGCTACCGCTATGGCGACACCACAGAAAGGCACGTCAGCGAACTTCGATCACAGCGCAGGGCCGCCGCCATCCCCGGTGTGTTAGACACGACACCGATGTGTTTCGTGTTTCTCAACCGCGCCGACGGCGGCGGCGGCGGCACCGAGATGCGGCTCGACGTGCTGCAGACGCGCGCCGTTGTGTGCTCGTTCTACGAGCACTTGGCACGCCGCACCGCCGACTACGCGCAACTCGTCGCACTGCACAAGGAGCAGCGCAAGAGCCTGTTGATTGTTGGCGAAGGCGCGCGTCTCATCAACTTCCCGGTGACGCGCGCCGATCTCGAACGCTACTTCAACGACGTCGGCGCGCCGTTTGGCACCGAGATGACGTTGCTCACCATGCTGCGCCTCGAAGACGAGACGCTGAACGGTGTTCGTGTCGAGCCGCCGTGGAGCGTGGCGTGGCGCCGGTTGTTCAACGACTTGTCGTTTGCGCAGTATTTCTCTGAGCGCGGCGCCGGCGGCGCCGCCGCAAACGATTAAAAAAAATGACACAACGCTTGTTATCCTCTGATTTCTATGACGTTCCACTTAAAGAAGCGTCCACCTATCGCCTCCGGCGACGTGCTCGACTGTATCAATTCTCCAACGAACAGGAGATACGCGCGCTGTTAGGTCCGAATGGAACCGGCGATGGCACATTTTGTATCGGCGATCTTCTCCTTTGGAAGAGCGCGCAATTGCTGTTCATTCACTCGAACGCGTCGCTGAGCCGGTCTAGTCATTTGTTTTTCAACGAATCAGGCGACAACATAATTCTTCCCGGTTTTACTGTGTTCTCGCGAAACTTTAAGGAGGATCGTTTCTTCGAACTATTCCTCCACGAACCATCTGCGTTGTTTTCAGATCAAATTGATTCGTATTATGATCTCATTGTCAAAGAACCTGCATTCGCCAACACGATTTGGACTTTCAAGTTGAACCTACACAACGGCGCAGATCCGTCATTCGAGCGGCATTTCGGTCACGCACCTCTACCTGGTTGGAAGGCTGCGCTCGTGACGGTGCACGCCCAACAACTCGTTGATTTATATTCTATTCACGTTGGCACCAACGGCGACAATATCGTGGACATTTTTGTCCACAACCAGATGCCGTCGCGCAGTCACGCGAACTCGTTGACTTGGCGTGACATTGTTGAAATCTACTACGAGATGACAGACACCACCGTCATGTGTCTTGCAATGATATACCTAGAAACCGACGTCCTTTCCCGTCTCGAGAGAGAACTTGCGGGTTTCCTTGCCGACCACGCTTGCACGTTGACGTATCTAAGTGTTTTGTTACACGAAAAAAATCCTGATTCGTCGTCACCGCCGCCGGCAGCAGCAGCAGAAGCGGAAGGAGAAGACGAAGGAGTAGTTACTGAAGTCGTGCACCACATTCAACTAGTGTTCGAAACGCGTCTACTTGCGTTTAATACTGTTCAGTTTGAGGCCCGATTGTGTGAGTTTCTCAAAACGATTAGTGCGACGTTGCGCTTGGTGAACTTTTGCGTGAAACACGTCAGCAGCAACATTGTGTCACTGGAAGAATTTCGACATCAATGTGGCATGTCGTCGGATGCTCTTTTTGCCAATAGCGTTTTATCGGTGCGACAATGGCAAATTCCTTACCACGTTCAGTGGTATTCGCAGCACGCGCGAATTACGCGCTTGATGTTGATGCTCATGCCAAGGATGCCACTCTTCTCCTATGGTGGCTTCTACTATCGGCAGATTCTTCTGCTGATCGACGAGAACTTTGATCACATTCGGCCCGCGCGCTTCATCGGCCTCGTTGACGGCCTACTCGGCTCGTATCGGCGCGTGCTGGACGCGCGCACCAAGCACACACATCTCCGCTCTGGTCGTTTGCTGCCGAAAATGATCGGTAAATAAACCTTTATTCAGCGATGCAACATGAGGTGGCAAACAGCGACCACATGTGATGTCACATCGGTGCGATACTCGGGTTCGTCGCGCCAGTAGCGGAAGCCACCGCTGCCGTTCTTCGACGACCATTGCCACTGCAGACGCGCCCAATACTCACAGAGCCAGTCGAAGCGCCAATAGTTGAATCGATCGACGGCGAGTAGGCCGTGCGCCGCGCACACCTGCTCGGTGAGCGATGTGTTCGTTGCGTCGCCTTTGACTGGCACACCGCTGCTCTCGAGACGCGCATTGTCCACGGCTGCCTCGCAGAGTTTGACGGCGTCGTCGAGAAACGAAACGCTACTGCTCAAGTCTACATTCAGGAGACGACACGCGGCGGCCGCCGCTTGTAAATGCCAATTGGCGGCGAACGCTCGATGCTCGGCAAACGCCTCCTTGGCACGCCCGATATTCGTGATAAACTCGCGCGCCTTGATTTTGATCATGGTGAGTAATCCAGCGTTGATGATCGGCAGCGTGTTGGCGTAGTTGCAGAGCGCCAGAATGATCTGTGGATTTGCGAACGACGTGTCCTCCTTGAAGGGCGTCGCCGCCAAGAGCGTCTCTATGTCGTCTCGCAGGTTCTCGTAGTCGGTGCGGCCAATCTCGAGCACCAACAACGTGCGCGCCAACTTATACTTGACCGACTTCGCGTCCCTCGCCAGTATGTTGGCGATGACGGCACGCGAAATCTCTAGTGGCTCCAGGTGCCAATACGCTGCGACGTCGCTCGCGGCACGTATGCCAACCACGTTCTCCGTGTCTGTGAGATACACGGGCGGCGCCGGTGTTGGATGCTGCTTCGTCACCTCGGTCGGAACGAAACCGATCGCCAACTCATCGCGCCGACGGTGCCGTTTGTAGAACGCACGCGCGCGCTCTAGAATCACCGACGCGAACAGTCCTCGATCGTGTCGGCCCACTCGCACTACACCTTCACCAACAACATAGCACGGCACCTCGTAGATGCTCAACGATTCCGACGCCTCGTTGCCCGTTCCACCAGCCTTGCGCGCTAGGTGTGAGACAAGCGTCTCCGCCTTGAACGTCGGCCCATGTTCGTCCCAAACCGATGGTAGATAGAATCCACCGGCGCCGGCGCCGGTGTCACCGCGCGTCAGCGAAACGTAATAGGTGCGTTGGCGTGCGCGCGACATCGTTTCAACGCGACGCGGCACCCAGTATGCTCGCGGTGCCAGCAGCGTCACTTCGTAGGCCACTTGACGATCGCCCGGCTTGTGACGTTTGTCTAAATCTTCGGCGGTGCAAATCTTGGCCGATCTGACAATGCCGTCTGCTATGGGCAGCAGTGCATCCCTGTCGCCCGCTGATTGACAGCAATACACATTCGCCGAGATGAATGGCGCCGCCTTGTAGACGGTGACGAATGCCCATGCTTTAACGGCGTCCCAGAACGATGAAATGGTCGCTACTTTCTGCGCGCGTGCCATTGCAACGATGAGGCCACGCTCACGCTCCTCGTCTACGGCGAGCGCCAATTTCACGCGTTCCCGCCAACCCGGGCCACCGCCATCCTTTGCTTCTATCGTCAACAACGGAGTGGTGTGGTCGATCCAGTCGCTCATGCGGTGTGTGCTAATTTGCGCGCGCACAACACACCTACACAAACACAGTTGAGAACGAAATATGACCACCATGGAAGAAGACGATGACAACGATGGCCCGCTGGAAGTCTGGCAGCGCACACGAAGGATTACGCTGAATCAGGCACGCTCGACAAAGCGGCACATCGATGCGCTGCTGCTGCAACGCGAAGACGAAAGGAGCAGCGCTAAAAAACGCACGCTGTTGGCGTGCACCTACCAACTCGGTCCGCCGCGCTTGCCACCGCTGGTCACCGAACGAGACGTGAAAACTATCAGCACCGTCGAGTTGATCGACCTCGTTCTCGCGTGCGCCGCGTCGGGCAACAGGAGTGCGATGTTTGGCGTGCAAATCGATCAGCGGCTGACGCCATTTCTCGTCGGCGTTATCTCGCGCCGCTTCCGCTTGCTCATTGAGCGTCTGCAGCCCACGTCGTGCACTTCCGATCCGCGTGCGCTTGTTACATTTAAAATCATCGTCGCCCAGTATAACCTCCTCATGGACAGCCAGGAGGACCGACCGCGGCCAACGTTGCCGCCGGCACTTTATTAAACCCGCCTGTCAAAATGTCTGTTGCGCCGCCGTCTTCTCCTTCCATGCTTGAGGATGCCACGCCCAGTGTGCTCAACGAAGCACACATCAACATAGTGTTGGCAAGCCAGTCGGGAGTCAAGGTCGAGCGCGTGCGCAACTTCTACGCCCTGTCGCATCCCAACTTGACCGTTCGAACGCTCGTCGTCGATACCGACTACGTCCAGCCGCTGGGCATCGAACAGGCCGAGCGGTGCGTCGACCAGCGGTTGGATGCGGCGTTGGAGCGCGCCGACAGCAACACAGCGCTGCTGGTGGCACTCGAGAACTACGTGTATCGTGACGACGTCGAAACGCACAGATATCGCGACGCGTGTTTGCTTGGCGTGCGTCGCATTCACGGCATCGTCGTCGACGACACGTGCTTCTCGCCACTCGTCGCGGCGCACACGGTGGCCGTTCCCGAAACGCTCGACAGCATTCTCAACGCCGCTTCAAGCGAGGGCGGCGAGCCGCTCGACGTGACATGTGGTGCGTTGCTGCGCAACAGATTTGGCTCGCACCCCGACTTCTGGGAGGCCGATTGGTTTGTGGCGACGGGTGCGGCGTTTGGGCGGCGACAGCAAATCAACATGCTACTCGAGGCCAACAGTGCGCTTCTCAATATTCCTCCGCCGGTGGTGGTGGTGGTGGCAGAGGACAGCAGCACATAAAAAAAGGGCGATTTATGCATTTCTTTGCGCTCGAACATTGCGCATGCTCGTCTCTACGGCCAGCAGCGTTTCGAGTTTTGCCAACTCGTTCCACGCATACATTTCGGGTAGGTAGTCGAGCACCCAGAGCACGCAATAGGCAGGCAGGCCGGCGTCGAGCAGCACCGGCGCCACCTCGGTGAGCAGATAGTGCGGCCATGCCCAGTATAACGAAGCGCACCTGTCGTTCACCAACTCAACATCTGCGAGACGATCCGCGGTCTGATAACTAATACGATAACCAACAGGTGCCAGCATGACGAAACGCGACTTCTCCTCTGCCGGAAGTTCCGATGGTCTGAAGCGCACACGGTGCACGTGCAGACGCGTGTCGCCAACGCTTAACACACGCGTGTCGCCCACCTCGCATGCGTGAATGGCAAACGTGCTGCCGCTCACCAACAGCGCCTCTTGTCGCAGCGACGACATGTAGGCAAACTCGTTGAGTGCATCTGTGTGGAAGCGCGCCGCTTCTTCGTCGTCGTTGTCGGCGGCGCTGCCAATATCTCCGACGGCCAAACACCGCTCGTTGTTGTAAAGTTCAATGCGCACACAATCGTAGCGCGCCTCGTTTAAAAAACTCTTCAGTTGCACAGACCAGAAGATTCGTTTCCTTCGTGGTGTCGCGCGTGGCACGAACCCGTTAAACGTCTCAGTTGGAGCAATCAGGCTACAGAGGATGATTTCCAGGCGGCGCGCTACATGTGCGTTGCTCGTCAAGAATGCACGGCTCAGCATGTGCATCGTCGTCAAGTCGAGCGTCTCCCATTCTTTCGACGGGCTAAAAGAATTGTTAAAAACCACTCGAAAGTTAAGTGGTGGTGAATTAAACATCATTAGAGTGGGCAGCAATACAGGAGCGCCAGCGATGCTGGCAGTTGAGGTCGGTGCGATGAACATCTGCGTGCGATACCAGTCGAGTAGAATGTCGCCACACTCGTATTCAGAGACGTCGCAGCGCTCGTTTGAATCACTGCGACGTATGAAACGTGGATAACCGTCGTTGTTGGCGGCGGCGGCGGCGGCGCCAGCGCCGGGATTCTGGCCATCCCACCAATCCACGATGAACACCGTTGGTCGTGCTTTGAGTCCGCACACTTCATCGCAATGATAGCGATCACGATAGTTGCCGTGCGCGAATGCAGCACGTAGATCAAACTTGCTCATGTGGGTTTTATTTGCGTCGCAGTCGCGCGGCGCTCGTCGACACGAACGCGCCGCCGCCGCCGCCGCCGCCGCGTGCTCGCAAACGCACATGCAACAAGAAATGGCTATGCGTCAAAACGCATACAATAGTTTCCATCCGAAGAGCACGACGACGGTGGTGACAGGCCAACCATCCAGCAAAGTTCCAGTGAGTATTTCGAGTTTCACAGATTTGTGTTGATGCTGATGGTGATGCACACTCGCGCACTCGCGCACTCGCGCACTCGCGCGCTTTTCCACACTTTGTTGTCTTCTCGTGAATTTAGTTCGATTCCAAGGCTCTAGTCGCTAGACTCTGGGGCCCGGGTGCCAAGGTGAGATTCCGCATTCGTGTGCGAAACACCACCACCAACAGCGGCAGCAACAGCCTGAAACCGAGGCGAAACGCAAGGTTTCGTTTGCACTTGCCGAGACACAGGCTGTTCCAACGCCTCACTCGGTAAGTTTTGATGGCGGTGTCGACGCACGTTGTTATTATCGACGCCATAAAAAAAACAGGAACCACTTGGAGAGCAGCAGCACTACTATGCGCCTGTCTCGGTTCCCAAGAAGATCGAGTTGTCGGAACTCGACAACATGCTTCTCGACTTTGATCGCGGCGATTGTGAATCAGTTCATGAAGACGTGCCCGCTTCACCAGTGCCAGATGCGGCAGCGATGTGGGTAGCAGCGGTAGCGACGGCGGCAGCAGCAGCAGCAGCAGCAGCAGCACCACCAATACCACCATCACCACAACCACCACAATTACCATTGGTGTCTGCACCACCATTATCACCAGCGAAACCGGTGTCCAGTCGTGTTGTGTGTCAGAACTGTTTGCGTGACTACCAGGCTGGTGAGTCGATTCGCATTCACGGCTACCGCTGCAGCGGTGCGAAGCGCAAACGCGACAAAGAATAAACAACTCGAAAAACCGCTGCTGCTGCTGCTGTTTAGAGATGAGCGAATTTCGCGAAGCACTACTGGGCGCCGATTCAAAGACGCCGAAACAGATCATCGCCGAGCAGAGACGCACGATCTCGCGCTCGGCGCTCGAACTCGAGCGCTTCAAATTCAAGGAGGAGCAACGGCAGACGCGCATCATCGCCGACATGCGCAAGGCGGCGCGCAAGAACGACTACGACAACGCGGCGCTCGGCGCGCACAGCCTCGTGCAATCGCGCAAGATCGCACTCCAACTCGGAAAGATGGTGTCGCACCTCAAATCACTCGAGTCGCGCTTCTCGATGATGAACGCGAGCAACTCGATGGCCGCCGCCGTCAGCGGTGTCGTGAAGGCGCTCAGCGCGATGAAGAACGCCATGGGCGCCGACGATCTACAACGCCTGCTGCGTGAGTTCGACGCTCAGCAGAAGCAACTCGATCAACGTCAGAAGTCAATGGAAGCGGCGCTCGACGCTGCCACGACCGAGCCGAGCGACACCGAGGAGGAACGCGATGTCGTTAAACGCATCTTTGCCGAGATCGGTCTTGAGACGGGCGCGGCATTCTTATCGATCCCCGCCATTCCAACTGACGTCGTTGGCGATGCTCCCGCCACTGCCGGCGGTGCCGCACACAAGGTTGTCGACGAGGGTCTAGGTCCACCACCGTCTCCGCCGTTGCCACCTCCTCCTCCTCCTCCGTCGCAGTCACCACCACCACCAACATCGACGACTGATGATTTTGAAAAAAGCCTCTGGGATCGCATGGAAGCGATAAGGAAGAAATAAATCAAAGTGTGTGTGTTTACTAGTCGTCGTCGTCGTCGGCGCCGCCAGGTCCAGCGCCAAAGTTGGTATAGTAGACCTTGGTGTTGTTGGCCAACGCTGGCACGGGAAGTGTGCGGTCGCGTGCGGCGCGCGGCGGCAACGATTCGCGCGCGCACTTCCACGTCATCGCGGCGAGTTCGTCGTCGTCGAAATCCTTCGCCAGGTGCCATTTGTTGGTGCGAGGATCAAACACCGTCAGATGCTCCATGGTGGTGACCAGCGCTTCGCCATCCAACCAGCGACGACCCATCACATGAGGCACGAGCGTGTTGATGCCAAACAACGTGATCGGGTTGAGGTAGTCGGCCAATTGCGCCGAGAGCGCAACTTCGGCTTCGACTTCCGTCTCTTCTCCGTGACCAGTCTCGATGAATCGCTTCGCATACGCAGGTAGAGGCAACGTCGGCGCGGTCGCCGCTGCTGCTGCTGC